>Ga0075471_10001221_pt1 | contig 16735 bp, 28 predicted proteins | sample DEB19_08_DNA_2_FD_74787 | JGI IMG/M metagenome (GOLD analysis project Ga0075471, IMG submission 74787) | Aqueous microbial communities from the Delaware River and Bay under freshwater to marine salinity gradient to study organic matter... | ecosystem: Environmental > Aquatic > Marine > Coastal ... | reverse complement strand
GCGCGAATTACCCGCCCGCCAGCCCATGGGGAGGGACCCATCGCGCGTCACAGGCTGCTCGCTTCAGCTCGGTCCATCGCGGATACGAAGGCGTCGGAGAATCCATCCGCGACGATCTTGGCGACCAAGGTGTCGAATTGGATGATTCGGCTATACGACGGCGATCGATCCACGAAGAGCAAAAGAAGCGCCAATCCTTGGCTCGAGCGGCGCGAGGCTCTGCTCTTGGGCGCGGCGTACACACCGGCCGGCAAACCGTCACGTGCCTGTTTGAGGACCACGATGCGTTTCCCGCGCCAGTCTGATCCATCGACGGCAGCGCGAAGGATTGCCAACTGATTCGCCTTCGAGACGTTGCCGTAGCTGTCGATCGGCGCAGCTTTTCCGGGCACGAAGTAGCGACCCATGAAGCGCTGCTCTGAGACCTTCAGGCGGCGCGAGCCGCCGGCGAGGATTGCGGCCAAGTATTCGGCTTGCTTGTCCTTGATGCCCACCGTGGCCTGCAGGGTCGCCTTGGTCGAGTTGATGGTGAAGATCGACGAGCGTGTGGTGAACGGCTTGGGCCGGCTCAGCAGGCGCTCGAAGGTCTCCGGCAGCGCATCCTTGGCCGCCCGGGCCATGGCGTTGATCGCCAACGAGGTAGCGAACGGGATCTGATTGCGTCGGATGTTGGCGAGCGCATCGCGCTGTTGCGCGAAGTCGTGCTGGATGACGAAGTCCATACCCCCCTCCCCCCCTATATTTTCTGAACCGAGGTGCATTTTTCCGGGAGCACCCAGTCAGGCGTCGGCGTGACGGACGATCCGGGCAGGGCAGCGCATGACGTACCCAGCTCGTGCCCATCCTCGACGGCGTGAAACTTGAACGGCTCACCGGCCAGGCCGCGGCGGATCGAGGCGTTGATCGACTCGGCGCCGAAGACGGCACGCAGCTCGTCGATGAACGCGGTGACGGTGGGCATGGCCTCCCGCATCGAGCCGGCGCGGCTCATGGTGTCCGGGGCCGGCGCGAGGTGTCCGGCAGTGTCCGGGTCAAATCGACACCCCGGACACTGGAAACCCGCGCCAATCCTTGCTGTGTCCTGGTGTCCGTCATATGAGGTGTAGTTGTCATGTGTGCGCGCGCGTGCGCGTGCGTGTGCCCGCACATGTGTGAGGGGGCGAGAAAATGCCGGACTCCCGGACACTTGCCCGGAAACCCGCGCCCCACAACGGTCTTGCGGTGTCTGGGTGGTGTCCGGAGAAAATGCCGCTCCGGCCACAGCTAAGCGTGACGCGGGTTTCCGGTGTCCGGGGCGATTCCAGGCGGATTCAGATCGGAACATCGGAATCCTCGCTTTCGACGGCGGTCGCTGGCTCTTCGATGCGCCGCCACCCGTTCACCCGGCTGTACTTCGGCCCGACCTTCCCCGCGCGGAAGCCGAGCTTGCGCATAATGGCCGCGACCCGCTTCTGCTCCTGCTGCCCCCACCTGGCGCGATCAATCTTCAGCGCATCGCCCAGGATCTGAGCGGTGCTGAACCCATCGCTGCCGTTGTGGTCGACCAGGAACTCGGAGATCGGCGTCTCCCATGCGTCGATGTTCTGCCGCGACTCCGCCTGCTCGTTGAAGAGCTGCCATTCCGACCAGGCTGAAGGCCCAGCCGCGCCCGCCTCGAGCACCTCGCGATCCTTGGAGACCCACCAGGGCACGCCCTCTCGGTACCGAACGACCGCCTCCGCCCACAGCTGGTCGCGCTCCGCGGCGATACGCTTCAGGTCCACCCGGCCGACCTCGACTGGCCAGATGCGCCGCATTCCGGTCTCATCCTTGCCGTACTGGCTCATGTTGGTCGTGCCGACGAAGATGCACTGCCGCGGCACGTCCTCGGCGCGTTTGCCGTAGTGCCATCGCACCCGGTCGACCTGGGTGGTGATGAACATCTTGAACGCGGTGTCGTCGGCCTTGCGGTGGGCGTCCATCTCCGCCATCTCATAGGCCCACTTGCCCTGCATCTGCGCCAGGGCGTCCTTGTCGCCGATGGTCATCTTCGAGTCGGAGAACCACGCGTCCCCGAAGAGCGCCCGGATGGAGGTCGACTTGAAGTCGCCCTGGCCGCCCTCGAGGACCAGCATCGTGTCGAGCTTGCACCCCGGCTCGAAGATCCTCGCGACGGCGCCGATCAGCCACTTCTGGCCGGCCAGCGCGATGTAGGCCAGCAGGCGCTGATGTGCGTCAGGGTCTTCGCGGCGCACCGCCTGCACCGCTGGGGTATCAGCCGCTCCCCAGCACGCAGCCAGCAGACCTGGCAGGCGCTCGGTGCCGTCCCAGCGCAGCGCCTCGAGGTACTCGCGCACCGGGTGATACGGGGCCGCGTAGGCCCGCTCCATGACCGCATCCATCACGGTCGCCTTGCGCGGCTCGAACCCGTAGAGCTTCGTGAGGTAGACCTGCAGGCGGACGTCGTCGATGTCGGCCCACTCCCCCTCCGAAGCGGTCGGGATCGGCGGCGGCCGCCGCTTCATGATCCGGTATGCGAACTGGTTGAAGCCGAGCACGCCCTGCCAGGACGAATCGACTTCAAGCACCCGAATGGTGTTGAACAGGCTCGGCGCGATCCGCCCTTCCTTGGTCGTGCGGAAGCCTGGGTCCTCATCACGCTCATCGTCGCGATCGGGCGGTGGCGGTGCTGCTGGCGGAGGTGCCTCCGCCCTTCGTTTGGCTCCGCTGGGGGCCGCATGCCGAGATGGCGCGGGGCTCGCCTGGTGCCGTGGCTGCTTCGGCGGCTTCCACCCGCCGGCCATGGCCTTGCTGAAGATCACGTCGTCCGATCGTGTGGGGCGACCCTTCCCGAAGCTGCGCCAGTGCGCCTCCAGCGAGCTGCGGCCGGCGTACTTGGCACCCCGGCTGCTCCAGTAGTCCCAGACGCTCAGACCGACCCCCTCGCCCAGGCCGTCATACAGCGCCATGCCGATCGCGATCCAGTCGTTGTAGCCGATGTCGGGCGACACATGGCCGAGCGCGCTCTCGACGCGATCACGGTCCACAAACTGGCCATGCGGCCTTACCGGCACCGCTGTGGCTGTTGGCCGCCCGCGAGCTGCGTCGATGACGCGGTGCAGGTGCTCGACGACGTCTTCCCGCACAGACGTGACCTGGTCGACGCTGCCTGGGTACGGCCGACCTGTCACCGTGAAGAACTGGCGGCCGCAGAAGACCTCGACGCCGATCTCGTTGCTCTTGTGGGAGTGCGTCTGGCCCGCGCTGTAGATGTGCACCCCACGACCGCTCGGCGAGAACTCGGTGTAGCTCCCGCAGGCCTTGATGATGCCGGCGGCGCGCTCCTGGATCTCGCCTGTGTCCAGGTCGATCACGTTGTCCAGGTCGATGCCGATCAGCCCATCGCCCGGCAGGAACGCGAAGCCGATTCCCGCAAATGCTCCGCTGGCGCTGGCCGCGATCGCTCGATCGAAGGTCACCAGCCGCCTCCGGTCTGCATCACTGCCCTGCGTACCGACACGCCGGCCACCGCCGGCGTAGTAGGGCATCTTGCGCGGCTTCGGCTCGCCGTCCTTCTCTTCGAAGCGCCAAACGAGCCACTGCGCGCGGTCGCGCAGTGCAGCAGGCACCCGATCGAAATCGGCAGGAATCGTCACAGGGATCAGCGCGCCGAGGAATCGTCATGAACGCGGTCATGGCAAGCCTTGCAGACCCCCACCAGTTCCCACAGAAACTCGTTCTGCACGTGCTCGTAGGTGAGGTGGTGCACTTCAACCGCTGGCGCAGCAGCGCACCCTTCGCACACTCCATTGCATCGCTTCATGACCAGATCACGCCGGCGCCTCCATTCGGGAGACTTGAGGTAGGCCTGATAGGCCTCCCGAGCCGCTACGGCACGCGCTTCTGATTCGTCCATCCGAGCTGCCTTCTGCTCGGCTCGCAGCGCTTCCAATGCCGCCTCATCAAACGGTGTGATCCCGCGCTCACCGGCCTCCCGTTCGGCGACCGCCCGACGAACGGGCTCTGACAGCACTTCACCGCAGTCGTCACACTGAAAGATGAACGCCGCGCTTCCGTTTCGCCGAGTCCGTTGTCGAATCACGGGATTCAGATGCCGACACCTAGCACCGTCATCGTCTTCACTCTCGGCAAACGCATCGTTGCTCCAGATGACACCCGTCAAACCGTCTGAGGCTTTGGTCATTGCTGCTCCACTGAATTGGCCGGAGGCAGGCTAACCCGCGGAGACAGCAAAGGCGCGAGCTGGCGCTTCGCTACCCAAGTCTGCTCGGACCATGTGCCACTTCGCCGCTGGACCGGGCTGAAAAATCGGCACATCGCGCACGAGCCGTTCAATGTCACGATGGTCGCGAGCTTGCCGTCGTAGGCGCCTCCGACCACCCGCACACGATCCCCGCGCTTCACGCCTGCAGCCCTCGCGGATAGACCAGCTCGCCGCCGCACACGGACGGCAGCCGAGACGCGATGTCGCTGCCAGCGCGCGGCACCGACCATCGGGGCGGCGTGTAGGGGCGCCAATTCGCGACACGGGTCGGCTGCTCGGCGCCGAGCACCTCGATCGACACCCGGCGCACTGCCACACGGTAGCCCGGCATCATCTTGAGCGCCGGCACCTCGATGTCGATGAGACCGCCGCGCACCGCGGCGATCACGCCGATGTGGCCCTTGCCGGTGCCATTCAGCACCCTGACGCGGTCGCCGATGTTCATCGCTTGCCCTTCCGCGCGACGCCAGCGGCGGCCAGCAGATCGGGCAGGCGCTCGAGCTGCTCGGCCACCCGCATGACGCGATCGAGCGCCTCCTGGCGCGCGGCGCCCTGGTCGCCGAGGTAGCGCTCGACCAGGTAGTAGATCGGCGTCAGGTCGCCGGTGGTCTGCACGTAGCGCTCCATCGCGTCGACCGACAGGTGCCGGACACCATCGTCGGCCAGCGCCACGGAGAGGTTGCCGGGCGCCATGTCCAGCTCGGCTGCGATGCGCTTCAGACCGCGCTGGTACACCCCCTGCGCCATGGCATCGCGCACGTTCCGGAAGCGCTGCACGAGCCCCGGCTCGAGCTCGAGCGTGAGCTGGCGACGATCAGGACTGATAACGGCCGACATGGATCCCTCTCAGTGTTTCGCGGTGGTTATCACTGCCGGGCCGACAAGATGGCGGCATGGAACAAGCGAACGAAGGAGCGGCCCCCACCGGTTTAGGATGGGAGCTCTCACACCACCACCCGACCGAAAGGGGCCGCATTGATCAAGGACAAGCTGAGCATCTCGGACGATCATTCACTTGCCTTCGTGACACTGGCGAAGAAGGCGTTCACCGCGAAAGAGTTGGAGCAACTGATCGATCGCCTCGGCGACCTGCGTGCCCAGCTGCAGCCCGCCGTCCCCATGGAAGCACCGAAGCTCCGAGACAACGACTACGCGATGAGCGTCAGCAGGTTCGACGTAAACGCGAGCGTCGACACGGGGCAGACGCTGATTCAGCTTCGACACCTCGGGTTTGGATGGACGACCTACGCATTGAGCAGGGCCGGCGCGCAGCTCCTCGCGGAAGGTCTTACCAATCTTCACCGGGCCGTCGACGCCAGTGCAGTCATAGATCCGCACAGCAAGAAGCACTGACAGGCAAGGCTCGCGCACCGAACGCCTCATCGACGCACGCATCGCCCACTGACGCGCTCGACGGTACGCACCCTTGCCGCGGCGGCGGGGGATGGTCATGCGGCCTCTTTGGATGTCGATTTCCGCGCTGTTTTCGCAAATGCGTCGCGAATCGACTGCCAATCCACATCGGGATTCAGCTCCTCGCAGCGAACGGCCCCGGCCGTCATCTCTTCGATCCGCGGGCAGTATTCCTGCGGCACTCGGCCGCGTGAATGCCACGCCCACACAGTGCGATGACTGATCCCGCCGAGCTCGCGGCCAATGCCCGCGAAACCGCCCTTGACGATCTTGCTGGCACGCCTGATAGCTGTTTCCATGACAACAGTCTATCCCTCATAGACATTGCATGTCAACGCTCGATAGACCCGTTGTTCGTCCGCCTATTTCACACTCGTCAGATGAAACCAGGGTTTGGCCAACGACTAGCGGTGCTGCGAGAGCGCGCCGGTTTCACTCAGGACAAGCTTGCGCAACGACTGACCGAGGCCGGCATCGAGTGCGCAGGGCGAGGCACGGTTTCGGCCTGGGAGAAGGAACGCAACCCGATGCCGATCGCGGCTATGGCTTGGCTATGCAGCGCCGCGAAAGTCTCGGCAGACTGGGTGCTGTTCGAGACCGACCTAGCGGCCCAGGACGGGTTCGAAAGCCAGCTCCTATCGATGTTCCGCAGCATTGACCGAGATGCGCAACAGTCGATTCTCGCGACGCTGAACACGATCCACCGCAGCCAACATCCTGGCGCATCCGAGTCGAACCCGTTCCCGACGGCCAGGCCGCCGAACTCAGTCGGCGCATGACGCGCTAACGCTTGCCGGCAGACGGCGGCCCAATCGCCTGCGTGATGGCCGCGTCAGCGCCCTCTAGAGGCACGGTGAATTCGACGATATTCCCGCCCGCCGTGTAGTAGCGCACGCGCAGCGTCGAGCCCGTCCGCAATTGTCGAAGGGCCTCGCTTTCCACCTCTGACCGATCGCCGTGCCAGACCACGGAGTGAACGATCCTGGGGGACCATTCGTAGACATTCATCAATCCACGCGCTGTAACCGCCCGCGCGGTTTCCATGTCGTTGGCAGGGTGTCGATCAATGCGGATTATCGGCGCGCGCCTGGAATCAATTTGCTCGAACGACTTTACCGGAAGCGCAAGCGAGAACCACACGCGCCGATCGCCGCGGCGCCCAATCCCAACCATGTGGTCGTCGTCTGACGTGACCAATGCCATGGCCTTGGGCCGATCCGACATGGTGTCCACCGACCGGTGAACGCGCCACGTCTGGCCGTTCGCGACGCTGATCGTGAGCGCTAGGGCAGCTAAAACAGCGCCCGCAAACCTAACCAAAATCATCGCCGGCCCCCTTGCAGCGCAGGGTATCGCGTTCTTTGTCGTGCAATGTCTATTTCCCGTTGACATCAACGTCTACTGTGAATAGACTTCCCTTGCCCGCACGAAAACGCCTGTCGGCGGCGGTCAGGAGGCGAGATGGATCACCAGCATGAGGCCCGCCAGGCTCAGCACCTGAGCCCGCGCTACCGCTGCTACCTGCAGCGCTCCACCCAGCTCGCCGAGTCCGGCGTGCTCGATTTCCTGCAGCTGCGCGCGAAGACCGCCGAGGCGGCCGCGCGCCTGGCGCTGGCCGTGAGCGGCGCCCTGGCCGTGACCGAGGTCGTTCGGCTGGAGGACGCGGCATGAGCCCCGAGACCACTCTCGACCGGGACGCGATCTACGCCATGTTCGCGACCGAGTCGGACCGCGACTCGATGCGGCGCATGCAGGCCCTGCCGGCGGTGATCGCGATGGTGCCGATCTGCCTGCTGGCCTGGAGCCGCGCCATCACCGCGCTGACCGACCTGCTGGGGGTCCTGTGATGGCCATCCCGAATCGATTCTTCGACGACGCACACACCGCCCAGCGCCTGGCCTGGGTGCGCTCCCTGCAGGCCGACCCGGTGCCCGAGAGTCGCATCGGCCAGGCCCTGGTCAGCACCGCGAGCTGGGCCGCCATCATCGCCTTCGGGCTGTTCGTCGGTGTGGTCTACGCCGACTGGGTGTCGGGCGAGTACATCGCGTCCGACCTGGTCGCCACGTGGCGGGGGCGGACGTGACCCTGATTGCCCTCATCTACCTGCACTGCCGCTGCTGGTACCTCGGCCTGGTGCTGCGCCGAATCGAAGCGCAGGCGCCGCTTCACCCGGAGCGCATCGCGACCGAGCGCGAGCTGTACGAGACCCGCCGGCGGATCCATCGGCTGCATCAGAGGCTCACCCATGGCTGACGCCGCCCTCCTGGCCGCCGCGCATCGCCGCGCCTGCCTCATCACGTCCGCCCGCAATGCCGAGCTGCGCCGCGCCCTGGTCGCGCGGCTGCTGTTCGATCTGCGCGCCGGGCTCAAGACCACCCCACCCCAGAAGGAGGCTCGATGATCATCATTGGGCTGATGGGCGCCGCCGGCGCCGGCAAGGACACGGCCGCTGACTTGATCTCGGCCGCCGCAACCGCGGGCATGGCCCGCTTCGCGTTCGCCGACGCGCTGCGCGCCGAGATCGCGCAGGCGTGGAGCATCGACGTGCGCGTGCTGCTCGATCGCTCGCTGCGCGACGTCCCGCTCGAGCAGCTGGCGCTGCGCCGGTGTATGGACGCCGGATTCTGCAACTACGCCTGGGAGCTGGCCAACTTCCCAGGCCTCAAGCCTCGCACGCTGATGCAGCGGTGGGGCGACTACCAACGCTCGAAGGATCTCGACCACTTTCTGGCGCCCGCCGAGGCCGCGCGGATCCGGGCACGGTTCGACTGGCGCGGCGTGATGGTGGCCACCGACGTGCGATTCCCCAACGAGGTGGCCTGGGTGCGCCGCAACGGCGGGATTCTCTGGCGCATCGTGCGCGCCGGCCTGCAGGTGACCGACTCGCACGTGAGCGAGCACGCGACCAGCGACACACCGGCCGACGCGACGATCCGCAACGACGGCAGCGTTGACGACTTGCGGCGGGTGGTGGTGGACGAACTGTCGAGCTTGGTGAGCCATGCCGCGCAGTAGCTCACCCCGCAAGACCTACCGGCCGCGCGCCATCAACGCCCCGATCACCCAGGGGCTCATGGGCGAGTTCACCGAGTGCTTCAACGTCGTCGAGACGGGGCTGCACCTGCGGGCGCAGACCACCGAGCACTTCGACGCGCTCGCCATGCTGCTGAACACGATCGGGCCGGTTGCGCTGGCCCGATTCGGCGCCGACAGCCCGACGGGCGAGGCGATCGTGCTGGCCGCTGAAGCGATGAACACCGCGGCCGAGCGCGCCCGCGACGCTGGTGGCACGGCGCCGATGACGGACGAGGAGCTGGCGGTTGTGTCGCACGGCATCGATGCGTCGAAAGAGGCGATCCCGTTCCTCGACGTGCGCAGCCTGGCGGCCCAACACCAAGTCGTGCGCCGGCGGATCGCGAGCGAGCAGGCGGCCAACCGATGGAAGGAGACGGCATGACTGCAGCGCAAGAGACCACCGCGCTGGATGCGTTTCTGGCGCCGAGGGTGGCATGAAGACCGAATCCATCGAATGGATCACCGACGGCTCCCTGCCCGACGACTCGATCCTGGTGCTGATCGAGGTGCCCAACCCCGACAGCGACGACGCCGACGACACAGAGGTATTCACCGGCTTCGTCGATGGCGAGACCTGGCGCGACGCCGAGGCAATGCCCGTCGAGACGGTCGTGGCTTGGGCAGATCTGCCGCGCGGGTCGAGGAGCCGGGTGTGAAGCGCGACCCCTACACCGCGTGGTTGCCGCTGCGCGACGAGCTCATCGTCGACAACTTCGCGGGCGGCGGCGGGGCCAGCACCGGCATCGAGCAGGCCTTCGGCCGGCCGGTGGACGTGGCCATCAATCACAACGCCGAGGCGGTGGCGATGCACGCCATCAACCACCCGGACACGGTGCACCACTGCGAATCCGTGTTCGAGGTGGACCCCGAGCAGATCACCGGCAACCAGCCGGTCGGGCTGGCCTGGTTCAGCCCGGACTGCACGCACTTCTCCAAGGCCAAGGGCGCCGCGCCGCGCTCCCCCCGCGTGCGGGGGCTGGCCTGGGTGGTGATCCGCTGGGCGCGCCGCGTGAAGCCGCGCGTCATCATGCTCGAGAACGTGGAGGAATTCCAGGACTGGGGGCCGCTACTCGAGGATGGCCTGCCATGCCCGGAGCGCCGCGGCGAAACCTTTTCGAAGTGGATGGACCAGCTGCGGGCGGCCGGCTACAAGGTCGAGGTGCGCCAGCTGCGCGCGTGCGACTACGGTGCGCCGACGACCCGCCGGCGGCTGTTCGTGATCGCGCGCCGGGACGGACTGCCGATCGTGTGGCCAGAGCCCACCCACGGCCCGGGCAAACTGCCCTACCGGACGGCCGCCGAGTGCATCGACTGGACGATCCCCTGCCCGTCGATCTTCGAGCGGAAGCGGCCCTTGGCCGAGAACACCCTGCGGCGGATCGCGCGAGGCGTGATGCGTTACGTCGTGAACTCGGCCGACCCGTTCATCGTGCCGGTTACTCACGCTGGCGACTCCCGAGTGCACTCAATCAGCGATCCGCTGCGGACGGTCACTGCCGCGCACCGTGGTGAACTCGCTTTGTGTGCACCGACCCTGGTACAGACCGGCTACGGGGAGCGGCCCGGGCAGGCACCGCGATCCCTGGACCTGCACGCCCCGCTGGGCACTGTCGTGGCGGCCGGCCAGAAGCACGCCCTGGTGGCCGCCTTCCTGGCCAAGCATTACGGCGGCAACGAGACGCCCGGTACCGCGATGCCCCGGCCGATGGACACCGTGACCACGCAAGACCACCACGCGCTGGTGGCCACGCACCTGACCAAGCTACGCGGCACCAGCACGGCCCAGGCCACGGCCGACCCGCTGCACACCATCAGCGCCGGTGGCACGCACTTCGCCGAGGTGAGGGCGCTGCTGCTCAAGTTCTATGGCACCGACCAGGACCCGCAGCTGCGCGACCCGATGCACACGGTCACTACCAAGGATCGGTTCGCGCTGGTGACGGTCGAGGGCCAGCAGTACGCGATTGCCGACATTGGCATGCGCATGCTGCAGCCGCGCGAACTGTTCCGGGCCCAGGGGTTCCCCGAGGACTACGTGATTGCGTTCCGGCACGCCGGCAAAGGCCTGTCCAAGGCGGCCCAGGTCCGCCTGTGCGGCAACAGCGTGCCACCGCCGCTGTCGCGTGCGCTGGTCGAGGCCAACTTCATGCACGAGAAATCGTGGCACAAGGAGATCGCCGCATGAACAGCCTACTCGCCATCCTGCAGCCGCCCGAGTACCTGGCCGGTGTGCACGCGCGGCTCGGCCAGCAGCTGGGCAGCACCCAGCACGCGCAGACCCACCGGGAGCACCGGGAGTATCTGCGCAGCCTTCAACCCGCGTAGGAGACCCCAGCATGTCCTTCAACAGCACCATCGACCAGCTTCGCTACGGCGAACTGCACGACGAACTCGACGCGGGGCTTGCGACCCTGGTGTCGGCCTGCACGGAGACCGGCAAGGTCGGCGAGTTGACTTTGACCATCAAGCTCAAGCCCGGCAAGGGCGGCCAGATCGAAGTGCTGGACGCGGTGAAGCTCAAGGTGCCGGCGCACGAGCGCGGCACGACCCTGATGTTCCCCACCCCCGAGGGGAACCTGCAGCGTGAAGATCCGCGGCAAATGCGGATCGACGAAGTGCGCACGGTGGACGTCCACCTGCCGGTGCGCGTGATCTCCAACGAACCCGCCCCCGTGCGGAACTGAAAGGCCCCTGATGAACGACACCAACACCCCCGCCGAAGCGGACATCCTGCTGAAGGCCGGCGCTGCGCTGTGCGAGAAGAAGGTCATCGAAGTCGACGATGGCGACTTCCGCGACTTTGTCGTCGTGCCCGAAGGCTACAACCTCCAGACCATGGAGCACCTGTACCCGGCCCCGTGGCGCAAGCGCGGCCTGGTCACGCTGCACGACGCCAAGTCCTTCGGCCGCTACCTGAACGAACAGGGCGGCGCGATCAGCATCTTCGGCGTGCGCTCCAAGGGCGCCTTCGTCGCGATCCTCGACAGCAACACCATGGCAGGCCCTGGCTGGCAGGAGCATCGTGCGGCGTTCACCGCGTCGTACACGCCCGAGTGGAACCGCTGGCTCAACGGCAACGGCAAGCGCATGTCGCAAGTGGACTTCGCCAGCTTCATCGAGGACAACCTGCCCGACGTCACCGACCCGGTCGGCGCGGAAATGCTCGAGATGTGCCGCCTGCTCGAGGCGAAGAAGAAGGTCGAATTCATCAGCGGCGTGCGCCTGTCCAACGGCGAGAACGAACTGTCTTACGAGGAGACGATCAGCGGCACCGCGGGCAAGGGCAAGTTTCCGGTGCCCGAGACGTTCACGATCGCGATCCCGCCGTTCGAAGGTTCCGACCGCTTCAAGATGTCGGCGCGGCTGCGCTACCGCATCGGCGACGACAAGAAGCTGGTGATGTGGTTCGATCTCGACCGCCCGCACAAGATCGTCGAAGCGGCCGTCGCCGACATCTGGACCGAGATCGAGTCGATCACTTCGATCCAGATCTTCAACGGGCTGCCGGCGTGACCCCCGCTCCCGCGCCACGCGAGTGGGTGCGGCTGACGGATGCGGAGATCCAGCAGTGCTCGAACAGTTCGCAACGCGCCACTCTGGATAAAACGTTCTGGGCATTCACCCGCGCCATCGAGGCCGCCGTGATCGCGAAGAACAGCGGAGGTGCGCGATGACGACATGGCACAGCGGCCCGCCGCCCTCTCGGGGGTGGTGGCCTACGCGGGTGGTGTTTGACGGCTGCGCACCGGAATACGAAATGCCTCGTTGGTGGAACGGAAGATGGTGGTCTGTTGGCGTGGCGACATTCCAATCTGCCCAGCATGCAGCAATGGCTTCGATGGCGCGCACGGGGCTTGAGCCGCACGAAATTCAATGGACCGACCGCCCGGCCGATTGGCCGGAGAGGAGCAAGACGTGAGCATTGTCACCACGCGCGCCCAGCGCCGGGAACTGGAGCGGCAGAACGCCAAGCAGCCGTCCACGCTTCAAGTCGTGCCACGCGAGGAATGGCCGGATCGCTGCCGGGACGCAACGATTTTACGTGTGCTGCGGTCACGAGAATTCTTGGTGCAGGTGTACGCCGAGCCCGCGCCAGTGATGGTCCGGCTGTCGATCCACCGCACGACCATCGATGCGAAGGCAGGCCGATGGACGGACGGCATCTCGTGGGATGAATTGCAACGAATCAAGCGGGAGTGCGGATATGAGGAATTCGACGCGGTGGAGGTGTTCCCTCGCGATGAGGACGTGGTGAACGTCGCCAACATGCGGCACTTGTGGGTGATGCCGGTACCCGTGCCGTTCGCGTGGAGGAGCCGAACATGACCGCTTTCGAGCAATGCCCCCGGTGCTCCGGGCAAAAGATCCCATCGACATACGTCGGCGACGTGTTTGGTGCGGTCTGTTGGTGCCCTCTGGCCGTGCCGACGGTGATCCACGCCCCATTCCGCCGCGAGCACTGCGGCTCGATGGCCGACGAGATCCTCGCTGTGGTCTACACCTACGCGGGCCGTGTCGGCTTGGCCGAGGCGCTGGGTGTGCTGGAGATCGTCAAACAGGAACTGTATCGAGAGAGTCTCGACGAAGGGAGCCGCACATGACCGCCCCGCAGCGGCCGACGGCCGACACCCGCAGCGACGACAGGAAGCGATTCGAGCAGTGGTACGCCGACAACTGCTTCGACTTCATCGAGAACCCGATCGGCTCGCGGCAATGCGGCTTGCAGTGGGAAGCGTGGCAGGCGGCGCAACAGCATCTGGACCGGCCGACGGCCGAGGACATCGAGCGGTGCGAGACAGTATTGATCGAATGGTATGGCAGCAGCATCAAGAACAGCCTAAGCAGCAAACCGCTGGTCGAGGATGCAGCCGAATCCATGCTCCGTGTAATTGCTTGGGCGAAGGCGGGCGGGTGATGAGCAAACCTCTCAACCCGACGGCAGCGCATATCCAGCGGCTGCAAAGAATGGCCGACAGAATTCGCCACGATGAGGCCGAAATGCAGGCCAAGCATGGAGACCGTTCGCCCGGCAGCGCGCGGGCATCGAACATGCTCGACCTGATCGCGCTCGACCGAGTGCTGGCGTGGCTGAAGGCGGGCGGGTGATGAGCGAGCCTCGACGCATCTACGGCTGGCTTGACTCGCACCTATCGATCGCGCGCCATTCCGGCGGCTGCATCATCAACGGTGTGAAGTACCGCATCGCCTATGCGGAGGAAGGCGAACCGCTGGTCGAGGTTGTGCCTAAGCCTCGCAAAGCTCGCGCGACGAAGCCAGCGCCCGATCCGCTGCGCGATCTGCTCGACGGGCTCTGACATGCTGACCCTCGCCACCGTAGCCGCCCGCCTGGCATGCAGCGAGCGCACTGTGCGGCGCGAGATTGCGGCCGGGCGGATTGCCGCCGTGCGCATTCGGGGCTTGCTGCGCGTGACCGAATCCGCCCTGACGGCGTACATTGACGCGCTACCCCGCGAGACACCATGCCCATCCGCAGACAGCCCAACGGCCGATATCAGGTCAGAGTCACAGTCGCTCGCGGCCAACGTGTTGAGCGCACGATGCCCGCCGGAGCTACCCGTGCCGACGCGCGGGCGCTCGAAAATGCACTACAGCGCCGCGCGATCGACGTTTCGGCAGGTAGAGCGCCAGCGCGACTGATTGGGGAAGCCTTGGACCGCTGGCAGCAGGACGCCGAGCGGCTGAAGTCTTGGGACAAGGATGTGCGCTACCGGGCCGCGATCGTGCGGAAATACTGCACGGGCAAGACGCTCGACCAGCTCGCCGACGTGGCCGCGACAATCAAGTCCGACGGGCTGGCAAATGGCCTGACGCCGGCCGCGATCAATCGCTATCTCGCGATCCTGCGCCGGGTCGGCAATCTGTGCGAACGGTGGGGGTGGACGGACAAGGCGCTAGGCAGGCGCGTGCAGTTGCTGGCCGGCGAGCGCCAGCGCGATGTGCTGATGACGCCCGCCCAGGTCGAGGCACTGGCCGCTGCATGCCCGCCTGAGGCTGGCGACTTCGTGCGGCTGCTGTCGATGACGGGCCTGCGCCGGTCCGAACTGCTGAGCCTGACGCCGGCCGATGTGGTGGGCGAGGCGATCGTGCTCAGCAGCGCAACGAAGTCAGGCAAGGCCAGAACGATTCCACTGCCGCCAGCAGCCGCCAGGATCGTGCAGGCGCGCCTTCCGTGGACGCTGACGGTGCGCACGCTGCGCAAGGCGTTCGAGGCCGCCAGAGAGGCCGCAGGCATGCCCGATGCCCGGCTGCATGATCTGCGGCACGCCTATGCGTCGTGGCTTGTCCAGGCCGGCGCGAACATCGGTGCAGTGCGCGATCTGCTCGGGCATTCGTCGCTGACGGTGACGAGTCGGTATAGCCATCTCGCGCCGGAGCATCTGCGGGCGGCTGTCGATGCTGCGTTTGCGCCGTCGCGGGTTTCTGGCGGGAGCGGGCACCGGACAAAAAAACAGGCCAAGGCGCCGAAAGCCGCGTAGATACTGGTGCCGGAGGCCGGAATCGAACCGGCACGCCCTTGCGGGCACCGGATTTTGAGTCCTGTGGTGTCAATCCTAGCGGCTCATGTCACAGAGACAGCGCCGGCCAAAATCGGCCCGAAACGGCCTGTTTTGACGCTGCGGCGGGTGTGTGGTGGGTATGGCCTAAGCCCCCACTACCGTCGATCGATTCCGGTACGTGCGCCCATCCGCACCGCTGACCACCTCGCAGCTCGCGCCCCATACGCCAGCCGGCAGCGTGTACGTCCACGGCTTCGAGAACTCGCCCAGCACCCGCTGGCTCGGCAGGCCAGCATCGAGCGTCACGCGCACGACCAGCGCATCAGGAAGCGTGAGCTGCGCATCGTAGGGCGAGCGCCCCTCGACGCCGTGCTGCGTTGCCGTCAGGTGGACGCTCGCATAGGTCTCTTCCCAGTCGCGGAACCCGGTCGGGTACGGCACCGGGAAGACTGCGCCGGCCCACTTGCGCAGCGCATCGACGGCCGCCTCGCCCTCGATCAGATACCGCTGGCTGGACCGCAGCGCCCAATACTGGACGGCCAGCACGTCATGGGGCGTCAGGTCGTCGCGAGGCACCGAGCCGCGCATGCCCTTGCGGATGAACGCCGCGCTGTCAGCCCACGGCATGTCGGCGATCTCGTCGGCATCCACGATCGCGCCGCCGCCGCTGATGCTGATCTGCCCCACGAATGATGGTTGCTTGCCATACACCCGGCCGCCAGCCAGGATCACCAGCCGGCCGTGCCAGAACAGCGAGGCGTCATAGGCATAGGGCGGGTCGCTGGGCAGCGGCGGACGCAGGATCCACGGGGCAGCGTTAGCCAGGCCTTGCGTCATCATGACCGCTTGATCGGGATGGAAGGACGCGACCCACGGGTAGTGTCCGAATGCCTCCTCGACCTGGAACGCCGGCCCGCAGACCGCGTGTCCGCCGTTCGTTCCCCAGGGGAATCCCCGGAACGTGCCATCGGACTCGAACAGGAGCACGGTGTTGTTCGACTCGCCCTGGACCTTGCTGACGACGAACTGGTCGCGCGGCCCCATGGTGCCCTCGCGATCGACCGACACGGTCACGAAGTCGATCACGCCGGGCGAGTGGAAATAGGCGGGCATCAGGTTCGGGCCGACGGCGCCGTCCGAGCTGATGATGTGCACGGCGAAGTGCTCGGTCACGGCCACGAGCGAGCCGTCCGACCGGGTGTCGATCGCGAACACGCCGGGCAGCTTGCACAGCACCTGCCCGGTGAGCGGCACCACACCATCCTCGATGATCTGGTAGCGCCAGATGATGCCGGCTGCGTTGTCCGCCACGAACAGCGTGCCATCCTCCGCGCAGCGCAGTCCGGTCGGCTTTCCCAGGCCGGACACGAAGGTCTCCACGTGCCACTTGCTCGCCGGCTCGATCTTGCCGCTCGGCATGGGCAGGATCGCCGCCTTGCTGTCGCGACGGTCCAGCTTCACGACT
>Ga0075471_10001219_pt1 | contig 16745 bp, 42 predicted proteins | sample DEB19_08_DNA_2_FD_74787 | JGI IMG/M metagenome (GOLD analysis project Ga0075471, IMG submission 74787) | Aqueous microbial communities from the Delaware River and Bay under freshwater to marine salinity gradient to study organic matter... | ecosystem: Environmental > Aquatic > Marine > Coastal ... | reverse complement strand
TATAGATTCTCCGTGGTGTTTTAGTATAGTTTAGTCCATCCGCTTGCTGAAAACGTAGGAACACAGCAAACCATATCCAATGCAGAAGATTCCAGCGGTGATAGATAAAAAGATGATTTCCATACTATTATAGAATCAATCTTTTTATTTAGTATGATTTTTGGCGCTGGGCCGGGAACCCGCAAAGCCTTATTCAGGCCTTGCGGGTTCGTCGCGGGGTCAGGAACCGCTCCAGACCGTCAAACAAGATTCGGGACACTCCCCAGAGCAAAACGATGACACAAGCCACCGGAACGATAAACAGGGCGAAGGGAGCCGCAAAAACAGCACGGGTGGGCTTCCAATAGAATCCGTCGACAAGAATGTAGAAAAGAATGGAAGAAAGGAGGCTGGAGACGAAGAAAGCGATAAGAATGTCAAGTTGCATAGTATTATAGTTTCTGTTTGTGTTTTTAGTATGTTTCTGACTGGTTAGGCTTGCTTGACAAACTTGGAGGAAAGCAAGCCAGCGATGATACTAACAACGGCGAGAGTGTCGCAAACTACAATAATCATTTCCATACTAGTATAGAATTCCTTTAGGATTTTAGTATAAAAAGGAGGGCGGCCCAGGAAAAGTATTCAGCAAAGCCTTAATGGAAAAGCCTGCCTTTTGCAAAAGCGCGAGCCGCACCAATCTTGGGGAACCAAGCGAGCCAAGTTCCGTCAAGAGCGACAATGTAACCACCGTGAGATGCTTTGTTTATTGTAATCATACTACTATAGGTGATTGTTAGGATTTTAGTATAAAAACCACTGTACCGGTGGCCGGCAAAGTCTTATTCTGCTTAGGAGCAGTCATGCACCACGATTGTGGTGACCCCCACCTTTTGGGCGAGTTCCTCCGCCTCACGGCGCGAGAAGTGATACTTCTCATGCTCATACATCACGGCGTTGTTGTTTTCAACCCACTCCCGCGCCATCTGATACACCTCGTAGGCTCTATAGGTCTCCAGCCAATCTGGCATGAGGGTGTCGTAGAGGTCGCCGATGTTGATGAAGGTGAAGTTAGTGGTTTCCATACTACTATAGGTGATTGTTAGTGTTTTAGTATAAAATCTTCGCGGCCTGGGCCCGAAGTCAGCAAAGTGTTAATCTAGGCTGATGGTGCAACTTGAATAAATCACCCTATATTCCTGACGGTCAAAAACTTGACTTTTGCTAAGTTGATAATAAATCTCAACTGGCTGATGCACTTCCACCTGATTGTGGTGTTCGGCAAGTTCTCCTGCCAGTTTTATGGCATCTTCGCGGGACTGAAACCCAGTGGGCGTGTAGATGCAATCTTCACCCACCACGCACACGCGGTAAATGTCGAGTGGCTTTTTGATGATGTTTGAAGAAGTATTTGTATTCATACTACTATAGGTGATTGTTTTAGTTTTAGTATAAATTTTGGTCGCCCCAAGCGCCGGGGGTTGGCAAAGCCTTATTTGCCAACCCCCTTTTTATTTACATCATAATTTCAGATGCCTTTTCAACTCCGGTCAAATCAGAATAAACCGTGGAAAAACTGAAATACTTGCAGGCAAATTCATCATAAACTTTACCAGCGAGCGCAATTCGGACAGCATCCAGCATTGCCTTTTCAGAATCAAATTCCAAATTAGAAATAACTTCGCTGATGTGTCGCTGAGTATTATCATCAGCATCAGGATTGGCACGGTAAATGGCGAGAGCATAACCGCCATCGGCAAATTCAAGGTCGACGAAGATGGAATTGAGTTGAATGTTCATGTTACTATAGGAGTCTTTCTACTTTTTAGTATAGAGTGAATAGTCCAAGTTGTGAGTGACAGTTTTGGTGTCAGAGTATTTGAACTGAGTTGGAACCTGCTTAGATTCACGCTTCAAATCATTCAGGTATTTGCACCAGATGATAAAGCGACCATTGACGTAGAGAGCATAACCGCCCCGTTCCTTGACTATACCGTGTAGCATACTAGTATAGAGGGGTGCTGAGATTTTAGTATAAAACGGGGGCGGGGCTGCCCCGGGCCGCGGCAAAGCCTTATTCTACACTGACAGAGGGAACTTGTCCTCATACCAACCCTGAGGTTGCCAGAACGCCTGCACGTCCTCAAACCCTTCGGCTACCATCTCATCCTTGAGAACCTTCGCCCGAGCGTCAAGCCCGGCGGTAGAGCCAAAGTAGAGTTCCTTGTGCTCGTGCCACTCCGGTTGCTCATACCAGAGCCAACCCTTGACGATGATGGTGCAAGCGACGCCAGCGATACCGGATTCGAGAGTGTTTTCCATACTATGATAGAGGGGGCGATTGGATTTTAGTATAAAAGGGGGCGCGGGCTGCGCCGCCTCCCGGCAAAGCCTTATTCAATAGACATCCACTTCGTTCTTATCACCATTAGGCAATTCGACGAAGCATTTCACAAAGAAATACTTTTCTTGCACTTCCAAAAGAGAATTGTGCAATTCATCCTGAAATTTTTCCAAATCACCATTGAATTTTTGCTTCAACATCTTGGGCTTTTTCATACCAACATTGGCAACTTCAAACAGGAAATTGCAGGAGAAGACTTCGTTGGGGTTGCTAGGATTGAACATACTATGATAGGCCCCCTTTTTTATTTTAGTATAGAGTAGGGCGGCGGGGCTGGGCCGGGGCCCAGCAAAGCCTTATTTGACTCCCCTGTACTTCAGTTCCTGCGAGATGAAAATGAGAAGTTTGGTGACCTCTTCACTATTGGAATCGTTCCAAAGCACACATTCCAGAGCGAGGAGTTCGTCGGTCGGGAGGTCGATGACTTCGAGGGTGGTTGGATAAATGTTCATACTATTATAGGGGGCTTTCTGGATTTTAGTATAGATTAGAACGAGACCTTGACATAAAGTGTATTTGTTTCAGCGTCAAAGCCGTTGCTAATACATTCTGCCTTAGCCCGCTGAGAAATAGCATTTACCACATTCTCTTCGGTAATGTTCTCAGAGCAAAAGAAAGTAACAGGGTAGGAATCAAAAAAGCAAGTGCCATTATCGACGATTACAGAGGTTTGATTATTCATATTATTATAGGTGACTTTCTTTTATTTAGTATAGATTAGCGGTATCGCTGACCCATAAACTCACGACCCATCAGGTTAGCCCTATCTTCAGGGTCAAGATGGTCATCCCAATCACCTGTATCATTATTTTGGCGAGCCACTTGCTTATTATAACGATTTAGATTGTATTTAATTTCATCATAGGAAACGTAACGAGAACCACTGTAACGGGAGGCTCCGTAGGTGGAGCGGGAACTTCTAAACTTCATACTACTATAGATGCCCCCTTTTATTTTAGTATAGATTTTTGGGGCCCAGGCCCGAGGGCCAGCAAAGCCTTATTGCTGGCGGTCGGCGTACCAAGCCCAATTAAAAGTAACATAAACAGTGAGGAAAAAGGCGATGAGGAAGAGTAGAATGTCGAGAAGGGAGGGAATGATAAAAGTCATACTAGTATAGACTCTCCTTTAAATTTTAGTAGAGATTGTCCGTGGTGCCGTATCGGACAGCATGGTAGTAGTCAGCGACATCTACATCAAATACATCATAGTCGGTGGCGAGGTTGGCGAAAGCGTTGGCGTCAAAGTTGTCATCGAAGATGTTGGTTTCCATACTAGTATAGGAATTGAATATTAATTTAGTATAAAAAGGGGGCTGGGGCTGGGCCGGCGCCCAGCAAAGCCCTAATCCCAACTTTCTTGATCACGTTCCCAGTCAGCGGTAGCGCAATCAATCGCTTCCTCAACGGACATTCGCCCATTTTCAACGTCGCGGAGATAATATTCCACCAGATTGAGGAACAGTCGATCAGACTGTTTGGGGTCAAAGGTAAGTTCGGCGGAGTATTTGGTGATAAGAGTTTGCATACTAGTATAGAACCTCTCAGCAGTTTTAGTATAGATTATTCGGCTGTTGCAGTTTTGCCGAGATACTCTTTGGCTTTCTTTTCACTTTGTTCAAGCGCATCCACAATGTTTGCCAAAGTGGATTTATAATACTTGCTGGCGGTAACATCGCCAGATTCAACCAACTGACCCAAGCGAGCGAGCGAAGCGCGAAGCCAGCCAATCTGGAAGTTCAACTCGCTGAGGCGGTCTTGAGATTCAAAGTAGGCTTTTTGGTAGTGGTCTGCTTGGGACTTGTAGTAGTTTTCTATCATACTAGTATAGAAGCCTGTGGGATTTTTAGTATAAAATGGGGGGCGGGGCAGGCCGGGATGTTGGCAAAGCCTTATTTTGCCAACACTGGACGAATAAAACCTAAATAAAGATAAATAAGCAGAATTACTGCAAAGATAATGTATTGTATCATTAGTTTATCATTGAAGTGTGACAAACCATGACATTTCCGACAATGGTACGTTTCGCAAGAATGGAAGCGAAGATGTTTTGAATCCAATCATTCTTACAAAGTCCCTCTTCATCGCAGATAAGAATAAACTCGGTCGAAGGGACGTTTACAATCTCAAACAAATCAATGTTGAGGGCTTCCTTGACCTTTTTGATGTCAAAACACATCCGACCATCGACCAACTTATCAGCGGTCACTTCCTTGACATCGCCGTCGGTCATAAGGCAAACACCGGTATTGTTGAACTGGGAGTTCTTGATTTGTTTGATGAGTTCCATACTAGTATAGATGCCCCCTTTTATTTTAGTATAAAATCGCGGCGGGACTGGGCCAGATGTTGGCAAAGTGTTATTTTGCCAGACCTTTACAATCAACTATTTTCAGTTATATCAACTGTTTGGAGAAATGCAAAAGTTTCATATGCTTTTGCGATTTCAGTATGCACTAGTTTTGCATAGTCCAAGTAGTCTACAACTGATGTCACGTCTATTTTGCGAACATTAGACAACTCTTTGCCATTTTTATTTGCAAAAACATGAACATTGAGGTATGAACCATTATATTCAAAGTATTCAAGAATGATTTCGCCAACAATACGCGCATCAAACTCTACATTGATGTTTATGAACAAACTACTGTTCTCTTTGAGACAACCTGCAATAAACTGTTCGAGGTTTTCACAGGATACTTTATTGATTGTTTGCATATTAATATAGAATCTTTTGGTGTATTTAGTATAGAAAAATGGGTCTGGGGCGGAATCTAGCAAAGTCTTATTTTTGCTCCATCCCTTGCAAAGGCTCGGTTGCTCTTTTCCTGTCCCACTTCTCATATTCTTTGCGTTGCTTTTCTTCTTCACTGAACATAATGTAAGAAAAGAAAGCGAGTGCATAAAGTATCATTGAAATTCCAAAACACTTATCTGCCATGTTGTAAGTAATGGATTTTGATGCTTCGGAAACGCCAGTGATTACCCACTCAATTGTTCCACCAAGAATTCCGATGGTAGGAAAACCAATAAGGAAAACAGTGCCAGCGATGGATAGAATTTTAGACCCAAGGAACTTCATGAGTCCGACACAGACAGCGATTGCGAGAGCAAAGTAGCCAAGACCAATGAGAAGTTCAAGTGAGCGGGTGGCGATTGTATTCATACTATTATAGTCGTACCTTTTTATTTTAGTATAGATTTTTGGGGGCCCAGCGCGGGCGCCCAGCAAAGCCTTATTCTTCGCGGTTGCGGTGCTTTGGATGCCGCTTGTATTCCTTGCCACTCTTGTAAGTGGTGGTGCGACCCCAAGGACGCTCGGAGGAAGGGATAGGGGAGTTGGTGCGAGCCTTCTCAATCTCGCGCTTGGTAATGGTGATGGTTTTCATACTAGTATAGACTCCAGAATAGATTTTAGTATAGTTACTCTGGCCCCTTTTCGGACTTGACCCGAAGGTACACTTCCTGAAAATCAGGGTGAGAATCTGCAATCTTTTTCAATTCGCCGTGAAGTTTTTCGGCACTAACCCAGTACTCATAAGTATCATTGTACTTGTACCACCAATCGAATTGGTTGAGGCGAGCCTCAAACTCAGCGACTGCGTTTTCATGGGCGATAACCAAATTAGACATCTTGGACATACTATAATAGAGACCTTTCTAGATTTTAGTATAAAACGGGGCGCGGCCTGGGCCGCCGATTGGCAAAGTCTTATTTTAGCAAACCCAGACTTCACCTTCTTTGTCAAATCCAACCGTGAGAGCGCACACGTTTTCAGGATTAGTAACATTGGCATAATCCACGTCAAGAATGAGCGACTCAAAGTTGTAGTTGCAAAACTGCTTTTTGATGTGGTCGAACATGAAACTAACGTGTTCACCAAGTTTCTCAAAAGAGCAGGGCGCAACGTGCTGATTTGGCACTTGAGCGACCACGGGCAACTCACGACCCACAATGGTTCCTTCGAGTTTGACGTTGGTGATTAGGAAGAGTTCGTTATTCATACTAGTATAGAAGCCCCCCTTTTATTTTAGTATAGTTTTTGAGAGGGCCCAGGGGCGGCATTTAGCAAAGTCTTATTTTAAAATTGCTTTGCGATTCACAAGCCAATCCTCAATGTAAATGAAGGGTAAGAAAACTAGGCTTACAAAAGACCCTAAAGCAATTATTCCAATTGGAATAAAGAAAATTGTAGCAATAATGTTTTGAATATTCATGTTATTCTCCGATAGGATTTGCATTTAAGTGCTTTGTCATAATAGTGGGGGCTTGCCAAGGAACCAAGCACCAGCCTATTACCACGCCGTCGCAAAGGACTTCAAAACCTCTGATTGGTGATTTTTGGATTGTATAACTCATACTACTATAGGTGATAAGCAGGATTTTAGTATAAAAAGGGGGCGGCCCCTGGGCCGGCTCCCAGCAAAGGCTTAATAGCCCCAGCCGATTCCTTCAGCCGCATCTGCACAGCGGTCACACTGGTAACCGCGGGCGCGGTCAGCAGGGGTGAGGACATTCTCCCGCCCACAGGTCGGGCAAGGGAGATTCCGCGGATTGCTCGCGGTCTCAGCGCGGAGGGCGGAACCAGAGCGCGCGAAGTAGGTTCCATCGCCCGCGTAGTAGTCGTCGTCGAAGGGGTCGAAGTCGTATCCGTCATCGTAGTAGTTCATACTAGTATAGACAGGTGTTTGGTTTTTAGTATAAAAAGGGGGCGGGGGCTGGACCATCGGCTGGCAAAGCCTTATTACGAAAGTTCTGCCAGCACTTCATCTAGTTCATCAATGTCCAAATCGGGATTATCAAATGAAACACCATCGCTGGTTTTAGTAATACCATACCAACTCATTGCTTCCTTGGCTTTTTCCCAAGTATCGTAACGCTTCACCAAGTGATACACACTTTCTTCGTTGCACATGAAGAGTGAGACATTCCAAGTGCAGTAGTTGGCGTACCCATTGTAATCAGTTGAAGTTTCCATACTAGTATAGATGCCCCCTTTTTATTTAGTATGTATTTTTGGGGACCCAGACCCGAGGGTCAGCAAAGCCTTATTGCTGTCCCTCTTTTATCCTATTTCACCAACAATGCCGACCATTACAGTTCCATCATCATGAATGAGTTCATCAACGAACTCTGCTTCTACTTCTGTATTGAATCGCTCTGATTCAATAACCACTTTTACTTCAACATCTCCGATTTTGTCCTTGATTGTCTCAAGTTTCTCAATAAGTTGCACTACTGTCATTTATTATGCTCCCAACTCAACGAAACGCGGATTGTTAACATATTTAGCCTTCACAGGGTCGGTTTCAATCCATTCAACAAAACCAATCGATGCGAAAACATAGCGAATGGAATCTTCTTGAAATTCCTTGACAGAACCGGCTTTCAAGAAACGACCGGGAAAATGATTGCGAATAAGAGATACCAAATTTCGCAATTCTTTGAGGGATTCATTATCCGCTCGGCCAATTGCTTCCTTGAGGTCGTTATTCAAAACAGAAGCCAAGAAATCACCGGGATAATAACCGTGGCGCAAAAACTGCTCAAGATTATAAATCAATTGAGAAGGAATGTTAGCGTACTGCGTATTGGTGAGGTCAAAGTGTCCGATGTTCATACTAGTATAGAGGAACTGTGAGATTTTAGTATGAAAAGGGGCCTGGGCCGGGAGACATCAAAGCCTTATTCTTCGATGTCCCAATAGTTGAAATCTGAACCATCGCCGGGATGGCTACCGAAGTAAAAACCTTCGGGCGACAACTGGTCGAGTGCATCAAACAGTTCTACAATGATTTCCTGTGCATCAGTTTCCACAGAATCTACATAAGCACTGCTATAGCCATCATCATTGAGTTCGTGAAACTCAACAGCCTCGCCCACCAAGTTGCGAAACTCGGAAAGAAGACTTTGCTGATAATCTTCAAGTTGCTGACCTGCATTCTCAAAGCGCACTTCAATAGTATCAAGAGCGATACTAAGGTGGTTAGCCAAACGAGGGAGCAAATCACACGAGCGAAGCGTGGAATGCGAGCAATAACCAAGGGAGTCGAGTTCATCAGACTTAAGGGTGAAGATTTCCATACTAGTATAGAAAAACTGTAAGATTTTAGTATAAAAATGGGGGCCTGGGCTGGCCCCCAACAAAGCCTTATTAAAAGTCGTTGAGGGTTGCTTCGTAGTATTCGATACAGGCTTCATCGAAAGCGTCGGCTTGATTCATTTTGGGGTAATGTCGTTTAATGCGATTAAGAATACGTTGAAAAAGAGGGTCTTCATAAAACTCGTCGACAATAATTTTATTCATTTTGATGCCTTGCGATTATTTGTTGCTTGGGTAGGCTGTTTGCGTCAGCCATCCCCAAGGTTCCAACAGGCGTTTTATCTCAGCATAACTGAGAGGCAAGGTTGCTACCCTTATTTGGTCTCGCAATAGACCCAGCCGTTCTGCCCTCTCCTGTTGTCTGTAGTCGGTCATGACTCCGACTTACATTATAATAGACCCCCTTTTTATTTTTAGTATAGAATGGGGAGGCGCCCAGACCCTGTGGCCGACAAAGTCTTATTTTTGTCGGCGATTGAAAACCAGAAATACGAATGGCGGGACTAGCAAAACAATTGCTACAAATTGCCAAATGTTTTTAGAGAAAAAGGTCAAGAGCATAATGACAACTAGGCTTAGTACAACTTTAGATAGCATAATTGCCGTACTCAAATCTTCTCTAATTCGTTCTTCATCCATGATTATAAATTCCTTGTAGAACTTTTGCAAACTTATCTTTATTGAAATAGCCAAGAGTTACAATACTCAAAATGTCAACTAGTGGCACAAAAGGCTCAAGCAAACTATTTATGTTACCAATTATACTTGTAAATAAACAAATTAGAGTGCATTGAACCACAAACCATACTAAGAATACTAATGAATTTTTTTCTTGATTAGTCATTATCACGATTCCTGTGTTTTGGATTTCGCTTATACTCTTTCCCAGACTTGTAAAACGCTGGTCGGCTCCAAGGGCGTTCAGAGGCAGGGATGATTGCCGGATTGGCTTTGCGAGCCTTAGCGATGTCTTGGGGAGTGATGGTAATGGTTTTCATACTATTATAGGTTTGCGCTAAACTTTTAGTATAGAATCAGCAACCTGAAGTGTGAAGATACCTCGACCCCTAAACATTGTACAACAATCTTCCCTATCCTCAAAAGCATAAATAGGATTGAACGAATTTGAAATCGCAATGTCAACCAGTTCACTTTTTACAACGGGAGATTTTCTAAAATCAACATTTTTCCTCATGTAGAGAGCATCAAAATGTATTTTATTTGAGACAAGCCATCGAGTAGTAAACTCTCGATTTCTTTCAGGTCTTGCTGTAATAATTACAATTTTATAATCATCTTTAAACATCTCTATGAGATTAAACATTGGCTCGATAACAGGGTCATCAACACAACCTTCAAAAAAAGTATCCCAATCTTTTTTGGGTCCTTCAATAAAATGTAGTCTATGATTGCAATCGGACAATGTGCCATCCAAATCTATTATAACACAGTCCATAATTGTATAGTCAACCTTTCGATTTTTAGTATAGTATTATCGTACTTCTGGGCCGGGAACCGGCAAAGCCTTATTTAGGCTATCACCGGGAGTTGCTTCAAGGCTGATGATATTCGTTTATTGGTATTGCGGTCAGGCGCAAATACAATCACCATTTTACCCTTGTGCAAACTAGAGTCTTTCATGCACAGTTGGCACTTAGCGCAACTTTCCGCTTTGCCTGTTTGCTGGGGGCAGGGCACACCCTTGAAGCCATCTCCGAGGTCATATGCACGGGGCGATTCATGCGGGGTCTCACGAACCATAGCGGAGGCGTAACCGTCGGCATGGGCTTTCTTGACCTGTTCCATTGTCTCGCAGGAACGCAGGACACTTACCACACCCCAAAACTTACGGGGAACATTATGGGCGTGAGTAAAAGTCCAAACAGGCTGATTGAACTTTGCCTTATATCGCTTTGCGGCTGTTGCCAATATACGAGTGCTTTTGCGAGTTCTAGAATCGCCTAAAATATGCAGGCGCAAAGGATTTTTGCCACTAAGAGAATCGACAGCCGTCGCTTCAAAACGAGCCAACTGTTCAGGGGTATATTTACCGATAGAATGTGCAAGGTTCAAACGGCGACGCACAAGATTCGGGCGACCTGTTTCAGTATAACACCCGTTGCCCATAAAGGGGCAGGAACTAGGGCAAGAACCCTGTGTGACCCAAGTAGCACTGATAGTGCTATCCAAAGACAACTTGCGGTCGCCAGACCGCTCAACAGCGATTGCAGGAATGGGGGTGGTTTGCATATCTATATAGGTAGCGCATATGTTTTTAGTATAAAAAGGGGGAGGGCCTGGGCCGGGCCCCAGCAAAGGCTTATTTGCTGGGTTAGGCTGTAGCAGATTCTCCTATTTCTTCGGTAGCATTTACCCCAAGAACAAAATCCGCTACTTTTTGTGCAATACCAGCGCATTGCACCGCCATTTTAGGGTCATTCTTCAATACTTTAGACCAAGATTGCAAATAAGCGGTAGTATTTTCCATTATTCGGTCATTTTGAATACCGCAAGCGTTGCAAAGGAAATAGGCAGTAAACTCTGCGACTAGTTCCTCTTTTGAATAATCATTGGAACCAAAATAAGTCGCATTTACCACTTCAGCACGGTTCATTCGAGATTTATGCCCCGTAGAGTGTGCCATTTCATGAAACAATGTAGCATAGTATGCATCTGAAGAATCAAATCGAATAATGTCAGGCATACCAATAACATCTTTTGCCGGATTATACCAAGCGTTTTGCGACCCCGTTATTTCTGGGCATTGCGTGTAGCCATTTACAATCTCTTCCGCTTCCGAAATAGTATCGCGTGTTTCATCCTTCACAATCTCAGGCAGATTGAGATTTTCGCATTGTTCGACATTGTAAACTCGAAAATACTTTAGAAAGGGAATGCTTTTCTCATTGCCATTTTTATCCTTCTTGGTGCTGAAGTTCCAAAGGACAATGCGGGTGTATTTCTTTTCTTCACCCTGCTTGACGTTGCCACCGTTGGCTACAATCTGATTCCAAGTCGCCCAACGATGGTCACTAAATGGAGCCATGCCCAAAATCAAAGTATTGATGCCCTTGTAGGGGTTCTTGTTGAAAGCGTTGCACAGAGAAGTGCCAGACCAAGTTTTACGCCAAGGTATGATGCCACCTTGCATAGCAGAAAGCAACTGTTCGGTAATGACTTCGTAAGATACTGTGGACATACTACTATAGAAGCCTGCCCCCTTTTTAGTATAGAATAGTCGCGGCCTGGGCCACCGACTGACAAAGCCTTATTCTTGTTTGAATTGTAATCGTTTCAATCTAATGCTTTCTGCAATTTCTATAGTTTTGAACCAACTGTATGATAATGCATCATTCCATTCGCTTGTGTAAAACCATCTATTCTTCGGACACCATCTATTATTCTTTTTCATTTGAAACATTGTACGAGTTTTAATAATGCAACTGAAAACAATAATTATTCCAGCGATGTAAGTTAAAATCAAAATAAAAGGGGTCATAGAATTTCCTTATCAGAATTTATTTCATACCAGTTGTCAACACTCATAGCAATTTCTGCGGGTGCAATACATGGTATGTGGCTAGTTGAATTAAGCCAATAACTATAGTCTGCTTTTGCCAATGCTTCTTTTGCTTTAGCATCAATCAATTTAATAAATGCAGTGGTTCTCGGATTATAATCAAGACCTTCTAGGATTCTACCTGCACCATCACCATGAGTTCTAAAAGCAATGTCGGGATTTTCATCTTTCTTTACAAACTCAAACTTAGTTGAGCGATAATCTTGACGCTTTGGTCTTGACTCACCTTTTCTGCGTTCCCAAATTTGAAATTCAGTGCGAAGTCTGCCAAGTTCATACTTTACACCATCTTTGTTTTCAAAACTTACTTCAGGACATTGTTCTACATAAATCCTAAAGAATTCAGGATGAAGTTTATCTTCAATAGAAGGCTTCTTAAAGGACGGTGGCACAATAAATCCAATAACATCACAAGATTCTGCACACTTATTAAAAACCTTAATTGCCAATGCACCTGCTCTTCCGAAAGGCGGATTACCAATTGCTACATTCTTAGTCTTTGGGAGCTGAATCGAAAAGATGTTTCCCAACTCTACATCAGGATGCAAAGGCTGGACATCATAAGCAAGGATTTTCTTAATTCCCAATTCTTTGAGAGAATCTACAAAGACTCCACCACCAGCAGTAGGCTCTATAAATGTTTTACGCTTACCAACATGATTAATAAATACCTTGGTAAAATGCTTTGCCACTGACTTGATAGTGTAGTATTGCTCTATACCTTGCTTACGAAAGTTTCCTGCCATCTTGTTTCCTACTATTATAGAATGCTTATTTAATTATAGTATAAAATTTGGGGTTTCAGGCCGGGAGGTCAGCAAAGCCTTATTGATGCCTGCCTTCTTCCATCCACCACATGTGGGCGGCTTCCTCGTTCCAGTGAGAGTAGGCTTCGATGCCCACCATCTCACGGTTTTCGAGTTCAGCCCACTCGTCGAGGGGGTCGTCCCAAAACCCTTCGTCCTCGCCCTCGTAGTAATCATACTGCGAGTCGTCCATTTGGTGTTGCTCCAGAAGAGCCTCGGACGCCATCTCGAGGGCGATTTCGTCCTGAAGCGTCTCGTATTCGTAGCAGTCGTATTCGTAATCCATACTAGTATAGGGGTAGGTGGGATTTTTAGTATAAAAAGGGGGGCGGGGCTGCCCCGGCCCCCAACAAAGCCTTATTCAAAGGCTTCGTCATCGAACCCCCAGAACTCAAGGTTGTCTTGAAATCTCTCTCTTAGCAGAGAGACTTCCGTGCCATTTCGGAAAATGACTTCCTCATGAAAGTCCATACCGGGTTCACCGGCGATGTTTTGGAAGGTAAAATCGGGATACATTCCAGATACTTTCTGGAGCCAAGCGAATGGCGGGTTCCAAGGCGTTTCAAAACTGATGGTTGCATTATCTCCGTTGTATTCGACACGAGCGCCATCACAATCCCACTTTACACCCCAGTTGCTATTGCGCCAATCATACCACTGTTGGTCGTCCTCATAAGCAGGTTCGGGAACCAAAGCAGAGAAACTGAAATCACCAGCCCCACTATCGAGACGAGAATGAGACACAAAATCCTTGACATTATCACCAGAGACAACGAGACGATTCATACACCAGTTCGGCATTTTCCTAACTCCTTATAATGTTATAGATGGTCGGCGAGATTTTAGTATGGAATCAATAATCATCATTCCAACGCTCGCCTGCGTCTGCTTCATCAAACCAATCTGGTTCGATGCTAGACAAGTTTATAGCACGGTATCCCACACCATTGAAAGTGGCAAAAGGATAAGCCGATTGAGCCTCCTCAAGAGTGTCAAACTCGTCAAGCCAAATCCTGCAAGTTTGACCTGCAAGAACTGACGACTCTGAATACACGCCGTACTCATACACGCCATACACGTCTTTGTTGTAGGTTGCGCCAGTAGAAGGGAACTCGATTCTGATGTCTTCTTTCATACTACTATAGAAGCCTGCCCCCTTTTTAGTATAGATTCGCGGGCAGGACGGGGTCCCAGCAAAGTCTTATTTGCTGGGAAGGGCTTAGTCCCTGAAAAAGCCCTCTTCCTCAAGCATCTCATTAGCACACTCCGAAGCCGCCTTTTTCCATTCGGTCATCGTCAATTCCATCCCCTCGTCAAAATAATTCCACAGGTCAAAATCAGGGAAATCATTGAATCCCAGACCACACTTATTCGAAAGAGACCGATTTACCAAATTCTCAAATTCACGATAAGTAAGAGCGACCAAAGTGTTCTTATCAACCGCAGTTTGCATTGTTTATTTCCTTTACCAACTCATTTGATAGTATTTATTTGCTTCAACCTGATAAAGACATTCTTGTGTCTTATGCATTGTAAAATAATTGACTATGTCAACGTAGCCAGATTCAGTATAGGTCAAATCATCAAGCCAGCCCTCTTTTGTGTATTCTTCGACAGTTTCTTCATCGACCAAAATCATGCGTCCAAATTTAGAATTTGCAAACTCCTCGATTGCATCAGCATCATCGCTGGCTTCGACAATAAAGAGGGAGCCGTTAGCATTTATGAGGTAGGTATTACCAAACCAATTACCGGGATTGATAACGGTAGCCTTTTCGAATTCGAAATCATTGGCGAAACCACGAGCAGAGAGTTGAATTTCCATACTAGTATAGAGGGAGTGTAAGTTTTTAGTATAAATTTGGACCGAGGCCTGGCCCGAGGTCCAGCAAAGCCTTATTCTGCTGGAACCTCATAGGTGAGACGTTGCAAGCCTTTTGAAATCCAATCATCAAATTCTTGAAGGTTCATAACACGAATTACTTTAGAACAGTTTTCTGGATGAAAAAGTTTTCCATCAACTACTTTACGAATCCATTCTTTTGCACCTTTTTTGTATCCATTGCCTTCAACGACAATAATAATTTCTTCTTCTTGCCAGTTGAATAAAGCATTTAAATAAACATAAGGGAACTTTTCATCAGCACTTCCATTTACTTCTTGCCATTTGCATTCAATTCGTATTTTACGGTCATTGTCTTGCATAACAAATTCGGTTTTACCAGTGTGTCCATCGTAAATTGAAGAGTAAGGAAAGTTTTTGATAAGGTACTTGCCAGTACGATTTGTCTTTTTCCAATTAGTATGTGAAATTACTTCATATCCAAGTATAGATATTCTATCAGCAATTTCTTGTTCAAGTTTTAAACCTGTAGTGGTATCTCTCATTTATTTGTAAATTGCCAGCAATTCTGGTGCTTTCTTTCGTTCAGTTACTTTGCTAGAAATGGTTCGCTTTACTTCAAACGAAATGATTTCATCCGCATTCTGATACAATGCCCTTGTGTGAGGTGTGTCATGGTTAGAAATAATTACCAAGCATTTAGTAGTCTCTGCCAATCGAGCCAGTTCAATGTGGTCATTATTGGAAAATCCATCTCCTGAATAATTTGCAAAATCAGCAGTATCTGTAAGAGGCGAATAAGGCGGGTCGCAATAAATTACAGTATTCTTGTCTGCAAGGTCAAACAGGTTGGTGTAATCTTGATTGGTAAATGTAAAAGATTTTACCTTCTTTGCGAATTCTCGGATTTCATCTTCAGGATAATAGGGGGCTGTGTACTTGCCAAATGGAACATTGAACTTTTTGGACTTATTGTATCTACACAGCCCATTAAAACAATGGCGATTCAAATACAAAAACAAATAAGCCTTGGTATTCAAATCGTCCGTTGTATTGTACAAATCTCGCAATTCGTAGAATCGTGAATCAACATTGCCCCCAATAAAATAATTCTTGGATTCTGTAATGAAAGATTCAACGTCATTCTGAATCAATTTGTACATTTGAATCAAATCCCCATTGATGTCATTACAAACATACTTATTGAAATCTGTATTCAAACTAACAGCACAACTTCCGGCGAAAGGCTCAATAAGAGTCTTGCCAGCGAGGTGTGGTTGAATCAAATTTACAATTGAGGACTTGTTTCCTGCCCACTTCAAAAATGTCTTCATAATCTACCTTTATAGAATTGCTTTGGTTTTTTAGTATAAATTTGAACCGAGGCCTGGGCCATAAGCTGGCAAAGCCTTAATCTTCCACTGTGTACTCACCATCTTCATTCTTATAAATAATAAAGGGGGTAAATTTGCCTACATAAGCCCCAACAATGTTATAATCAATCCATTCTAATGCTTGTTCAACAGGGTCTTCATGCGCTTCGCAATCAGTGCTAAACTCTTTGGCGAAATGGTCAACCAACAAATCATAATCATAACAACCAACAGTAACTGTTTCACCTTCACGCTCCAATGAATAAGTTCCAATTAGAGCGGAGTCGCAATCTGGAATGAATAATGCTTCTGCATTACTTTCCAAAGTTTTATAAGTGTCTTCGATGGAAAAAAGATTTAGCATACTGCAACCTTTGCTCTATTTATAATGTCAAGAATAGCATAGTCTTTATTCTTGAGTTCTACATCCCAAACAACATCGTAGCCATAGGAATCAGGAATACCTAGTGCCATACTTGCGTGGTTACGAGTGTCGCCTATCCCTTCCGAGTAATGAAACACCGGCGTGGTATTCCAAGTAGAATAAGCCAGTTCGAACGCATCTTTGTCCGAAAGGTCGCCATGTAGAAACTTATGATGAAGTGTGTCGAATGTAATAGGGATGTTATGCTTCTCATAAAAATGTTTTACAAGATTTTT
>Ga0075471_10001218_pt1 | contig 16755 bp, 15 predicted proteins | sample DEB19_08_DNA_2_FD_74787 | JGI IMG/M metagenome (GOLD analysis project Ga0075471, IMG submission 74787) | Aqueous microbial communities from the Delaware River and Bay under freshwater to marine salinity gradient to study organic matter... | ecosystem: Environmental > Aquatic > Marine > Coastal ... | reverse complement strand
CTCGGCTCGGTCGCGACCGCCGACGTCGCCTGCCGCGCGCTTGCCGCCGCGACCGGCTGCGTTCTCGTCTCGGTCGACTACCGGCTCGCCCCCGAGCACGAGTTCCCGGTCCCGCTCGACGACTGCACGGCCGCCGTGCGCTGGCTCGCCGAGCACGCGGCCGAGGTCGACGCCGACCCGGCCCGCATCGCGGTCGGCGGCGACAGCGCCGGCGGCAACCTCTCCGCCGCGGTCGCCCTGCGCCTGCGCGACGAGGGAGGCCCTCGCCTCGCCCACCAGATGCTCGTCTACCCGGTGACCGACGCCTCCTTCGAGACCCGGTCGTACCGCGAGAACGGCGAGGGCTACTTCCTGACGCGCGCCGGCATGGAGTGGTTCTGGAACCACTACCTGCCGGGGCCGGCGGACGCGGCGAACCCGCTCGCCTCGCCGCTGCGGGCGCCCGACCTGCGCGGCCTTCCCCCCGCGACGGTCATCACCGCGGAGTTCGACCCGCTCCGCGACGAGGGCGAGGCCTACGCGGAGCGACTGCGCGAGGCCGGCGTGCCGGTGCGACTCACGCGCTACGACGGCGTGATCCACGGTTTCTTCGGCATGGTCGACACGCTCGACCAGGCCGACGAGGCGATCCGCGAGGCGGCCGCGGCCTTGCGGGCGTCGTTCGGCACCGCCGCCTGAGACGACGGAGCCGGAGCGGCCACGGCCGTGCCGGCTCCCGCGCGAGCGACCCGCTCCCGCCGAATCAGTGCGAAGCGGGGGCCGCGGGAATCTGCTTCGCCGCCGCGACGACCTCCGCGGCGGTCTTGCCGTCGAGCACCTTCTTCACCGCGACCCGCGCCCGCTGCGGATCGAGGCGGTTCTCGGCCTGTCCGACGTCGAGTTCCTTGCGCACGAGCGCGAGCGTCGCCTGGTTGAACTCGTTCAGTTGCTGCGGCGTGAGCGACTTCTGCAGGCGCTCCATCGTGCGCGCCGCGGACTCCTCGCTCGACATGTCGATGCGGGGCGTGTCGGCATCGACGCGCGGCGCACCGGTGCAACCGCCGAGGCCGGGAGCCGCCAGCAGCAGGAAGGCGAGCGAGGCGCCGCCGACCCGGCTGCGGGACTGGCCGAGCCGGAAGAACGATCCCCCGATCTCGCGGGACGGCTGCCGGTCGTCCCTCCGATCCGTCCGGTCGTCGTCTCCACCCGCGCTCATGCCGTCCTCTCCTTCAACCCACGCTGCTGCATGCGCCAGACGAGGAGCTCCAGCCGATCCTGGCCGAAGAAGGGCTCGCCTTCGAAGGCCATGGTCGGCACGCCCCAGTGGCCGGCCGTCTCGAGGTCGCGCTGGTTCTGCTCGATGATCGCGTGCAGACGCTCGCCCTCGCGCTCGACGACCGCGTCCATCTCCGCGAGATCGCAGCCGGCGCGCGCCGCCGCGTCGGCGAGGTGCGAGCCCTCGTGCCATCCGACGACCTGGCCGTTCCAGATGATCTTCGACACCTCGTCGACGAAGGCGAGGCCCTTCCCCCGCTCGGCGGCGAGTTGTCCGAGTCGCGTCAGCCGGTGGATGTGGGGCTGCTCGTCGGCGACCTTGCGCGTCATGAAGTCCTGCACGATCGGGTCGGGCCGCGGCCAGCCGAAGTCGATCCCGTGGAACTCGGCGATCCGCATGCAGTCGCGCAGCAGGTAGGGCGGCCAGAGCGGGTTCACCTGCTCGAAGAAGCCGGGGATCCGTACGGCGATCGGGAGCACCGGACGGACGCGAAGGTCGACGTCGTAGCGGCGCTGGATCCCGACCAGGCGGCCGGTCGCGAGGTAGGAGTAGGGACTGCGAAACGACCAGAAGACGTCGCAGGCGAGGGTGCTGCCGGTAGCCGAGGTCATCGGGGGGACCCTAGCAGAGGTCCGCCGTGCCGAGGAACCGATTTTCGAGGCGGTTCGACCGAAGCGGGCCGGGCCGGGTCTCGCGGATGCGCCGGGAGCCCGTCGAGCAGCCCGCGCTCGTCCAGGAAGCGATCGACCCGCGAGGCCAGCCAGCGGTTTCCCTCCGGCGCCAGGTGGATGTCGCGCTCGAAGAAGAGGCCGCGTCCGGCCGCGGGGTCGGCCGGCGGCCGGATCTCGCGGCCCGCGTCGAGGACCGCGACGCCCGCCTGCTCGAGGCGGCGGAGCAGGTCGGCCCACAGCGCGGCCGAGTCGCCCCGGAGATCCTCCTTGCACGGCATGACCACCGCGGCCCTGCGCGGGTCGCCGGGGATCGGCTCGCGCGCCAGTGCTGCGACGATCTTGTCGCGCTGCCACGCGGTCGTCCCGGCCCAGTCGAGGGGCGGCAGCTGGCCGAAGGGGTCACGGTGTCGCACCGAGCCGGCGAGCGCTCGCCAGAGGCGCAGCCCGCGCAGCAGGTCCGGCGTCGCGGCCTTCAGGCGCACCTGGAGCGCGATCCAGTTGCGCGACGGGTCGAGCGGCACGAGCCGTCCGTCGCGCAGGTCCCACAGCGGCACGTCCCAGTCCGAGGCGACGTCGGTGCAGTGCAGCCCGAAGAGCACGAGGTCGGGCGCGAGCCGCGCCGACCACTTCTGCGCCGCGCGAAATCCCTGGTCGAAGCCGTACCCGGGCACGCCCGCGTTCAGCACCTCGACGGGGCGTCCGTCCGCAGCGCGCCTCGCGGCGAGCACCGACTCCCAGGCCTGGTCGTCGTCGACGCCGGTGCCGAAGGTGAACGAGTCGCCCGTGGCGAGGATCCGCGGACGGTCCCGCGACTCGACGGGATCCCCGCCGCGCAGCCCGCTCGAGCCGACGTGCACGTGCTCGTCGAACTCGTCGGTGCTGCGGCTCACGTCGATGCCGGGGCGAAGGCTCCAGACCGTGTCCGGGTCGGGCCGGCAGCAGGTGCGCGACCGCACCGCGTAGTGGATGCGGTCGTCGACGTCGGGGGCGAGGAAGCCGACGAGCCCCTCCGCGAGCGCGATCCCGACCGCGAGCGAGAGCAACGAGAGGAGGACGCGGGCGGCGCGCGAGCCGGACCTCGTCACGGGCCGTCCACGCCCCCCGCGGGCCCGTCGCCCGGCGGCGGCGCTTCGTCGCGGGAGTCGCGCACCGCCGCGTCGCGCGTGCCGACGTCCGTCGGCGACGGCGCCGCGTCGCCGGAAGCGTCGGCGGCCGGCACGACGGCCTCCGGCGAGGCGGCCGCCGACGGCATCGGTACCGGTGTCGGTGTCGCCTCGGCCGGGAAGCACTCGGCGGCGGTCGGCACCTGCCCGGCCCGGATCCGCACGAGCCGGTCGCGGAACGCGCGCGAACCCGCGAGTTCGGCCGGGCTCGCGCGTCCCTCGCGAAGTCGCCGCAGCTCGGCGGGGCCGCCGTCGTAGAGCGCCTCGATCTCCGCCGCCTCGCGGAGCGCTCCGTCCGCCCCCTCGGCCGACGGAGACGGCGCGGCTTCCTCGCCCGTCGAGCGAAGGCCGGGGCTCGCGAGCCGCGCCGCGATCTCCGCGCCGGCCCGCGCGTTGTAGCCGGGATCGCCGCGCAGCAGCGACGGGTCGAAGAAGCCGCGCCACACGCGCGGGTCGACGCCGAGCCAGCCCACGCCGCCCGCGGGCGAGGCGAACGACACGACCTGCTCCCCGCGCACGAGCCAGAAGCGCCAGCAGGAGCGCTGCCAGGCGAGAGCCGGGACGATCGTGGCCAGCGAGGGAGGCGAACCGGGCGACGATGCGGCGACCTCGGTGACCGCGACCGCGAGGCCGTCGCGCGCGGTCGCGAGGTAGGCGTCGGCGTCCGCAGCGGTCGGGACCCAGCGAGCGAGCCGCGCGAGCGGGTCGGGAGTCGGGGCCGCGGTCGGCTCGGACGTCGGCTCCGTCACCCCGGGGTCGCCCGTTGCGCCGACGCCCGCGGGGGACGGCGCCGCCTCGGCCGGCGTCGGCTGCGGGCGCGGATCGGAGGCGCGCACCGCGGTCGGCGCGAGCGGCGCACCGAACCCGAAGAGCGTCCGCAGCCGGGGATCGACCTCGGTGCCCGCCGCGAGCGGGTCGCGCTCGACGTCGGGTGCGAGCAGCCGCGCGAGCGCGGCGAGCCCGTCGGGGGTCGCCTCGAAGGGCGAGTTCGCGCCGATCCCGGCGATCGCGCGGAGCGCGTCTCCCGCGGCGAGGAACGAGTCGTAGCGACCGCGCGCCTCGGGCGGGAGGTCCGCCGCCGCCCGTCGCACAGCGCCGGAGAGCGCGGGCCAGGTCCCGGCGAAGACGTCGCGCGCGGGCGCGGTCGGGTCCGCGGGCGCGGGTGCGGCGAGTTCCGCCGCCATCGCGTGCCGCTCCTCGAGCAGGACGGCGAACAGGGCCTCGCGCGCGGTGCGCGACGACGTCTCGTCCGCGGTGCTCTCCGCGACGAAGGTCGTGAACGCGTCGAGCCGCGCGAGCGAGTCGACGGAGACGGCCGCGCGCGCGGCGCCGTCCATGCCTTCGAAACGTGCGGCGGGAGCGGCCGCGTCGACGTCGAAGCGAATGCCGAGGTCGAGGCCGTCGGCAGCCACGGCGACCCGGTCGAAGCCGATCGACTCGACCATGTGGCGGGCGACCTCCGCATCGTCGAGCGGCCCCGGCGCGAACTCGGGCAGGATCCGGTCGAGACCCGGCACGAGGTCGCCCGGCGAGAGCCGCAGGTCGGCGAAGCGAGGCTCGACGCGGTCGCGGAGCCATTCCCGCAGGGCGCCCTCGACCGGCTGCGCGCGCCCCGACGGGTCTTCGGCCGTCGCGGAGCGGACCTCGAACCCGAGCCGCCCCGACTCCCTCTCCGCGACCGGCTCGAGTCCGAGCGCGAAGGCGCCCGTCCAGTCGAACGGGAAGCTGCACCACGAGCCGACCTGCCAGGACTTGCGGCCCTCCCCGCGCATGCGGACGACGACCGTCTCCCCGGAGACGCGGACCTCGGGATCGGAGAGGGTCAGGTGGTTGCACCCGGTCTCGTCGTCCCAGGCGCGTGCCGTGTCGGCGCCGTCGCGGAAGACGTGCTCGACGAGCACGCGGCGCAGGCGGGCGAGTTCGACGTGCGCGTCGAAGGGGATCCGTTCCGTCGCGGCGTGCGCGATCCCGAGGCCGCGGCCGGGGCCGGCGAGAGCGAGTGCGAGAGCCACGACGGCGGCGACGCTGCGCGCGCGCACGTTCGCGCGGAGCGCGGCGACGATCCGGGCCCGGGACGAACCCCGGGGCCCCGGGGCGCCATGCGCCGCTTCGCGAGCCTGCATGTCGAGAGCGTCCACGAGGCCTCCGAGGATAGCGGGCGCGGGCCGCGCTGGGGAGCGCGCGGCCGGGCGCCTCGCCCGGCCGCGGCCGCTTCGGCCGCCCGCAGCCGCTCGAGGCCGCAGGGCGCGGCTTGGCAGCCCGGGGCCGCCTGTCGTAACGAGGGCCACGGGGAGGGTGGCGCCGATGATGCGATGGCTTGGATGGGGGGCGGTGGCGGCGATCGGCGCGACGGCGGTGGGCGTGCTCGCCCTCTCCCGGGGCGAGACGATCGACGCGACCTGGTTCGTGGTCGCGGCCGTCGCGACCTACGCGATCGCCTACCGCTGGTACAGCGCGTTTCTCGCCGTGAAGGTCTTCGCCCTCGACCACGACAACGAGACCCCGGCCCATCGCCTGTCCGACGGACGCGACTACGTGCCGACGAACCGCTGGGTCGTCTTCGGCCACCACTTCGCCGCGATCGCAGGCCCCGGCCCGCTGATCGGCCCGACGCTCGCCGCGCAGTTCGGCTACCTGCCGGGCACGCTCTGGATCCTCTTCGGGGTCGTGCTCGGCGGGGCCGTGCAGGACTTCTGCGTGCTCTGCGGCAGCCTGCGCAGCGACGGCCGCTCGCTCGGGCAGATGGCGAAGGACGAGATCGGTCCGGTGGGCGGCTTCGCGGCGATGGTCGGCGTGTTCTCGATCATGGTGATCCTGATCGCGGTGCTGGCGCTCGTCGTCGTGAACGCGCTGAACCACAGCCCCTGGGGCACGGTCACCGTCGGGCTCACGATCCCGATCGCGATGGTCATGGGCGCGTGGATGCGCTGGATCCGCCCGCACGACGTGACGGGCGGCACGATCCTGGGCCTCGTCCTGCTGGCCCTCGCACTCGTCGCCGGGCGGTGGGTCGGCGAGCACCCCGTCCTCGGGCCGATGTTCACGCTGCGCTCGACCACGCTCGCCTGGTCGATCATCGCCTACGGCTTCGCCGCCTCGGTCGTGCCGGTCTGGCTGCTGCTCGCGCCGCGCGACTATCTCTCCACCTTCGTCAAGCTCGGCACGATCGCCCTGCTGGCGGTCGGGATCGTCGCGATCCGTCCCGAGATCCGGTTGCCCGCGCTCACACGCTTCACCGACGGCAACGGGCCGATCTTCGCGGGCACGATCTTCCCGTTCTGCTTCATCACGATCGCCTGCGGGGCGATCTCGGGCTTCCACTCGCTCATCTCGTCGGGCACGACGCCCAAGTTGCTCGGCGACGAGACCGACGCGCCGATGATCGGCTACGGCGCGATGCTGCTCGAGTCGTTCGTCGCGATCATGGCGATGATCGCCGCGGCGGCGCTCGACCCGGGCGTCTACTTCGCGATCAACAGCCCGGCCGGCGCGGTCGGCGCCGACCCCGCGACGGCGGCCGCGACGATCAGCGGCTGGGGATTCCCGGTCACGCCCGAGTCGATGCAGGACCTCGCGACCGCGATCGGGGAGAGCACGCTCTTCGCGCGCACCGGCGGCGCCCCGAGCCTCGCGGTCGGCATGGCCGCGATCTTCGGCCGCTGGCTCGGCGGAGCGGCACTCGCCTTCTGGTACCACTTCGCGATCATGTTCGAGGCCCTGTTCATCCTGACGACGCTGGACGCGGGCACCCGGGTGGGCCGCATGATGCTGCAGGACCTGCTCGGCCACTTCTGGGAGCCGCTCGGCCGAGGCGACTGGTGGCCGGCGGTCGTGGTCTCGAGCGCGATCGTCGTCTCGGCCTGGGGCTACTTCCTCTACCAGGGCGTGATCGACCCGCTCGGCGGCATCAACATCCTGTGGCCGCTGTTCGGCATCGCGAACCAGCTGCTGGCCGCGATCGCGCTCGTCGTCGCGACGAGCTTCATCATCCGCAACGGCAAGTCGCGCTACGCGTGGACGACGCTCGTGCCGCTCGGCTGGCTGCTCGCGGTGACGATGACCGCGGGCTGGCTCAAGATCGCCTCGCCCGACCCGAAGCTGGGCTTCCTCTCGGGGGCCTCGAAGATCGCGGCCGGGCTCGCGGACGCCGCGCCCGAGAAGCTCGCGACGATGCGTGCGCAGGTGTTCAACCTGCGCCTCGACGCGGTCCTCACCGGCTGTTTCATGGCGCTCGTGCTGCTGATCCTGGCCGAAGCGGTGCGCGCCTGGCGGCGCGAACTCGCCCGGCTGCGCACGCCCCCGCCCCGCCTCGGCGCCGCCGCCTGAGCCGGTCTCAGCCGGCGCCGGCCAGCCGGGCGCCGATCGCGGCCGTGAACGCGGCGGCGGGCACCATCGCGATCGCCGTGCACCAGAGGAGCCTCGCGTAGGGCACGCCGAGTGCGCCGGCCGCGAGATTCACGAGCGAGCTCGAGACCGGGATCCAGTGCCCGACGATCAGGACCGCCGGGTGGCCGAGCGGCAGGCGCCGCAGCCAGGCCGGGAGCCGCTCGCTCTCGGCCGCGAGACCGAAGTCGCTTCCCGTGCGGCGCCCGATCGCGAACTCGATCGAAGCGGTGAGCATCCAGGTCGCCCAGCTCACGGCCGCGCCGGACGCGAATCCGAAGAACGTCCCGTTCAGGACGGCGCACGGCACGAAGTCGCTCGCCGGCGAGAGCGTCACGAGCAGCTGCAGCGGGAGCCATGCCGCGATCCACGCCGAGCCCCATCGGGCCTGCAACGCGGTCGGCCCGCCTTGCGCCCGAATCCAGAGGATCGCCGCTCCGCCCAGCAGGAGCGCGGTGACGAGGGCCGCGGGCCCCCGCCAGCGGGCCGCACCCGTCGCGACGCGGGCCGCGGTCGCGGCCGACGCGCCGGCCGGCGGGCTCACTTGCTCGCCGGCGCCCCGTTCGGCTGGCTGCGGACCCAGTCGGCGGCGTGACGCAGCAGCGAAGCCGCGTCCGCGAGGCCGAGCTTCCGCTTGATGTTCTCGCGGTGGCTCTCGATGGTCTTGAAGCTCACCCCGAGCTTCGTCGCGATCTTGCGGGTGCTGAGCCCACCCCCGAGCAGCGAGAAGACCTGGAGCTCGCGGTCCGAGAGGCTCGCCACGTCCCCGTGCTGGGAGTTGGTCGGCTGCTCGAGCAGCTTGTGCAGGACGAGCACCGCCATCTTGCGGGTGACGTAGAGCTCGCCCTTCAGGACCGTGCGGATCGCGGAGAGGACCTCCTCGGCCGCCTCCTCCTTCATGAGGTAGCCGCTGCCGCCCGCGCGCAGCACGCGCTCGGCGTAGACGGTCTCGTCGAACTGCGAGATCGCGAGCATCGGCATGTCCGGGTAGTCGGACTTGACGGCCTTGATCAGGTCGAGACCGTCCTCGTTCGCGAGCCGCATGTCGACCAGGATCAGGTCCGGCTTGCTCTCGGGGATCGACTTCAGCGTCGACTTCAAGTCCTCGGCCTCGCCGCAGCAGAGCATGTCGTCCTGCCCGTCGATCAGCTGCCCGATCCCCTGCCGGAAGATCGGGTGGTCGTCGACGATCAGGATGCGGAACTTCTTGTCGGTCTGGTTCTCGCCGCTCATGACGGGTTCGCTCCTGCCCGCTCGATCTCGGGGGCTGCACTCGTGGCCGGGCACACGACGCGGATCTCCGTTCCGCGACCCGGCTCCGAGTCGATGTAGACGTCTCCGCCCACGGTGTGGGCCCGGTAGCGCATGATGCGCAGCCCCATCCCGGAGGACTCCGAGGACGGGGAGGAGTTCGTGGCGAAGGGCTCGGTGTGCCGGAAGCCCTTGCCGTCGTCCTTCACGACCAGCTGGACGGTCTCGGCATCGGCCTCGAGGCGGACGTCCACGTTCTTCGCCTGTCCGTGGCGGATCGCGTTGTGGATGGCCTCCTGCGCGATGCGGTAGGTCTCGCGCGCGACCGCGAGGTCGACGTCCGGCTCGGCCGGCCGCGAGGCGAAGTCGCAGCGGATCCCGTAGGACTCGACCGTGTCGGAGGCGAGCTTCTCGAGCGCCTTGGAGAGCCCGAAGCGCTCGACGTCGACCGGGTCGAGGCCGCGGGCGAGCCGGCGCACCTGGCTCATCGCGCCCGCGAGCAGCTTCACGATCTCCGCGGCCTGCCCGGCGAGCGGCCCGGAGTCGACCTTGCCGAGGCCCTGCTCGAGGGCCTTCGCCTTGAAGGCGACGCCGCCCAGGTAGGAGCCGAGTCCGTCGTGGAGGTCGTGTCCGATGCGGTGCTGCTCGTGGGCGGCCGCCTCGATGACGGCGGCCTCGAGCCGCTTGCGCTCGCTGATGTCGTGGAACCAGCCGAAGACGAATCCTTGCCCGGCGTGGTCCACGTAGTTGAGCGAGATCTCGACCGGGACGAGCCGCCCGTCGGCGGTGCGCACGCGCGTCTCGAAGACGCGGGGGCGTCCGTCGTGGCGGATGTCCTCGAACACCCGGTCGAAGCTGCTCTGCTCGAAGTCGGGCGCCACGTCGCCGACGTCCATGCCGATCAGCTGCCCGAGCGAGCGGCCGAGGAACGTGCACGCCGCGTCGTTCAGGAAGGTGAAGCGATAACCCTCGTCGGGGACGATCATGTAGAGCGGGTCCCAACTCACCTTCGCGCACTTGCGGAACAGCGCCGCGATCTCCTGGCTCTCCTTGCGCGCGGTGATGTCGGTCTCGATCGCCATGTAGTTGACGACCTCGCCGTTCTCGTCGTGGATCGGCTGGGCCTCGATCGCGAGCCAGTAGCGCCGCCCGTACTTGCTGTAGTTCACGACCTCGACGTTGAAGCCCTCGCCCTCGGCGAGTCGGCTCCGCATGTAGGCGACGGTCGTCGGGTCGGTATCGGGCCCCTGGAGCAGCCGGCCGGGGACGGTCCCCTTCACCTCCTCGAGCGTGTAGCCCGTGATCCGCTCGAAGCCGTCGTTCACCCACTCCACCCGGACCTGCGAGTCCGTCAGGATCACGGCGTTGTCGGTGCGCGACGCGATGAGCGCGAGCTTGCGCGCCTCCGCTTCCTGGGCCCGGATCTGCTCGTGGGCCGCCTGCAGGGACGAGTTGCGCTCGGCAAGGCTCTCGTTCGCCGTTCGCAGCTCCGAGCGCTGCTCGGTGAGCGTCGCGGCCATGCGCTTCAGGTCGTCGTAGGCGGCCTTCTGGGCCTGCACCAGGTGGACCAGGTCGACGATCGGGTCGTGGATCGCGAAGTCCGAGAGGAGGAGCCCGAGCTTCCCGATCTGCTCGGGGTCGGTGATCCAGGGCGAGCCCAGGAACAGCATCAGCTCCTGCCCGTCCTCCCAGAGCATCTGCCCGCGCAGCACGACGTCGGTTCCGAGCGGCGCGAGCAGGAAGAGATTGCGCTGGTTGCGGATGAAACCCGCGAGGTCGGCGACGCCCTCCGGCCGCAGGACGCGGAACACGTCCCCGAAGCCCTGCCCGGGCACGGCGGAAGGGAGCATCTTCGCGAGCGTCGACCCGACGCCGACGATGCGGAGATCGCGATCGAACGCGACGTGGAAGGGAAAGACGCGATCGAGATCGCCCAGCGCCATCCGGGGCGGGGTCGAGCTTGCCGAGGCGACCTTCATCCCGCGGCCCCGGGACCCCACGTGACGCGAAAGACGTCGTGGTCCGCGCCCTTCTCGCGATCCTGCACCTGTTCGACCCGCACCGGAGTGTCGAAGCGCTTTCCGAGCCCGATGACGAGCCCCTTCACCATCGGGCCGAGCCCCGGCCGCTCCGTGTGGTGGTGGAGCAGCATCGAGTTCTCGGTGACCTCGCCGCACTCGAAGCGAGGCGGCTTCAGGTTCGGGAAGATCATCCCGACCCGGGTGTGCATCTGGTTCAGGTTCATCAGGAACTCGGGCAGCGAGCCGCCCGCCGCGTCGAGGATCGCGCCGTAGCCGTCGGGGGCGGTGTGGAGGACCCAGTGGACCCCGAACGCCTCGAGGATGTCGGCCGCCGACGCACCCAGGACTTCGCTCGCCGCTCCGACCAGGGCGTAGGTCATCTCGTCGGGATAGCCCTCGGTGCTGACGAAGACTTCGACGTCGATGCCGGCACGCTCCTTGATCCGTCGCCAGGTCTCGCCGCCGTGGTTCATGCGGACGAGGTCCTCGACGGCCTTGTTCACCATGCCGTACACGGGGCACCCCCATTCGTCGGCCGCAGCCCCTCGGGCCGAGGCGCCACACTGACCGACAGTATGTATCGGCAGGGTTCCGATTCGCGCAAGCATCGAGTCCGGGCCCCCGAGGCGCACCCCGGGGCGGCTGCGCCGGGCCTTCCGGCCGAACCCCGGGGCGAGGGCGACGGTCCGCATTGACCCCGGCGGGGGGCTCGAGCAAGACAGCCGCGGTGCCCTTCCCCGACTTCGAGCCGACGATCCCGGAGCTGCTGCGCCGGGCCGCGACCGCCCACGGCCGCCGGACGCTGGTCGTGCTGGGCGACCGCCGCCTCGATTACGCCGAAGCGGAGAGCCGCTCCGCGAGCCTCGCCCGGGGACTCCTCCTGGCGGGAGCGGGCAAGGGGACCCACGTCGCGCTGCTGATGCCCAACGGTCCGGACTGGATCGTCGCCTTCCTCGCCGCCGCGCGGATCGGCGCCGTCGTCGTCCCGGTGAACACCTTCTTCCGCGCGCGCGAGCTCGGGTGGTTGCTGCGCCACTCGGACACGGCCTTCCTGCTCGCCACCCGCTCGTTCCGCGGCCACGACTACGCGGCCCGCCTGCTGGAGGTGGCGCCCGACCTCGCCGGGGCCGCGCCCGGCGGACTGCGGCCGAACGCGCTGCCGCAGCTGCGCTCGGTGTTCCTCGACGACGCCGAGGGGCTCGCGTGGGCCGGCTCGATCGACGAGCTCTCGCGCCTCGGCGACGCGGGCGCGGAGTCGGGACCCGACCGCCTGCGCGCTGCCGAGGACGACGTGACCCCGGCCGATCGCGCGGTCGTCATCTACACCTCGGGCAGCACCGCCGAGCCGCGCGGCGCGATCCACACCCAGGGCACGATCGTGCGCCACGCCTTCAACGTGAACGCGTGCGCCGGGCGAGGACTCGGGCCCGAGGACCGCGTCTGGTCGCCGATGCCCTTCTTCTGGGTCGGCGGGCTCGTCGTCTCGTTCCTCGGCGCGATGCACGCGGGCGCCTGCCTGCTGTGCGAGGAGGCGTTCGACGCCGAACGTACCCTCGACCTGCTCGAGCGCGAGCGGGCGACGCTCGCCGCGGGCTGGCCGCACTACGGCAAGGCGATGGCCGCGCACCCGAGCTTCGCGCGCCGCGACCTCTCCTCGCTGCGCGCGGGCATGGTCGAGATCCTGCCGCCGGAGCGCAGGCCGGCCGACCCCTCGCTGCGCACGAACTCGCTCGGCATGACCGAGACCTGCGGCCCGCACACCTTCGGGCGCGAGGGCGATCCCCCCGAGACGTTGCGCGGCAGCTTCGGCCGCGCGCTCGACGGCGTCGAGCACAAGGTGATCGACCCCGAGTCCGGGGAAACGCTCCCGCCCGGCGTCGAGGGCGAGATCTGCGTGCGCGGCTACAGCCTGATGCAGGGCTTCTGGAAGGTCGAGCGCGAGCGGACCTTCGAGCCCGACGGCTTCTACCGCACCGGCGACGGCGGACGAATCGACGCGGACGGCTTCCTCTGGTTCACCGGCCGACTCGGCGACATGATCAAGACCGCGGGCGCGAACGTCGCGCCGAGCGAGGTCGAGCAGGTGCTCGCGGGCTTCCCCGGGATCAAGGAGGCGCACGTGGTCGGGGTGCCCGACCCGGCGCGCGGCCAGAACGTCGCCGCGGCGGTCGTGCTCGAGCCGGGATGTTCCCTCGACGCGTCGTCGCTGCGGGAGAGGCTGCGGGGCGAGCTCGCGGCCTACAAGGTGCCGCGCGAGGTCGTCTTCCTCGAGTCGCGCGAACTCCCGTTCACCGACAGCGGGAAGATCGACAAGCGCCGACTGCGCGCGGTGCTCGTCGAGCGACTTTCGGCCGCCTGAGCGCCTCGCGGGCGCGCGCCGGGGCCGGGGCCGCGGCGCGGCCCGGCAACGGTGTTCCGCCCCCGGGCCGCGCGCTCTCCGCTCAGGTGTTCGGCTTGTCGCCGCTCGCCGCCGCCTTGCGCATCGCCTCGAGGCGGTCGATCAGCCCCATCCGCTCGACACCGACGGTCGAGGGCAGGCGCTGCTCGATCTCCTCGGGCGTCCAGCGGCCGTCCTTGAACATCGCGCGGACCTCGACCGGCTGGTTCCAGACCGCGATCTTGCCGCCCGAGCAGGTGTAGACCTGCCCGGTGATCGACCGCGCCTTGTCCGACAGCAGGAACACGACCATCGGCGCGATGTCCTCGGCCTCGCCGATCCCCTGGATCTCCATCGGCACGTTCGCGCTCATGCGCGTCTTCGCGACCGGCGCGATGCAGTTCGCGGTCACGCCGTAGCGATGCATGCCGGCCGCGGCGCTGCGCACGAGCGAGACGATGCCGCCCTTCGCGGACGCGTAGTTCGCCTGCGCGACCGAGCCGGCGAAGGCGCCGGAGGTGAAGCCGATCAGCGTGCCGCTCTTCTGCTCGCGCATGGCCGCCGCCGCCGCGCGGAACACCGTGAACGTGCCCTTCAAGTGGGTCGCGAGCACCGGGTCCCAGTCCTCCTCGCCCATGTTGAAGAGCATGCGCTCGCGCAGGATGCCGGCGACGCAGACCACGCCGTCGATGCGACCGAAGGCGTCGATCGCCGACTTCACGATGCTCGCCCCGCCGTCCATCGTCGCGACCGAGTTCGCGTTGGCGACGGCCTCGCCGCCCATCTTGCGGATCTCCTCGACGACGGAGTTGGCGACGTCGCTGGTCGGCTCCTTGCCGTCCATCGAGACGCCGTAGTCGTTGACGACCACCTTCGCGCCCTCGGCGGCGCAGGCGAGCGCGACCGCCCGCCCGATGCCCCGGCCGGAGCCGGTCACGGCGATGGATTTGCCCTCGAGATACTTGCCCACGCTTGCTCTCCTCCTGGGGTTCCGTCGTGCGGGTCGAGCGGCGCGGGAGGCGCCGCCGGCGGGACCATAGGACGCAGGGTCGGCCGCGACAAACGACGGCGCGGTCAGCGCCGCGGCCGGCGAACCGGCTCCCGCGGCGCGATCTCCGCGATCCGGGCGATCGCGACACGGCAGACGACGAGGTAGGGAAGGGCGATCGCCGGCACGCCGAAGCCCACCCGGCAGGCGTCCTCGCCGGTCGACTCGACCCGGTGGCCCGTCGCCGGAACTCCGGCGACCGACCACGACCACGACCGGCCGGGCTCGAAGCTCGTCACCTCGAACGGGAGGTCGAAGCCGAGCGCGGTCGTGACCAGCCCGCGAGTACCGTCGCCGAAGCGCTCCGAGAGGAGGCGTGCCGAACGCACCGAGGGGCCCCACTCGGGCCAGCGCTCGACGTCGACGAGGAGGTTCCACGCGACCTCGGCGGGAGCCGCGACGTCACCCCACGTCCACAGCACGCGCGCCTCTCGACCGGGGCGGCCGGATCGCCCGGCCGAAGCCGCGCGTCGACCCGGCGACGAAACGAAGAGGCGGCCCCGTCCGGGACCCGCGCCTCGTCAGGGAACGCGACGGATCGTCTCGCAGCTCGTGCTCGCGGTGTCCTCGAGCGTCTGGCCGCCGTTGCAGCGGTCGTCGCTGCCGCCACCGCCGAAGATTTCGTCGGCGCCGAAGCTGCCCTTCAGGACGTCGTTCTTCGGCCCGCCCTCGAGGTGGTCGTCGCCCTTGCCGCCGCGGATCAGGTCGGGGCCGTCGCCGCCGAACAGCCGATCGTGGCCGTTGCCGCCGAGGATCGTGTCGGCGCCCTTGCCGCCGCAGATCGTGTCGTCCCCGCCGCCGCCCTTGATGTAGTCGTCGCCCTCCGCGCCGTAGATCACGTCCGCCTTGCTGGTGCCGACGATCGTGTCGTCGCCGGGGGTCCCGCAGATCGTCGGCTGCTTGCCGTCGCAGGTGGGCTCCGTGCCGTTGCACGGGTAGGGAGGCAGGTCGGCACGGGCCGCCGTCGCGCAGGCGAGCAGGCCGGCTGCGGCGAGCAGAGCCGCGCGGGTGGGCCAGGGCTTCATGTCGTTCTCCATGTTCGACGGGACGGCGGCCCGAGGCTCCCGGGCCGGGTGTCGACCCCGCCGAGGAAACCATCCTCGCCAGCGGCGGTCAACCCGTGAAACTCGCCCGAAAAGCAGGCAGGCGCGGAGAATCACTGCCAGCGCGTCATGAGCAGGGCCATTCCGACGCCGACCGCCACGATCGCCCGGCGCACCCAGCTCCGGGGCACGGCCCGGACCAGCGAGGCCCCGCCGAAGCCGCCGACCACCTGTCCGACGGTCATGATCGCGGCGACCGGCCAGTCGACCGCCCCGCCGCGGACGAACCAGGCGGCCGCGATGCCGTTGATCACGGTCGCGAGACAGGTCCGCACCGCCATGCGCCGGTGGAGATCGCGCAGTCCCAGGATCCCGAGCGACGCGAGCATCATGATCCCGATGCCCGCCCCGAAGTAGCCGCCGTAGAGCGCGATCGGAAGCTGGAGAGCCGCGGCCCGCCACGGCGACCGCGGCGGCGGCTCGTCGACGCCGAGCGGCGACGGCGGCCGTGCTCCGTCGGAGAGGTGCACGAGGATCTCCTGGGCGGCGAACACTCCCGTCGCGAACAGGATGAGCGCGGGCACGAGCCGCACGAAGACCTTCTCCGGCGTCGCGAGCAGCAGGAACGCTCCGGCGAGGCCGCCCGCGAGCGACGGCAGCAGGAGCGCGCGCAACCAGGTGCGCGAGCGATCGATCTCGCCGCGGAACGGGACCATCGCCGCGATCGAGCCGGGAAAGATCGAGATCGTGTTGGTGCCGTTCGCGACGATCGGAGGCAGCCCCGCCCACACGAGCGCCGGAAAGGTGAGCAGCGAGCCGCCGCCGGCGAGCGCGTTGGTCGCACCGGCAGCGACGGCGACGAGAAAGAGCGCGACCGCGCGCGCCGCGGTCACGGACGCGACCCTTCCGAGGCGAGGCACGGCCGCGCCGCCGGCGGCAGGGCGCGAGGATCGTCTTCGCGAGCGCTCAGCGCACGAGCTCCCACACCGGCAGCACGACGCGCTCGGTGAGCGGCTTGAACACGACGCGCACGCGCTTGCCGATCGCGACCTCGTCGGGCGTGCAGCCGACCATGTAGCCGACCAGCCGCGGCCCCTCGTCGAGCTCGACCACCACCATCGCGAGCGGCAGCAGATCCTTGAACGCAGGCAGGAAGGGCTCGCGGCCGAGCACCCAGGTGTAGATCGTGCCGGTGCCCTTCGCGTCGACCCACTCGAGGCGGCCCCCGCCCTTCCAGGTCGCGGGCTTGGGCGGCCAGTGGAAGGCGCCGGTCTCGCGGTCGCGCTGGACGCGGAGACGCCGCTCGCGGCAGCCGTCCCAGAAGGGACGGGTGACCGGGTGGTCGACGTCGGGCAGCGGGTAGTCGGGGTGCAGGTCGCCGATCGGCCGATCGGGCCCGCCGCCGCTCTCGGGACGCCTCACCTCGCTCATCGCGCCCTCACTCCCCGCGCACGATCATCGCGCTGGTCGCGACGCCCGACGCCCCGGTGACGAGCACGTTGCGGCAGCCGGGGACCTGCGCGGTCGAGTCGCCCCGCACCTG
>Ga0075471_10001215_pt1 | contig 16770 bp, 14 predicted proteins | sample DEB19_08_DNA_2_FD_74787 | JGI IMG/M metagenome (GOLD analysis project Ga0075471, IMG submission 74787) | Aqueous microbial communities from the Delaware River and Bay under freshwater to marine salinity gradient to study organic matter... | ecosystem: Environmental > Aquatic > Marine > Coastal ... | reverse complement strand
GCGCGGCTGATGGACTGGGCGCTCGCCCATCGCCGCACGCGCGCCACCATCGTCGGCGCCACCAGCGGCGACACCGGTGGTGCGGCCATCGAGGCCTTCAAGTCCTCGCACCATGCCTCCGTCTTCATGATGCACCCGCACGGCCGCGTCTCCGAGGTGCAGCGCCGCCAGATGACCACCGTCGCGTCACCCTCGGTGCACAACATCGCCATCGAAGGCAATTTCGACGACTGCCAGGCCATCGTGAAGGCGCTGTTCAACGACCACGCCTTCCGCGACCGCGTGGGCCTTGCCGGCGTCAACTCCATCAACTGGGCGCGCATCATGGCGCAGACCGTTTATTACGTGACGGCCGCCCTCTCGCTGGGTGCGCCCGGCCGCGCGGTGAGCTTCTGCGTTCCCACCGGCAATTTCGGCGACATCTTCGCCGGCCTCGTCGCCAAGCGCATGGGCCTTCCCGTTGACCGGCTCGTCATCGCCACCAACGTCAACGACATCCTCGACCGCACGCTGAGGACCGGCCACTACGAGCAGCGTGGCGTCAAGGCCTCGACCAGCCCGTCGATGGACATCCAGATCTCCAGCAACTTCGAGCGCCTGCTGTTCCTGAGCTACGGCCGCGATGCCAATGCGGTGCGCCACCTGATGGCGAGCCTCGCCAATTCCGGCAGTTTCAGCATCGACAGCCGCGAGCTCGACCAGATCCGCCATGAATTCAGCTCCGGTGCCACGGACGAGGCGGAAACGGCACTGACCATCCGCGAGACGCTGGCCGGAACGGGCGAGCTTCTCGATCCGCACACGGCTGTGGGCTATGCGGTCGCCCGCAAGGCCGAAGCCTCGGCGAGCCCGATGGTGACGCTGGCCACCGCCCACCCCGCCAAGTTTCCGGATGCGGTGGAGAAGGCCTGTGGCGTCCGTCCCGGCCTGCCGCCCCGGCTCTCTGGCTTGCTCACGGCCGAGGAACGGTTCACAGTACTGCCAAATGACGTGGGACGGGTGCGCGACTTCATCCTGTCGCAGCAACAGGCCTGAGACAGAGTGGAAGTATGAGCGTCGAGATCACCCGCCTCAACAACGGCATCCATGTCGTCACCCACCATATGCCGCATCTCGAAACGGCGGCACTCGGCATCTGGGTGAAGGCCGGCGCCCGCGACGAGCGGGCAGAGGAGAACGGCATCGCCCACTTCCTCGAGCATATGGCCTTCAAGGGCACGCCGCGGCGCTCGGCCCGCGCCATCGCGGAAGAAATCGAGTCCGCCGGCGGTGAGATCAACGCCGCCACCGGCATGGAGACAACCACCTATTACGCCCGCGTGCTGAAGCAGGACTGGGCTCTGGCACTCGATATTCTCGCCGACATCTTCACCTCGCCGGAACTGGACGCGGAAGAACTCGAACGCGAGCGCGACGTCATCCTGCAGGAAATCGCCGCTGCGCATGACCAGCCGGACGATCTCGTCTTCGACCTCGTCCAGGCGGCAAGCTTCGGGGGCCATCCGCTGGCGCGCTCCATCCTCGGCACGCAGGAACTCGTCGGCGGCGTCACCCGCCAACAGATCCTCGACTGGCGCAACCGCAATTACTGGGGCTCGCGCATCGTCGTCGCCGCCGCCGGCAACATCGACCACAAGGTCTTCGCCGCCGAGGCCGAAAGGCTGCTCGGCGCCATCGAGGAGGGAGCCGGACCGCAGCGCGAGACGCCGTCCTTCCTGCCCACCGCCTGCACGGCGGAAAAGCCGCTGGACCAGGCCCACGTGGTGCTGAGCTTCGAGGCGCCGAGCTACCGCCACCCCGACATCTATGTGCTGCAGGTGCTCTCCAGCATTCTGGGCGGTGGCATGTCGTCCCGCCTGTTCCAGGAAGTGCGCGAGAAGCGCGGGCTTTGCTACAGCGTCTTTTCCTTCGGGTCGGCCTATGAGGATGCAGGCCAGGTGGGTGTCTATGCCGCGACCAGCCCCGAGCACGCCAACGAACTGCTCGACCTCACCTCGGAAGTCATGCTGTCGTTGGCGCAGGAGGTGACAGAGGCGGAAGTGGCGCGCGCCAAGTCGCAGCTCAAGGCCAGCCTCGTCATGAATCTCGAAAGCGCCTCGGCGCGGGCCGACCAGATCGCCCGGCAGTTCCTGGCCTTCGGCGAGGTGCCGGCAATCTCCACGCTTACCGCCAAGATCGAGGCGGTGACTCCCGAGCAGGTGAGGGTTCTCGCCGAGCGGCTGTTCCGCCACCAGAAGCCCGCCTTCAGTGCGGTGGGCCACATCGGGCAGATGGCCGCCTATGATGCAATCACCCGGCATTTTGCATAGCCAGGCAGATGGCCTTTCTCCGCTCACCCTTCGCCGGCGATCCGCCCCCCAGTCTTCGGGACGCACGCGCGCTGATCAGGGTGCCGGACATCAGCGATTTCGAGCAGTGGTCGGCGCTGCGCGCCCAGAGCCGCGCCTTCCTCACGCCCTGGGAGCCGATCTGGCCGGCCGACGACCTGACGCGCACCGCCTTCCGGAAACGCATCCGCCAATACTGGCGCGACATCGACCAGGACACGGCCTACCCCTATTTCATCTTCGACCCCGAGGCTGAGATGCTGGTGGGGGCGCTCACCCTGTCAAACGTCCGCCGCGGCGTGGCGCAGACGGCGACGCTCGGCTACTGGATCGGTGCGCCCCATGCCCGCCAGGGCTACATGACCTCCGCCGTGCGGCTGATCTGCGAATTTGCCTTCCGGCACCTGGGGCTGCACCGGGTGGAGGCAGCCTGCCTGCCGCACAACACGCCCTCCATCGGCCTCCTGCGCAAATGCGGCTTCGCGCATGAGGGGCTGGCACGCGGCTATCTCAAGATCGCCGGGGAATGGCGCGATCACCTGCTTTTCGCCCGGCTTTCAGACTGACGGAAGGTAAACCTATGGTATATCGTTCCTTGTCATGAAGGCTCGTGCCAGCTTAGGTGGTCGGATGAGGTGGGGTGGCCACAGGGCGGGAGGCTTTCCTGCCCGCAATCTGTTGTTCGTCGTCCTGTTGCTGGCAGCTGCAATGGGGCTGGCGCGGCCAGGGCTTGCCGTCGAGCTCGTGGATATCTCGCGGCCCGTTCCGCGGCAGGACCTTGCAGCCTTCCTTGCCGGGTTGCAGACGCCGGAGCAGACCATCACCATCGAGCGGCCGAGCGGCGGGCTGGGGCCTGACGGCCAGATGACGCTCATCGCAAAGGGGCCGGGCCCTGTGCACAACTGGGTGGCCGCGAGCTTCGCCAACCGGTCCAAGGACCAGCTTTCGGTGGTGCTCGCCATCCCGCACCAGGGCTTCACCGGCTCGGGCTTCTATCCGCCACGGTGGTTTGGTCCGCGCATCTTTGGCTCGGCGCTGGCAGGCGACGGGCAGCTCAGCAGCCTGCCGCCCGTGCCCGGCGAGAACGCCTATCTGCTCACCCTGCCGCCGGGCGGAATGGCCTCGGTGGCCTTCGAGGTCACGGGCGGCGGCCTTCCGGTCACCATGTGGCAGCGCGCGGCCTTCGACGCACACAAGGACTTCACCTCCTTCTTCCGTGGCGCACTGCTCGGCATCTCGGTGCTGATCGCGCTGGCCATGTTCGCGCTCTATGGCTTCCGGGCGCGCGCCGTGTTCCCCGTGGCGGGCGGTTTTGCGGTTGCCGCGATCGGCTTCATGCTGCTGGAGGCCAGCCACCTCACGGCGCTCGCCGCGCAATCCGGCATGAGCGGCTTCACCCTGCAGGTGCTGCGCGCCGTGGTCGAGGGCCTCATGGCAGGCTTCCTGTTGCTGCTGCTCGCCATGCTGGCGGAGTTGCAACGCATCTCGCGGGTTGCCGGCAACCTGCTGCTGATCGTCGCCTGCCTGTCCTTCGCCATCCCGATCTATGGCGTCGCCGAGCCGCTGCTCGCAGCGGCGCTGGCGCGTGCCGTCTTCGCACTCACCGCGCTGGGTGGCTTCATCCTCATTGCCTTCCTGTGGTGGCGGGGCGAGGCCAAGGCCGAAACCGCGGTGCTGAGCTGGACCGCCGTGCTGCTGTGGACGATGCTGGCCGCGCTCGCGGCGCTGGGCAGCGCTCCCGGCTCGTCGATTTCCGCCGTGGTGGTGACCGGGCTTGCGGCCCTGCTGGTGATGCTGGGCTTTATGCTGGCGCACCATGCCTTCGCCCAGGGCTACCTGTCGCGGCATTTCTTCCGCGAGGCGGGCCGCCACGCGCTGGCGCTCGCGGGGGCGCGCGGCTTCGTGTGGGACTGGCAGCCGGAAGAGGGCGAGCTTTTCCTGAGCCCCGAAATCGCGCGCGCTCTGGCCCAGCCTGCCGAGGCCTTCGAGGATGCGCCGGGCGAGGCCTTCCTCGAACTCATGCACCCGGCGGACCGCGTCGCCTATCTCACCACCATCGCCGAGGCCGAGGCCGACGGCCGCAGCCCGATCGAGCGCAAGCTGCGGCTTCGCCATGGCGACGGCGGCTACCGCTGGTTCGAACTGCGCGCCCGCTCGATCACCGGCGGCAATGGTTTCCGCGCGGCGCGCTGCATTGGCACCCTCACCGACGTCACCAACGCCAAGATCGCCGAGGAGCGCCTGCTGAAGGACGCCGTCTACGACATGGTCACGGGCCTGCCCAACCGCGCCCTGTTCACCGACCGGCTGCAGCGGGTGATCGATGGGCTGGAACCAGGCGCGGCCACTGCGCTCTTCGTGCTGCTCGTCGATCTCGACCGTTTCAAGATCGTCAATGACGCGATGGGCCACGAGGCGGGCGATGCGCTGCTCTCCATCATCGGCCGCAGGCTGAAGGCCGAGGCCGAGGCGGCCGATACGGTGGCCCGTCTGCCGGGCGACCAGTTCGCCATCTTTTACCACGAGGCGCCCGGCGGGCGCGGAGTCGATGCCTTTGCGCAGGCACTGCTGGGCACGGTTGGCCGGCCCGTCAAGTTCGAGAATCAGGAATATTTTCTGACCGCTTCCATCGGCGTGGCGCAGTACCGCCCCGAGGTGCAGGACGCCGACAAGCTGATGAAGGATGCGGCGGTGGCGCTCTACGAGGCGCGGCGCAAGGGTATGGGCGCGGTGGAGCTGTTCAACCCGTCGATGGTCGACGACCGCGCCGAACTCGTGGTGCTCGAGGCGGAATTGCGCCGCGCCATCGAGCGCAACGAGATCGAGGTCCATTACCAGCCCATCGCGCGGCTCGCCGACATGCATCTCGCAGGCTTCGAGGCGCTGGTGCGCTGGCGGCACCCCTCCATGGGGCTGCTGGCGCCGGAAAGCTTCATTGGCCTCGCCGAGGAGACGGGTATCATCCGCGACATCGGCCGCGTGGTGCTGAACGAGGCCGGCCGCCAGCTCGGCATCTGGCAGCGCGCCTACCGCTCGGCGGAGCCGGCCTTCGTCGCCGTCAACATCTCCTCCGCGCAACTGATCGAGCCAAGCCTGATCGACGACGTGAAGCAGATCATCGTCCGCGAAGGGCTGCTGCGCGGCAGCTTCAAGATCGAGGTGACGGAATCCCTCGTCATGGAATATCCCGAGCGCGCCGCGCAGATCCTCGATCGCTTCCGCGAGCTGGGCGTGGGCCTGTCCTGCGATGACTTCGGCACCGGCTATTCCTCGCTGTCGAGCTTGCGCAAGCTGCCCTTCGACACGCTCAAGGTGGACCGCAGCTTCATCGCACCCGAGGCGCAGGACCACCGCGCCTCCGTCATCCTGCAGTCGATCATCGCCATGGGCCATGACCTCGGCCTCGCCATCGTGGCGGAAGGCATCGAGAACCAGGACCAGGTCGACAGGCTGGGCGAACTCGGCTGCGACTTTGGCCAGGGCTTCTTCATCGGCAAGCCGATGTCGGCAAAGCAGGTGAATGATGCGCTGGCTGGCCTGCCCTATGCCCACACGCAGGGCCGCACCGCCATCACCTGGCTGTGGGAGCGCGCCATCAAGGATCCGCCGCCCGAGCCTGCGCTGCGCCGCGTGACCGCCAAGGACGTGGCCCGGCCCGAGCCCGAAAGGCGCCCCGCACGACCGTTCCCGCGGCCGCGCATGGAGCCGGATCCGCCCCCCAGGCCTGAACCAGTGGTGGAAGAGACTGTGCCCGAACTGCCGTCCGTTGCCGTGGAAGAGGCTGGATCCGGGCCGGCCCCCGCAGCCGGGGATGAAGCCGGGGATGCAGCCGAAGCCCCCGCAACCCTGCCCGAGGCGCCGCCCGCTGAAGCCGTGGCGGAACCTGATATCGAAGTCACCGCCGCAGAGGCAGTTCCCCCCGAGGGGCCTGCCGCCGAGGTCCGGGACGAGGTTCCTCCACCTGCGCCCCGGCGGCGCAAGCGCCGGCGCCGGGTGTCATTGCCCGGCGACCATGAAGGCTGATTTCTCAGGCGTGGCCTGACTCGCTCGACAGCATGGCCGGGTCGATCTTCAGCTTGCGCAGCGCTGCGAGGTAGCGGTCGTCGAAGTCGACGCCGAAGATCAGGTCCTCATCCGCCTGGCAGGTGAGCCAGCCATTGCGCTGGATCTCGTTCTCGAGTTGGCCCGGCGCCCAGCCGGAATAGCCCAGCGCCAGCACGGCTTGCTGCGGGCCCTCGCCCTTTGCCATCGCGCGCAGGATGTCCACGGTTGCGGTGAGGGCGATGTTCTCCGCCACCGGCAGGCTCGAGTCGGCAACGAAATAGTCGCTGGTGTGCAGCACGAAGCCGCGCCCCTGTTCCACCGGCCCGCCGAACAGGACGGGCATCTGCATCAGCTCCTCGGGCGGCTCAACCGCGTCTTCGCCGGTGAGGTCGAGCTGCGACAGCAGTTCGCCGAAGGACATCATCGGTGTGGCCTTGTTGATGATGATGCCCATCGCGCCCTGCCCGGAGTGGGCGCACATGTAGATGACGCTGCGCTCGAAGCGCGGGTCGCTCATGCCCGGCATGGCGATCAGCAATTGCCCGTCGAGATAGGGACCCTTGATCATGCCACTTCCTTTCGTGTCGGGAGAGTCTAGCGCAGGCCGACCGCAAGGGGAACCACTTGAAGGCCACCGAAGCATGATGCCGCAGGTCCGGTTTCGGTCTGGCGCAAAGGTGATTGGCGCGCGCCGGGTTTTCTTCCATATAGGGTCATATGTGGAACCGTCTTGTCCTTGCAGCCCTTTCATTTGCCCTTGCCGTGCCCGCCCTGGCGGAGGAAAAGCCCTATCGCATCTCGTTGATCGGCGATGGCTTCGACGGCACCGCGTGGCACACCGGCGTGCTGATCGAGCTTGCGCCAGGCTGGAAGACCTACTGGCGCATGCCGGGCGATTCCGGCATCCCGCCGGAGTTCACCTGGGCGCCCTCGCGTCCCGCCACGGTGGAGGTCGCCTTCCCCACGCCGTCCCGCCACGTCGACAAGAGCGGCGAGGCGGTGGGCTACGAGTCCGAGGTGCTGTTCCCCGTCACCGTGACGCCGGAAAAGCCCGCGCCGCTCGACCTCCGCCTCGACCTGTTCTTCGCCGTCTGCAAGGATGTGTGCATTCCCGCCCAGGCGCAGGCCGCGATCAGCCTTGGCATGGATGGGCGTGATCCTCTGGGCAGCCTGCGCGTAGAGACGGCGCGGGCCAGTGTTCCTGCTGCCGGTGACGCCGTTACCGGCGCCGAGATCGTCAGTGTGGAGGGCAGGCCCGTGCTCAAGCTGGCGCTGAAGGAAGGGCCGGAGGATATTTTCGTCGAAAGCCCCACATCGGCCTATTTCCGCGCCCCGGTCCTGTCGGCCGGCGGGCGCGAGGCGCGCATCGCCATCGACAGCCTCAGCGACCTCCGGAAGCTGAAGGGCCAGAAGATTACCCTCACCTATGTCATCGGCGGCAAGGGCTATGAACAGACCCTGACGCTGCCCTGATTCACAAGAAGGAAGAACCACCCATGACCATCAAGCCGGGCGACAGGCTGCCCAACGTCGAATTCACCGTCAACACCGCCGAAGGACCGCAGAAGATGTCAACCGATGTCATCTTCTCCGGCCGCAAGGTCGTGCTGTTCGGCCTGCCGGGCGCCTTCACGCCGACCTGCAGCATGAACCACCTGCCGGGCTTCCTGCTGGCTCACGACGACATCAAGCGCCAGGGCGTCGACACCATCGCCTGCACCGCGGTGAACGACATCCACGTCATGAAGGCCTGGGGCAAGGCCACCGAGTCGGAAGGCAAGATCATGATGCTGGCGGACGGCAATGCCGAATTCGCCAAGGCCGCAGGCCTCGAACTCGATCTCGAGGTCGCGGGCATGGGCCTGCGCTGCAAGCGCTATTCGATGATCGTCGAGAACGGCGTGGTGAAAACCCTCAACATCGAGACCGAGAAGGGCGTCAACGTTTCGAGTGCCGAGACCATCATGCAGCAGCTCAAGGGCTAGCCGAAGACCACGACTTCGATGGCCGTCGGATTGAAGTTGTTGCAGGGGTTCAGCACCTGCGGGCAATTCGAGATGACGGCCAGCACGTCCATCTCGGCGCGGATGTCGACGTGGTCGCCGGGCTTCGACGAGCCGAGCGCGATGGCGGCATCGCCCGCCCCGCCCACCGGGACCGTCATGAACCAGTTGACGTTGGGCACGATGTCGCGCCAGCCCAGCCCATGGGGCTTCAGTGCCGCGAGAAAGTTCTCGCGACAGCCCGCATTGGCAACGCCGTAGAGCATGCGGTTCGAAGGCTCCGAGCAGCAGCCGCCGATCGTGTCATGCCCGCCGAAGGTGTCCGCGGTGATGGTGAAAAGCGGGTTGGCGCGGTCGGAGTAGAGCACGTCGCCCGCCGTCAGCAGGATGTGGCCCGCCTTCTTGATGGTGTTGGGCTCATGGTAGCGCTCGTCGAAGTCATGTGCGTTGTAGCACAGGAAGTCGACAGCCTGCTGGCCATGCGTATCGATGATGCGCAGCGTCTCGCCCCTGGCGATGATGCGGCTCCACGGCGCGCGCGCCGGTATGGCTTCGCGGTGCAGTTCCCGCATCAGGCGAGCCCGGTCTCGAACAGCCGGCCCCATTGCGGCATCGCATCGTAGACGCCTGCGAGCCGCAGTGCGTGCCAGGCCATGGCGTGGTTGGATGAGGTGATGGGCACACCCGTCTCCGCCTCGATGCCGCGCGCCGCTTCGGCGAGCCGCACCGAGGTGCAGGACACGAACACCGCGTCGACGCGCGCATGCGACAGGATCGTCTCGACGCCACGCTTGATCGAGGCCGGCGTGATGCGCGCCACCATGCCGTCATCCTGCTCGTTGAAGGAGCCGAAGACGGGAACCTCGAAGCCGCGCGCCGCAATGTAGTCCGCCACGATGCGGTTGACATCGGCGCGATAGGGGGTGAGCACGCCGATGCGCCTTGCCTTCAGCGCGCGGAAGGCAGCGAAGGCGGCGGTGATCGGGGTGGTGCACCTTGCTCCGGGGCGCACCTCGCGGATGCGGTCGAAGACCTTCTCCTCGCCGATCGCCATCGAGGCGGAGGTGCAGCCATAGGCGACCACGTCGAGCGGGCTTCCCGGCAGGATCACGTCGGTTGCGGCGGCGATCCTCGGTTCCATGGCGCGCAGCGTCTCGGGCGTGATCTGGGCATCGTTGAGGATGCGGCTTTCATACAGTGCAACACCCGTGAGGCCGGCCATGATGGCGCGCCACTCATGTTCGATGGTGAAATCGGTGGCGAGAACGAGGAGGCCGATGCGCGCCCGGCTGGCGATGCCCTCATCAGTGTCGAAGGGCAGGTGCTCGATCAGCGTCATGCCGGCGGCGGGGGGTGGTGAGCGGTCGTTCATGCGCAGTCTCCCGGAATGTCAGGATTTCTATCAGAGAAAGCAGCCCCCTCCTATAGTTCCCGCAACATGATTCGACTGCTTGAAAGCATTGCCGGCCTGCCTGCGGCGGCGCGCGGCGCGCTTGCTGCCCTCGCCGGTGTGCTGATCGCCATCGGACTGCCGCCGCTGGGCTGGTGGCCGCTCGCCTTCCTCGGCTTCCCGCTGTTCCTGGTGCTGCTGCAAACGGGCAGGGGCCCGGGCTGGCGCAGCAGCTTCGGCCTCGGCTGGGCCTTCGGGCTCGGCTATTTCGCGCTGGCCTTCCACTGGATCGGCTATGCCTTCTTCGTCGATGCCGGCACCTATCTGTGGATGATGCCCTTCATGCTCGGCATCCTGTCGGGTGGCATGGCGGTCTACTGGGGCATTGCCGCCGTGCTGGCCAGGCGCTTCGGCGGCAGCGGCCTGCCGCTCGTCCTCACCTTTGCGGCCGCGCTCGCCGGGGTGGAATGGTTGCGCGGCCACCTGTTCACCGGCTTTCCCTGGGCGGCCCCGGGCCTGCTGGCGGATGGCATGGGCGGCGTCGCGCAGGCGGCCTCCGTCATCGGCATGACGGGGCTGACGCTGCTCATCGTGCTCTGGGCGTCGCTGCCCTATGTGTTCCTTGCACCGGACCGGCCGCGCGCGAGGCTGGCGGGCGTGGCGCTTCTCCTGCTGCTGCCGGCGCTGTGGGGCTGGGGCGAGTTGCGGCTCAGGGGCGCGGGTGACGCCATGGTGCCGGACGTCGCCATCCGCATCGTGCAGCCAAACCTGCCGCAGGAAGAAAAATGGCGCGAGGACAACGCCCGCCAGATCTTCGACGATCTCGTGCAGATGTCCGCCATGCCCACGGCGGACAAGCCGGACGGGATCGGCGGCATCAGCCATGTGATCTGGCCGGAATCGGCGGTGCCCTTCCTGATTGATGAAAGCCCGGTGGCGAAAGCGGAGCTGAAACCGCTGCTCGGCGGGCGCACGGCGCTCCTCACCGGCGCGGTCCGGGTCGACCGCGGGGGCGAGGGGGAGGAGCCGGACGCCCACAACAGCATCATCGTCTTCGACGGCAATGCCGATCCCGTCGCCCGCTATGACAAGTGGCGGCTGGTGCCGGGGGGCGAGTTCCTGCCGCTCTCCTGGCTGCTCGAGCCCCTCGGGTTCCGCCAGGTGGTGCAGACGCCGGGAAGCTTCGTGCCGGGGGCTGGGCCGCGCACGGTGCTGCTGCCCGGCGGTCTCCGGGCGGGTCTCACCGTCTGCTATGAGGCCATCTTCCCGGACCGGCTGGTGGACGATGCCGACCGGCCGCAGGTGATCGTCAATGTCACCAACGATGGCTGGTTCGGGCGGTCGACCGGTCCCTGGCAGCATCTGGCGCAGGCCCGGCTCCGGGCGATCGAGCAGGCCCTGCCCATCGTCCGGGCGGCGAATACGGGGATCTCCGCGGTCATCGACCCCTATGGCCGCACGCTGAAGATGCTGCCCCTGATGGTGAAGGGCGTGATTGATTCTCCCCTTCCGGCGGCAGGACCGGTCACGCCCTATGCGCGATTTGGTGACCTTTGGTTGCTCATGTTGACTTTCTGCGTCGTCATTCCTGCGTTTTTTGGCGGAAATGCCCGCAAGGGTCGATAGGATTGGAGCAAAAAAGCTCTTTTTTCACTGCGCGGCCCGGTTTTGGGCAAAAGCAATTGCGCGCTGGGACTGGGTATATTAGATGAACAAGGGCTTGTGGAATTGCGAGCAAAGTGATGACGGACAGCTTTGTGGCACGACCAGGCGTCAGACCGGGGGACTTAAGGTCTGAGGATAAAATGACAAGACGCGATCCGAACTTTGTAGATATTCATGTGGGCAGCCGAATCCGCATGCGCCGCCAGCTCATTGGCATGAGCCAGGAGAAGCTGGGCGAACTCCTCGGCATCACCTTCCAGCAGGTCCAGAAGTACGAAAAAGGCGCCAACCGCATCAGTGCGAGCCGCCTGTACTTCACTGCCAAGATTCTTGGCGTTCCGGTCCAGTTCTTCTTCGAGGAACTGCCGGGTGTCGAGGAGCATGGCGGCATGGCCGAAGCCCGCGAGGAAGATGCCGTGCTCTCGTCCCTGATGAATGTCGAGGGCGTGACGCTGGCCAAGGCTTTCCGGGACGCGGACAGCGTCAACAAGCGGAAGCTGATCTCCACCATCGCCCGCGTGATCGCCGAAACCAAAGAGTGACATCGAAGTCCACCCCTTAGCTAAGCTTACTTGACCGGTCTTGGCAGGACTGTCAAAAAGCGGTCCGCTTGAGGCGAGGGGACCTGAGAATCACATGTCACGCAAGAACTACGTATTCACCAGCGAGTCGGTTTCGGAAGGCCACCCGGACAAGGTGTGCGACCGGATCTCCGACGAGATCGTCGACCTGTTCTATCGCGAGGCGTTGGAGCAGGGCTTCGATCCTTGGGCTGTGCGCGCGGCGTGCGAAACGCTTGCGACGACCAACTACGTGGTGATCGCGGGCGAGACCCGCGGTCCCGCATCCGTTACCAAGGCCAAGATCGAGGCCGCTGCCCGCAAGGCGATCAAGGACATCGGCTACGAGCAGGACGGCTTCCACTGGGAAAACGCCAAGATCGTCATTCTCCTTCACAGCCAGTCGGCTGACATCGCCCAGGGCGTCGATGCCGCGGGCGAGAAGAAGGAAGAGGGTGCCGGCGACCAGGGCATCATGTTCGGCTATGCCTGCGACGAGACGCCGGAACTCATGCCCGCACCGCTCTACTATTCCCAGAAGATCCTGAAGCTCCTCGCCGATGCGCGCCATTCCGGCAAGGAAAAGCACCTCGGGCCTGACGCCAAGAGCCAGGTCTCGGTCATCTACAAGAACGGCAAGCCGGTCGGCGCCTCGCAGATCGTCGTGTCGCACCAGCACACCAAGGAAGACCTGACCTCGGCGGACGTGCTGAAGATCGTGAAGCCCTATGTGCAGAAGGCATTGCCCAAGGGCTGGATCACCAAGGATACAGTCTGGCACGTGAACCCCACGGGCAAGTTCTACATCGGCGGCCCCGATGGCGACTCCGGCCTCACCGGCCGCAAGATCATCGTCGACACCTACGGCGGTGCCGCTCCCCATGGCGGCGGCGCGTTCTCCGGCAAGGATCCGACCAAGGTCGACCGTTCGGCCGCTTATGCCGCGCGCTACCTCGCCAAGAACGTGGTGGCGGCCGGCCTCGCCAAGCGCTGCACCATCCAGCTCTCCTATGCCATCGGCGTGGCCCAGCCACTGTCGATCTATGTCGACACCCACGGCACCGGCAAGGTGCCGGAGGCCAAGCTCGAGAAGGCGCTGGCCAAGGTCATGGACCTGTCGCCCCGCGGCATCCGCACCCATCTGAACCTCAACCGCCCGATCTACGCGCGCACCGCGGCCTATGGTCACTTCGGCCGCGCGGCCGAAAAGGACGGTGGCTTCTCCTGGGAGAAGACCGACCTCGCCAAGGCGCTCAAAGCCGCGGTGAAGTGACAGACACGGGCGAAAAACGCTTCCAGTTCTACGGACGGCGCAAGGGAAAATCCTTGCGCCGTCATCATTCCGAACTGATGGACCAGTTGTTGCCGCACTTACGCGTGGCGCTCGATGATCCGTTTGCCGGCATGGGCGAGCGGCGCTGGCTGGAGATCGGCTTCGGCGGCGGCGAGCACCTCGCGCACCAGGCAGAGTTGCATCCGGATGTCTCCTTCATCGGTGCCGAACCCTTCGTCAACGGCGTCGCCAAGATGCTGGCACTGGCCGAGGAGAAGAACCTCGCCAACGTGAGGGTCCATGACGCCGATGCGCGCCCGCTGCTGCAGGCGCTGCCCGATGCGAGCTTCGAACGCATCTATCTCCTGTACCCGGACCCCTGGCCCAAGTCGCGCCACAACAAGCGCCGCTTCGTGAGCCAGGAGAACCTCGCGCATGTCCACCGTGTGCTGAAGTCCGGGGGCCTGTTCCTGTTTGCCAGCGACATCGACGACTACGTGGCCTGGACACGCGCGCATGTGAGTGAGCATGGCGGCTTCGCGGAGGAGGGCGATCCCTCCCAGCCCTACGAGGACTGGATCGAGACCCGCTACGAGTCCAAGGCGCGGCGCGAGGGACGTGGATCAGCCTATCTGAGATTTCGCAGTGTTCAGGCCTGAAGGCTCTGAGACGCTCCTGGGCGGCCATTCTTGTGGGCAGCTAGGGATCTAGCTGACACCCAGGAATGGCCAAAAAGCAATCGTTACGAACTGCATCCAGAGGGTGTCACGGCCGCGTAAGCCGGAATCCGGGCCTTCCCCGGGCGCAGATCGGGGCGGGGCTGGTCAGCGGGGCTGGAAGGGTGGGAAACCGCAACCACTTGCGGAATGGGTCCGGAGGGCGTATATGCCGTCCAACTTAGGTTCACTCACATAGCCACGACAGTGGAGATCGCGAGTGGGTCCCGGTCCCGGGGCCCGCTTTTTTTATTGCCTGAAAGGGCTCCGATGACGACCGAAGCAGACACCAGACTGGCCCGCGAAACCGGCCCCGCGCAACGGGTGGCGGCGCTGGCCGAACCCGTGCTCGCCGACCTGGGCTTCAGGCTGGTGCGCGTGAAGATGAGCGGCCCCACCCTGCAGATCATGGCGGAGCGCCCGGACGGTACCTTCACCATTGAAGATTGCGAGGCGGTGAGCCGTGCGATGTCGCCGATCCTCGACGTCGAGGACGTGGTCTCGTCGCGCTATCACCTCGAGGTGTCCTCGCCCGGCATCGACCGGCCGCTGGTGCGCCCGTCGGACTTCGAGGCCTGGGCCGGCCACGAGGTGAAGGTCGAGATGGCCGTGCCGGTTGCCGGCCGCAAGCGCTTCAAGGGAACGCTCGAAGGCTACCACGAGGGCGAGGTGCGCCTGTTCATCGAGAACCCGGAAGGGGCCTCGAAGGAGCCGGTGCTGATCGGCGTGCCCTTCGCCGACATTTCCGATGCCAAGCTTGTTTTGACGGATGCGCTGATCGAGGCCGCCAGGGCTCGCCTGCCCAAGGGCTATGGCGATGGCGCCGAGATCGACGAAGACCAGATTTCGCAAGAGAGGAGCGAAGACGACAATGGCTGATTATGGCGTGAGCGCCAACAGGCTCGAACTGTTGCAGATCGCGGATGCCGTGGCGCGCGAGAAGTCGATCGACAAGTCGGTCGTGCTGCATGCGATGGAAGAGGCGATCCAGAAGGCCGCCAAGGCCCGCTACGGTGCCGAGAACGAAATTGTGGCCGAGATCGACCCGCGCAGCGGCGAAACCCGCCTGCAGCGCCTGCTCCTCGTCGTCGAGCAGGTCGAGAACGAGGCCACCCAGATCAGCCTCACCGATGCGCAGCGGAGAAACCCGGCCGCCAACATCGGCGACCAGATCGCCGAATCCCTGCCGCCCATCGAGTTCGGCCGCATCGCCGCGCAGAACGCCAAGCAGGTGATCGTGCAGAAGGTGCGCGACGCCGAGCGCGACCGCATGTATGCCGAATACAAGGATCGCATCGGCGAGATCGTCCATGGCGCGGTCAAGCGCGTCGAATATGGCAACGTCATCGTCGATCTCGGCCGTGGCGAAGGCATCATCCGCCGCGATGAGTCCTTGCCGCGCGAAACCTTCCGCCCCGGCGACCGCGTGCGCGCCTATGTCTATGACGTGCGCCGCGAGCAGCGCGGTCCGCAGATCTTCCTGTCGCGCACGCATCCTGAATTCATGGCCCGCCTGTTCGGCCAGGAAGTGCCGGAAATCTATGACGGTGTCGTCGAGGTCGTGTCCGTCGCCCGCGATCCGGGCAGCCGCGCCAAGATCGCCGTGCGCTCGAAGGACGGTTCCATCGATCCGGTTGGCGCCTGCGTCGGCATGCGCGGAAGCCGCGTCCAGGCTGTTGTGAACGAGCTGCAGGGCGAGAAGATCGACATCATCCAGTGGACGCAGGACGTCGCCTCCTTCGTGGTGAACGCGCTGGCGCCCGCCGAAGTCTCCAAGGTCGTGCTCGATGAGGAATCGGAGCGCATCGAAGTCGTGGTGCCGGACGAGCAACTGTCGCTGGCCATCGGCCGCCGCGGCCAGAACGTGCGCCTCGCTTCCCAGCTCACCGGCTGGGACATCGACATCATGACGGAAGCCGAAGAGTCCGAACGTCGCCAGAAGGAATTCGCGGCGCGCACCGAGCTCTTCGTCTCGGCGCTGGACGTGGACGAGACCTTGGCCCAGCTCCTTGCCTCCGAGGGCTTCGCCAGCGTCGAGGAAGTGGCCTATGTGGATGCCCGCGAGATTGCCTCGATCGAGGGCCTCGACGAGCAGACGGCGGAAGAACTGCAGAGTCGTGCCCGCGAGTTTCTGGACCGCAATGCTGCCGAACTCGACGCCCGCCGCGTCGAACTGGGCGTGCTCGACGAGCTGAAGGAGATCGAGGGCCTGACGCCGTCCATGCTGGTGGCGCTGGGCGAGGCCGGCCTCAAGTCGGTCGAGGACCTCGCCGGCTGCGACACCGATGAGCTCATCGGCTGGACCGAGCGCAAGGCTGGTGGTGCCGTCAAGCACAAGGGTGCCTTCTCCGATCTCGAGGTCGCGGCCGACGAGGCCAATGACCTGATCATGAAGGCCCGTATCCACGCGGGCTGGATCGAAGCGCCGGTCGAGCCCGACATCACCGAGGACGAAGAAGGCGAGGTGGAAGCCTGACCGAGGCCCACGTCAACGAGGCGGCGGACCAGCCCTTGGCGGACCGCATGTGCATCGTCACCCGCACGGTGAAGGACGAAGCGGAGCTGATCCGCTTCGTCCGCAGCCCGGACGGCGTGGTGGTGCCAGACCTTGCCCGCAAGCTGCCCGGTCGCGGCGTCTGGGTGAGCCTCGACCGAAAGCTGCTCGACCAGGCCATTGCGAAAAAGATGTTCGCGCGTGGCTTGCAGGCGGAGACCACAATCCCGCCCGATCTCCCCGATATCGTGTCGAAACTCCTTCGCCAGCAGGCCCTGTCGCTGCTCTCGCTTGCCAA
>Ga0075471_10001214_pt1 | contig 16773 bp, 13 predicted proteins | sample DEB19_08_DNA_2_FD_74787 | JGI IMG/M metagenome (GOLD analysis project Ga0075471, IMG submission 74787) | Aqueous microbial communities from the Delaware River and Bay under freshwater to marine salinity gradient to study organic matter... | ecosystem: Environmental > Aquatic > Marine > Coastal ... | reverse complement strand
CCCCCGCTGCGAGGCCGAATTCATGCTCTATTCCGATCTCTTCGCGTCGTTCGAGAAGGTGCGCTGGGACATGGCCCGAGACATTCCATGGTCCGGCTTCGACTCCTCGAAGCTCTCCGACGAGCAGGCCGCGACCATCAAGATGAACGCCATCACCGAGTGGTCGGCCCTGCCGGCCACCGAGATGTTCCTGCGTGACAACCAGCACGACAGCGACTTCTCCGCCTTCATGTCCATCTGGTTCTACGAGGAGCAGAAGCACGCACTGGTCCTGATGGAGTACCTGCGCCGCTTCCGGCCGGATCTCGCGCCCACGGACGAAGAGCTCCACGCGGTGCGCTTCCCGTTTGACCCCGCACCTGCCCTCGAGACGCTGATGCTGCATTTCTGCGGCGAGATTCGGCTGACCCAGTGGTACCGACGCGCCGCCGACTGGCACACCGAGCCGGTGATCAAGCGCATCTACGAGACGCTCTCCGGGGACGAGGCCCGTCACGCCGGCGCCTACTTCCAGTACATGCGCCGCGCCATCGCGCGGGCCGGAGACGAAGCCAGGGTCGCGTTCGCCAAGATCGGCGTCCTGATGGCCTCGGCGGCCCGCACGGCCAAACCCCTGCATCCCACCAACCTGCACGTGAACAAGGCGCTCTACCCGCTGGACACCGTGCAGTCGAAGCTGCCGGACCCGGCGTGGCTCGAGCGCTGGCTCGACCACCAGATCCGCTTCGACAAGGCGGCGGAGGCAAAGGTGGTCCAGACCGTGCTGGCAAAGCTCTCTACGCTCTTCGACCGCACCATCGAAAACGCCGCCTCGCTGAACCGCTACCGCAAGGATCTCCTGGCCTCGCTGCACCCCAACCCCGCCGCAGCCTGACATGGCCGACCGGGGCGGCGTCGGCTTCGAGTCCAAGCTGTGCGAGCCCGAGGAGTTCGTGCGGCGCGCGGCGGCGCTCGCCCGCCCCCTGGTGTTCACCAACGGCGTGTTCGACATCGTCCATCGCGGCCATGTCACTTACCTTGCCGAAGCGCGGGCGCTCGGCGCCTCGCTGGTGGTGGCGCTCAACTCCGATGGGTCCGTGCGGCGCCTGGGCAAGGGCGAGGATCGCCCGGTCAATGCGCTAGCCGACCGCATGGCGGTCATCGCCGCACTGGAAAGCGTCTCCCTCGTGACCTGGTTCGACGAGGACACGCCCATCGCTCGCATCCGCGAATGCCGGCCCGATCGGTTGGTGAAGGGCGGCGACTGGGCGCTCGACCGCATCGTCGGGGCTGAGGACGTGCGCGGCTGGGGCGGCACGGTGCACGCCATCGCCTTCCGGCACCAGCGCTCGACCACCGCGCTGCTCGCGCGCATCCGGGGCTGACGGGCCTGCCCGTGGGCGCGCACGACTTGCTTCCTGCCGGGCTGCTCGACACGCTTCGTGCGGCTGTCGGCGAGCGCCATGTGATCGTCGACGAAGCCGACCAGGAGCCCTTCGTCTCCGATTGGCGGGGCCAGTACCGCGGTCGGGCCGCCGCGGTGGTGAAGCCCGGCTCGACTGACGAAGTCGCGCGCGTCGTCACCGCGCTCGCCCAAGCGGGCGTGGGCATCGTTCCCCAGGGCGGCAACACGAGCCTTTGCGGCGCCTCCGTCCCCGACACGAGCGGCACGCAAGTCGTCGTGAACCTGTCCCGCATGAGCCGAGTTCGCGCGGTCGACCTCGAGAACGACACCATCACCGTCGAGGCCGGCTGCATCCTCGCGCAGCTGCAGGCCGTCGCCCTCGAGCACGGGAAATTCTTCCCCCTGTCCCTGGCCGCCGAGGGCAGTTGCGAAATCGGCGGCAACATTTCCACGAATGCCGGCGGCACCCAGGTGCTGCGCTACGGCAACACGCGCGAGCAGGTGCTGGGCCTGGAGGTCGTCCTGCCCGACGGGCGCGTCTGGGACGGGTTGCGGGGCCTTCGCAAGGACAACACCGGCTACGACCTGAAGCAGCTCTTCATCGGGGCCGAGGGTACCCTTGGGATCGTCACTGCCGCGGTGCTAAAGCTCCATCCCAGGCCCGCGGCCGTGTGCACCGCGCTCGCCGCCATTGCCTCGCCCACCCAAGCGGTGAAGCTGCTGGGGCACCTGCGGGCCACCTGCGGCGAACGCCTGACGGGATTCGAGATCATCGGCCGCGCCTGCATCGACCTGGTGGTGCGGCACATCCCGGGCTCGACGGACCCTTTCGCCGAGCCCCACCGGTGGTACGCCCTGGTAGAGCTCTTCGACAGCGGCGCGGAAGAGCCCCTGCGCGACAGGCTGACGGAGGCGCTCGGCGAGGCCGCCGAGCAAGGCCTCGTGGCGGACGCGGCGGTGGCCGCAAGCGAAGCGCAGCGAGAGGCGCTCTGGGGCCTGCGCGAGAACACCCCCGAGGCGCAGCGCGTCGAGGGCTATTCGGTGAAGCACGATGTCTCCGTGCCCGTGAGCCGGACGGCGCAACTGATCGAGGAAGGCGGCCGTGCCCTCGAGGCAGCGTTCCCCGGCATCCGCATCGTCGCCTTCGGCCACCTGGGCGACGGCAACATCCATTGGAACGCCTTTCCGCCGGCGGGCATCGCCGACGTGAAGGCGTGGTCGACTGAAGTCAACCGCGTGGCCTACGAGCAAGTGAGCCGGCTGGGGGGCTCCATCAGCGCCGAGCATGGCATCGGCGTGCTCAAGCGGGACACCCTCGTGCGCCACAAGGGTGCGCTCGAGCTCGAGCTCATGAAGGCGGTCAAGCGGGCGCTCGACCCGCAGGGCGTCATGAATCCCGGGAAGGTGCTGCAGCCGTGAGCGGCGCCTTTTTCCAGAACACGATCGCGATCGTCTACGACTTCGACGGCACGCTCTCTCCGCAGCCGATGCAGGAGTACACGGTGCTGCCCCGACTGGGCGTGCCGCCGCGCGAGTTCTGGAAGCGCGTGAACGACGAGGCCCAGGCAACGCAATCGGACCCGATGCTCGTCTACATGCGCCACATCCTCGAGTCGCTCGAGCGCCAGCGCATTGCCGTGAAGCGGGAGGATTTCGCCCGCATGGCCCGCGCGATCGAATACTTTCCCGGCGTGTCGACATGGTTTCCGCGTCTGAATGGCTACGCGCGCAAGCGCAGCGCCGGCAAGGTGAAGCTCGCGCACTACGTCATTTCCGCCGGCCAGCGCGAGATCCTCGAGGGCGCCGCGATCCGTCGCTGGTTTCGCCGCATCTACGCCTCCGAGTACCACTTCAACCACCATGGGGTCGCGACCTTTCCCAAGCTGCTGGTGACGGACACGCTCAAGACTCAGTTCCTGTTTCGCATCAACAAGGGCAAGGAGTCGGTCACCGAGTCGATCAACGAGCACATGCCCGAGGGCGAGCGGCCGATTCCCTTCTCGAACATGATCTACGTGGGCGACGGGATGACGGACGTGCCCTCCATGGCGCTCACCAAGAAGAACGGCGGCCACACGGTGGCCGTCTACCCCGACGGCGAGGACCGCGACAAGTCCACCTGCATCAAGCTGCTCGAGGCGGGGCGCGTCGACTTCATCGCGCCGGCCGACTATCGGCGCGGCAGCCGCCTCTCGAGGCGGGTCGAGCTGCTGCTCGACGCGATCATCGCCGACATCGCCTATCGGCGCGAGGCGCACGCCTGCCGCGCCGAACACCGGGGCGGCTAGGTGGGGCCCACGGCGCTGCGCGCCCTGCGCCTCCTTGCCGACGGCCGCTTCCACTCGGGAACCGCCATCGCCCGAGAGCTCGGCCGCTCTCGCGCCGCCGTGTGCGACGCGCTGCAGGGCGCGCGCCAGTCCGGCATCGAGATCCACAGCGTCCCGGGCCGGGGCTACCGCCTGCCGCACCCCGTCGACTTTCTCGACGCGCGTCGCGTCAACGCCCGGCTCGCAGCCACCGGCTGCCGATCACGCGTGGCCGTGCTCGAGGAGACCGACTCGACCAGCACCCAGCTGGCGGCGCTTGCCGCAACGGGTGCCGCAAGCGGAACAGCGATCGCCGCCGAGTGGCAGAGCGCCGGCCGGGGTCGGCGCGGGCGGGCATGGCGCTCGTCCATCGGTGGCAGCCTGACCTTTTCCGTGCTGTGGCGGTTCGATCGCGGGCCTGGGCACCTCGCCGGCCTGCCGCTTGCGCTCGCCGCGAGCGTGGCGCAGGCCCTCGAGGCAGCGGGCTGCGCCGGGGTCGGCCTCAAGTGGCCCAACGACCTCGTGGCCCACTGGCGCAAGCTGGGCGGCATCCTCGTGGAAACCACGGGCGAGATGCAGGGCCCCACGGCGGCCGTGGTGGGCATCGGCCTCAACTACCGCCTCTCGGAATCCCTCACGCGCCACATTGACCAGCCGGTGATCGACCTGGCGGAATGCTCGAGCCCGCTTGCGCCACGCAACGAGCTGCTCGCGGCCCTGATCGCGAGCGTAGAGGACACCTGCAGCCGCTTCGAACGGGCGGGCTTTGCGGGCTTCCGGGACGCATGGCGGGCGCGGCATGCCTACGCGGGCGAGCGCGTCAGCATCCAGGAGGGGGAACAGGCGCCGCGCATCGCCACGGTGGTCGATGTCGCCGAGGACGGCGCGTTGCTCGTGAGCTTTGGGGGCGCTGCGCGGCGGATCACGTCGGCCGAGGTTTCCCTTCGCCCGGCAAGGGCCCGAACGGCATGAGCGCCAGCCACCCATCCTGGCTCGCCATCGACGCTGGCAATACCCGCCTCAAGTGGGCGGTCGGGCGCCCGGGGCACTGGCAGGCCACTGGAGCGGCCGAAACCGGTGCGGCTGAGTCGCTGGCCGAGGCGCTGCCGGCCATGCCGGCCGGCACCCGCGCCGTGTTCTGCTGCGTCGCCGGGGAGGCGACCGAGCGCGCCATCATGCAGGCGTGTGCCCGCCTCGGCATTCCACTGCAGCGCGTTCGCGCCACCGGAACACAACTGGGCGTGACGAACGGCTACCGGGACCCGTCACAACTGGGGGCCGACCGCTGGGTGGCGCTGGTGGCCGCCCACCGAGAGCAGCCCTCTCACCAATTGGTCGTCAATGCCGGCACCGCGCTCACGGTGGACGCCCTGGCTGCCGACGGCCGCTTCCTCGGCGGCGTCATCGCACCCGGAGTGCAGTTGATGCGAGAGGCGCTGGTCGGTGGCACGGCGAAGCTGCGGCCTGCGGGGGGTAAGGTGACGCCCCTTCCCCTTTGCACCGATGACGCCATCGCCACGGGCACATCCCTGGCGGCGGCCGGTGCCATCGATCGCATGGCACGCAACCTGGCTGAACAAGGGCTCGCCATCTCTCGCGTTGTGCTGAGCGGTGGCGGGGCGGATGCGCTCGCGGAGCACATTGCACACCCGCTCGCTCGCCGGCCGCATCTGGTTCTGGACGGGCTCGGCCTCATTGGCGAGAGCCTGCCGTGGCCCGCCTGACCTGCCCCTACGGCCGGGCGCGCTCGAAGCGGATGTCGCCGAAGTAGGCGACGGCGACGCCCCCCGTGTTGTCGGAGTCGCTCATGATGCCCACCGCCTTCACGCGCGGGGGATCCTCCCCGAACGCACGGCGGTAATCCTGCAGCAGGTTCACGCGCTCTTCGCGCCAGGCGCCAACCCCGTCGGTACCCGTGCCAGCGACAATCATCTTGATGCGCCCAGTCAAGTGGTGCGGGATGACCGAGCCCACCGGCAACTGGTTCTCCCAGATGTACATGAGCGTTGCGTAGGGGAGCCGGTTGCCGCCGATGGCCAGCGCCAGGTCGTAGTTGATCTGCTCCGCAGCGGGCAACTGGTCCCGCCCTCCCTCGAACATCACGACCACGCGAGCCGGCGAATCCTCGACGTGCGCCAGGGTGTTGTCCGCCCCGTCGATCAGCGCCGTCACTTTCCAGCGCCACGTGAGGAGGGGGAATTCCTGCAGGTCCACGGAGGTGTCGAATCGCAAGCCCGAGGCCGATGCCTCCGCGGTCGCTCGCATGGCCACCGTGCCGCCGTAGGGAACCAGCTGGTAGCGCGTGTCCTTCTTGAAGCGCGCGAGCCGATAGGGCTGCCAACCCTGCGGGAGCGCCTCGAGCGAGGTGGCGGCCGAAAACGGCGTGGGGTTGGGGTCCCGGCCGGGCATGGCTACTGGCGCCGGCGGCGCACTGGCGCAGCCGGCCAGCAGAAGCGTCAATCCAAAGGTGAGAAGGAGGCGCATGGGGATTCAGTTATCCTCGCCAGCCGGTCGCAATCGCGTCGCTCGAGTCTACCGTTGAGGCCTATTGCCTTGCTGAGTTCCCTGCTCCGTGCGGTGGCCGCGACAGCCACGCTCACCCTGGTCGGCTGCGCCGCCCTCGACCCCCACGACGTCCTTGGCCGCCGCGTCTCGCACCTCGAGCCGTCGGGTGAGGGCCCCGCCGCGCCGCTCGGGGAGGCAGGGCGCCGCCTCGCGCTCGACCACGTGTGGACGACCGTGAGCCAGCGCTACTACGACGCCTCGCTCAACGGCGTCGACTGGGCAGCGGCGCGACGTCGCTGGGAGCCCGAAGCCCTGCGCGCGCCCGACGACGAGGCGTTCTGGCGCGTTCTGGACCGAATGACGGGCGAGCTTCGGGATGCGCACACGCGAGTGGAGTCACCGGTGCGCGCTGCCCTGCGCGAGCGCTCGGAATCAGTGGGCCTGGGGTTCGGCGCGCGTTGGCTGGAAGGGCGCCTCGTCGTCACCAGCGTGCGCGCGGACTCCGGCGCCTTCTTCGCGGGCGTGCGCCCGGGCATGGCCATCATCGACGTGGACGGCGAGGCGGCAGGCGCGGCCTTCGCGCGATGGCTCGCGGAAGCGCGCCTGACCAGCACCGACAGCGCGCGGGAACGCGTGGCGCTTCGATCGCTTCTCTCGGGTGAGCCGGGGTCGCGGGTTCGCCTCGCCTTCGAGCGCCCAGGCGGCGAGCGCCTGGAGGCGACGATCCCGCGCGAGCGCCACCGGGCGCCGCCACGCGTCACGCACCGCACACTCCCCTCCGGGGTCGGCTACATCCGCCTGAGCAACTGGAACACGTCGCTGCAGGGCAACATGATTGCAGCCATCACGGCGCTGAAGGAGAGCCCGGGCCTGGTCATCGACCTGCGCGGCAACCCCGGGGGCGCGCTGAACATGGTTCGCGAGGTGACTGCGCACCTGGTCGAGGGCCGTCTCGACGCCGGCCGGGCGCTCACCCGCACCGGCAAGCCCATCACCGTCGCATTCGATTGGGTCGAGCTCATCAAGCTGCGCCAGGAGATCCAGGGCAAGGGCACCTACCGCGGGCCGGTGGTGATCCTCGTCAACGGTGAAAGCGCCAGCGCGAGCGAGTTCTTCTCGGGCGTGCTGCAGGCATCGAAGCGTGCCACCGTCATCGGTGAGACCACGTGCGGCTGCCTGCTCGCCTACCTGGGCTACGCCAACGTGCCTGGCGGCGGGCGGCTTGCGTACTCGGAAGTGGGTTTCGAACTCCCCGATGGGCGCCGCATCGAGCGCGAGGGGGTGGTGCCGGACATGGCCGTGGTGGCCACGGTGGCGGATCTGCAGACCGGACGCGACCGGGCCCTCGAGGAAGCGCAGCGCGTGCTGACGAGCCAGCTCGAGCGCACCGCGCGAGCCGTCGTTGGCCGCTGAACCCGGCGCGGCATTGCAACCCGGCGTCGCACGCCGCGAGGCGTTCGGCTGGGCGATGTTCGACTTCGCCAACTCGGGCTACACGACGGTGGTGCTTACCGCGGTCTTCAACGCGTATTTCGTCTCGACGGTCGCGCAAGGCGCCACTTGGGCCACCCTGGCGTGGACTCTCGCCATCGGGGTGTCGAGCGCGCTCGTGATGCTGGTGGGCCCCGCCGTCGGCGCGTGGGCCGATGCGCACGCTGCCAAGAAACGCGCCCTCGCCCTCGCCGCCGCCGCCTGCGTGGTCAGCACGGCGCTGCTCGCCTTCGCCGGCCCCGGCGATATCTACTTTGCAGCGCTCTTCGTGATCGTCTCCAACCTCGCCTTCTCGCTCGGCGAAAACCTGATCGCCGCGTTCCTGCCGGAAATCGCGCGGCCCGATGCGTTCGGGCGTGTCTCAGGCTGGGGGTGGAGCCTGGGCTACCTGGGCGGCATCCTGAGCCTGGGGCTCTGCCTCGCCTGGATCCTCACCGCCGAGGCGCGCGGGTCAACGACCGCGGCATCCGTTCCCGGCACGATGCTCATCACCGCCGGCCTGTTTGCGGTGGCCTCGTTACCCACCTTCCTGCTGCTGCGTGAGCGCGCCACGCCGCAACCCGCGAGTGCCCGCCAGTCGCACGCATTCGCGCGGCTCGCGCGCACGGCGCGAGAGGCCCCGCGCTACCGCGACCTGCTGGCGGTGTTCGCCTGCGGCACGCTCTATCAGGCAGGCGTGTCCACCGTGGTGACGCTCGCCGCGATCTACGCCAGCCAGGCAATGGGCTTCGGCATGCAGGAGACGCTGATGCTGGTGCTGGTGGTGAACGCCACGGCCGCCGTGGGCGCCTTCGCGTTCGGCTACGCGCAGGATCGGGTGGGTAACGTGCGCGCACTGCGCTGGACGCTCGTCGGCTGGGTGGTGATGGTGGCCGTGGCCTGGGCTGCCACGACGCCCGCGCTCTTCTGGGTGGCGGCGAACCTCGCGGGCCTGTGCATGGGGTCCTCGCAATCGGCGGGGCGGGCGCTGGTCGCCTACTTCTCGCCGCCCGAGCGCACCGGGGAGTTCTTCGGCTTGTGGGGCGTGGCTACGCGTCTGGCCGCGATCCTCGGGCCGATCACCTACGGGGCGGTCACCTGGCTCACGCACGGCGACCACCGGCTGGCGATCCTCAGCACCGGCGTCTTTTTCGTGCTGTCGATCGGCTGCCTCGCCTTCGTCGACGAGCGACGCGGCCGCGAGGCGGCGATTCAGGTCGCCTGAGGCGCGCTGGTAGGATCCGCGCTCCTCCTGCCGCGCCTCCATCCATGCCACGACCCTCTCGAATGGTCCTCTCTGCCGCCGCGAATGCTCTTGCAGCGCTTGTGATCGCCAGCGCTGCCCACGCCGGCCGCCCGCTCACCACCGAAGACGCCACCACGCGCGACGACGGCACCTGCCAGATCGAGGCGTGGGCTGACCGCACGCGCGCCGGCACCACGGGAATGTTTGCCGTGCCCGCCTGCGCCATTGCCGGCGTCGAGTTCCAGGTGGGCGTGGCACGCGAACGCGCCGAAGGCAAGACGCGTAAGGTGAGCGAATTCGTGCAGGCCAAGCACGCGTTCCGGAACATCGACGACGGCGCCTGGGGCGCCGGGCTGGTGCTGGGCATCGCGCGTTTCCCGCAGCGCGAGACAAAAACCGGCTGGGGCGACCCGTTCGCCACTGCCATCGTGAGCGTGGGGCTCGCCGAGGATCGGGAGACGCGCCCCCTCCTGCACCTGAACCTGGGCACGGCACGGGTTGGCGATGAAGGCCGCACCCTCACCACCTGGGGCGTGGCCATCGAAAAGCCGGTGACGGAGCGGCTCACGGTGCTTGCGGAAGCCTTCGGCGAGGACCGCAACCGCGCCTTCCTGCGCGCCGGTGGGCGTTTCTCGGTGTTCGAGGGACTCGACGCGGACTTCACTTACGTGACGCGCGCCGGCGGCCCGCGCGAGGAGCGCTTCTGGTCGATTGGCATCCACTGGGAGCCGGGCTTCCTCGACTTTCGCGGCAAACCGGCAAAATAGAGCCTCACTTCGCGCAGCATCCCGCACCCTCCCATGGCCAGTGAGTCGAACGCGCCCAGCGGCGCACCCGTGAAGCACTTCATCCAGCAGCGCGTCGAAGGCGACCTTGCGTCGGGCAAGTACGCCGCGCGCCGATGGGGTGGCAAGCCCGGGCCCCTGGCCTCGCATGCCGGCGCCGCACCCGACCCGGCGAAGATCCGCACGCGGTTCCCGCCGGAGCCGAACGGCTACCTGCACATCGGGCACGCGAAGTCGATCCTGCTCAACTTCGGGCTGGCGCGCGACAACGGTGGCGTCTGCCACATGCGCTTTGACGACACCAACCCGGAGAAGGAGGAGCAGGCGTACGTCGAGTCGATCCTCGACACCGTGCGCTGGCTGGGCTTCGACTTCGGCCCCAACGACGAGCGGCTCTTCTTCGCGAGCGACTACTTCGACTGGATGTATGAGTTCGCCGAGTGCCTGATCGAGCACGGCGACGCCTACGTCGATTCGCAAACAGCCGAGGAGATGCGCGCCAACCGCGGCACGCTGACCGAGCACGGCGTGGACTCGCCCTTCCGCACGCGCACGCCTGCCGAGAACCTGGCCCTCTTCCGCGAAATGCGAGACGGCAAGCACGCCGATGGCGCGCACGTGCTGCGCGCGAAGGTCGACATGAAGTCGCCCAACATCAACCTGCGCGACCCGGCCATTTACCGCATCAAGCGCGCCACGCACCACCGCACGGGCGACAAGTGGTGCATCTATCCGATGTACACGTACGCGCACCCGATCGAGGACGCGCTGGAGAACATCACCCACTCGATTTGCACGCTCGAGTTCGAGGACCAGCGGCCCTTCTACGACTGGCTCCTGGAAAAGCTCGCCCAGCACGGCAAGCTCCAGCGGCCGCTGCCGCAGCAGATCGAGTTCGCGCGACTGAAGATCACCCACACGGTGATGAGCAAGCGCTTTCTGTTGAAGCTCGTCGAGGAGAAATATGTCGAGGGCTGGGACGACCCGCGCATGCCCACGCTCGCGGGCGCCCGGCGCCGCGGATTCACCCCCGAAGGGTTTCGCCTCTTCGCCGAGCGCATCGGCGTGTCGAAGGCCGACTCCTGGATCGACCCCTCGGTGCTGGAAGACTGCATGCGCGAGCACCTGAACGAGACGGCGCCGCGCCGCGTGGCGGTGCTCGACCCGCTGAAGCTCGTCATCACGAACTTTCCCAACAGTCACGTCGAGACATGCGAGGCCCCCAACCACCCGCAGAAGCCGGAATGGGGCAAGCGCACGATGCCGCTCACGCGCGAGGTGTGGATCGAGCGCGAGGACTTTGCGCCGGCGCCGCCGAAGGGATACTTCCGGCTCTTCCCGGGCAACTCGGTGCGGCTCAAATACGGCTTCGTCGTGAAGTGCACGGGCTTTCGCCAGAACGAGGCGGGCGACGTCGTCGAAGTGCACTGCGAATACTTCCCCGACTCCAAGAGCGGCACGCCCGGGGCCGACGGCTACAAGGTCAAGGGCGTCATCCACTGGGTGTCGGCTGCGCACGCCCACGAATGCGAGGTGCGCCTGACGGACCGGCTCTTCCGGGCGGCGCACCCGGGCAAGGATACCGGCAACTACCTGGACGACCTTAACCGGGAATCGCTCAAGGCCCTCCGCGCTTGCCTCGAGCCCTCGTTGGGCGAAGCCGCGCCCGGCAGCCGCTTCCAGTTCGAGCGGCACGGCTACTTCATTGCCGAGGGCGCAGGCGGGAGCGCCGCCTTCCTGCGGACGGTCACGCTGCGGGACTCCTGGGCCGCCAAGTCCTGAAGCCCCCGGGGCGCGGGCCGAGTGCTGTGCGATAATTTCGCTCTTTTTCGCTCGCCGGGACCCGCTCCGTGAAGCGTCTCGCCACACTCCTCGCCAGCCTCGCCGTCGCCCTCGCCCTCACCGGTTGCAGCAGCGGTGGCAGTTCCTCGGACGCGCCATCGGATTTCACTGTCACCGCGGGCGACGCCTCCGTCACGGCCACCTGGACGGCCGTCGACGGGGTTGAATATTGGATCTTCTACGCGCAAGGCGAGAACGTCACCACCAGCAACTGGGTGAGCCTCAACGGGCGCGTGCTGACCAAGGCGACGTCGCCGCAGGTCATCACCGGGCTCCTCAACGGCACGACGTATTCGTTCACCATCAATGCCCGCAAGGATGGCGGCCCGGGCGGCGCCGGCTCACCCACCGTGGTGGCCACGCCGAGGCTGTCGGGCAACGTGTGGGCTCCCGGCCCCGCCATCGCTAGCGAGGGGCTTGCGGGCATCACGGCCGGCAACGTGCCGGACGGGGTGGCCAACGTCGCCGTCGCAGCGAGCGGCGCCATTTACCTCGCCACCAACAGCGGGGCCTACGCCTCCCAGGCCAACCCCCAGGCCGCCAACGGGCTGAATGCGGTCACCTACTCATCGCCCGGCTACGTGGCCGCGGGCGGCAACGGCACGGTCCTGCAGAGCGTGGATGGCAAGGCGTGGACGGCAGCAACGTCGAACACCGCACAGGCGCTGCTTGGCGCTGCGGCGGCCGGCTTCGGCAACTACATCTTGGTGGGCGCCAGCGGCACCATCATCACCAGCGCCAATGGCACCGATTGGACGGCGAGGGACTCCGGCTCCACTCGCCACCTGCGGGCCGTCACTTACGGGGGCGCCCAGTACCTCGCCGTCGGCGATGCCGGCACCATCCTCGCGAGCGCCAATGCGGCGGCCTGGGTGGCCGCGCCCGCCGTGACCACCGCCGGCCTTCGGGGCGTCGCGCACGCAGCCCTTGCGAACACCACGTCCGATGGCACCGTCTCCATCACCAACGTCTACGTTGCGGTGGGCGAGGGCGGCACGCTGCTCACCAGCAACGACGGCGCCGCCTGGACGGTGCGCCCGGCCCTCGGCAGCGCGAATCTCAATGCGGTGATCTACGGTGGCCAGTTCGTGGCCGTGGGCGACGGCGGCGCGATCTTCACCAGCCCCGACGGCATCACGTGGACCGCGCGCGCCTCCGGCACGACGCGCAACCTCACGGCGCTCGTGCGCTCGCTCACCGGCTACCTGGTGGTGGGCGATGGCGGCGCATCCCTGATTTCCAACTGACCAGCACGCGTTTTTCACCTCTCGTCGCTCCCGCCGCGACGGCGGGCGTGATGGCGGGCACGCTGGCGACCCAGCATCTCCGACGGCTACGCACATGACCCCTCGACTCTCCCTCCTGCTCGCCGCCACCCTGGCCCTTGCCGCCTGCGGGCGCGGCCCCGGCAAGCCCGACAAGGGCGCAGCCGCCCCGCCCGCGTTGTTGGTAGCGCCCGAGGACCTGCACACCATCGGCCGCAATGCCGTGGCCTCGGGGCCGGCGGTGACCGGTTCCGTGCAGCCCGAGAAGCGCGCCGACTTGCGCGCCGAGGTCGCTGGCATCGTCCTTCAGGTCGTGCGCGAAAACGGCGACGTCGTCCGGCGCGGCGACCTGCTCGTGCGCCTGGACGACACCTCGATCCGCGACGCGCTGGCGTCAGCGGAATCGGCCAATCGCGCTGCCACCCAGGCCTTCGAGCAGGCGGAGCGCCAGCTCCAGCGCCTCACCACGCTGCGGGGGTCTGGCATGGCCTCGGCCCAGCAGATGGAGGACGCGGAGGTGCGCCGCAACAACGCCCAGAGCGAGGTCGAGGCATCGCGCACTCGCGCGGTCCAGGCGCGGCAGCAGCTGCAGCGCACCGAAGTGCGCGCGCCGTTTGACGGCATCGTGAGCGACCGGAAAGTCTCGGCGGGCGACACGGCGCAGATCGGCAAGGAGCTTCTCAAGGTGATCGACCCGGCGAGCATGCGCTTCGAGGGGCTCATCTCAGCCGACCACGTGGGCACCGTGAAGGCGGGCCAGGCGGTGAGCTTTCGGGTGAGCGGCTACGGCGAACAGGAGTTCGTCGGCAAGGTCCGCCGCGTAAGCCCCTCGGCCAACCCCACCACGCGCCAGATCGAGGTGCTGGTGGACTTCACCGGCCCCAAGCAGCCCCAGCTCGCCGGCCTCTACGCTGAAGGGCGCATCGAAACCGCCTCGTCTGCCTCCCTCACCATCGCCGCCTCCGCCGTCGTTCGTGACGGCGACCGCGCTTCCGCCTGGCGCGTCGTCGACGGCAAGCTCGAGCGCGTCACAATCGACCTGGGGCCTCGCGACCCGCGCTCGGGCGACTTCGTCATCGCCAGCGGCCTCTCGGAAGGCGACCGGGTGATCCGCTATCCCACCGCCTTGCTCAAGGACGGGCAGCGCGCGGAGCCGAAGTCGGCAGCCCCGGCACCGACCCGCGCCCCCGCCGCGCCCGCCCCCCCTCCACCCGCCAAGGGGTAGCCCATGTTCCTGTCGGACTTCAGCATCAGCCGGCCGGTCTCGGCCGTCGTGTTGATCATCGGGCTCATGTGCCTGGGGTTGCTCGCCCTGTCCAAGCTGCGCGTCAACCAGCTCCCGGACGTCGAGCAACCGGTGCTGGTGGTGAGCATTCCCTACCCCGGGGCCTCGCCGGAGACGGTTGAGCGCGAGATCGTCAACCGGGTGGAGAAAGCGCTGCAGAGCATCCCCCAGGTCTACGAGATCCGCTCCACCGCCGCCGACAGCAGCGCCACCATCGTCATCATCTTCGACTTCAAGAAGAACATGGTCGAGGCGTCCGACGAGGTAAGAAACGCCATCGCCTCAGTGCGCTACAAGCTGCCGGTGGAGATGCGGGAGCCGATTCTCCGGCGCATCGACCCCGCGGCACAGCCCATCATGCAACTGGCGCTGTCCTCCTCGGCGCTCAAGCACGCCGAGGTCTCGCGCCTGGCGGAGGACGTGCTCGCCGACCGGTTCCGGGGCATCGATGGCGTGGCGGTGGTGAACGTGTACGGCTCGCTGCGCCGGGAGCTTTCGGTGCTGCTGCGCGCGGAGAAGCTTCGCCAGTTCAACGTGTCGGTCACCGAGGTCGTCAACGCCCTGCGAGCCCAGAACACCACGGCCCCGGTCGGTCGCGTGAAAGGGCCCCTCGACGAGCAGACGATCCGCCTCGTGGGCCGCATCGAGTCGCCCGCCGAGTTCGAGCAGGTGGTGGTCAAGCGGCGGGGCAACGAGATCGTGCGGCTGGGCCAGGTGGCGAGCGTGTCGGACGGCTTTGCCGAGGTGGCGGGGTTCAGCCTTCGCAACGGCAACCCGAACGTCGGCATTTCCGTCACCCGGGCTCGCGACGCGAGCACCGTGAGCGTGGCGGCCGAGGTTCGCCGGAAGGTGGCCGAGATCAACAAGACGCTGCCTGCCGGCACGACCCTCGAAGTCACCCAGGACGGCGGCAAGGAAGCGGAGAAAAGCCTCTACAACGTGATCGAGGCGCTGATCCTCGGCGCCGTGCTCACGGTGATCGTCGTCTATGCCTTCCTCAACTCCTGGCGGTCCACGCTCATCACGGCGCTCGCGCTCCCCACTTCGGTAATCACGGCCTTCATCGCCGTCTGGCTGTGCGGGTTCACCCTCAACTTCATGACGCTGCTGGGCCTGTCGCTCGCCATCGGCGTGCTGATCGACGACGCGATCGTCGTGCGCGAAAACATCGTTCGCCACATGGAGGCCGGCGCGGACCGGGCCACCGCCGCCCGCCAGGGAACCGCCGAAATCGGGCTCGCGGTCACCGCGACCACGTTCTCGATCATCGCCGTCTTCATTCCCGTGGCGTTCATGGGGGGCGGCCCCGGCGAGTGGTTTCGCCCCTTCGCGCTGACGGTCGCGACCTCGGTGCTGGTGAGCCTGTTCATCTCCTTCACCCTGGACCCCCTGATGTCGGCGTATTGGGGTGACCCGCCGGGCTACCAGCACGCCGCCAAGCGCGGCATGCGCGCCTGGCTCGCGCGCTTCAACGACTGGTTCGACCGGCAGGCGGACCGTTACGGTCAGGTCATCGCGTGGGCCCTCAAGCACCGGCGCGCGATGGCCGCCATCGCCATGGCGAGCTTCGTGGGCGCCATCGTCGTGCAGGCAAAGTTCGGCGGCACGAGCTTCCTGCCGGCGTCGGACTCCGGGACTATCGCGATCGACGTGCGCACGCCATCCAGCGCCAGCCTCGACTACGCACGCCTGAAGGTGGAGGCGGCGGCCGGGCTCGCCCGCACGCTGCCGGAGACCGTGGCCACGAACAGCCAGGTCAACGCCGGGGGCGGGCGGGTATACGTGGATATCGGCAAGAGCACGGCCCGCAAGCGAAGCGCCGCCGAAGTGGCGGTCGACTTGAGAAAGCTCATGTCGCGCGTCGTCGGGGCGGAGTACACCGTCATCGACAGCCTGAACCAGGGCGTGCAGAAGCCGGTGCAGATCCGCTTCTCCGGCCCGGATTCGCGCCGCCTGATGGCGATCACCAACGATTTCATGGACAAGCTTCGAACCGTTCCCGGGGCAGTGGACGTGGGCCTCTCCGAGCAGGAGCCGAAGGACGAGCTCAAGATCGAGCTCGACCGGGGCCTCGCCAGCGCGCTTGGCATCTCGGTGGGCGATGCCGCGCAGTCGCTCCGCGTGGCGTTCGCCGGCGTCGAGGTGGGCGACTGGGTCGACCCCACGGGCGAAGCGCGCGACGTCTCGGTACGGCTGCACCCCGACGACCGCGTGGACGGCGCGAATCTGGAGCGGCTCCCCATTGCCGTGAGCGGCGGCAACATGATGGTGCCGCTCGACCAGGTAGCCACCGTCACCATGGGCAAGGGCCCGGCGCAGATCCAGCACGTCGACGGCAAGCGCATGATCGCCGTCTCGGCCAACGTCCAGGGGCGCTCGCCCGGCGACGTGACGGCCGACGCCATGCGCATCGCCCGAGCCATCGACTTCCCCGCCGGCTACGGCATCACGCTTGGTGGCGCGTCGCGGGACCAGCAGGAAGTGTTCCGCGAGATGGGCATTGCGCTCGTCCTCGGGGTCGCCCTCATGTACCTGGTGCTGGTCATGCAGTTCGGCTCGTTCACCGCGCCCATCCCGGTGATGATTTCCCTGCCCCTGTCGCTCATCGGCGTGGTGACGGCGCTGATTGTCACCGGAGCCACCCTGAACCTGATGAGCTTCATCGGCGTGATCATGCTGATGGGG
>Ga0075471_10001211_pt1 | contig 16798 bp, 26 predicted proteins | sample DEB19_08_DNA_2_FD_74787 | JGI IMG/M metagenome (GOLD analysis project Ga0075471, IMG submission 74787) | Aqueous microbial communities from the Delaware River and Bay under freshwater to marine salinity gradient to study organic matter... | ecosystem: Environmental > Aquatic > Marine > Coastal ... | reverse complement strand
TATAATAAAGCGTAATCGTGTTTGTAGCCGAAGAAGAAACGAACTTGACATCCTTCAGGTTCAAAAGAACCGGAGCGGTCGCTAAGTTAATTTGCATAAATTCAGCCATACACAAAGGTAATAAAAAAGCCACCCTCCTGAGATTCAGGGGGTGGCTTTGATGATACACTAAATCGTTAAGCGATTGCTATTGTTGCTGTTCTATTACCAGGCAATGATTGAGGAAGAGCAACAATACCGGTTTTTTGAACTTGAGCCGCAGAAATTATTGTTTGTGCAATAATACCGTGAGTTTCATAAGTAGTATCAGCTGAACTTATTGTAATAGTAACAACATCAGTTGCTGTATTCGGGTTCATAAGACTAACAGTTACAACTGTGGAACTTGTATATCTAATTGCTGCAACAAATGCGGCATTAAAAAACCCAGAGTCAATAACGCTTCCTGAGCCAACTTGTACAAATAGTGCCATAATTATGCGTAAATAAAAGATGTGATGGTTCGAACAGTTCCGGTAGAGTCAATAAGTGGCTGCAAGTCAACAAAAACGGCCCCCTTAGAATCAGATGCCGCAAGACATAAAGCCTCCATAAATTGACGCTGAATCCTACGGCCTGTATCGCTCGCGCTAAAAGTAATAGTCAATGTATCAGCCGCAGTATCAAGGTTATTTACATTGATTGTTAGGGTGTTATCAGCCGTTGCCGTTGCGTAAAGCACAATATTAGGGTCCAATAAGATAGACCCATTCGTAGCCGTGGTCTGAGAACTAGGTAAAATTCGCAAATACTTTGCCATAATTAAGAAATTATCGTCTGGTTAAAATCAATAAATCTTCCATCAGGAAGACTTGGGACATTAATTACTGCTTCAGGAGCACCAACAGCACTATTGGCTTCAATAATTGCATCCATAATTAACTCATGAGTAACTCCAGTTGTGTCCGCACCAAAAGTCAAGGTAGCAACGTCTGCCGCAGCATTCGCGCTATCTAATTGAATCTCAATCAAATTTTGAGCGACTGGTCTCATTGTAATGAAGTCATCAATATTTAAATAGATAGGACAGTTTGTTTCTTGAGTATAGTCGTAAGACAAAGCAACTGAGTTCCAAGTTGTAACTCCAGAAACCGATTTTAAAGCCCTACCAGAATTACCCCCAGAACGAGATACGACGACAAAATTTCCTGTCGAAATAGAGGTTGCATCTGACCACATCTGTCCATCGTTAGGAATTGACTGCACTGTAAATGATGTGCCGTTTGTTGATGTAGTTATTCTTCCGGTTGGGGCGCCAATTTGAGATAAAACGACCATTGTTGTTCCATCCGTATATGCAGACACATAAGTCCCAGCGGCAAGTCCGTTATTGGGGGTGTATGTAACGCCGTTTTGAGTAATTGTTGCAGCGCCTGCTGTGCCGCCGGTAGAAGTTATAGCCCACAAAGCAGTTCCAACCTTAACAATCTCAATCCAAGACCCAGCTAGTCCACCAGCCTGAGCCGTCCATGTGGTAATATCTTGAAGGTTCCCTGTAATAAAGTTTGTTGCAGCAGTTCCATTATTTGCGCAGGCAACCCAAGTCGTCCCACTCCATACAACACTTGTATAGTTCAATGCGTTTGGAGCAGCGCCAATAGCTGTCCATGTCAAACCATCAGTGCTTTTATAGGTCGAGGCACTATTACCAACAGCTACAAATCTAACTCCATCTGTGGCAACGGCATTAAATGCGATAGTAAGGGCAGTAGTCGCTAAAACCCATGTAGCGCCATTATCGGAGCTAGTCATAATATGATTAGTTCCACCAGCGCTAGCCACGGCTACAAACGTGGACCCGTTATTGATAATATGAGCCCAAGTTTTGTTAAAAGTTGACCCCAAGTCTAAAAAGGTCCAAGTAGACCCTCCGTCAGCGCTTCGAGCCACACGATACTGCCCGCTATCCGCAACGGCAACTACGTTGTTGCCATTTGCAGCAACGCTAGCCCATGTGCTATTGGTTGATGGACCAACCGGTATTCGTAAAAATCTAGCCATAATTATCCTAAAGTAATAGAGTCAATGGTTTGCGTAGAAGGCAACGTATCGTATGCGTAGGCAGAAACCGCACTAGACGATTTTTGCGTAGAAGCAATAGAAAATGCGTCAATAATAGAGTTAATAGTATCAGCGTTTGCAGCGCTAATTGTAACAGTAACAAGGTCCCTAGTGGCTAATGGGGAATTAATAACCCTAGCCTCAACAGTAGTAGTAGACCCTCTTATTACACTTCCAATTTTTGCCGTATTGACATAATTAGATGCTAGCGACGTAGTATACGCAGTAACAGCGCCCTGGGTCAATACATTTTTCGTGAACTTAACGAACTTTTGCATAGTCAAACTTTAGGCAAATATACTAATTATTGCGAGATGTATTTTTCGAGCGTAGTCATAACCTCTACGCCTTCTTCAGTCATAAAGAATGAACTAACGGCCTCATGTGCATCCTGGCCAGTAGGAATGATAAGCAGCTTAGACTTATTGCTTGGCAGGTTGTAATGCACGGCATTGCGCTTTATTACAAGAGCACCATAATCAAATAACCTGGCAACTAAGCCATCATGGGCGACATTAGGGTCGTTTACGATTGAAAGAAAGTCTTCCGGATTGTGCTTAGCAAAAACAATAATGTCCCGCTTAAGCTCCTGAGTGCTAATCCTAGATGGGTCAATATTAAGGGCTACTCGAGCCACGTTTTCCATCATGGCAATATCCAAGGTCCTTGCCTTAGAAAGAGCATCGGCTTCCATTTCAAGATAATCAAGTTCTTTTTGAGCATCTTTCTTGCTGTCGACTTCCGCAAATAAAGAACCGTTATCAGGATGGACCTCTAAAAACTTTTGAAGAACCGGATTGCTGTCTTCAACTTTTAAAAACCCATCTTCAAAAATGATAGGTTCCAAAATAAAATTCCCGTCTTGTTCATCAACAAACGGGCTTTTTTGGTTGCGAGCGTAACGCAACTCGCGATTCGTCTTTCCATCAAAGTAGTAAAGACGTCTTGCAACTGTATTTCTGCTGGCAAGCATAAAGCTCATAGGCGCAGACCCTCCGATTAACTTGTAGATTTTAGGCATTTGATTGGGATTTAAGAGTTAAAAAAAGAGGGGGTGTGTTTGTACACACCCCCTTTGATAATCGCGATTAAGCTCTGAACAAGAAGAAGTTGTTTGAGCCGAGAGTACAAACGCAGCGCTCAGATAGGTAGTGAACCTCCATTGCGTCAAGGTCGCTTGTTGCAGCACCACCGGCAGAACCAGTTGCCCAAGTCTTAAACTTACGGTCTTCAGACTCGGTTTGGCGATAACGGACGTGCAAGAAAGGACGCTTAGCATTTTGGCCCATAACCTGGTCGTACACATTGGTAGTTCCAGCAGGGACCAACATACCGTTGATTGCGCCACCTACGGTTCCGGTAGCAGTACCCTGACCGCGCATAGTGGGGTCATTCAGGTATTTCCAGTCGGTCTTGTAGAAGTCATAACCACGGCGGAATCCACGGAAGCCGAGGTTCAAGGCCATTTGCTCGCTGTTTTGGAACAGACCGTAGGAAGTTCCACCGGTACCATAAGAGTTCTGAGCAGCCAAGAAGTCGTCCATGGCAAAGGAAGCAGCGCGGTTTACGAACAACGCATTTTCCTCAATGGCACCCTGCTTATCAAGACGCTGAACAATCGCGTCAAAGTCAACAAGACTGGTTGGGAAACCACCGCTGAATACGTTACCGTTTTGAGCAACTTCATAGAAAACGCCTTTTGTGCCTTTTAGACCAACTGCTGGGGCAATGGCTCCAGAGCCAGTTTCAGCAGGAACGGCTTCAAGCATAGATGCTTCGAGATAATCTTCGAAACGAAGACGAGTTTCGTGCTCAGCCTTCATGTACCACAGGTACCCAGAAGCTCCATTTTCGGTGGTTACTTCAACCCAACCAATTTGGGTCATATCAGAACCTGTAACGGTAAACTTGTCCTTCAGGATGATTGGAGTATTGTCTTTGAAAGTGTCAAAAGACTGCACGGAATTAGTCATTCCGGAAGTTCCTTTTGTAAATTCAGAACCGTAAACCCAAATAGTCCAGCTTGCCGAAGCAACAGGAAGACCGTTGGCTTCGTAAAAAGCAACTACAAAAGTGTTGTTGGCAGCAGTAGTCGTAACAACACCATGAAGAACATTTATTCCATTTTCTTGCTGACAAAGAACGGTTTGACCAACCCGAATACCATGTACGTTATTCGTTCCTGTGCCAAGCAAAGGGTTATTTTGCGGGTTTTGATACTGAGCAGCTGTTGGAATCGTGAAAGTAGCGGTGTCGTCAGTAACAACAGCGGTCGTTGTACAACCGGTGTACTTAACGTGCAGACGGCCTTGTTCTGCCCATTTGATAAGGTCAGACGCGCAAGGCATTTCGGCGCCGACCATACGCAAAAATCCGGAGATACTGCGATTGCCATAACGCTCAAATTCAGCCTCATAAATATCTGGAAGATATTGGTTGAGGAAGTTAAAGCTGTTACTATCAATGTAGTTAGTGGCGGTTACTTGCCGGTTAATACTCGGCTGTAACGCAAATGTGGGGGATGATAAAACTGGCATGGTTTAAGAAGTTTTAAAGGCTTTAATTTTTAATCCCGTTCCTGACAATGTCGGGCTTACATCCGCAACCTTCATTCCTCCGTTTACGCTTACGGGCTGTCCAGAAGTCCTTACGTCCATAGTGACGTTTTTGCTTCTTTTGGCCATGTCTTCAGTTGCAGAGGCGATTCCTTGCTCGTAGAAGAACTTCGCAAACTTATCCGGATTCATTGCGATTGAGAGAGCCTTGTGATAACCAGCTGCATCCTTAATCAATCCCTGCTCATCGATAAACTTAGAAATAAGATTTACCGGAGTAGCGTTTTGACTCTTGATTTCAGAAGCTTCGCCTGGGAGGTAAGTGTACTTTTTTTCTCCGATACTGAACTCAAAACCTTTGAACTCAGGAGAAAAAAGTTCTTCCGTTTTCTTTTGGAACCACTCGCCTTTTCGACGTGCCTCTTGCTGCTCGCTATTGGCTCTGTCAAGGTACTCTTTATATTGTTTGTATTCTGGCGACTCTTCGGGCAAACCCCCTCTTGACTCAAGCGGGGCCTTATACTGCTCCTTCAAATCGTTAAAATACTTTTTTGCTTTCGCTAATTCCCTTTTCTTGGCGGCCTTTTTCTTTTTGACATCGACATCTTGGTCTAAATCTTCATCGTATCCAAACTTGTCGGCTAGGATTCCGATGGCATCTTCCCGGTCTAAATACTCTTCCTGGGCTATGGTGTAGTCCAAAAGAAGTTGGTCGGGGTCAACCGAGTCAAAGTCTTGGTTGAGCTTCATAAAGTCGCCAATCCCCCGACCGGTCTCTTTCTTATACTTAAGAAAAGCGGACACGTCCTCGGGTAATTGCTCTGGCTGTTGAGGCGCAACAAGAAGGTCGTCAATAGAGGAAATCTCTTTTTTGTACCTTTCTCTAATAAATGAAAGAACGTCGCCCTCTTCGATAGTTGGTTTCGGCGCAGGTTCCGGGGCGGGCGGTTCCTGCTGTTGTTGCCGTTGCTGCTCCTCAAGCAAAGCTTGATTCTGCCGCTCTTTTTCTTGAATAGACGGTTGCCCATCCGAGCCAAGAACTCTGACTGTAATGTTTTCCATTAGATTAAATTTATGGTCAAAGATATAAATTTTTAGCGGGGTTCAAATTCCGCCAAATCGAAACCGTCGAGGCTATCCTCGTTGGATTCAAAGCTTATTGGAGGCAAGTTGTTTTTGCGCTGGTCAATAAGCTTAGACTGCTGCGTATTCTGCATGCCAATGCGCTTTGCCTTCTCCTTTTCGCGGGCTTCTTCCCTAGCGGATAAAGCCTGTCCCTGAGCCTTTGCAAGCTCGATATTGTACGAAAACTCGCGCTCCATTAGCATAGCCTTAGCTTCGACTTCGGCCTTAATCCGCTCAATATCAAAAGCAACCTCAGCCTGCTTAACACGCATTTCAGCTTCTGCTTGGGCATTGACCTTCATCATCATCGTCTGAGCGGCAGCACGCTGAGCCTCCATTTGACCTTGGATGGTCATCTGTTGCTTCTGCATTTCTTGAGCCTGGGTTGCCTCAAGGTTCTTACGCCTTTTAAGCTTCAAAAGCTGATTAGCCATCTTCACATTCCGCATTTCACGAATGTCAATGGCGTCTTCCAAGTTGATGTCCCCCTTCTGTAAAGCCATCTGAACATTTTGCTCCAGCTGATTTTTCTCCTCCTCATCCGGAGCTACCTCAATAAAAATGCCGAAATCATAAATGTAGAGGTCTTTAATCTCATCAAGCAAGGACACATTATAGCGGCCAATTTGCGTGACAAACTCTTCCCGGTAAGGGGCATATTCTAAAATGTCCGAAACACGACAAGTCAATGCCTCAGCAATAGACTTTGTAATATAAATCGAGCCATCTAAAATGTGCCTAGTTGCCGTATTTGAGTTTAAAGCAGCTAGTTTTTGAACGCCAACAAGCGAACGAGAATCTGGAACGGTACCGTCTCTGGCTTCATTTAGCCCGGTTACGGCCCGAATCATGCCAAGGTAATGATTGTAGTTCCCAATCAATGCAGCCATCTTTTGTTGTCCCGAACTAGAACTTAACTCCTGAATAGGCACCCGGGCATTATTGAACTCGCCGTCTTGAGTATAGCTACGGCCAATAACGCTACCGGTTTGAAAATATAGTCGCAAAGCGTCTTCCGGATTGTATGCTTGGCCATTTCCAAGGTCAACTTCATTAACGCCATCTGCATCCAAAAAGACACCATCCGGAACAACCCTGGCAATAACTTGCTGCAATTTGAGGTGTGTAAGCTGAATCAAGTCCGCAAATGGAATCATCCGGCGTACCAGCGACTCAATATTGCCCTTGTACATCCTAGGAGCACATGCCACATAATTTGGGACAGCATGCTGAGACGCCGACTTTGGTCGGACCATATTCTCCATGAGCTGCCACTTAAGGATAACCTCAGTGCCCATGACCATGACCCCATCGTACCAAACATCAATAGTCCGAGAAATTTTTTCAAAACCTTGCTCCTCCATCATTTCAGCCGGAGGATTGAAGTTTTCGTCCTTCTCAATTACCCTAGCCCCACCTGAATCGAGGTTTTTCTTCTTATAGGTAAATGTGTTGGTCGTCTTGTAATTGAAGAACAACAGCGTTACAGTATCATTCCGGAACAGGCTATTGTCATAAAACTCGCCGACATTATAGTAATCGTACCAAGACTGGCTATACTTTGAGATTTCACTAAGTTGCTCCGTTGTCAAATCAGGTCGAATCTTCTTGAGCTCAGTAATTGGAACGGTCTTAATCTCTCCCCAATAAAAACAATCCTTAAAATAAGGGTCCTCGGTATAGCTGTACACCACATTTGCCGGGTCGACATATTCAACTCGAACACCTTCGTTTGGGTAAAAAACATGTTTAGCCATGCCAATGCCCAAAACTGTCAAGTCATAGTCAATACGCTTACGCAGGTCCGAGTACCGGTTATCCTCCATAATTGTCGAAATGGCCTCCTCCTCAGCAATTTCAATCGCCGGTTTGTAGTTCATTTGCATGTACAACTGCAACTCGTCGTCGTTTTCTGGGAGATTCTCCGGGTTCATTGTGAACCCATTTATACCCATAGTTTTTTGCAGGTTCTCAAATATGTCCTTTCCGGCCATTTGAGTCTCTACCATTTCTTGGTACCGATTGCGCTTTGCCATGGACATAGCGTCTTGGGCATAGGCTTTTACTTTAAAAAACCTATCTGACATGCCATTAACGACGATGTCTACAAATTTGGGCAGGATGGGGACAGGAGTCCAGTCTAGGTTCAAGTAGGACAAATCCCCATTGACCGCCATTTCATTCTTGTACTTTTGAACAGACTGTTCCCCGCGGGCATAAAGCCTCAGTCGGTGGAAGTCTCTCCATTGAGAATAGTACCTAGCGCTACCGCTATCTCTACGAAACCACTCGTATTGAATGGCCTGTCCAATCCTTAACCCAAAGGTTTCTGTACGCTTTTCCGCGTCAGAAACAAACTGACTTGGGAAATATTGCGCATTGATGATTGGTTTGACGTCGCTCATTTATCGATTATCTGGCTTCGATGCCCTTCATTGTTGTATCGGACAAAGTTAATACTTATTTTGGAGCTCTTCATTTCAGGAACATATAGATGTTTTTGGGTAGCCATGATGGCTAAACCCGAGCTAATAGAGGCGTCATGCTTGGTTCGGTCAAGAATGTTGAACATAGCCCAGTCGTAAAGAGTGCGATTAAATGGCATTTCGCCACATTCTGAGGTATGTCTAAACACACCTTCCATGTCATAGCCGACATACTTTTCAATATAAGACTCAATCGCCGAAGCATGAGCCTGACGGACTTCTTCGCTACTGTTTGGGATTCCGCCGAGTTCAAGCTCCGTTTTTGAAAGCTTTGCCGCCGGCCGGTCGGGCCGATTTAGCGAATACGCCCGGTACCCCCTATTCTTTAAATGATACAGCAACCTGGCCTTATTGTTCTCCGCAAGCATAGGCATTCCATAGAATACTAGAGCCATCAATACGTCTTCGAAAAAAATCTCCGCAGTTTGCGGCCTGGCAATGTATTCTAAAAAGAACATGTTTGTCGGGGCGTCTTGTTCCATGTGGAACTTTGTCAGTCCGTGCAATGCGCCATTAGAGCCACCTCCACCCACAACCCCAGAAATGTCATAAGAGTCACAGCCAAATGCACCTAAGTGCTCATTTCCCGGATAGCGCTTGCCACCTTTTTCTATATACCGATTTTGCAATTTCGCCGGAGGAATCCAACTTACGAGGAATCTTCCAGAGTTACTTGGAACCCAAATAACCCGAGTATCCTTAATTCCGTTTTCCCAGTGAAAGCTGCCTCTTGTCAAGACCTGGCCTTGAATCATCCCATCATTATAGTCAATCTGCTGGTAAATTTTTGCTAGGTTAAATAACGACTGCCGGCTTTCATCCCGGAAAGCATGCGCTTCCGTTCTTGGAAATTGACGGTAAAACTCATTCAACGCATCTTGGTCGTGCTTCAGTGCTTTGACTTCGTTCTCCCAATAGGTTATGGCTCCAATCGTTATGGGCTTCCCGTCGTGTCCTAAAGTTTGTTTCTTCGGAGTTTCCATAACAGGAAACCCATGCTGGTCAATGTACCCCTCAAAGTTCCATTCCATGGGAACAAAAAACTTATAAAGTCCGCTTTTTGTCTGTCCGTTATCAGAACGTTTAGACGCATCAGAATCGTCGTACAAACTCTTAAAGTTTCCGCCTCCTTTTGACAAAGCATTTACCGTGGACCCCATCAAGCACTTTCCAACAATACGTCCGCCCACCCGAAGAGTGGTTTTAGTTACTCGCCAGTTGTTTAAGATATTCTCCGGCTTTTCCCATTTACCCGATTCGTCATGGACAAGCAGCAGAAGTTTTTCACCGTCATAGCTATTGTCCGCAGTATTCCTCCAGTCAATCGTTGTATTCAATCCATCCGGGTCTTCATCCGAAAAGGATTCGTGCATGTTCTTTTTGGTAATCTTTGAAGCCGGCACCCGGAAAGCTAGTTCCGTCTTTGGTTTGTCCATGCCATCCTGGATGGGTTTAAAGAAGAATGGGTAGTTGCTTGAAATAGGTACCACCTTATCCGTAAACATCTTCTTGGCATCCGTACCTGTTTTGGACAGTATGCCAACCCGGGCATCCCGGCTCAGAGTGGCAATATGAACCGCTATGGCCGAACTCATAAATGAAAACCCCGACCGTCGAATCTTGAGATAGCACATCCCATAGCACCGGGGGTCAGCGATACATGCCTCAAAAAATATGAAGAACAACCGATTAGCTTCGCGATACTCCGGCTGGCCAACGTCAATCTTTGTCCACTGGAGGTACATGTAATAACTGCCCGGGATATAGGTCTTGACGCCATTGTTCATGAACCAAAAGCCGGATTCGCGCCGGTTAAACTCCTCCTCAATGTAGTCCACCCAAAGATGCTTAAACTCCTTGGGCATGCCATGCCACTGAAAGATGGTCTTTATTTTATCAAGCTGAGGCGGATACGCAAACTTCTCCCAATACTGGTCCGATGGTCGCGTACTGCGCTGATGACATGTTTCCGGCGTTGCCGGCAATGCTATCTTGAGTCCGCTGATTTCATAGACATCTCCTATGGTTCCATCCCTTGAAATGACGACCATGTCATAATCCGCATCATACCCATACTCCCATCGTTTCTTCTTCTTTGAAACAATCGGAGGGAGTATCCGGTAAAGCGGCCTATCTTGCGCGACCTTCTGCGAAACCTTGTTTTTGTGCATTTATCGCGGCTTTTGGTGCGTCAAGTATTTCTTGCTCTGTCTGAATCCTTGCCAAAATGTCAAAGGCATCCATAATAGCCAGCTTTTTTGTGGCAGCGGCATTCTTAAGTCGGTCCGCGCTTATATCGCCTTCTCCTCCCGTTATGATGTCTTCTTCGGCAACCTTAATAAGATGCTTTACGGCTTTATAGCCGGCAGCAATAATATCGCGCTTTAAATCCTGGGATTTCATAATTGAACCGCAATGTTTGACGTGAACATACGATATAGGCGTTCTCCATCAACATCAAACTCATACTCGCTTTCCGGCTGATAAACCACTTCGTCGCCGGGCTGTAATCCAAAAGCAAGTAGCTCATCATTAATATACCGGATAGTCCCTACAAGAGGCTCTTCGTCGTCCGGCTTGTCAAGGCTTGTATTTTTTTTGGCTTTAGATGGCTTTACAAAGCAATACCTTGAGTGAGCCTGCCACTGACCATCTAAAGACTTGTATAAAAAAAACTGGTCTTCGTCCAGCAGAAACAAGTCGTCGTGTAAAAATGACCGGCCGCTTTTCTGGCGACCATACATGTCATAGTAAAACTTGAAGACATTGTGGTGCACAATAAGTGTATCCCCCGGCTTAATGGGTCCATCATAGCAGATAGGCACACTAACTACTTCCGCATAGCGGTTGGAAAATTTATGGTCCTCTTGCGAAACACTTACGATAAAATCAACATCCCCATACTTTCGTGTATTATCGTATCGTTTCGCATCGCGCGGACGCACGATGAACTGAAACGGAGAACGCATTAGAAAGAAATGTTGTACTCAAATGAAATAGGCATGGAAGCAGAAAACTCCTTCCAAAGCAAGATTTCGTTGCTTTTTGACGCGATATACACCTTTGCCCCACCTTCGTCTGACACCTTAATTAGATGTACAGTATAGTCCCCATTAAGGACCGGCTGATTTACAATGTAGTGCATGGCAGTCTTATAGTCCTGCCCGATTGAGATTTTTCGAATATCCATTAGACTTGCCTTAAAATAAGATTTAAATGCTCCAAGGTCACATCATGGACCGCAGAGTTTGCAACAAAAACTTCAACATACTGACCCGTAGCTAAAGTAATAATCGCCGCATTTGATGTGCTCGTAGCCTTTCCGCCGGAAGATGTTATCGTATCCGACTCGGAATACAAAACAGGGCTTCCATTTACATAAATGCGAAACATCAAGTTCTGGTTGTTTCCAGCCGTTGCTGAAACACAGTAAGTTACATAAAACGTTCTGGATGCGCCAGTATTTGTAACTCGCCCAAGGTTGTTAGTTGTCAACAAAGCATCATTCATTGACCCTTGAGATGTGGTCGCATTAAGAAGAACAAAATTGTTTGCCGAAGCAATCGTGGTTATTTCGCCAGAAGAACTATCATAAATTTCAGAATAAGCAGAAATACTGCCCCTTAAAGCAGATACCGTTATATTCTTGGTATTGTTGCTATCACTTGCGTCAGTAACAAGAATAAGGTCGTTATCCGCTGGAGTTACGGTTGAGTATGTGCTTATTTTAGGCATTACTTTTTCTTTTTAAGGTAGGGCAGACTAGCGGCATAGGCGCTATCTAAAGTTTCCGCATACCTTTCATTAAATTGCCTTTGTGTAACTTTCCTTCGCTTAATACCCAAATCATCAGAAGTATTCTGTAAGTATTCCGCGTTTTCAGGATTACGAATGTCGTCCTGATAAGGAGGGGTTGGCTCTTTTTTCTTGAGCTTTCCCCCTCCTTGATAGCAATTAACCAAAGGGTGTTTTTTGCCTAGCATTACTTCTTTTTTAATTTTCCTCCGGACTTCATGTAGCCCTCTTTCTCCATCTTCTTCTCAATCTTCTCATGCTTAGCTACTGCCTTCATGTCGGCAGTCATTTTTTTCTTTTTCATGGCTTAGCAAGGTTTTTTGCCCATTTTACCACCATACTTCATCATGGGGGTTTTGGCTTTCTTCATGGCCTCCATTTCTTTGGCGGACATTTTCTTTTTGGGTGCTGGTTTGTTTTTCATGGTTTTTCAAATTTTTGGATGAGTGAACGAACATAGGAATGAAGGCCAGTCTTGTCGTTCTTCTTGACTAACCTTTTTATGGCTGATACTTGTTTCGGGTTAAAGATATACTCTCCACCGGTAGCCTCAGCAATCTTTCGCCCATTGGCCATAATGTCAATGGGATTCCGCTTGTGAGAAAACACCCCAGGCAATACCTTGGGCGCCGATAGGATTTCATTCAAATAGACCCTCGACTTTTTCATCTCCGCAAATATAGGTAAATTATGAGACCTGCCGCTACGATGACATTAGCGGAAAGAAGCTGCCAGGCCCAGCGAGGCGTGACCTTCTTAGTTGTCACGGAATGACTGGTAATTCGGACTGTATCCGAAATGACCCTATATCCCTTGACAATCGTGTCAGTCTTTACCTTGACAATAATGCGGGTCCCGTCAGTCTCTAGCTTTACTTTGGTTGGACCGGCCTGGGTCTCAAACTTGAAATCCTTGAGTATCCCATTGGTATCGCATGGCGATGGTATAAATGTCTCTACAAGAACCGGCATCTGAACCGTGTCGCGCTGAATGTCCACGCGGGTCCTGTACTCAACCTGGGTATTGGTCTTTCGTACGCATCCCAGCAACAGGAATAGGATAGCAATAAATTTAAGATGTGTATAAATAGCCATATTCTTTTTCTGCTGAAAACTGAGGGCAGGCCTTCTTTACTCCCGGGAAATCCCTGTGTCCCGTTATCCTGGCCTTTGGGTACTTAACTAGCCATTCTTTTAGAACGAGTTCCATAGACTTTTTCTGAGCCTCTGTCCTATCGTCCTTATCCTTACCACCAATATAGCATACATGAAGGCTATTGCTGTTGTGACCTGCCACGCCATTCGTGATAGACTCATCCGGCGCCAGTACCACAATCTCGCCATTTGTCTTAATTATGCGATGATAGCCAACGCTCTTCCACCTAAGATTTTCCCGCCAATACCTTTTGATAGCATCGATTGAAGTATTCTTGGCGGTAGCTGAACAGTGGCATACAAGATTCCGGATTTCCCTCATTAATTCTGATAATTGTATCGAATAATGGGCCAAACTGCTCTTGGAACTGTTTTTAAGTCATATCCGAATATCCAAGACGTGCCGTCTCTTATTGTAAAATAGTAAGCATTCAAATTGTCCTTTTCAGTTGAAGTCCAAAAAGAGACTGTATCATAAGGAGTGAAAATTGCACCAACAACTGGAACAAGGCCTATCTCCATTTTTTGAGCTCCTTCGTAAGATGGCAAAACATATCCGGTGTAATTATTTTGCGTATACAGAGTTGCGGCTTGAGCCGCATTTCCATCCAAAGAAGCCGCAATTATTGCGGACGTATTTGTTCCGCTTTTATCTAACTCAACAGCTTCGGTTACTGCCGGTATACTTACACTAGCACCCCAAAAGAATGTCGTACCAGCTAAATCAACCGGATTTTCTGACAATGCCCAACTCGAACCACCAGTTGTCGTTGGATATAAGGCATACCCTAAATCAAACTGGTCGCCAATATTGGAAGCTCCAGGAAACCCTGTTTTCTGAAAAACAGAGCCAAAAGACATTGACGAGCCTATAAAGTTCCCCATCCTACCAAAGGGCAATAATGTCTGTTGCACTTGTGCCAAGAGAAAATACCTTGACCACTTTAACAGGAAAAAATCCTACCGGAACATTTGAAAACACAACACTCTGACCTCCTTCGGTTTCTACCGATAAATCTCCAGAAGTTCCAATGTAAAGCGTTGCGGCCGCATACTGGGAGCCGGATAGCGCAGAAGATGGTGGTTCTAATAGGCTTGTTCCTGGAGTAACTGGAACCGCCATTGTTGGTTGTAAAGTAACTGCTGACATATTTAGTCTTTTTTATAGGGTAATAGTTCGTTTAATGCTTCTTGTCGTTTTGAGCAACCACAGTCAGTACCTGTCGCTTCAGCCACAGCCTCAACCACAGCCTTGACACCGGTCGCTGTAAAAATACGGGCTAGCGTATCGCCAAACCCTTTATCCTTCTGATTTGCTGAAGTGTTTGTCGTAGACATATTCAACCGCTTTAAGTCCTCCGAATCCAACCACAAAGGCCACACCGAACTGGGTGTTGTCCTTTAGGTCCATAAAGCTTATCACTAATGGAGTCAGGTAATTGGCCGATAGCGTACCGGCTATCAGTGAGATAGCCTGCTCCTTGACGTTCATCTTTTTCTTCGAACGCCAAATCGTTACCAGGCTGCCCAACAAGCCCGATAGGGCCAGGCCAATATTGAACCCGAGGTCCATGAGAAACTCTTTCATTTTCTTGCTCTATTTTTGGATGCTTTTTCTAAAATAAACTTTCCGCCCTTCTGATGAGACACATCAAGCCCGTCGCCCTTCTTACCCATCTCGCGGTTTTTCTGAACGAGTTCCGAACGGTACTTACGTCGTTCTGGAGCGGAATGATACTTGGTATCGTACTCGGTTTTTTTCTTGCGTGCCTCTGGACTGGCTGCATAATACTTTGCGGTGCGTGACTTCCCGCTACCGCAGGAACGACATTTACAGCCCTTCGAGCAAGTACCCATTAGTATTTACCCTTTCTTCCCTTAGGGGATGATTTCGTGCTGCCGCCCTTTCCAGCCCATAAGTCTTTACAGGCCCAGTACCTTGCCGTTAACTTGCTATTTGCTGAGTCACATTTGTGTCGAGCCTTGAACGACTTTCGAGCGGCATCGCTGTAATTGTGGCCATAGCCCTCAGCGCCATAATGAATAATCTTCTCTTGGCCACCTTCACAGCCTTTGACCATGCGCTTCTTGCCCGGGCGCGTTGATGGCCTGGGCTTGTTGCATGGCATAGACTCTTTGTCGACTCTTTTCATTGTGGCAAAGGTATTATTTTTTTCGGGCAGCTGAATACGCAATAGCCGCAATCTGTTCTTTACTGCGTTTCTTACCTGCCGGCTTCTCTCTATTCGCTCTGGTCAACTCGGCGATGTTGGCAGATACCGCTTTCTGAACAGCGGCCTTGCCTTTTCCTGATGCTTTCTTCAATGGCATTTTTCCTCCTTCTTTAAGTTTTGGTACATATTTCCAAAATTCTTCGGTGCTGTCAATTTTGTTTTTTTCCCTAAAAGAAGCAGCCTCTTTGCTATTATACCAATCTAACTCTTTCCTTACAGTTGGGTGTTTTGATGATTTTAAAAATTCCCCTGTTTTTTCATCAACTGTTGGAAGATGCCCTTTTCTATCCGGGGTATAGCCTAAATCATACGCTTTCTTTAACTTGTATTCCGGCGACTCCGTTTTATTATACTTCTTCTTCCAGTCCTCGTAGGATAATTTTTTTTGAGGCATATTAAACTGGTTTTACACGTTTACCCATTCCCACACGCTCTTTCTCCCGAATCTTTTTCCGGAGGGTAGAGCGGCCTATCTCGGAGCTCGTCTTGGGGGTCTTCTCGGACACCCTCTTGGTCGGCCGGCAATACTCGTTCTTCCCACCAGCTCCACAGGCGCGGCCGGTCTTTTGGTCGACCCACTTCTCTTTCTCCCATCGTTTTAGCTCAGTTCCTTTCTCGGTCTTACGGACGGACCCCGATGCCTTACGGCACTTGGCAATGGCCTGGCTGGCCCTGGCAGATGGGAAAACGTCATATTGCGCTTTGACCTTTTTGTAACAGGCGTCCTTCATACTTTTGCAAAAATAATAAAATGGACTACCTAAAGTATTTCAAACTAATTCGCTTCTGGGTGCGCATCAAATATGCCATCACGCTCGAAGAACTGGAGCTTCTCCTGTTCCTCAACTCCGAGAAAGTCTTCAACCAAAATAGGCTCAAGATGGCCAAAATAGGCATGCGCTGGAACCACCGCCTCATCGACGACCTAATCAAGCGTGGCCTCATCGGGCAGCTTCGCGATAAGCCAACTAAGCTTTACGCCTTAACGCCACACGCCCGCCACATCATCAACGCCGTTTACCGAAAGCTCAATGGCGAAGAAGAAATGCGCACGGACCCCCGGTCCAACCCCATCTACACGCCCAACGGGCCCTACTCCTACCGGAGGTATCGCGTCATGGCCGATGACTTCAACGAGGTCATAAAACAACGACGACGTCGCGCTCAAGAATCACAAGGTAAGGACGGCCCTCAATCATCAACTTAAAGCCGGCGTTCCGGTCGTACAGGACATTGTCGCCCTCCTTGATAGCAACGACCTCGTTGCCGACACTGACAACCTTGCACTCCCGGTACCGGATGTCATCGGCGTCCTTACTTGACATGACCAGGCCGCTAGCGGTCTTAAT
>Ga0075471_10001210_pt1 | contig 16809 bp, 20 predicted proteins | sample DEB19_08_DNA_2_FD_74787 | JGI IMG/M metagenome (GOLD analysis project Ga0075471, IMG submission 74787) | Aqueous microbial communities from the Delaware River and Bay under freshwater to marine salinity gradient to study organic matter... | ecosystem: Environmental > Aquatic > Marine > Coastal ... | reverse complement strand
ATGTTCCTGAAGTACGGCCCCGGTGGCGAGAAGGCCATTTCGGGCATTGAGCGCGTCAGCCGTCCGGGCCGCCGCGTCTACACGAACAGCGGCGAAGTGCCGGCGGTGCTCGGCGGCCTCGGCGTGACGATCCTGACCACGTCGCGGGGCGTGATGACGGGGCAGGCGGCCAAGAAGGCCGGCGTCGGCGGCGAGATTCTCTGCAACGTTTGGTAAGGCCCATTAAGCGAGCTCATTAAGCGAGATAGCAGTCATGTCACGAATTGGAAAAAAACCGATCGCCATCCCGAAAGGCGTGACCGTCAAGGCGGACGCCGCCGGCGTGGACGTCAAGGGCCCGAAGGGCCAGATGAAGCAGGCACTGCCGCCGGGCATCAATTGCGCGGTGGAAGACGGCAACATCGTCACGAAGAAGGCGTCCGACGACCAGGAACTGAACAAGTTCCACGGTCTGGCGCGCAGCCTCGTGAACAATGCCGTGCTCGGTGTCACCGAGGGCTGGAAGAAGGAACTGGACATCGTCGGCGTCGGTTACCGCGCCGAGATGAAGGGCCAGCAGATCCATCTCGCCCTGGGCTATTCGCACCCGGTGGTCTTCGACATCCCGAAGGGCATCGACGTGGCGATCGACAAGCAGACGCACATCACCGTGACGGGCGTGGATCGCCAGCTGGTCGGCCAGGTCGCCGCCAACCTGCGCCGCCTGCGTGAACCGGATCCCTACCAGCAGAAGGGTGTCCGCTACACGGGTGAAGTGCTGAAGAAGAAGGCCGGAAAGACCGGAGCCTAATCATGAGAATCAAGACGAAGGAAGATCGCCGCGACCGGATCAAGTTCCGGATCCGCAAGAAGATGACGGGCACCGCGCAGAAGCCGCGCTTGAGCGTGTTCCGCAGCGTCACGCACATCTACGTGCAGGTGATCAACGACATGGACGGCCAGACCATCGCCTCCGCTTCGACCGTCGACCCGACGGTCAAGGGCAAGATGGCCAAGGGCGTCGCCGGCGGCAACATCAAGGGCGCCGAACTGATCGGCACGACCATCGCCGAGCGGTTGAAGGAGAAGGGCATCACCAAGGTGGTGTTCGACCGGAACGGGTTTCTCTATCACGGGCGCGTGCGCGCCGTTGCGGAAGCGGCTCGTTCGGCGGGCCTGGAGTTTTAAATGCGTCTACGCGAAAAGATTGACCCGTCGCAGCTCGACATCAAGGACACGGTCGTTTCGATCAACCGCGTCACCAAGGTCGTCAAGGGCGGCAAGAACCTGAGCTTCAGCGCGCTGGTCGTCGTCGGTGACGGCCACGGCGTTGTCGGCTACGGAGTCGGCAAGGCGAAGGAAGTCCCCTCGGCCATCAAGAAGGGCATCGAGGCGGCGAAGAAGAACCTGATCCGCGTGCCCGTGCAGGGCACGACGGTACCGCACCCGGTGGTGGGCCGCTACGGCGCCGGCCGCGTGCTGCTGAAGCCCGCTCCGGATGGCACGGGCGTGATCGCCGGCGCCGCGGTGCGCGCGGTCGTCGAATCGGCGGGTGTCACCAACGTGCTGACCAAGTCGTTGGGGTCGGCGAACCCGCACAACGTGGTGCGTGCGGCGTTCACCGCGCTGGCTGAGCTCAAGGATCCTGCGCGCTTGATGCGTCTGCGCGGCAAGGACCTGGAAGAAGCGAAGGCGTAATCATGGCGGCAGACAAGAAAGCTGGAAAGAAGTCGAGCGGTTCTGGAAAGACCGTGACCGTGACTCTGGTGAAGAGCCCGATCGGTTTCCAGAAGACCCAGGGCAAGACCTGCGAAGGCATGGGCCTGCGCAAGCTGAATGCAACTGTGACGTTGAAGGACACGCCGGAGATTCGCGGCATGATCTTCAAGGTGCGTCACCTCGTGTCGGTCTCGGAGTAACCAATGGGTCTGAATAATCTCAAGCCGGCCGAAGGCTCCAAGTTCAGCCGCAAGCGCGTTGGCCGTGGTCCCGGTTCGGGCAACGGCAAGACCGCGGGCCGCGGTTACAAGGGTGCGCAGTCGCGCTCGGGCTGGAAGTACAAGCGCGGCTTCGAAGGCGGCCAGATGCCGCTGCATCGGCGCGTGCCGAAGCGCGGCTTTACCAACATCTTCCGCACCGAGTACGACGTAGTCAACCTCGACCAGCTCGAGGCGTTGTTCGACAAGGGTGCGACGGTGACGGTCGAGTCGCTGCGTGAGCACGGCATCGTCAGCAGCCGCACCGCCAAGGTGAAGGTGCTGGCGCGCGGTGAGATCACCAAGGCGCTCACCGTCCAGGCGCACAAGTTCAGTGGCAAGGCCGCCGAGAAGCTGGCCGCCGCTGGTGGCAAGGCCGAAGCGATCGCAAGCTAACGAGGTCTAAAGGGTCTTGAGGTCGTAGACGGCCTGGGATCCTGAGGGTAACTGTGGTTGAGACGCTAAAAAACTTATTTGCCGTCGCCGATCTCCGCAACCGCGTGTTGTTCACGCTCGGTATGCTCGCGGTGTATCGCGTTGGCAATCACATTCCGACGCCGGGAGTGAACTCCGAGGCGCTGCGGATTCTCGCCGAACAGGCGCAGAACACGCTGTTCGGGATGTACGACATGTTCACGGGCGGCAGCCTGTCGCGAATCACCATCTTCGCGCTGGGCGTGATGCCGTACATCAGCTCGTCGATCATCCTGCAGCTGCTGACCGTGGTGTGGCCGTACCTCGAGCGGCTGTCGAAGGAAGGCGAACTGGGCCGCCGCAAGATCACGCAGTACACGCGTTACCTGACGCTGGTGCTGGCGATCGTGCAGTCGCTGGGCATTGCCATTTACCTGGAGCGCCAGACGCAGATTGCCGGCGGCCTGCCGCTGGTCTACGAGCCGGGCTGGGGCTTCCGCATGATGTGCGTGCTGACCCTGACCACCGGCACGATGTTCATCATGTGGCTCGGTGAGCAGATCACCGAACGCGGCATCGGCAACGGCATGTCCCTGATCATCTTCTCGGGCATCGTCGTCAACTTCCCGCGCGCCGTCATCGCCACGATCGACCAGTTGCGCACCGGCCAGATCGGCCTGCTGACGATGGCGATCCTGGTGGCGTTGATGGTCGGCGTGATCGCCGCGATCATCTACGTCGAGCGCGGCCATCGCCGCATCACCGTGCAGTATGCCAAGCGCGTCGTCGGCCGCCGCCAGTACGGCGGGTCGAGCACGCACATTCCGCTGAAGGTCAACACCGGCGGCGTGATCCCGGTGATCTTCGCCAGCTCGATCCTGACGTTCCCGGCGACCTTGTCGGGCGTGTTTGCCCCGGATTCGTTCATGGCGCGCGCGATCCGCCAGATCGATTACGGCATGCCGCTCTACAACCTGTTGTACGTGCTCGGCATCGTGTTCTTCGCGTATTTCTACACCGCGATCATCTTCAATCCCGATGACGTGTCGGAGAACATGCGCAAGTACGGCGGCTTCATCCCCGGCATCCGTCCCGGCAAGCGGACGGCAGAGTACATCGACCAGATCCTCGCCCGCATCACGCTGGTGGGCGCCATTTACCTGGCGATCGTGGCGATCCTGCCGGAGTTCATCATGGTCGGCTTCCGTGTCGCGCCGATCCCGTTCATCGGCGAACAGCTCGATGCGATGCTGCCGCGATTCATCACGCAGGGCCTTGGCGTGACGTTCTTCTTCGGTGGCACGTCGCTGCTGATCGTGGTGGGTGTGGCCATGGATACCGTGAACCAGGTCGAGTCGCAGCTGATCATGCGGCACTACGACGGATTCATGAAGAAGACGCGGATCAGGGGACGGCGCGGCTAACGTGGCGCTGAACCTGGTGATGCTTGGCCCGCCGGGGGCGGGTAAGGGCACGCAGGCGGAACGTTTCGCACGCGAGCATGGGATTCCCAAGGTTTCGACCGGGGACATCCTGCGCGAAGCGGTGCATAGCGGTTCCGAACTTGGCATCGCGGTGAAAGCCGTGATGGATCGTGGCGAGCTGGTCGGCGACGACCTGATCATCGGGATCGTCCGCGAGCGTTTGTCGCGGCCGGATGCGGTGGCGGGCTTCGTGCTCGACGGCTTTCCGCGAACGGCGGCGCAGGCCGACGCGCTCGACCAGATCACCTCGGCTCGCGGGCCGGTGATCTGCGTGGAGATCCAGGTGCCGGACGAAGAACTGGTCCGCCGGGTGCGGGCGCGGCGGGTGTGCGAGGACTGCGGCGCGAATGCCGACGCGTTCGAGCACAAGGCCGATGCGCTGCCCGAACTGTGCCAGAACACTTCACGGTGCCGCACGGTGGGCCCGAAGTGGGTTGCGCGATCGGACGACTCGGAAGCGATTGTCCGCGAGCGGTTGAAGATCTACTGGCGCGATACGCGCCCGATGATCGAGTACTACAGCGCCCGGCCGACGTTCCGCCGCATCGACGGCATGCAGACGCCGGAGCAGGTGCGGGAAGCGTTGGTGTCGGCGGTCGCCTCGGCGCTCGGTATGCCGGCAGCACAGCTGCAGAGCATGGTCGCCAGCAAGCTGAGCGGCGGCGAGGAGCGCAGGCAGTGAGCATTACGCTGCGCTCCGCGGCCGAGATCGAGAAGCTGGCGCGAGTGAATGCGCTGGTGGCGCGTGTGCTGAAGGAGTTGGCCGCCTCGGTGAAGCCGGGCGTGACGACGAAACAGCTCGACGCGCTGGCCGAGCAGCGGCTGGTCGAAGCGGGCGCCGAGCCGGCGTTCAAGGGGTATCACGGATACCCGGCGACGATCTGCGCGTCGGTGAACGAAGAGGTGGTGCACGGGATTCCGTCGGATCGCGCACTGGTCGAGGGCGACATCATCTCGATCGACATGGGCGCGAAGCTCGATGACTTCTACGGCGACTCGGCAGTCACGGTGCCGGTGGGCAAGGTGACGCCCGAGGCCGAGCGGCTGTTGCAGGTGACGAAGACGGCGCTCGACAGGGCCGTCGCGGCGGTGAAGGCGGGCGCGCGCGTTTCGGACATCGGCGCCGCGGTGCAGTCATACGTCGAGGCGAACGGGTTTTCAGTGGTCCGCGAGTTCGTGGGGCACGGCATCGGAACGTCGCTCCACGAGGAGCCACAGATTCCGAACTACGGGACGGCCGGTCGCGGACCGCGGCTCGAAAAGGGCATGGCCCTGGCGATCGAGCCGATGGTGAACGCGGGCAAGCCGGCGGTGAAGGTGCTGGGAGACGGGTGGACGGCGGTCACGAAAGACAAGGCCCTGTCCGCGCACTTCGAGCACACGGTGGTGGTGACGGAAGACGGTTGCCGCGTGCTGACGCTGCCGCCGGAATCGGTCGCAGCGTTTGATGAGCGGACCGCAAGCGCCGCCCGATAGGACGGCGGAGGGAGTGGTCCTCGAGTTGTTACCGAGCCAGCTGGTTCGGGTCGAGCTCGACGCCAACCAGGGAAAGCCGCACGTGGTGACGGCGCACCTGGCGAGCCCGGTGGGACGGAATTACGTGCGGGTGATCGTCGGCGATCGGGTCCGGGTGCAATTGATGGCCAACGACCCTGGGCGCGGGCGAATCGTCGAGAAGTTGTAGATAGAGAGAAGCGACTATGAAGGTCAGAGCCTCGGTTAAGAAGATTTGTGACAAGTGCAAGGTCGTGCGCCGCCGTGGTGTGGTGCGTGTGATCTGCAGCAACCAGAAGCACAAGCAACGGCAGGGATAACGAACTATGGCGCGTATTTCAGGTGTCGATCTTCCGCGCACGAAGCGCATTGAGATCGGTCTCACGTATATCTTCGGCATCGGCCGTCACCGCTCGAACGTCGTCCTGACGGCAGCGGGTGTCGACCCCAACGTTCGCGTCAAGGACTTGACCGAAGACGACGTGCGCAAGATCACGCGCGTCCTCGAAGAACAGGGCGGCGTCGAGGGCGACCTCCGCAAGGAGATCTCGCTCAACATCAAGCGGCTGATCGAAATCGGCAGCTATCGCGGCGGGCGTCATCGCCGCAACCTGCCGCTCCGTGGGCAGCGCACCAAGACCAACGCGCGCACGCGGAAGGGCCCGCGCAAGGGCGCGGTCGCCAAGAAGAAGACGGTTTAATTTATGGCCAAAGAACAGGCAGCAACCGGCGCAGACGCGCCAGTCAAGAAGAAGAAGTCGTTCAAGAAGCGCGGCGAGAAGCGCGTCGTGCATCACGGCTTCGTGCACGTGCAGGCGTCGTTCAACAACACGCTGATCACGATTACCGACGCCGAGGGCGCGGTGGTGTCGTGGTCGAGCGCCGGCGCGATCGGCTTCAAGGGTTCGCGCAAGGGCACGCCGTTCGCGGCGACGCAGGCCGCGTTGAGCGCCACCAACGTCGCCAAGACGTTCGGCATGCGTTCGTGCGACGTGCTGGTGAAGGGCCCCGGCTCAGGCCGCGAGTCCGCGATCCGCGCGCTGCAGACCGCCGGCCTGGAAGTGCGCTCGATCCGTGACGTCACGCCGATCCCGCACAACGGCTGCCGTCCGCCGAAGCGCCGCCGCGTGTAACTCTTAACTGTCGACTGTTGACTGAAGACTGACTGATATATGGCTCGATATAACGGACCCGTTTGCCGCCTGTGCCGCCGTGAGGGCATGAAGTTGTTCCTCAAGGGTGAGCGTTGCTACACCGAGAAGTGCGCGATCGAAAAGCGCAACATGCCGCCCGGCCAGCACGGCCGGCTGCGCAAGGCCAAGATGGTTGGCTACGGCGTGCAGCTGCGCGAGAAGCAGAAGGTCAAGCGCATCTACGGCGTGCTGGAAGACCAGTTCCGCCGCTACTTCGAACAGGCCGAGCGCACGCGCGGCGGCATCACCGGCGAGACGCTGCTCCAGTTGCTGGAACGCCGCCTCGACAACGCCGTCTACCGCATGGGACTCGCGACGTCGCGCGCCCAGGCGCGCCAGCTCGTTCGCCACGGCCACTTCCTGGTCAACGGCAAGCGCGTCGACATTCCGTCGTTCTCGCTCAAGTCCGGTGACACGGTGCTGGTGCGTGAAGGCAGCCGCCAGAACCCGACCATCCTGCACGCGCAGGAAGAGGTCAAGGGCCGCGGCATTCCGGAATGGATCTCGTCGGAAGGTCTCGGCGCCAAGGTGGTGTCGATGCCGACCCGCGAGCAGATCAACCTGCCCGTGCAGGAACAGCTCATCGTCGAGCTGTATTCGAAGTAACACTGGGGCATCCGGCGTCAGCCGGATTGTTCCGACAGCCGCCCGCCAGCAGCTTTTCAGGTCTGCGGCGTGGGCGGGCGGCGAGAACAAGCAGACCTGGAGGCCACGCCTGGTGGCCCGTTCGCGAAAGGAACGTGAGAGATGTGGAAAGGTTTTCAGCGCCCCAAGCGCCTTGAATTCGAACGTGAGACCCTGACCGACCGCTTCGGCCGCTTCTATGCGCAGCCGTTCGAACGCGGTTTCGGCACGACCGTTGGTAACGCGCTCCGCCGCGTGCTGCTGTCGTCGATCGAAGGCGCCGCGATCACCGCGGTCCAGATCGATGGCGTGCTGCACGAGTTCTCGCCGATCAAGGGCGTGGTCGAGGACGCGACCGACATCATCCTGAACCTCAAGCAACTGCCGCTGACCTGCCACGTCGACCACACCAAGACGCTGACGCTGCGGAAGGACAAGCCGGGCCCGGTGCGCGCGTCAGACATCGAAGCGGATGCCGACGTCGAAATCCTGGAACCGGATGCCCACATTGCCACGATCGCCGAAGGCGGCAAGCTGCACATGCAGCTGCGCGTCAAGCGCGGCCGCGGCTACGTGGCGGCCGACCGTAACTTCGATGAGGATCTCGGCATCGGCTGGATCCCGATCGACTCGACGCACTCGCCGGTCAAGAAGGTGAACTACCTGGTCGAAGGCGCCCGCATCGGCCAGACCACCGACTACGACAAGCTGACGATCGAGGTGTGGACCAATGGTTCGGTGACGCCGCGCGACGCGGTGTCGCTGTCGGCCAAGCTGGTCCGCGATCACCTGAACATCTTCGTCAACCTCGAGGATGGCGACGACGACGCGATCGAGTCCGGTTCGGAACCGGCGCGGGCCGGCGTCTCGAACGAACACCTCGACAAGAGCGTCGAGGAACTCGAACTGTCCGTGCGTTCCTACAACTGCCTGAAGAACGCCAACATCCGCACCATTCGTGAGCTGGTCGGCAAGACCGAGACCGAGATGCTCAAGACCAAGAATTTCGGGCGCAAGTCGCTCAACGAGATCAAGGAGATCCTGACGTCGATGGGGCTGAGCCTCGGCATGAAGCTCGACCAGCCCGCCGCCGCAGAATAAACAGTCATGCGTCACAGAAATGCACACCGCAAGCTCGGACGGATTTCCGCGCACCGCACGGCACTGCTCCGCAATCAGGCGGAGGCGCTGCTTGCGCACGAGAAGATCGAAACCACCGTTCCGAAGGCGAAGGAACTCCGCCCCTACGTGGAGCGCCTGATCACGATCGCCAAGCGTGGCGTGAAGGCGAACGATCCGAAGGGCGCGTCGCTCTCGGCCCGCCGCCTGGTGATGCGCGACGTCCTCAACGAGACGGTCGTCACCAAGCTGTTCGATGAGCTGGCCCCGCGCTTCGCGGACCGCCCGGGTGGCTACACCCGCATCCTCAAGCTCGGTGCCCGCCGTGGCGATGCCGCCGAAATCGCGCAGATCGAACTGATCGGCAGCGAGTTCGATCCGAAGAAGGCGGAAGAAGAGAAGAAGGCGGCCGAAGCAGCCGCGGCAGCCGGCGAAGCGCCGAAGCAGACCAAGAGCCTTGGTGAGCGCCTGCGTGGCGCGGCCAAGAACATTGGCGGCGGCAAGAAGAACGACGGCGGCGGCGCCCGGAACAAGGCCAGCAAGCCGGCCCGTGGCGCCCAGAAGAAGAGCACCACCCCGCGCAAGGCCGGCGGAGCATAACCGTCGACCGTCAAGAGTCGACAGTTAAGAGTTCGAGTTGAAGTGATGGCCTCGACGGCTCCCTCCGTCGAGGCCATTGTTATTTGCGGGGCGTGGATGGGTGAGACCGAACGCATTGCGCAGGCGCTGATCGATCGCACGCTGCCCAAGGCCGAATGGACGCACGAGGCGCACTTGCGCGCCGGGCTGTGGCACGTTGACGCACACGGACCGTTCGCCGCGCTCGACCTGCTGCGCGACCGCATCTCGGCCTACAACGAGAGCGTCGGCACGGCCAACACCGACACGTCCGGCTATCACGAGACGATCACGCGGTGTTATGTCGTGGTGATCGATCGATTCCTGTCCACGGTCGACCGCTCCAGCGATCTTGACGTCCTGGCCGGCCAGTTGATCGCGCAGTATGGCGACCGCCGGCTTCTCCTGCATCACTACTCCGAGAAGCGCCTGTTCTCCGCCGTGGCGCGGCGCGCGTGGATCGAGCCTGACCTGCGGCCGATATGACGCTGCAGGACCAGTTCGGCAACATCGACATCTACGTCTTCGATCAATTGCTGCGCGGACGCATTGCGCCGGGCATGCGCGTGCTCGATGCGGGATGCGGCGGTGGCCGCAACCTCGTCTACCTGCTGCGCGAGGGCTATGAGGTCTGCGGCAACGACGCCGACGCCCGAGCGGTGACGCAAGTGGTCGAGATGGCGGCGGCGATCGCGCCAGGTCGCACGCACGACATCCGCGTCGAAACGATCGAGGCCATGTCGTTTCCCGACGCGCACGCAGACGTCGTGCTGGCAAGTGCGGTGTTGCACTTTGCCCGCGATGCGGCGCACTTCGAGGCGATGCTGCGGCAGTTGTGGCGGGTCCTGAAACCCGGTGGCGTGTTTTTCGCCAGGCTGGCCAGCACGGTCGGCATCACGGACGGCATCCGGCCGATCGGGCAGGGGCGTTACCGGCTGCCAGACGGCTCCGACCGCTTCCTGGTGGACGCGCGGCTGATCGAAGACTGGACGGCCACGCTGGGCGGATCACTGGTCGATCCGATCAAGACCACGGTGGTGCACGATCAGCGCGCGATGACGACCTGGGTGGCCAGGAAGTAGAATCCGAACGTGCCTCCAATCGATAAGCTGCTCCAGAACAACAAAGCATGGGCCGCCGACCGAGTGCAGCGCGATCCCGGATTCTTCACACGGCTTGCCGGACAACAGGCGCCTGAATTCCTGTGGATTGGCTGCTCAGACAGCCGTGTGCCGGCAAACGAGATCGTCGGTCTGGATCCCGGCGAGTTGTTCGTGCACCGCAACGTGGCCAACGTCGTCGTGCACACCGACCTCAATTGCCTGTCGGTGCTGCAGTTCGCGGTGGACGTGTTGAAGGTGAAGCACGTGATCGTCTGCGGGCACTACAACTGCGGCGGCATTCGCGCCGCGCTCGAAAAGGATTCGCACGGTCTGATCGACAACTGGCTGCGGCACGTCCAGGATGTCGCGACCAAGCACGAGGCGGAGCTGAACGCGATCCCGACGGTTGATGCGCGGGTCGACCGGCTGTGCGAGTTGAACGTGATCGAGCAGGTGCAGAACGTGGCGAGGACCACCATCCTGCAGGACGCGTGGCGCAAGGGCCACGGCGTCCAGCTGCATGGTTGGGTCTACGGTCTCAAGGACGGCATCATTACCGACCTTGCGATCAGTCAACAGTCGACCGTCGACGGTTAAGATTTTTCAGTCAGCAGTCTTCAGTTCAGGCTTCGGTCTGATGACTGGACTGCTGACTGCTGACTCATAACTCATAACTCTTCATTGCCGACTGTCGACTGGTGACTGTGCTTGTGCGTCGCGATGATCTTCGACTGCAAGTGACTCGGCACATCGTCGTAGTGCGAGTACTCCATGTGATACGAGCCGCGCCCGCCGGTCACTGATGTCAGGTGCTGCTCGTAGGTCAGCATTTCCGCCATCGGCACCTGCGCCTTGATCACGGTGGTCGAGCCGCGCGCCTCCATGCCTGAAATGCGGCCGCGACGGCCGTTGAGGTCGCCCATCAGGTCGCCGGCGTTGTCGCCGGGGGCGTAGACCTCGACGTTCATGATCGGCTCGAGCAAGGTCGGCCGCGCGCGGCTCATGCCGTCCTTGAACGCGAGCCACCCCGCGGTCTTGAAGGACAGTTCGTTCGAGTCGACGTCGTGATACGAGCCGTCGAACAGCACGACGCGGAAGTCCACCACCGGGTATCCGGCAAGGTAGCCGCGCAGCCGCGATTCCTGGATGCCCTTTTCCACCGCCGGGATGAACTGCCGCGGAATGGAGCCGCCAAAAATCTCGTCCACGAACTCGAACTCACTGCCGCGCGGCAGGGGCTCGAGTCGGATCTTGCAGTCGCCGAACTGGCCGTGGCCTCCGGTCTGCTTCTTGTGACGACCGTGCGCCTCGACGCGGGCGGTAATCGTTTCCCGGTAGGGGATGCGCGGCGGCTTGAGCAGGACCTCGACGCCAAAGCGCCGCTTCAGCTTCGCGACGGTCACCTCGATGTGCGTCTGGCCCTGACCGGCCAGCAGCAACTCGTGGGTCTGCGGATCGCGATGGTACTTGATCGTCGGGTCTTCTTCCTCGAGGCGGTGCATTGCCGTGCTGATCTTGTCCTCGTCACCGCGACTCCTGGGTTCGATCGCGTAGGAGAGCACCGGCTCCGGGAACGTGATCGGCGGGAAGGTCAATCCCGCCGCCTTGTCGGCGAACGTGTCGTTGGTCTTGGTGTCCTTGAGCTTTGCGACCGCCCCAATGTCGCCGGCCTTCAACTCCGGCACGTTGGCCGGGGTCTTGCCCTGCATCACGATCAGGTGGCCGAGCCGCTCCTGCGTGCCCTGGGTAGCGTTGGTGACGGCGGCGTCCGCCTTGACGACGCCCTGGCAGACGCGAAACATCGTGATGCGCCCCGCGAACTGATCGGCGACGGTCTTGAAGACGAAGGCCGCGTACGGCGCCTTGTCATCGGCGCGCTTCGAAGTCGGCTCGCCGTTGGCGATTGCCGCGAACGGTCGTTCAGCCGGCGACGGCAGGTACTCGAGCATCGCGTTCAGTAGCGGCTGGATGCCGATGTTGCCGAGCCCTGAGGCGCAGACCACCGGGAACAGCCGCGCGCTGCGCGTTGCTGCCGCGAGTCCGAGCACCAGCTCTTCGTGCACCAGCGTGCCGGCTTCGAAGAAGTGCTCCATCAGGGTCTCGTCGGCTTCGGCCACCATCTCGATCAGCAGGTCTCGGCCCGCCTTGGCCCGCCCGATCAACTCGGATGGGATCTCCCCCTTGGTCATCGCGCCGGACTCGTCACCGGCGAACGTATACGCCTTCATCGCGACCAGGTCCACGACGCCGCGGAACTGCCTGCCTTCACCGATTGGGATCTGCACGGGCACACAGCTGCGATGCAGCGACTGCCGTAACGAGTCGAGCGTGCGCTCGAGCGACGCGCGTTCGCGGTCGAGCCGATTGACGACCACAAGGCGCGGCAACTCGGCCTCCGCGGCGGCGCTCCAGGCTTTCTCGGTCTGGACTTCGACGCCGGCGACCGCGTCCACGACCACCATGGCGCCATCGGCGACGTGAATCGCCGCGCGCGCGTCGGCGAAGAAGTTGCCGAACCCTGGCGTGTCGATCAGGTTGATTTTGGTCTTATTCCACTCTGCGTAGGCGAGGCTTGCAGACAGAGTGTGCTTGCGGGTGATTTCTTCGTCGTCGTAGTCAGTGACGGTGTTACCTTCGTCGACCTTACCGAGCCGGTTGACCATTCCGGCATCGAACAGTAAGGCCGACACCAATTGGGTCTTGCCAGATCCGCCGTGACCGACTACAGCCACGTTACGGATGCTGGCGGCGTCATACACCTTCATGGGCGGTACCCTCCCGGGCACTCATCCGTGTCCGCCAACGGTGCGGTGGACCGGCAGGCCCGATAGGCGCAGCATACACCCGCCAAGGGCGTCCATTCACGGGCGTCTCAGGTAGAGCCCCTTGACCGCCTCGACGTCCCGCAGGAGTGCCGCCTGGCTCGCGAGGCGGGTGTCGGCGGTCACCGGCACCTCGCGGTAGCCGACCGGGCCCAATTCGAAGGCGTATTCCTGCCAATCCCGAAGATCGGTCATGTACATGTCCCGGCCGTTCTTCCGCAAGACGCCGAAAACCGGGCCGTAGCTCGACATCACCATAAAGGCGCGACGGCGCCGGTTGCGCACCTGCTGGTCGGACGGCACCAGCAGCACGCCGCCATCGGGTGGATCCCCGTCGCGGGCGCGGCCGGTGACGAGGCTGGTCAGCGTCGGTGTGATGTCGCTCAGGAACGCGACGCGGCTGAGATCCGTGGTGAGCTGAGCCCGCATCGCCGGCGGCACGCTGATGATCAGCGGGACCCGGACGACTTCCGGGAACAGATACAGCTGGTGGCCCCACCGCCCGCCTTCGCCAAGTGAATCGCCATGATCGCTGGTCAACACGATGATGCTGTTGTCGAACAGGCCCTGGTTCTTGAGGTAGGCGACGAAATTCCCGAAGCAGGTGTCGACCCGGGCCAGCTGCGCGGCCGTGGGGGCATAGAACCCGGGGTAGTCTTGCGGCGCCGTCCCGCCCATCGTGTTCAGGATGTGGACGTTCATTGGCGCCAGGAACGTAAACACCGGCTGCCTGGACGTGCGCGTCCGCAGGTGCGTGCTGACGGCTTCGAAGTTCTGGCACAAGTCGGTGTTGACGCTGGCCACGAACGGATTCAGAAACGTCCGCGGAACGGCGTCATTGAGATGCGCGCGAACCGTGTGATCGTTGATCAGGAAGTCGTAGCCGGTGGCATCGATCAACCGCTCCAGGTTATTGATGTCCTTCATGATGCGCGCCCACCCTCGGGGCACGCTGCGTCCGGCCCACAGCGACGGCATCGCCTGCGCGGTGCCTCCATAGGTCGTGAACGCGTTCTTGAACACGAAACTGTCGCGGGCCCACCGCTCGATTTCAGGCGTGAAGGTGACGGCGGCGTTGTACGGCGACAGGTAGTCGCGCCTCAAACTATCGATCACGAACAGGAAGATGTTGGGCGCGGTTGCCGGCGTGTTGATCGGCATGAGCGCGTCAGGTGGCACCGATGGCGCGGTGGACCACAGCGACGCCTCGTCATCGAGCATGGTCCTGAAGAAGGCGCTGTCGATCGGCTGACGCGACACCACGAGCATCGACGCGGCCCTGGCCAGCGCGTCGGTGGCGATGGCGCGCTCAACGGCGGCGCGCGGATCGAGTGCCGCGCGCAGCCAGGGCACGGTACTCGCCAGCGGGACGAAGTGCAGGAGCGCAACGACCGCGAGCGGCGGCGTGATGAGCCGCGGCAGCGTCCACCCCGGGCGACTGCCGCGGGCGGCCAGTGGCAGGATCAGGGCGAAGACCGTCATTGCCTCGGCGACGGCAATCGACTGTCGCATGATGAACGCCCAGTCGAGCCGCCCGGTGAGAGACGTCAGGTAGGCCGCACCGCAGAGCGTCAGCACGATCATCGCAACGCGCCTTGCCGCGTGTGGCTCGGGAGCGGCTAGTAGTGTGAAGGCGCCTTGCCGGGGTCCAGCGCCCCCAGACACGCGAAGGCCAGACCACATCACGGCGAGTGCCGCGCCAAAAGGCAGTGCTACGAGCGTGCGATCGGCGTCGCTGAATGCGAGCGGCGGCAGGACGATCTGGCGTCCGAACGCGCCGATCGCGACGCCGACGGCCAGCACCACGATCCAGTACTCGACGTGCCGGTCCGCGCGCGGTGAGACCGTGGCCGCGAAGGCGATGGCGAGGTACGCCACCTGCGCGACGGCCAGGTCGATCAGCAGGCTCCAACTCGCGCCGGCAACGGTGATCTGGCCTCCACCGATCCAGGCGCCCGCAAGGTGGGCCGCCCACAGCACCACCGCGCTGCCACTGGCGGCACGCAGCAGCGTCTGTTGGTTCAAGGCCGGTTGGGCCGTGTTGGTCGTGGGCGTGGATGCGAGGTGGTCGATCGCCGCAAGCCAGGCGACCGGCAGCAGGGCACCGGGTACCACGAGCAGGCTGGTGTCGCCGCCGCCCAGCGACGCGAGGTATGGGCGACGGATCAGCCACCACGTGACCGCGCCAAAGAACACGACGTATCCGATCGCCGCGCCGCGAGCCCAATGCTGCCGAGTCGTTGCGGCCGGCGTGCGAAGCGTCGGCGTCAGCGTGATCGCGCTCACGAAATAGGCGACGCCAAAGATTGCGGGGTGCCACGTCACGAAGCTGACCAGCGTTGGCGACAGTTGCGGCTTCACGAACATGTCGAACGCAAACGGGCTGCGGGTCGTCACGCCATAGGCCCATGTCAGCAGGAAGACCCCGCCGGCGAGCAGGCGCGCAGCCACGAAGGCGAGGCGCGGAATCACTGGGTGGCCGCGATCCTGTCGCGGAGCTGGCGCGCGACCCGTTGATTGGGCTGGATCTTCAGCGCGGCGTCGATGTGGGTTTGCGCGTCGGCGGTGCTGCCGTGCCGCAGAAGCTGCTCGGCGAGCTTGAGGTGCACATCGGCGAAGTCGGGATCGATCGCCAGCGCGCGCCGATACGCCCGCTCCGCGTCGGCGTCGCGGCCGGCCGCCGCATACGCGGCGCCGAGATCGGCCGCAAGGTCGGCGTCAGTGGAGACGCTGTCGACGCAGCGCTCGAGGAGTGGAATCTCGGTCGCGGGATCGCCTGCCGGCGCTTGATCGGCCCGCGTGAAGCAGCCATCGATTGAGCCGGCGTCGGTTGCGTGATTCAACTGCACCGGCAGGAGCGCCCACAGTGCGGCGAGCAGCAATGCCGCCGCCACCGCGCATCGTTGCCCAGATGCCGGTGGCGTGGAGTTGGTGTCGGTCAGAATGCCGAGATTATACGGCGGGCGCTATTCGTAGCGCAGCGCTTCGATCGGGTCGAGGCGGGACGCGCGCCAAGCCGGCAGCATGCCGAAGAAGATCCCGATCGAGGCGGAGAAGCCAAGCCCGAGCGCGAACGACCACCACGGCAGTGACACCGGGAAGCCCGAGATCAGGTTGACCACAAGCCCGATCGCGCTGCCCATCAGGACGCCGAGCAAACCGCCGACGCTGGTCAGCACTGCGGCTTCGATCAGGAACTGCACGAGGATTTCCCGCCGCCGCGCGCCAATGGCCTGCCTGACGCCGATCTCGCGCGTGCGCTCCGTGACGGAGATGGTCATGATCGCCATCACACCGATGCCACCGACCATCAACGCGATCGACGAAATCACCACCAGGGCCAGCAGGATTGCTGCCGAGATCTGATCCCACACCGCGAGGATGGCGTCGGAGGTGACCAGGTCGAAGTCATTCGGCTTGTCGAGCGTCAGGCCATGGCGAATGCGCATGATCGTTTCGACCTCGCGCATCGTCTCTTCCCGCGACACGCCGTCTTTCGGCAGCACCGCGACCATCGAGGGAATGCCAAACGGTCCGCGCTGCCGTTTTTCGTTGCCGAACTGCTTGCGGAACACCGTATACGGAATGATCGCGAAGTCGTCGGCACCCGGCAGCGGCGAGGGGCGCGTTTCGACCACGCCGATGATCGTGTACTCCGAGTTGCCGATCCGGATCGGCTTGCCGACCGGGTCGATGCCGCGCTTTTCAAACAGGGCCAGGTAGACGCCCCAACCCACGACGGCAACCTGGCGCGTCCGCTGCACTTCCTGCTGCGTAAACGAGCGCCCGGCGTACATCTTGGCGAAGTTGATGTCGACGTAGCGTTCGGTCGTGCCCATGATGGGCATCGGCCGCGTGCGCTCGCCGCGGTAGAACACGCGCTGCACGGATTCCTGGCTGCCGGGGCCGCCGCCGCCCAGCCACAGGTCGACCATGCCGACCGTCGTCGACATGCGTTCGATCGCCTTCATGTCGTCGGCGGT
>Ga0075471_10001209_pt1 | contig 16812 bp, 11 predicted proteins | sample DEB19_08_DNA_2_FD_74787 | JGI IMG/M metagenome (GOLD analysis project Ga0075471, IMG submission 74787) | Aqueous microbial communities from the Delaware River and Bay under freshwater to marine salinity gradient to study organic matter... | ecosystem: Environmental > Aquatic > Marine > Coastal ... | reverse complement strand
TGCCGCGAGAAGGAAGTGAAGGCGGTCGATCTCAGGTTCACCGATTTTTTCGGGGCCTGGCAGCACCTCACGATCCCCGTCGGCAAGCTCGAGGAAGATACGTTCGACGACGGCATCGGCTTCGATGGCTCGAGCATTCGTGGCTGGCAGGCGGTCAACGAGAGCGACATGCTTCTCGTGCCGGTGCCCGATACGGCCGTGGTGGATCCCTTCGCGACGATCCCCACGCTCTCGATCATCTGCAACGTGCAGGATCCGATCACCCGCGAGGACTACTCGCGCGATCCCCGCAATGTGGCCCGCAAGGCGGTGAACTATCTCAAGGGCACCGGTCTCGCCGACACCTGCTTCATCGGCCCGGAAGCCGAGTTCTTCGTGTTCGACGACGTGCGGTTCGATCAGAACGCGCACCAGGGCTACTTCCACGTCGATTCGGTCGAGGCGGAGTGGAACCGTGGCCGCGAGGAATTGCCGAACCTCGGCTATAAGCTGCGGCTCAAGGAGGGCTACTGTCCCTGCCCGCCATCGGATCAGCTGATGGACCTTCGCAACGAGATGATGCTCACGATGATCCAGTGCGGGATCGACGTGGAGGCCCAGCATCACGAGGTGGCCACGGCCGGGCAGTGCGAGATCGACATGCGCTTTCAGGAGCTCGTCCGCATGGCCGACCAGATGTGCCTCTACAAGCACATCGTGCGGAACGTCGCCCGACGGCACGGCAAGACGGTCACGTTCATGCCCAAGCCGATCTATGGCGACAACGGCTCCGGGATGCACACGCACATCTCGCTCTGGAAAGAGGGGCATCCGCTCTTCGCCGGCTCGAGCTACGCCGGGCTCTCCGAGATGGCTCTCCACGCGATGGGCGGCATCCTCCGCCACGCCCCGGCGCTCCTCGCGATCACGAATCCCACCACGAACTCCTACAAGCGGCTCGTGCCCGGCTACGAAGCCCCGGTGAACCTCGCCTACTCGCAGCGCAACCGTTCGGCGAGTTGCCGGATCCCGATGTATTCGGCGAGCCCCAAGACGAAGCGGATCGAGTTCCGCTGCCCCGACCCGACCTGCAATCCCTACCTTGCATTCTCGGCGATCCTGCTCGCGGCGATCGACGGCATCCAAAACAAGATCAACCCCGGCCCGCCGCTCGACCGCGACATCTACGATCTGCCACCGGAGGAGCTTGCCAAGGTGCCGAAGGCCCCGGGCTCGCTCGACGAGGCCCTCGCCGCCCTCGAGCGCGACCACGACTTCCTCCTGCGCGGCGACGTGTTCACCGACGACGTGATCGCCACCTGGATCCGCTTCAAGCGCGAGAAGGAGATCCAGCCGATGCGCCTGCGTCCGCATCCGTACGAGTTCTGCCTGTACTACGACGCGTGAGTCGTAGGGCGATTCACTGAGCATGAACGCGCCCAAACCGGCTTCGCGCTCCCCATATCCCGTCGCCGGACGTTCGCCTTCGCCCTCCAGGCTCCGGCTCACTCGGATTTGCCTGCGCTGCGCCTGGCGTCTGTCGCGCCGTCGCCGCCGTCCCGGCGTCGGCTCCGGCTTACGGTCGCCGGGCAAAGCCCGTCTCCCACACGCTCACGTCAGGGCTGGAGGCCCGGGTGATCACCAGCCGACGGAGGTCGGCCAAGCGAACAACGGCAAGATGCCGGGTGTTCGCGTGAAGATGGCTGCGCTGGTCAAATACGCCGGCTCCCGGGACACGGGGAGCCCGAAGCCTCCTCAACTGGAAACGGGGAGGCTTCGGGGGAGTCGGCGAACGCTTCCCGAACGACGGCCGCGGCGGCCGGAGAGAGGAGACTTTTGCCGCTCCCCCGAAGCCGGCTTGGGCGAGTTGATCGCAGATCAGAGATCGCACTCAACGTGAAACCGGCTCACTCCTAACTCCGATGTCCGGGGTAACCCCGAGCCGGCGCGGGCGCGTGGAGCGCAGACTTGCAAGCCGTGGTTACCAGCAGGTCCTGCCGCCGTTGACGGCGATCGTCTGGCCGGTCACGAAGGCCGCCTCGTCACTGGCGAGATACACCGCCGCCCAGCCCACTTCCTCGGGCTTGCCCCAGCGGCCGACGGGGATCGTGGCCAGGTAGGCGTCCTTGTCGGCCTGCGGGTCGTTCACGTGCCGCTCCACGGGGATCCAGCCCGGGGCGATCATGTTCACCGTGATCCCGAACGGCGCGAGTTCGTGGCACATGCTTCGCGACCATCCGGTCTGGCCGCCCTTCGCGGCCACGTAGGCGGAGAAGGGGGCGACCCCCAAATGGAAGACTTCGCTCGTGATGTTGATGAAGCGGCCGTGTTTCCGCTGCTTCATGCCAGGGAGCGCGCGGCGGGCGAGGAGGTAGGGGCTCTTCACGAAGAAGTCGAGCATCTCCTGGTGGAAGGCCCAGTCGTATTCGTCGATGGGCTTTACGGGCTGCGCCGGCGTGGCGTTGGCGACGATGATGTCGACCGGCCCAAGCGACTTCTCGATGGACGAAAACATCTGGTCGATCGCCTGCTCGCAGGTGACGTCGGCCGGGAAGACCTCGGCTGTGATCCCGGCGGCCTGCAGGTCGGCGAGCGTTTCGTCGGCCCGAGCCTTCGAGTTCGCGTAGTTGATGGCGACCTTCGCGCCGGCGAGGCCGAGGCTCTTCGCCGTCGCGCGGCCGAGGCCTGTGGTCGAGCCGGTGACGAGCGCCGTGCGGCCGGCGAGGGAAAAGCACGGTTGGGACATCGATGGGCTCCTGGGTGTCTCAGCCGAGCGTCGGGGCGCAGGCGTTGGTGAGGCTATTGATGATGCCGGCGATGGCCCCCTGCCGCTTGCTCGACTTCGTGGCCACGATCGTGCAGTCGGCGAGCGAGGCTGTGAGCGTGCGCTGCCGCACCCGCTCGAGCACTCGCGCGAACCGTTCGGGGGCTCCGGCGAGCAGCGTGCCATGCACGAAGAGCGTCGTCGGATTGAAGATGTTGATCACGGCGGCGATCGCGATCGCGAGGTATTCCGTGACGGCGCGGAGCTCGTGCTGAAAGTCGGCGGGCCGGGTCGCGAGGAGGTCGGCCGCTTCGTCGATCGCCACGGCCCGCCCGAGCTTTTCGCCGATGAGCCGTATAAGGGCGGCGTCGGTCGCCAGGGTCTCGAGGCAGCCGCGGTTGCCGCAGCCGCAGCGCACGCCGTCGGGCACGACGGTGATGTGCCCCACCTCGCCCGCCATGCCGCTGTGGCCCGCGAGCAATCGGCCGCCGCTCATCACGCCGAGGCCGAGGCCGGTGGCCGCGTCGAGCACCGCGAAGTCGTCGAGGCCCCGGGCGTCGCCATACAGCCATTCGCCGAGGACGAGGGCGTCGCTCTCCTGCACGAGCACGCAGGGCACACCGAGCCGTGCTTCGAGATCGCGGGCGGGGTTGTGTTTGTCGAGGAGATGCAGGTTTGGCGAGAACACGATCTCGCGAAGCCGCTCGTTGACGAGGCCGGGCACGCTGAGGCCGGCGCCGTGGACGACCGCGCCGCTCGCGTGGATGAGCGTTCGGCACGACTCCTCGACGCTGTCGAGCAGGCCCGCATAGCCGGTGGGCGTCGGGAAGCGGATCGTGCGATCCTCGGTCACCATGCCGTCGAGGCCGGTGGCGACGACGCAGCAGGTGTCGGCGTCGATCACGGCGCCGAGGACGCACGCAGATGCGGCTGCCATGCGCACGAGCCGGCCCGGGCGACCGAGCGCCTGCTCCGCCGGCGCGAGTTCTTCGATGAGGCCGCGCTTGAGGAGCGCCTCGACGGCCTTCGACACCGTGGGCGCGGTGAGGCCCGACACCCGCGTGAGCGCCGCCCGTGACGAGGGGCCATGCTGCTGGATCGCCTCGAGGAGCCGCCGCTCGTTGATCCGCCGGAGGAGCGTCGATTCGACACGGTTGTCGGTCTGCTTCATGGAGCTCATGGAAAGACGAGTCACCGCGCTCCAAACCGGTGCACCATCGTGTGGCGGTAGGTCTGGCCCGGGTCGAGCCGGGTCGAGGGCCACTCCGGGTGGTGGATGCTGTCGGGGAATTTCTGGGTCTCGAGGCAGATGGCCGCCTGCCTGCCCGAGGCGATGCCCCCTTTTCCCTTCACGCTGCCGTCGAGGTAGTTGCTGGTGTAGACCTGGATACCCGGCTGGTCGGAGAGAATCTCGAGCGTGCGGCCGCTCGCCGGATCGCGAAGCACCGCCACCGAGCGCAGGCCGCCGTCGGGCTTCCAGCCGCGGACGACGTAGTTGTGGTCGATGCCGCCCGGGTTCTTTCCAGCGGCGCTGGCGGGCAACCCGTCGATCGCCGCGCCAAGCGTGGCCGCGGGGGAGCGCTCCGGTCGCAGGTCGAAGGGCGTGCCTGCGACGGGTGCGAGCATGCCGGTGGGGATGCCGCCGGCGTCGACAGGCAGGTATTCATCCGCATGAATGGCAAGCTCATGGCCACGGATCGTGCCCGACGCCTGGCCGGTGAGATTCCAGTAGGAATGGTGCGCCATGTTGACGATCGTGGGCGCATCCGTCGTGGCCGACATCTCGACCCATAGTTCACCGTCGGGCGTGAGGGTGTAGGTGACGCGGGCCGTGAGCGTGCCGGGATAGCCCTCGTCGCCGGCGGGTGACACGACGTCGAAGTCGACCGCGGGTCCGCGCTCCGACAGCCTCGGCGTGGCCTTCCAGAGTTTCTTGTCGAAGCCGGCGAGGCCGCCGTGCAGATGGTTTGCACCATTATTCTTCGCGAGCGTGTAGTGCTTGCCGTCGAGATCGAAAGAGCCGCCCGCGATCCGGTTCGCCACGCGGCCGCAGGTGGCGCCGAAGTAGGGGTGCGTGCCGAGATAGCCGGCGAGCGTGTCGAATCCCAGGACGACGTCCTGCGGCGAGCCCTTCCCCACAGGCACGTGGAACCCGGTGAGGATCGCGCCGTAGTCGGTGACTTCCGCCCGCCAGCCGCCGGGTACTTCAAGTGTGAAGAGCGAGACAGGCCTGCCGTCGGGCAGCGAGCCGAAGGGGCGACTCACGGGAGGATGGAGCGATGGAGGCATGGGCGGAGCGGCTTCCGTGAAGGAGGTGGAGAGCACGAGCCAGCAGCTCGCGGACAGCATGACCGCAGCCGACTGAGTCAGAGGGCGCATGGCAGGAGACTCCCGAAACGTTGACACTTACTTAACGGCGTTTAGAATACACGGGTTTCTTGGATTGTGAAGGGATTTTCATGGGTCCCAGCACCGTGAAGCGCGATCGCTGCGGTTTCCTGCGCGGAGCGGGCGGATGCGCGGCGTTGCTTCTGCATTGCGCGGCGGCCACCGGTGCGGCGGGCGCGGAGAAGATCGATTTTTCCCGCGAGATCCAGCCCTTGCTCGCGAAGCGGTGCGTGGCCTGCCACGGCCCCGACACGCAGGAGGCGGGGCTGAGGTTCGACGATCAGGCCGGTGCCACCCGGGAACTCGACAGTGGTGGCCGGGCGATCGTGGCGGGGGACTCGGCGGCAAGCGAGATCCTCGACCGCATCACGTCGACCGATCCCGACGTGCAGATGCCGCCTGAGGGAGCGCGGCTCACGTCGGCCCAGGTCGATTCGATCAGGCGCTGGATCGACGAAGGCGCCGAGTGGAAGGAGCACTGGGCGTTCCGACCGCTCGTGCGGCCCGCCGTGCCCGCCGTGGCTGGCGTCGGCAATCCGATCGACGCCTTCATCCGCGCCGAGCTCGAGCGCCGTGGCCTCCCGGCGCCGAAACCTGCCGAGAAGATCGCGGTCTTGCGCCGGGCGACCTACGACGTCACGGGCCTGCCTCCTTCCGAGCAGGAGGTCCGAGACTTCCTGGCCGACGAGTCGCCGCGGGCGTGGGAACGCGTCGTCGACCGGCTGCTCGCCTCGCCGCACTATGGCGAGCAGTGGGCGCGGCACTGGCTCGATCTCGTCCGCTACGCCGACACCAACTCGTTCGAGCGCGACGGGAACAAGCCGCATGCCTGGCGGTATCGCGATTATTGCATCCGTTCGTTCAACGACGACAAGCCGTACGATCGCTTCATCCTCGAGCAATTGGCCGGTGATGAACTGCCGAATCTGCGTCCCGACGACTTGATCGCCACGGGCTACTACCGCCTCGGGATCTGGGACGACGAGCCGGCCGACCGGGAGCAGGCCCGGTATGACTGGCTCGACGACATCGTTTCGACCACCGGCCAGACGTTTCTCGGCCTCTCGATCAACTGCGCCCGCTGCCATGACCACAAGATCGATCCGCTCACGCAGCGCGACTACTACGCGATGCTCTCCTTCTTCCACGGCATCACGCCCATGCAGGCCGCTGGTGCGAACATCGAGCGACCGCTCTTCGCCGACGATGCCGATCGGCAGTCCTACGAATCGAGGGTGGCCGACCTGAACGCCCGACGGGATGCGGCCCAGCAGGCGGTCACGTCGATCGAGAAGCGATTTCGAGCGGAGTGGGAGAAGGCCCGCCCGCAGGCCTCCGGCGGCGGCGACATCGACGACCTGCAGTTTCGTTTTTACCGTGACACGTGGACGACCCTGCCGACCTTCGATGAGCTGAAACCCGAGGACGAGGGCGTGGTGCCCTCGAATCTGTTCGACCTCGCGGTCGCGCCATCGCTGCGGCCGGATTCATTCGGCTACGTGTTCACCGGGTTCCTCAAGGTGCCGGCCGACGGCGACTACACGTTCGTGCTCGACTCCGACGATGGCGCCCGGCTCACCGTCGCCGGCCGGGCCGTGCTGGAATACGACGGCATTCATGGCGAGGGGAGTCCGCGGACGGCCACGGTTACTCTCAAGGCGGGCCGGCTGCCAATCAGGCTCGACTACTTCCAGTGGCTCCACGGCAAGGGGCTCTCGGTGGCGTGGTCGGGCCCCGGTATCGGGCGACGGTGGCTCTCGGCCAGCGGCCAGCGGCACGAGTTCAAGCTCGCCGATGCGATCAAGACGGATGGTGAGAGGATCCTTGGCGTGGACGGGAAGAAGGACTTCGAGGCCAAGGTCGCAGCGCTCGAGAAACTGAAGAAGGAGACGGTGCCCGTCGAGCGGGCGCTCGTGGTGTCGGAGACCGGAAAGGAGCCCAAGCCGACGTACGTCTTCTACCGGGGGAATCCGCACGCCGAAGTAAAGCCCGAGCATCTGGTCGAGCCCGCGTTTCCGGCAGTCCTCCGTGCTCCGGCCCCGCAGATTCTGCCGCCGGCCGACTCCCGCACGACCGGCCGCCGCACGGCGCTCGCGAAGTGGATCGCCTCTCCCGACAATCCGCTCACGGCACGGGTGATGGCCAATCGCATCTGGCAGCACCATTTCGGCCGGGGGATCGTCCGCAGCCCGAACAACTTCGGCTTCGCCGCCGATCCGCCGACCCATCCGGAGTTGCTCGACTGGCTCGCCGCAGAACTCGTCGCGAACGGATGGCGGCTCAAGTCCCTCCACAAACAGATCCTGATGTCGGAGGCTTACCGCGCGGCGGCAACCGGCAACGCGGAAGCGTTCGCGAAAGACCCGCTCAACGACGCCTTCTGGCGGTTCGACATGCGCCGGCTGGCGGCCGAGGAGATTCGGGACTCGATCCACGTCGCGAGCGGCGTCTTCAATCCGAAGATGTTCGGCCCCGGCGTCTATCCCGAGATTCCCAAGGAGGTGATGGCCGGGCAGTCGAGGCCGGGAGCGGGCTGGGGCGCATCGTCGCCGGAAGATCAGGCCAGGCGCACGATCTACGCGCACGTGAAGCGATCACTGATCACGCCGATCATCGCCGACTTCGACGTCGCCGATACCGACACATCGTGCCCGGTGCGATTCGTGACCACGCAGCCCACGCAGGCGCTCGGCATGATGAGCGGCGAGTTTTTGCACAAGCAGTCCCGCGTGTTCGCCGAGCGTGTGCGGCGCGAGGCGCTCGCGGCGAACACACAGCCGGGCGCCTCGGCCGACGACGACACCGCCGCGATCGTCCGCCGCGCGCTCGAGATCGCCCTCGTCCGGCCGGTTCAAGACGACGAGGTCGCGAGGGGCGTCGCGCTCGTCGACGCGCTCGAGGATCAGGACGGGGTCGGGCCGAGCCGCGCGGTCGAACTCTTCTGCCTGATGGTGTTGAACCTCAACGAATTCATCTACCTCGACTGATGTGCCTCCACGGGAATCCCGCCATGACCCCACCCCCGGCATCACCTCGCGGCTCGTTCTGCCGCCGCACCCGGCGCGAGTTCTTCTGGGAGGCCGGTGGCTCGTTCACGGGCCTCGCCCTCGCCGGCCTGCTCGACGGCGGGTTCTTCGCCCGCCAGACGCATGCCGCCACGGGCGTTCCCTTCGCCAATCCGCTCGCGGCCAAGCCGCCGATGTTCGCCCCCAAGGCGAAGAGCGTGATCTTCCTGTTCATGTACGGCGGCCCGAGCCACGTCGACACGTTCGACTACAAGCCCGCGCTCTATCCGCTCGACGGCAAGACGATCAAGGTGAAGACCAAGGGCCGCGGCGGCGAGCGGAGCGAGAGCCGCGCGGTGGGCCCGAAGTGGAAATTCAAGCAGTACGGCGAGTGCGGCAAGTGGGTGAGCGACCTGTTTCCTCACATCGCGACGCACGTCGACGACATCGCGTTCCTCCACTCGATGACGGCCGACTCGCCGATCCACGGGTCGGCGATGCTGCAGATGAACTCGGGCAAGATCCAGAGCGGTGCCCCGTGCCTGGGCTCGTGGGTCAACTACGGCCTGGGCAGCGTGAATGAAAACCTGCCCGGCTTCGTCGTCATGCTCGACCCGACCGGTGGCCCGATCTCGGGTGCCAAGAACTGGTCGAGTGGCTACATGCCCGCGACGTATCAGGGCACGCTGTTGCGTTCGAAGGGGGCGCCGATCCTCGATCTCGCCCCGCCCGACGACATGCCGCTCGCAGCCCAGCGGGCGATGCTCGACGCCCTCCGTGAGGCGAACACGGCCCACCTGCTTTCGCGCGGCGACAACACCGAGCTCGCCGCCCGGATTGCGGCCTACGAGCTGGCCTGGAAGATGCAGGAGCATGCCCCCGAGGCGGTCGACATCGCGAGCGAGACCGAGGAAACGAAGAGGCTCTACGGCATCGACAACCCGCGAACCGCCGACTTCGGCCGCCGCTGCCTGCTCGCCCGCCGGCTCGTGGAGCGGGGCGTGCGGTTCATCCAGCTCTACTCCGGCGGCGCGCACAACGACGACAATTGGGACGCCCACGGCGACCTCGTGAAGAACCACGAGTTTCACGCCGGCAACACCGACCAGCCGATCGCGGCCTTGCTCACCGACCTGAAGCGATCGGGGCTCCTGGACAGCACGCTGGTGATCTGGGGGGGCGAGTTCGGCCGGCAGCCGACGGCCGAGTATGCCGAGGGCACCGGCCGCGATCACAATTCGTTCGGCTTCACGATGTGGATGGCCGGCGGTGGCATCAAGGGAGGCGTGAGCGTGGGGGAAACCGACGAACTCGGCGCCGCCGCGATCACGCCGGAGCACGACGGCAAGACAGGCTTCCACGTGAAAAGCCTGCACGCGACGGTCCTGCACAGCCTCGGCCTCGACCCCAATCGTCTGAGCTACTTTTTCGGCGGCCTCGACCAGAAACTGGTGGGCGTCGAGCACGTCGCGCCGATCAGGGAAATCCTGACATGAGAAGTCTGACGATCGCTCTCGTTCTGCTGGCCGCTTCCGCGCATGCCGAGGCACCACCGTCGGCCGTACAGACGGGCACACCGCACCGGGTGATCGCCGCCGACTCGTCGAAGAAGACGCTCGCTGCGATCGCCCCGGATGGCAAGGTCGAATGGCGTCTGCCCGTCGGCCAGATCCACGACCTGCATCTTCTGCCAGACGGCCACATCCTCTACCAGGATGGCTGGACGCGGATCGTGGAACTCGACGAGCGGCGCAGGCCGATCTGGGACTACAACGCCAAGCGCAACGGCAACGCCGGCCGCAGCGTTGAAGTGCATGCCTTCGAGCGTCTGCCCGACGGCACGACGATGATCGTCGAATCGGGCCCGGCACGGATCATCGAGATCGATCGCGCGGGCAATGTCATGCGCGAGGTGCCGCTCACCGTGACGACGCGATCGGCCCACTCCGACACCCGCAACGCCCGGAAGACCGCCGCCGGCACGTACCTCGTGGCCCACGAAAAGGACGGCGTCGTGCGCGAATACGACACGACGGGCAAGGTGATCTGGGAATTTGACGTGCCGCTTTTCGACAAGCCTCCCAAGGGCGGCCATGGCCCCGAGGCATTCGGCGACCAGGTCTACTCGGCCGTCAGGCTCCCCAACGGCAACACGCTCATCGGCACGGGCAACGGCCACTCCGTGCTCGAGGTCACGCCCGCCAAGGAGATCGTGTGGAAGGTCGAGCAGCACGACCTCGAGGGCATCACGCTCGCCTGGGTGACGCAGGTGGAGCGGCTGGCCAACGGTAACACGCGATTCGTGAACTGCCACGCCGGCCCGGACAACCCGCAGATCATCGAGGTCACGCCCGACAAGCAGGTCGTCTGGACGTTCAAGGACTTCACGACGTTCGGCAACTCGCTGCCCGTCGCGGTCGTGCAGTAGAGTAGTGAGATTTCGCGCCTTCGCCGGCGTCGGCTGCGGCTTACGCGGCCTCAGCTCGCCCAAGCCAGCTTCGGGGGAGCGGCAAAAGTCTCCTCACTCAGGCCGCCGCGGCCCTCGTTCGGGAAGCGTTCGCCGACTCCCCCGAAGCCTCCCTTTCCGGTTGAGGAGGCGAGGGGTTACCCCTGCCGTTGAGACGGCGTATTTGACCAGCGCAGCCATGGATGGCGCAGCGCAGGCAAATCCGAGTGAGCCGTAGCCTGGAGGGCGGAGGCGAACGTCCGGCGAGACGGTAGGGGTAACCCCGAGCCGGCACGCCTCAAATGGAGTGAGCGTCTGGCGACGGGACATGGGGAGCCCGAAGCCGGCTTGGGCGAGTTGGGCGCAACGTATCACGCCCGCCGCAGGCGCACGATGAGCGACTCGTAGCCGAGCGGCCGGTCGTAGGCCGGGGTGTGTTCGACGCGATCGACCTTCGCGATGAGCTCGATTCGCTCGACGCGGGTGCAGAGCCGGGCGAGCAGCGTGCGCATGACCGTGCGGGCGTGGGCGGCGCCGAGGCAGAGGTGATCGCCGAACCCGAAGGAGACGTGCGGGTTCGGCCGGCGATCGAGATGCACCTCGTCGGCGCCTGGAAAGACCGTTTCATCGAGGTTCGCCGACGCCCAGCAGAGGCTCGCGCGGTCCCCCGCTTGGACGGTGATGCCATGCACGTCGGTGTCGACCGGGCAGACGCGGCCGATGTGTGTGAGCGGCATGGAGACCCGGAAGAACTCCTCGCTCGCGAGCACGATCCGGTCGGGATCGGCCCGCAGGGTGGCGAATGCCGCGGGATGCTCGGCGAGGTAGCCGATGGCGCAGGCCACGCTATGGATCACCGTGTCGCGGCCGCCGGCGAACATGAGGTTGGCGAAGCCCAACTGTTCGGCACGGGTGAGCGGCCTTCCCTGGAATCGCACGTTCGTGAGGAGGCCATAGAAGTCGTCGCGGGGTTCCACGGCCGCCGTGTCGAACTGTTCGTTCAGATACCGTTCGAGATCCCTGCCTTTCTCCGCGCCGTTCTCCCCGTGATGGAAGACGTGGATGCCCCAGCCGATGAACCGCTCGGCCTCCGCCTCGTCCACGCCGAGCAGCACCGTGAGGGCCCGCGACTGGAGCGGGAGGGCGAACTCGCCGACCGCCTCGATCGAGTCGCGGTCGAGTGCCTCGTCGAGGAGGCGATCGACGATCGCCTCGACGCGCGCGACGAAGGCCGGCTGCCTGGCCCGCAGAAAGAACGGCTCGACGAGGTCGCGATAGGCGGTGTGGAGTGGCGGATCGGTCTCGATCGGCAATTGCCGCACGCTCCGCAGGTGTTCCTCCGAGGGGATCGGCACCCGGTGCGGCGCGTCGGAACTGAACGTGCGCCAGTCCTTCGCCGCCTTCCGCACGTCGTCGTGCCGCAGGATCATCGGGATCGTCTCCCTGTCGGTCGGCAGGCCGAGCACGCCCGTCGTGCGGCGGGCTTCGCGAAAGGGATCGGGAATGTCGGCCATCGGTGATGCCTGCGGAGGGGAGGCGTTGTGCAGGCAGTAGAATACGCCGTCGCTGCAGCGTTGTCCTTCCCCGCTGCTGCCAAGGATTGCACCCCCCAATTTCCATGGCCACCGGACTGCAACAACGCTTTTGGTCGTGGTTCGCACCGGCCGATGGAAGGTGGCCGACGAGGATCCGGCCTGCGGTCGCAACGCTCATGGCAATCCATGTGCTTGGCTGCACCTACGGGTCGGAAGGCAACCGGCGAACCCGAGTGACGTCACCGCCGGTCGTGGTACAGACCGCCGACGTGCGGACGGGGAAATCGATGCGGGTCATCGCTGAGTGCCCGCTCTCGGATGCCGAGTGGGAGTCGCTGCGGGGGCTCGCCGGTCTGCGTGAGCTGGTACTCGAACGGGGTGTGGCCGACGACGGCCGCGCGGAACTCTTCGCCACGCTCCCCGATCTCGAGCGGCTCGTGCTCCGGGAGTCACCGCTCACGGATGTGGGCTTCGAGCGTCTGGCCGCCTGCGCCAGGCTGCGCGATCTCAACGTGCCCCGGGCGGCCTGCACGCCGGACGGCATCCGCACGCTCGCTGGCCTCGAGCATCTGCGGAGCCTCAGACTCGGGAGCACGTGCCTTGCCGGCCCCGACGCGTGCGCCGCCGTCGCCGCACTGCCCGGCCTGCGGACGCTACACCTGATCGACGTGCCGATCGGCGACGAGGGTCTGCGGATTCTTTCCCGGGTCGACGGTCTCTGGACCTTGTATCTCGACGGGGCCGGGGTGTCGGACGATGCGTGGACGGAGTATTTTGAGGCTCGTCCCGATGTGCATGTGCATGTCGATCAGGCCCATCACGACCGCGACCCGGCCCGCGGCCACGACTGACCACGGAGTCTTCCATGCAGTCCGCTCGCACACGTGCGATCCTTGCCTGCACCGGAGTGGTCGTCGGAGTGGTGGCGAGTCTCGGGGCCCGCGCCGCGTTTCAGGCCACTGCGGTCGTACCACTCGAGGAGGCGGCGACGCGGTGGATCGCCACACTCGACGACGCGCAGAAAACCCGCGGTCGGCGGCCATTCACCGATGGCTCGCGGACCGACTGGCACTTCGTGCCCAAGCCGGAGCGCAAAGGCGTGCAACTCCGCGACATGACTCCCGCGCAGGAGCAGGCGGCCCTCCAGCTCCTCGGGGCCGCACTCTCGGAAGTGGGCTACGACAAGGCCCGCACGATCATGAGTCTCGACGAGATCCTGCGGCGGCTCGAGGGAAGCCGGGCGAAGAACGTCCGCGATCCGAAGCGGTATTTCTTCACGATCTTCGGCACGCCTGGTGCGACCGGTGCGTGGGGGCTGTCGATCGAGGGGCATCACCTGTCATGCAACATCACGGTGCGCGATGGGGTCGTCGTCGATTCGACGCCGCAGTTCCTGGGGGCGAATCCGGCCGAGGTGATGACGTCGTTCCCGGGGCTGCCGGAGCGCGGGGAACGGGTGCTCGGGGTGGAGGAGTCGCTCGCGTTCGACCTGGTGCGATCGCTCGATGCGGCGCAGCAAGCACAGGCCGTGATCACCGCCGAGGCCCCGCGCGAGATCCGCGCGGCGGGGAAGCCGCAGCCAGTGATCGACCCACCAGCCGGCGTGTCACACGCCGATCTCGCACCGGCGCAGCGAGAACTCCTGCACCGGCTCGTCGAGACGTATGCTGATGTCATGCCCGCCGAGGTGGCAGCCGCACGGCTACGGCTCATCGAGACGGCAGCCGGCGGATGGGATGCCGTGCGGTTTGCGTGGCTCGGTCCGCTCGAGCCGGGCATCGGGCACGGCTACCGCATCGAGGGCCCCTCGTTCATCGTGGAGTTCGTGAACAACCAGCCCGATGCCGAGGGCAATCCCGCCAACCACATCCACTGCATCTGGCGCGACACGCTGGGCGACTTCGATTTGCCGGCGCGGTGAGCTTGCGCGGCATCGGCAGCGTCACCGGGCCGTATCGAGCGCCCTGATCCCGAATCGCACCCGCACGTCGGGGTGTGTCGTGTAAAGACGAAATCGCTCGCCGTCGTGGACGAGTGTCGCACTCGAGCGCTTCGGTGCCTCGGCATCGACCGGCAGGAGCGGGTTGCCCGCGTACTTCGTCCAGTGCACGAGGTCGGTGCTCGTGGCCAGGCAGGTCTGCCAGGTGGCGCGGTCCTCCCGCGGGCTGGCGTGGTAATAGGCGTAGTAGCGGCCCGCGCGGCGCACGATCTGGTCGACGGCGATCGCGTGGAGATCGTAGGGCTCTGGGCCGCAGGCGAGCACGGGCTCGTCGGAAATGTTCGTGAACACACGGCCGTCGCGCGAGGTTGCGAGCCACACCCCGCGATCCATCCGCTCGTAATAGAGGTGCCAGATGCCGCGTTCGAGCCACACGGCCGGCGTACCCCGCGGTCCGTCCGGGATCGGCCCGCCAGCGGCTTGCCGAATTTCGAGTGGCCCGCAGCGGCGCCAGCGCACGCGGTCGCGGGAGACGAGCAGGTGGGCGATGTCCTGCTCCCCCTCGGCGAACATGCGGTACCAGCCGGCGTGGCGCACGACGCACACGTCTTCGACCCAGGCGTCTGAGAGGAGCGGATTCGCACCCGAGCGCGTCCAGTTGAGGCCGTCGCTGCTCGTGGCCAGGCCGAGTCGGCGCACCGGATCGCGGCCGGGATTCGAGCCGGTGTACCAGAGCGACCAGCGGTTGCCTTCGCGGACGATCCAGCCGCGTTCGCGGAGGTCGCGATCCCACGCATCGGGCCCGCCTCCGGCGAAGAGCGGGTGTGCCGACGGAGGCCCGAACTCGACGAGTTCCCGAGGAAAAGCCTCACCAGCCCACGCGAGTGTGGGCATGGTCGCGAGGATGCACACAGAAAACCGAACAAGCCAGCGCTGCATGGGAGCAGGATACGCCGCAGGGCGTGGGCTCACCATCGGTTCGGCGTGCGAGGCTTCACGGTGAGGGGGCGGATGCTATGCCAGCAGCCACCATCTGCAGCCCGATGTCGTCATTGCGCTCGGGTGTGTCGGTGCCGGCTGGCGGGGGGCCGCCGTTGTCCTTGCCATCGGGGCCGACCGACCAGACGACGAACGAGCCGTTGGCGTGCTTCGCGAGCAGCGGCTTGCCGTCGGTGAAGGGATCACGCGGCACGGCAGGCAGGCTTGCCGGCACGAGGGCCTCGACCGAGGCCGGAATCCCGCCGCCCGCCAGGCGTGCGCGGGTCGCGGCCACGAGCACCTCGGCCGCGCGGTGGAGGGCCCGACCCTTTATTTCCGACGTGAGGACGTGCGCGAGCGCCGGTGCCAGCATCGACGTGACGATTCCCGCACGACGCAGCGTGGACTCGTCGGCCATCTCGCCGAGCTGTTTCGTGACCTCCGAATAGGGTCTGCCGGTCACGTTGCCGGCGATGAACTGCTGGTAGCGGTCCATGTGCACCCGGTAGCCGGCCGTGTCGGCCGGGATCAGGAAGCAGCGGTAGAGAAGGGAAATCGGTTCCGCGAGGAGCCATGCGCGGGGCGGAGGACCGTTCAAGGCGTTGAGGAGGGACAGTGTCGACAGGCCATGCCCCGCATCGGCGAGATCGCCGAGCGTGGCGAGTCCGAACGCTTCCTCGCCGAGGAAGTGCCGCCGATACGACAGCGGCGAGCCCACAAAATCGCGCACGGCGGACCCATCGAGGAGCGAAAGGTCCTGGCCCTTGAGTTTCGGGAGCACATCGGCAAGCGTCTGCAGTGCCAGCGAGTCGCTTGCCTGACCGACGAGACCGCACACGAGGATCGGCTCGCCGGCGGCGTGCATCCCGACGCGATGGATTCGGACGACGTCGCGAAGGGCCGCGGCCCCGTCGCCATCGGCGGCCTCGCGGCGGGCGGCGAGGGCGAGGAGCCGCGCGGCCTGCCGCATGTCTTGTATCTCGGGCAGCACCATCGACACCGACGGTCGAGACCAGTCGCGCGGGAAGCGGCACCCGGGTCGGTCGGCAGCTCGCCGCACGAGTTCGAGCGTGGCGGCCTGCCGCTTGAGAAGTTCAGTGATTTGTTGCGACGCGATGTCGGTCGTTGCGGGCTGGGACAAGGGGGAATCATCGGCCCTGACCGCTGAATCGGCTGCGAGTGCCTCGAACGCCCGGAGGTAGAGCGGCGCCGCGTCGTCGTCGGGCGCCGGTGCCGGCGGCAGACTGGCCTGCATGAGCTGCGCCGCCTCGATCCGCATGGCCCTCCCCTCGGCTGCGACCGCGTTGTCGATGAAGAGGAGCGTGCCGAACGCGACCGCCTTCGCCAGCAGGAACATCGCAGCCAGCCCGATCACCGGCCAGGACGCCGCGACAGGGCCGCCAAAGGCGGATCGTGCGAGCCCTGCAGCGCGAATCCACAACCCGCCGACAACCGCCGACAGGAACACGAATAACGTGGGCCCAAACCAGTTGGTCGCGAGCTTTGTGCCGAAGGCGAGCAGGCCCGTGACGGCCACCCATGGCACGAGCGCCAGCGGCGGCACGACGACGCCGACGACCGTGAGCAGTCGGCGGAGCCACGTGCGCTCGGTGCGGGCCGCCGCGGCGACGAACGTGGCCGACCAGAGCAGACAGGCCGCGATCACGGCCACGAACAACATGAGGTGTCCCATCAGAGGGTCTCCTGGAGGATGCGGGGTGTATCGAGCGGGCGCAGCACGGCGGGCCGTGCGGATGCGTCGGCCGCGGGTGATTGCT
>Ga0075471_10001204_pt1 | contig 16850 bp, 16 predicted proteins | sample DEB19_08_DNA_2_FD_74787 | JGI IMG/M metagenome (GOLD analysis project Ga0075471, IMG submission 74787) | Aqueous microbial communities from the Delaware River and Bay under freshwater to marine salinity gradient to study organic matter... | ecosystem: Environmental > Aquatic > Marine > Coastal ... | reverse complement strand
TCTCTCATCGTCCTTGAACTCGCCGTGGTGATCCTCGGCTTGGTCGTGCTGGTGCAGGACCTTTTCACGCCGGCGAAGGATCGTCGCACACTCGGCTACGGCGCGGTGCTCGGCGTCGCCGTCGTGCTGCTCTACAGCTTCTTCGCGTTCGACGGCACCGAGACGCTCTACGCCTTCGGCAACGCCTACGTCCTCGACGGCCTTGCGCTGTGGTTCAAGCGCTTCTTCCTCCTCGCCGCGCTGCTGGTGCTGCTCATGGCGACCGAATTCAGCGACCGCTTCGATGCCGGGCAGTCCGAGTTCTTCGCGCTCATCCTGTTCGCGCTGGCCGGCATGATGTTCGCCGCGTCGGCGAACGACTTCATGCTGCTCTTCGTCTCGCTGGAGCTGATTACGGTTACTTTTTACGTTTTAGTCAGCTTCCTCCGCCGCCGGGTGGAGTCACTGGAGGCCGGGGTCAAGTATCTTATCCTCGGCGCGCTCTCCTCCGGCTTCCTCGTCTATGGCATCGCGCTCATCTTCGGCGCGAGCGGCACAATGAATTTCAACGAGCTGGCCGACAAACTCGCGAACAACGCCGGCCTCGCCCGTAAGCAATTGCTCATGGCCGGCGTGCTGCTCGTGCTCGTGGGAATCGGCTTCAAGATGGCCGCCGTGCCGTTTCAAATCTGGGCGCCCGACGTGTATCAAGGCTCGCCCACGCCCACGACCGCCTTCCTCTCCGTCGGCTCGAAGGCTGCGGGCGTTGTGCTGCTCATGCGCCTGCTCGGCACCGCGATTCCCGACCTCGCCTTCAACTTGGAGAAGCTCCTCATGGCGATGGCCGCCGCAACGATTCTCTACGGCAGCCTCTGCGCTATCCCGCAGCGTAACCTCAAGCGCCTGCTCGGCTACAGCAGCATCGCCAGCGCGGGCTACCTGCTGCTCGGCTTCGCGGTGATGAACCGCTCCGGCTCGTCGGCGATTCTCTACTACCTCGCCGGCTACCTCTTCACCGTGCTCGCCGCGTTCACCGTCATTGCTGTCGTCGTGCAGCAGGCAGGCGCGGAAGACATCTCCTCCCTCGCCGGCCTGGCGCAACGCTCGCCGCTCCTCGCCACCTCGCTGACTCTCGCGATGGTTTCCCTCGCCGGCATCCCGCCGCTCGCGGGCTTCTTTGGGAAATTCCTCCTGCTCAAGGCCGTCATCGCCGAGGGCGTCCGCTGGCACGCCTACTACTGGCTCTTCGGCGTCGCGGTCGTGGGCGTGCTCATCTCGCTTTACTACTACTTCGGCGTGGTGAAGGCGATTTACTGGAGCAAGGGTGCGACCGATCTTTCCCCCATCCCGGTCTCGCTCCCGACCAAATTCGCGCTTCTCGTCTGCATCGTCGGAATGTTCTGGCTCGGCCTGAACCCCGATGGTGCACTGGAACTCGCGGTGGAGGCCGTGAAGGCGCTCAAGCTGGTGGCCTAATCTGTAGCCCGCCTTTGCCCATCCAAGCGGCCGTTCAGCGCTTCGCGTGCTTGGCAATGAACTCGACGATGGGCGTGGAATCCTCCAGCCCGTGCGGATGGTGGCCAATTCCCGGTTTGCGAATCAGCGTGATGTCGCCGCCCAGCGCCTTGTAACGCTCCGCGATCAACCCCGTGTTCTCCTCCCACGGCACCACGTCGTCCGCGTCCCCGAAGACGTGCAGCAGCGGCACCTTGGCCTTCGCCAGCGGGGCGAGGTTGTCCACCGGATTGCCCTTGTAGGCCAGCGCCGCCGCCTCATCGGGGAACTTGAACACCTTCTGCACCAGCGCCCAGTCGCCCTTGCTGCCCCTCCCCTTCCCTTTACCGCCGGGCCAGCTCTTGAAGTCGCACACCGGCGCATCGCCGTAAAGACAGGCCACTTGGTCAGGGTTCGCCGCCGCCCAGTTGTAGCAATAGAGCCCGCCCCGGCTCAGGCCCACGAGCGCGGCTTTCTTCGCGAAGCCGTATTTCCCTGTGAGCTCGGCGTAGGCCTTGTTCCAATGTTCCACCGCATCCGGACAGCCCAGCATGTTCGGCACGCTCAGGTAAACGATGTGAAAGCCGTAGCCCAGCAGGGCGATGTCCGGCGCGGGCTTGTGGCCAAAGAACTCGCCGTGCCAGACCCACGGTTTGCCGGGCGCGGCCTGCTTGGGAGTGACGACCAGCAGGTTCTTGCCGTCCACTTGGAAATCGTAGCGGTCGTAGCCATTCCAGACGGACTTCTTGCCCGGGAACGGCGCGGCCGCCTCGGCGGCAGTCAGGGAGCGGACGGTGAGGAGCCCAGTCCCCACCAGCAGATCACGGCGTGAAATCATCATGGGGCAAGGTTAGCGGCTGGCCCGGTCAGTGCAACCCTGCTCCAGAACCAAACCGAGGGTAAGGTGCGAGGAACGCGGCCCGACTAGATCCAGCGGCACCGAACCGCCACCGCAGTTTATTTTGCCGGCGCGGACCTGGCCTCAAAGGCGAGCAGAGCCTCGGCGAAGCGCCGGCCGATGTCGAGCGTGCCCGCCGTGTCGAAGTGCGCGCTGTTCGCGATGGTTGCTCCCGCCGTGTCCACATAGGCACAGCGCGGATCCTTGGCGGCAAGCGCCTGCTGCGCCTCGACAATCTTTGGCATGAAGGCGTTCTTGCCGCCGCCGAACTGGGTGTTCACCGCCACCAGCGCGACCAACTGCGGGGCATCCAGCTCCTTGCGCAGGGCAGCGATCATGTCGCCGAGTGCCTGAGTGTAGCGTGGGGCAGCGTTCGCATTTGCGTCGCTCTCGCCCTGCACCCAGGCCAGCGCACGGAGACGGAGGGTGATGCCTTGCGCCTTCGCGGCAGCGATGGCGGCCTTGGTCTCGGCCACCAGCGCGCGGTAGCAGGAGCCGCCGGGACCGGGATCGGCGGGGTTCCAGTCCTGCGCCATGCCGGTGCCACTCCACGCGGCCTTCACAATGGCGATCGGTTTCTTTTCCTTGGCCAGGAGCGCCCGGGCGAAGCCGATTTCCGGACCAAAGCCGCCGGTGGCACCAGCGAAGTTGCCATACTGGCGCGGGCCCTTGGTCTTGGGCGCTGGATTGCCTTTGGGTTGCGCTTGAAGCGCGGTGAGCCACTTGCCGCCGCTGGTGGTATCGAACTCATCGGGCGGCGGGTCGCCCGCGCGGAACCAGAACATGACATGCTTGTCCGCGTCATCAGCGGGCAGCTCAGATGGCTTGGCATCGTAGCCAACGGCATTGGACTGGCCGGCGATGAGGATGAGGTCGCGTGTCTCTGCGGCGAGGGCTTCACCGCAGAGGGCACCGAGAACACAGAGGAGATGGAGCGCTTTCATTTCGGGGAGGATGGCTTGGCGGCAACGCCGGAGAACGGATAGGCGGTGACGGTGTCCCAGGCGATTTGCTGCAAGAGCGGCTTCAGCTCGGGGCTGAGCTTGTCGAGCGCGGGATCGCTGTCGCGCAGGCCGACGGGCGACAACCGATAGATGCAGGCGAAATTGCAGTAGGTGGCCAGCGCCAGCACGGGCGCCTTGCCGTGGCCGATGAGGTCGGTGAAAAGGTCGGTCTGCTTGGTGAGGCCGGGGGCTTTGCCCGCCGCGATGAGCTCGCGCAGCTTCAACACGGCGTCGCCGACGGGAACGATGCGCACGGCGTCGCGACCGAGGCCTTTGTTCAAGGCGGTGATCTGCGCTTCGAGATTGGTGCGCCACTTGAGGTTTGCGGCCCGCACGATGTCGAGGGAGCGCGTGTCGCGATCCTCGTTCTTGGTGATCTTGTCATTGCCCTCCCAACCATCCCACGGCATCCACGAGTGCTGCACCAAGAAGCGCAGCTTGGCGTTGTGCTTCGCACCCAGTTCGACGAAACGGTCGATGCCCTCGTCAGGCAGGTAAACGTGCGGGGACATGGTGAGGACATCGACCTGCCCCGCAGCCAACGCCGCCTTCGCCTTATTTTTGTCCTCCGGCAGGTTCCAATGCTGGATGACCTTGGAACCGCCAATCATCTGCGCCCCCACCAGTTGGTGGCCCTCGATGCCGGCCAATTTCGCCAGCGGCGCGAACCGGGCGGCCGTGAAGATGTGAAAACTGTGCGCGGTGACAAAGACGCGTTCGCCCGCCAGCACCGCCTGTTTCTCAGCGGCGGTCGTGATTCCGAGGAAAGCGCCAGCCTGAAACAGGAGCGCGAGCAGAAAGGCGAGGCGTGTCATGGCGTAAAGCATGGGAAGGAATGGGACGCTGTTACAAGCTTGTTGCGGACTGTGGGCCAAGCGCGCAAACAACGACGCAGGCATCCGCTCAGGCCAGGACTTCCTTCACCACATTTCCGTCCGGCGTGATGGGGCGCAACCGTCCGGTCGCGTCCTCCACAAAAGCTTCCGGGTCAATGCCCATCGCGGCGTAAACCGTGGCGATGAAGTCTGCCGGACTCACCGGCTTGTCGGTCACGCGCTCGGCCTTCTTGTCGGACGCGCCGTGGACATGGCCGCGCTTCACTCCTGCGCCCGTGAGCAGGATGTTGTGGACGTAAGACCAGTGATCGCGCCCGGCGCGACCGTTGATCTTGGGGGACCGCCCCATCTCGCCCATCACGATGACGAGCGTCTCGTCCAGCAGACCGCGCACCTGCAAATCTTCACACAGCGCCGTGTAAGTCTGGTCCAGCGGCGGCAGGCGGTGGTTTTTGCAGATGTTGAAATGATCCTCATGTGTGTCCCAGGCGGTCGGGTCGCCGCCCGTCTTGTCAAAGGACTCCCAATACACGGTGACGAACCGCGTGCCGCGCTCCACCAGCCGCCGGGCAATAAGGGCGGACTCGCCGAAGAGGTAACGGCCATAACGGTCCCGCAACGCTGGACGCTCGTCATCCAGATCGAAAGCCCGCCAAGCGCTGTTGCTGGATCGGTTGTCCGCCAGGATGTCCAGGGCGCGCTTTTGATGGGCATCAAAGCGTGCATAGGCGTCGGAGTTGCCCACCCGATCGGTCTGAATCTGCAACTGCTCCGCCAACGAGCGGCGCGTGTTGAAGCGGTCGAGCGTGACCTCGGCGGGAAGCTGGGTGCCGGGCACCAGGATCCGGCCAGCGGCCTGCCGCCGGACATCGTAAAAATTCTTGGGCTCGTAGGTGTCCTGCAATTCCACGTCAGTGACCAGGGGATCCCACTTGCGCCCGAGCCAGCCCGCGAACGGGCCGGGCCGGGCAATCTTCTGGCCCCAGCCCGGCACGCAGGGCATCCAGACACTGGCGGGTGCCGTGCTGCGATGTTCCCGCGCCAGATGCTCGACCATCGCATTCATGCTGGGGGCCTGGGTATTGAGCACGGGCACGAGTGACTCGAGCTTGTCAGCCGGCGCGCCGGTCATGGTGTAGAGCATGCCGGCGCTATGATCGTTCTGGTCGTGAGTGCCGGAACGGATGAGCGTGGAGCGGTCCATCCACTTGGCCATGCGCGGCAGGTGCTCGCAGAAATGGACACCGGGCAGCGACGTGGGGATGGAGCCGAACTCACCGCGCACCTCACGGGGCGCTTCGCGTTTGGGATCGAACGTTTCCTGCGCCGCTGGACCGCCGAAGAGATAAAGCAGGATGACGGACTTGGCTTTGCCCTTCCCGGGCAGCGGAGGCAGGGTCGCCTCGGCCCGCAGCACTTCCGGCAACGCCATCCCCAGCAGAGACAACCCGCCGAGGCGCAGCACCTCCCGGCGACGAAGGCCGTCGCAGGCGGTGTGTTGATGGCCCAGAACCCGTATCATGTTGCGGTGGCTGGCAGAAGGCTGATGGCACGCACTCTAAAGACGGTGCCCCGTCTGTCAACGGGAGGGTGAGGACGCCAAGCAACGCACTCTCATGGTGGGTGCCAAGTGCCTGGTCGGGGCCATGGACATGTTCGCTCCCGGATCCAGGAACATTCCAGTCTTGTTCGCAGCGGAGTGGCGTTTAACCTGCGGTCACCAACTCATCGCCCCTGCCGCAAGTGCGGCCGGCCAAAATGCTCTGCCCGTGAAAAACCTCCTTTGCTCCATCATCATGGTCGTCACCACCCACACGTCGTTCGCCGCTGGCAAACCCCAAGGCCAGCCCTTTGGCAAGACCGGCGACGGCACCCCGGTCGAGATCTACACCCTCACCAATGCCAAGGGCATCAAGCTCCGCGCGATGACTTACGGAGCCACCGTGATCAGCCTCGAAACGCCCGACCGCCAGGGCAGGAGCGCGGACATCGTGCTGGGCCACAACACGCTCGCCGAATATCTCAAGGGCACGCCTTATTTCGGCGCCATCGTCGGGCGTTACGGCAATCGTATCGCGCACGGCAAGTTCACCCTCGCCGGCAAAACTTACACACTGGCGACCAACAACGAACCCGGTGGCATGCCGTGCTCGCTGCATGGTGGCGTGAAGGGTTTTGACAAAGTCGTCTGGCGTGCCGAGGGGCTGACAAAGGCCGGTGCGCAGGGCGTGAAGTTCAGCTATCTGAGCAAGGACGGCGAAGAGGGTTATCCCGGCAACCTGAACCTCAGCGTCACCTACTGGCTCACCGACGACAACGACTGGCGCATCGAATACACCGCGACCACCGACAAAGCCACACCCGTAAACGTCACCCAGCACAGCTATTTCAATCTCAAGGGCGAGGGCAACGGTGACATCCTCGGCCACGAGCTGACTTTCAAGGCCGCGAAGATCACGCCCGTGACTGCCGGGCTGATTCCCACCGGCGAGCTGCGCCCGGTCAAAGGCACCCCGTTTGATTTTACCACCCCACATTCCATCGGCGAGCGGGTGAACTCAACGGACGAGCAGATGAAGTTCGGTGGCGGCTACGACCACAACTGGGTGCTCGACAGCCAGAACGGCAGCCTCGCGCTGGCCGCGATTGTTCATGAACCTACCACCGGCCGCCGGGTGGAGGTGCTCACCACCGAGCCGGGCATGCAGTTCTACTGCGGCAATTTTCTGGATGGCAAATCCATCGGCAAGAGCGGCAAGCCCTACCAGTTTCGCAACGGCTTCTGCCTCGAGACCCAGCATCACCCCGACTCGCCGAATCAGCCGTCCTTTCCGAGCACGATCTTGCAGCCGGGCAAGACCATGAAAAGCACCACGGTCTATCGCTTTAGCGCAAAGTAGTGTCTCGGGAGACTCCTGGTCCGGGCTTTTCCGCAGCTAGCGCAGCGAGATGAAAAATCCGCCGGGTTTGCTTGGCGAGGCTGGTTACTCGGGATTGTTGAAGGGAGATGGAGGCCTTCAGGAGAACGCGGACGTGCAGATGCGAGCCAATGGCGTCAACCATCGGCAAGCTTGCCGCCCGGCCCGGTCGTTGCATACGTTCGCCTGTCATGGGCAAGCACGACTCTGCAACAACGATCTGGTTCGCTTTGAAATTACGGCTGCTCCTCGCGGGCCTGGTGATGCTGCGTCTGGTTCAGCCGACCGCCAACGCCGCAGCGGGTGCCACCTACGATCTGGTGGTTTATGGCGGAACCTCGGCCGGGGTGGTGGCCGCAGTGCAGGCCCGGCGCATGGGCAAGTCCGTGGTGGTGATCGAGCCCACCCAACGGCTCGGCGGACTGACCACCGGCGGTTTGGGGCAGACGGACATCGGCAACAAGGCAGCGATCGGCGGCATTGCGCGCGAGTTCTACCGTGGCATCAAGCTGCACTACGACCAGCCATCCGCCTGGAAGTGGCAGCGGCGGGAGGAGTATCGCGACGGTGGCCAGACCCGGACTGACACCGGCGAGGACACCCGCTGGACGTTTGAGCCCAGTGCAGCGCTCCGGGTGCTCAACGACTGGGTAACCACCAACCGCATCGAGGTGGCTTACCGCCAGCGTCTGGACCGGTCAACTGGGGTCGTCCTGAGCGTCGCCACGCCGCCGCGCATCGAGTCCATCCGCATGGAATCGGGGAAGGTCTTTCAGGGACGCATGTTCATCGACGCCACCTATGAGGGCGATTTGATGGCCGCCGCGAAGGTGAGCTACACCGTGGGCCGCGAGGCCAACGCGCAATACGGCGAAACGCTCAACGGCGTCCAGCCCGGGCAGGCGCGGTTTCATCAGCTCGTGAAAGGAGTCAGCCCTTATGTGAAGCCGGGCAATCCGGCCAGCGGGCTGCTGCCCCACATCGATCCGCAGGGCCCGGGATTGGAGGGTGCGGGCGACCGTCGCATCCAGGCCTACTGCTTCCGCATGTGTCTCACGGATCATCCTGACAACCGCATTCCCTTCCAACGACCGGCCGGCTATCAGGACAGTTGGTATGAGCTGCTTCTGCGCAATTATGAGGCCGGGGAGAAGGCCCCGCCGTGGATCAATTCCTCAATGCCCAACCGCAAGACGGACACCAACAACCGCCTCGGCTGCTCCACCGACTTCATCGGGCAGAACTACGCCTATCCTGAAGCCAGCTACGCGGAGCGGGAAAAGATCATCGCCCAGCACCGCCTCTACCAGCAGGGCCTGATGTGGACGCTTGCCAATCATCCCCGCATCCCTGAGGCGGTCCGCCGCGAGGTGGCCCGCTGGGGCATGTGCAAAGATGAGTTCACCGAGGGCCAGGGCTGGCAGGAGCAGCTTTACATCCGCGAAGCCCGCCGACTGGTGGGCGATTTGGTGATGACCCAGCACCACTGCCAAGGGCGCGAGGTTGCGCCGGACCCGGTCGGGCTGGCGGCCTACACCATGGATTCGCACCACACGCAGCGCTACATCGACGCGCAGGGGCACGTGCGCAACGAAGGCGATGTTGAAGTCGGCGGGTTCTCCCCCTACGCCATCGGCTACCGCTCCATCGTGCCGAAGGCGCAGGAATGCGGCAACCTGCTCGTGCCCGTCTGCCTTGCGGCGTCGCACATCGCCTACGGCAGCATGCGCATGGAGCCGGTGTTCATGGTTCTGGCCCAGTCGGCCGCCACGGCGGCGGCGCACGCCATGGACGAGCAACTACCCGTGCAACGCATTGCCCAGCCGCGCTTCCGTGCCCGGCTGGAGGCGGACCACCAAGTGCTCATCTGGACCAAGCGGAAATGAACCATCACCCCTCTCATGGCTAAACCCCTCAAACTCCAACAAGGTCAGATCTGGCAGCTCGGCGACCAGTTCATCCGCATCGTGCGGCTGGAACGCCTCGCGGTGGAATACAAGCTCACGACCGGGGCTGTCATCAAGGCCGGCCCCAACCTCAAGGCCACCAAGAAGGAATTCTGCCGGCTGATCAAAACCGCCGTCCTCCAGTCCGCAGCTCTCGCTTCCAAACCCGGGGCGGTCCGGCCGCAATGACCGGCAGTCCGCACGGACATCTTCCACCGACGTTCAGATTTTGGGCTTCGTCGCGCTGCGATTGGCCCAGTTGAAGAGGCCTTGCGGGCGCGCGAGCATCAGCACGATGACGAGCAGCGAGTAGATGATCATCCGCGTGTCGGCAATCCACTTGAGGTTGTTGAACGGCGCGGCAAAGGGCAGGTCCACGCGCACGCCCGCGAGCATTCGCAGGCCCTCTGGCAGCAGCGTCAGCAGCACGGCGGCGATGATGACCCCCGTGGTGTTGCCCATGCCGCCGAGGATGACCATCACCACAATCTCGATGGAGCGCATGAAGTCGAAGCCCGTTGGCGCGATGGTTAGAATCGAGTGGCCATACAGCCCACCCGCCACGCCCGCGAAGAACGCGCCCACCACAAACGCGGTGATCTTGTAGCGCGTGGTGTTGATGCCCATCGCCTCGGCGGCGATCTCGTCGTCATGCACGGCGAGGAAGCCGCGTCCGTAAGTCGAGTTCACCATGCTCACGACGACGTAAACCGTCAGCGCGGCGAAGGCATACACCCAGAAGAGGTTCGTGTAGGCGGGGATGCCATTCAGCCCCAGCGCGCCCCCGAGCGAGTCCACGTTGCGGAAGAGCACACGGATGATCTCGCCGAAGCCGAGCGTGACGATCGCGAGGTAGTCACCCTTGAGCCGCAGTGACGGGGCGCCAACCAGCACGCCGGCCAGCGCGGCCGCGAGCCCGCCGCCCACAAGGGCGATTGGGAACAGCACGTGGACGCCCGCGCCCTGCATGAGGCTAGGCGTAAACTTCGGTGCGCCGAACATCGTGATGGCCGCCGCCGTGTAGGCACCCACGGCCATGAAGCCCGCGTGGCCGAGCGAGAACTGCCCGGTATAGCCGTTGATGAGGTTCAGGCTGACGGCCAGGATGACGTTGATGCCGATGTTCGAGATGATGAGGGCGAAGTAGGGATCGAGCCGGGAAGAACCCGCGGAAACCGCGCCGGCCAAGGCGATGGCGGAGATGAGGACGATTTGGGAGCGGGGAATCACGAAGGCAATGCGGAAAGCGGGGTGTGGAATGCGGAATGTGTTCCTCGTATGCATCCGACGCATCCGGGTGGATCATTCGCAGTTCGCAATTGGCAGTTAGCCATGGGTTCAGACTTTCTCCACCTGCATTTTTCCCAGCAAACCTGCCGGGCGGAACAGCAGGATCGCGATCAGGATGGCGAAGGCAATCGCATCAGTGAAGGTGCTGAAGCGGCTGCCGTTCACGAAGGTCTCGACCACGCCGAGCAGCAGGCCGCCAAGCGCCGCGCCGGGGATGTTGCCGATGCCGCCTAGCACGGCCGCGACGAACGCCTTCAGCCCCGGCAACACGCCCATCAGCGGGTCGATGGCCTGGTAGTTCAGTGAGTAGAGGATACCGCCTGCCGCCGCGAGCGCCGAGCCGAGCGCGAAGGTGAACGAGATGATGCGGTCGTTGTTGATGCCCACCAGCGCGGCGGCCTGCTGGTTGAAGGACACGGCACGCATCGCCGTGCCGACCTTGGTCCGCAGCACGATGTATTGCAGCGCGCCCAGCAGCGCGAGCGCGACGACGAGGACAACGAGTTGGCTGGAGTTGATGACCAGCGCGCCGAGCTTGAAGGTGTGGACGGGGAAGAGCGTGGGGAAAGCCTTCGGCGCAGCGCCGAAGATGAATTGTCCGAGATTCTCTAGCAGCAGCGAGACGCCGATGGCCGTGATAAGGACGGTGAGCTTTGAGCGGTTGCGTAACGGTCGATACGCCAGCCGCTCGATCACGACGCCTAGCAACGCGCACACCAGCATCGCGCCGCCGAGCGCAAGGAAACCCGTCACGAACGACTCCTTTGGCATCCCGCGCCCGATGTAGAAGCCAGCAAACGACCCGACCATGAACACGTCGCTGTGCGCGAAGTTAATAAACCGCAACACGCCATAAACCATCGTGTAGCCCAGTGCGATGAGTGCGTAAATCGCGCCGAGAGAAAGGCCGTTAATGAGCTGTTGGAGAAATTCGGTCACAAGCGGATCGGAATGCGCTGAATCCCAACGACACGGACCTCCCGGACGGCATGGTCGGCCCACCAAGTCACCAGCCAGCCACCGAATCGGTTCACCTGCAAGCACACGCGACCGGATCGGGGCAGTTCAAAGTCCGGCCGATGGAACGGATTGTCAGCCAGTTGCTCAAACGCCCTTTGCAAACGGTCGCGGTCCCGTTTCGGAAGTTGCCATGCGGTTTCCAGCACGGCCCGGTCGGTGGCGTAGGTGTAGCCGAGGTTCATCGGCCTTCGGCGACGAGCTTCTGGTGCATCGCCTCAAACTCAGCGGCTGTGACCTTTTCTCCCCGGTCCATCCGTTCCACCCGGCGGTCAAGCTCGGCGAGATAATCAGGGTCGTCCTGCTGGGCGAGGAACATCAGATACGCCTCAAGGTCCAGCCGTTCTTCCCGGCTCAGCTTGGCCACTTCATTGCGGATTTCGGCAAGGCTCATGGCGGGAACCTACTCAAACACGCATCTCAAGGAAAGTGCTCGTTCGCCTCACGGATTCACCGTCTCCTTATACACGAACTTCCCGTCCTTCACCTCGATGATGACCGCCGGCTTCGTGGCGTTGCGCTTGGCGTCGAGCGTGGTCTTGCCGGTGACGCCGACGAAATCCTTCGTCACCGCGAGCGCGTCGCGGAGTTTCTGCCCGTCAGTGCCGCCAGCTCGCTTGATGGCGTCGGCGAGGACGAGCGCGGAGTCGTAGCCGAGTGCGGCCATCGCGTCGGGGACTTCGTTGTTCCAGCGGGCTTTGAACTTCTTAACGAAGGTCTGGACCATCTCGGCCTTGTCCTCGGGCGAGTAATGCGTGGAGTAGAAGGTGCCGTCCATCGCCTTGCCGCCGATGGTCAGCAGTTCGGGCGCTTCCCAGCCGTCGCCGCCAAAGATGGGCAGGTTGATGCCGAGCTGGCGGGCCTGCTGGGCGATCAGCCCTGCCTCCGTGTAGTAGCAGGGAGCGAAGATGGCTTCCGGGTTCGCGGCCTTGATGGCGGTGAGCTGGGCCTTGAAGTCCTTGTCGCCGCTGCTGAACTTCTGCTCGACGGAAATTTTGCCCCCGTCCGCGACGAACTTCTCTTTGAAGAACGTGGCCAGGCCGACGCTGTAGGGCGCGGCGGCATCGGTGAGCACGGCGACATTCTTCGCCTTGAGCGTGTTCTTGGCGAAGAGCGCCATCACGGTGCCTTGGAAGGGGTCGATGAAGCAGACGCGGAAGACGAAGTCGCCGACCTCGGTGACCTTCGGGTTCGTCGAGCTGGGCGAAATCATCGGCACCTTGGCGTTTTGGCAGATGGGCGCGGCCTCCATCGACCGGCCCGACGCGACCTCGCCAAGGATGGCGATGCACTTGTCGCGCGAGACGAGCTTGCGCACGACGCTGGCCGATTCGCCCTGCTTGGACTGCGTGTCCTCGGTGATCAGCTCGAACTTCCGGCCCAGCACGCCGCCGGCGGCGTTGAGCTCCTCGATGGCGAGCAGCGTGCCCTTGTGCGACGACTGGCCGAAGGTGGCTTCCTTGCCCGTCAGCGAAGCGAACTCACCGACCTTGATGGCCGCACCCGCTGCCGCTTGGGAGTCGCCCGATTTGCCTGGCACGGGCTCCTCGGACTTTTTGCAAGCGGTGAGGAGGGAGCCGGTGGAAACAGCGATGGCTGCCAAGGCATGACGGCGCGTGAGGGGAGCGTTCATAGTGAGCATTTGAATTGGCCGACCCGCAGACCGGCTTTGGCCCGGAGGCTAGGCAAGCATCACGGTGGATTCAATCCTCAATCACCCTTGCAGTTCAAAGCCGCAGCCCGGCCGACTGGCCTGCAACTGCGGAACCCCGCAGTCCCCGTGCTCAGGCGGAGCCTACTTCCCGGCCTTCTTCAGCACCTCGGCAATGGACACCTCAGCACCACCGCGCCGCTTGCTCTCGTCCGCCGCCTCCATGAAGGCAAACAGCTCGATGGTCTCCTCGGGCTTGACCGGGACCACGCCGCTTTGAAAGGCCTTGATGGCCTCGGCCACGAGCGGCGCATAACCATCGTATGCCCCGATGGGTGCCTCGCCCTTGTCTCCCTTGGCCACGCCGGAGTAGCCCTTGGCCTCGCGGAAAATGCCGGTGCGCCCACCCTTCCACTTGCCGGTCACTTCAATCCTTCCATCCGCCGTGGTGCCGCGCTTCACGGTTTCACAGCCCAAGCCCATCACCGTGAAGAGCGTCTCGCAACCATGGACGCCATACCAGAAGAGGTCGGGGTGGGAAGGCTCCAGGCTGGCGGGACTCGTGGCTTCAGCATAGTTCACCTTGCCGACCGAGCCGCCGCGCACGGCCTGCGCGGCCTTGGCGTAACGAAGCGAGGAAGAGCTCCACACGGGAACGTTGGCCTCCTTGGCCAGGCGGAAGATCTCGAGCACGTCCTTCAACGAGCCGGCCATGGGCTTGTCAATGAACAGCGGCTTGCGGGCTTTGATGACCGGGATGGCCTGCGCCAGATGTGGCCGACCGTCCACGCTCTCGATGAACACCGCGTCCACATTTTTCACCATCTCCTCGATGGAGTCGTAGAGCTTCACGCCGTATTTCTCGACCAGGGTCTTGGTGAAACCCTCCACACGATCCCGGCTGGAGGCGATGTCCTGGCTGCCGCCCTTGAAGGCGGCGACCACCTTGGCACCGGGCACGTGGGCCTTGTTCTGCGGGTTGTTGAGAATGTCCGTGAAGGCGGGGACGTGCGAGGTGTCCAGCCCGATCATGCCGATGCGAAGGTCGGCGGCGGCAAGGGTTTGGGCGAGGGCGGCTAGCAGGGCCACTGCGGCGAGGATGGATTTCATGAGCATGGTTTTCAGGTGACTGGCAGGCTTCGACCGCAGGTGCACACACGATATTCGCCGCGCTATCCGCGCCGGACGAACGCGCCGGACTGCCATTCTTTTTCCACCTCGGTGGCTACGAGTTTCCAGCCGGCCTGCTGATAGGCGCGCTTCACCCTGGCAAACTGCGTCTCCAAGATGCCGGCCAGCACCAGCACGCCGTCGGACCGCAGCCGGTTCAGGATGCGGTCGCGCTCGGCGATGAGGAGGTCGAAAATCAGATTCGCGCAGACGACGTCATAACGCGTCGCGCTCGCCAGCGGCAGCTTGGTGAGGTCGTGTTGCACCGGCCTGACAAGCTGCGCCACCTCGTTCTGCGCTGCGTTGGCCTTAGCCACGCGCACGGACTCGGGATCAAAATCAAAACAACGCACGGGCGCATAACCCAGCTTGGCGGCGGCGATCGCGAGGATTCCCGACCCGGTGCCGATGTCCAAGAAGGACTGTTTCAGGCCGACCTTCCGTGTGGCCACGAGCTGCTTGAGGCAAAAGCCTGTCGTCGCGTGGTGCCCCGTGCCAAAGCTCAGGCCAGGATCCAGGATGACCACCGCCTGCCCCTTGCGCGGCTTCTGCTTCACCCAACTGGGCTTGATGAGCAGCGCGTCACCGATGACCAGCGGCTTGAAGTGCCGTTTCCACGACTCCGCCCAGTCCTCGCGGCGAACCCTGCTCGCCGAGATTTCGCCGGGGCCGATATCGATCCCGCATTCGGCAAGCGCGGCCAGCCCGGATCGCAACTTGGCCCGCGCGGCGGTGCTCCACTGCGCAGGTTTTTCCAAGTAGGTGGAAACGGTTGTCTCGCCCGTCTCGGCATCGAAGTAAGTCGAGGGCGTCTGGCCGAAGACGCGCAACAACAGTTCCGCGACGGCCTCCTCGGCTTCGCGGGAAGTGGCGATGGAAACTTGGGTGAGCGGGGCAGATTTCATTTTGAGTTAGCCGCGAAAGGGCACAAAGGGCACAAAAAAAACATCTTACCTTTGAGTTCCTTGCGCCCTCTGGTGGCAGAACTTCATGGCAAATCCCGCCACGGCGTGAAGTTCAACAGCGAGACTTCGCTGCGATGCGACCGCTGTTCCACAACGGTCACGCTGGCATACTCGATGTCGAAGTGCGCGAGCTTGGGCAGCGGCAGCTCCAGCAGCAGCGAGAGCAGCATCCGAATCACGCCGCCGTGGCAGACGATGGCGACAGTCTGGCCCGGGCAGTCGCGGAGGATTTGCTTCAGGCACGGCTCGATGCGCGCGCGGTATTGCGGACCGGTCTCGGCACCCGGGACTTCGCCAGCCTCTAGTTTCGCAAGCCAGTCAAACGCACTGACCTCGAAACGCTCCTGCACCTGCTGCCAACTCAGGCCGGTCCAATCGCCGAAATCCACCTCGTGCAGGCCCGCGAGCGTGGTGGCGGCCAGGCCCTTCTGCGCGGCCAGTGGCGCGACCGTTTGCTGCGCGCGCTTCATGGGGCTGACGTAAATCGAGTTGAAGTGCGTGCCCGCGAGATACTCCGCCAGTGCCTTCGCCTGTTCGTGTCCGCGCGGCGAGAGATCCATGTCGATGCGCCCGCCAAAGATGCGGTGGTAGCGCGCCTCAACTTCGCCATGACGCAGGAGGAAGAGACGGGTGGGAGTGGGGGAAGTCATGGAAGGGAATAGGTGATAGGGAATGGGGAATGGGGAAGACGACGCGAAGGAAACCCTATTTCCTATTCCCTATTTCCATTTTCCTCGGCTGCGTCACTTCACGGCGGCTTCTTGAAGGGAGAGGAGTTCGCGGATGCCCACGCGGCCGAGCGTCAGCATTGCGGCGAGCTGCTCGTCGCTGAAGGTGCTTTCCTCACCAGTGCCTTGCAGCTCGATGAACTCGCCCGCGCCGGTCATTACCAGGTTCATGTCCACCTGCGCGGCAGCGTCCTCGGTGTAGCAGAGGTCCAGCAGCGGGATGCCGTTGACGATGCCCACGCTGACGGCGGCGACGGAGTTGGCGATGGGATCGGCTGTGAGTTTGCCTTCGGCGATGAGCTTTTTCAGGGCGAGCCGCAGTGCGACGAATGCGCCGGTGATGGCCGCCGTGCGCGTGCCACCGTCGGCCTGCAACACGTCGCAATCCACGCAGATGGTGCGTGCGCCGAGCTTTTCTAAGTCGAGTGCGGAACGCATTGCACGGCCGATGAGCCGCTGAATCTCGACCGAGCGGCCGTCCACCTTGCCCTTGCTGCTGTCGCGTTGCTTCCGCGTGAGCGTGGAGTAAGGCAGCATGGAATATTCGGCGGTGATCCAGCCGCCGGTGACGCCCTGCTCCTTCATCCAGCGCGGCACGGACTCCTCGATGGTCACGCCGCAGATGACGCGCGTGCTGCCCCACTCGATGAGCGTGGAGCCCGCCGCGTGCGGCGCGATGTGGTTATGGAAGCGGACGCGGCGGAGCTGGTCAGCCCGGCGCCCTTCGGCACGCAGGAAGGTAATGGAAGCGGATTCGGCCATAAGGGCGGCGATGTTAGGAACCGCCCGCAGCCGGAGCAATGGTGAATGTCGCCCACAAGCCGACGAGCCGGCGAGGACGCCGGCGACACGGCCCGCGAGACGCGGGCGCTACGTAGCGCCAGCCTCTGGCCGGCCGTGCCGCAAGCGTCCCGCTTGCCCGCCTCGGACTTTGGACTTTGGACTTTTGCCTCC
>Ga0075471_10001203_pt1 | contig 16860 bp, 11 predicted proteins | sample DEB19_08_DNA_2_FD_74787 | JGI IMG/M metagenome (GOLD analysis project Ga0075471, IMG submission 74787) | Aqueous microbial communities from the Delaware River and Bay under freshwater to marine salinity gradient to study organic matter... | ecosystem: Environmental > Aquatic > Marine > Coastal ... | reverse complement strand
CTCATCGTGGCCGACAAACTCGAGGTCGTCGGCCTGAAAGGCAGCGAGGAAAAAATGCCCAGCGAACTTTCCGGCGGCATGAAAAAACGCGCCGCCATCGCCCGCGCCCTCGTCATCGAGCCGCAATTGATTCTTTACGATGAGCCGACCAGCGAACTGGACCCGCTCTCATCCGTCGTCATCGCCGAGGAGATTTTCGCCCTCAACCAGCGCATCGGCGTCACCTCCATCGTCGTCTCCCACGACCGCGACCTCGCGTTCGGCGTGGCCGACCGCATCGCTTTCATCAACCAAGGTCGCATCCTTGCCATCGGCACACCCGCCGAAGTGCGCGCCCACCCCGACCCGCTGCTCCAGGAATTTTTGAACGCCAGCTTTAAACCAGATCAAGCAAAGGAATGATATGAGAAACAGTCTTGAAACCCGCCTCGGCATCTTCGTCGCGCTCGCCCTCATCGCCGCCCTCGTCATCGTGGATCTCGTCGGCGGCTTGGACTTCTTCAAGGGCGGCTACCACGTCACCGCCCGCTTCAACAACATCTCCGACCTCAAGCTCGGCGATGCCGTCAAGATGTCCGGTGTCAACATCGGCCGCGTAGACCAGATCCAGCTCACCGACGGCAAGGTCCGCGTCTCCATGCGCCTCAACCAAGGCGTCATCGTCAAGACCGACAGCACCGCCACAATCCGCTTCACCGGCCTGATGGGGCAGAATTTCGTCGCCGTCGACTTCGGCAGCCCGAACGCCCCCGGCGCCGCCAACGGCGCCGAGCTCACCGGCCTCGAGCAGGCCGACCTCAACGCCCTCATGGCCAAACTTGATGCGGCCGCCGCGGGCGTCGAAAACCTTACCAAGAGCTTCACCGGCGACAAGATCGACAACCTCCTCGGCCCCATCACCGATTTTCTCAAGCAAAACAGCCAGCCCCTTTCCGACTCCATCAGCAACCTCAAAAACATCTCCGGCCAGATCGCTTCCGGCCAAGGCACCGTCGGTAAATTGATTTACAGCAACGAACTCTACGACTCCGCCCTTGCCACCGTCACCAACCTTCAAGACACCGCCGCAGAGCTCAAGGCCACCATCGCTGATGCCCAGACCATCCTCGCCGAAGCCAAGGCCGGCAAAGGCACCTTGGGCAAACTGCTCACCGACGATACGCTCTACAATGAAACCACCGGCACGATGACCAACCTCCACCAGATCATGCGCAAGATCAACAGCGGCCAAGGCACCGTCGGCAAACTCATCAACGATCAGGAATTCTATAAGAACGCCAAACTCTCCCTCCAGAAACTCGACAAAGCCACCGAAGGCCTCGAAGATCAAGGCCCGCTGAGCGTGCTCGGCACCGCGGCCAGCAGCCTCTTCTAGCAGCACCGGTCTCCGGCCCGGCGCGTTCCCAACGTTTGATTACAAATCACTTATGACTCCTCCGCCCCTGCTCAAACCCACCTCCAGCCAGATGCACGAAGTCGATTACCAGATCCACGGCGACGCGATGCAGTTCGTCGAGATCGAACTCGATCCCAACGAAGCCGCCGTCGCCGAAGCCGGCGGCATGATGTTCATGGACGACGGCATCGAGATGGAAACCGTCTTCGGCGACGGCTCGCAAAAGACCGGCGGCTTCATGAGCGCGCTCATGGGCGCGGGCAAACGCCTGCTCACCGGCGAGTCGCTCTTCATGACCGTCTTCCAGAATCGCGGCCTCGGCAAAAAACGCGTCGCCTTCGGCGCGCCCTATCCCGGCAAGATCATCCCCGTCCACCTCGCCGAAATCGGCGGCGAACTCATCGCGCAAAAAGACTCCTTCCTCTGCGCCGCCAAAGGCGTGAGCGTCGGCATCGCCTTCAACAAAAAAATCGGCGCGGGCTTTTTCGGCGGTGAAGGCTTCATCATGCAACGCCTGCAAGGCGACGGCTGGGCGTTCCTCCACGCCGGCGGCAACATCCATGAGCGCGTGCTCGCCCCCGGCGAACTCCTGCGCGTGGACACCGGCTGCATCGTCGCCTTCCAGCCCGGTGTGGACTTCGACATCCAGTTCGTCGGCAAAATAAAATCCGCGCTCTTCGGGGGCGAAGGGCTGTTCTTCGCCACCCTGCGCGGCCCCGGCAAAATCTGGCTGCAATCGTTGCCCCTGAGCCGCATGGCCAACCGCATCACCGCCGCCGCCAGCGTAGGTGGGCGGCGCGAGGAAGGCTCCGTCCTCGGCGGCCTCGGCAACCTGCTCGACGGCGACAGCTGATTTCGGCGCGCCAAGCAGATCTGATTTTTTGCGGCGGTCTCTAACCGCCGCTTTTCTTTTGCCCTATTGAATCAGCTTTCTGCGAGTGCTACCCTGCGCTTGCGTGAAAAAGATTCTTCTCCCCACGGCGCTCCTCACCCTCGCTCTGCTTTCCGCCTGTCGTCCCGCGAACCCGTCCGTGTCCGGCACGATTGAAGTGGACGAAGTCCGCCTCGCCTCGCGCTACGGCGGCCGCGTGCTGAAACTTTCCGCGCAGGAAGGCGACGCGCTCACCAACGGCCAACCGCTCGTCGAACTCGAAGCCGACGAACTCGAGGCCGACCGTGACCGCGCCGCCGCGCAACTTGCCGAAGCCGAGGCCGGCCCGCGCCAGGAAGAAATCGCCGCCGCCAAAGCCGATTGGGAAGCGCAGGTCGCGCAATGGGATTTCGCCCGCGCCGAAGCCAAGCGCGCCGAAGAATTGTTCGCACAAAAAGCCATCGCCGCCACCGAGCGTGAACAGGCCAACATGCGCGGCACAAGCGCCGAAAAAGCCGTGGCCGCCGCGAAGGCGCGTTACGACCTGCTCCTCGCCGGCACGCGCCCCGAGCAGCTCACCGCCGCCCGCGCGCAGCTTGCCGCGCTCGACGCCCAGCTCCGCGAGACGCGCCTGTCCGCGCCGGGTGATTGCGTGTTGGAGACGCTCAGCGTGAAGGTCGGCGACGTGCTCGCTCCCAACCAACCGCTCGCCACGCTGCTGCTCCCCAATCATCTTTGGGTGCGCGTGTTCGTGCCGGAGCCGTGGCTTGGTCACATCCGCGTCGGCCAGCAACTCCGGGTGCGGGTGGATTCGTTTGCGGGCAAAGATTTCGCCGGCACGGTGGAGCAGATTGCGCGCGCCGCCGAGTTCACGCCGCGCAACGTGCAGACCGTGGACGAACGTGTGAAACAAGTCTTCGGGGTCAAAGTGCGGCTGGAAAATTCCGCCAATGAACTCCGCGCCGGAATGGCGGCGGATGTGTTTTTCCCAACCATGAAATAATTTCGCGATGCCCGCCGAAACCATGATTGAGTGTGAGCGTCTGACCAAACGGTTTGGGCATTTCACCGCTGTGGACGGCGTTTCGTTCTCAGTCGCCAAGGGTTCGATCTTCGGCTTCCTCGGGCCGAACGGCTCGGGCAAATCCACGGTCATCCGCATGTTGTGCGGGCTCCTCGAACCGAGCGCGGGACAGGCGCGCATCGCAGGATTCGACGTGGCGCGCGAGCCGGACCGGATCAAGAATCTCATCGGCTATATGTCGCAGAAGTTCTCGCTCTACGACGAATTGACGGTGCACGAGAACCTCATTTTCTACGGCCGGCTCTATGGTTTGAGCGGCGCGGAACTCACGAAGCGGCACGATGAACTCATCGCGCTTACGCACCTCGAACCCTATCTGACGCGGCGCGCCTCGGTGCTCTCCGGCGGCTGGCGGCAGCGGCTGGCGATGGCGTGTTCGCTCATCCACCAGCCGAGCGTGTTGTTCCTCGATGAACCGACGGCGGGCATCGACCCGGTGGCGCGGCGGGAATTGTGGGATTTGTTGTTCGAATTTTCGAGTCGCGGGATGACGTTGTTCGTCACGACGCATTACATGGATGAGGCGGAGCGTTGCTCGCACGTGGGCTACATCCACATGAGCAAGCTCGTGGTGTGCGGCGACCCGGATCATTTGAAGCAGTTGCCGGTGGTGAATCCGCCCGGCACGAAACGGCTGGACGTCACGTGCGACCACGTGACGGTGGGCTTGCAGGCGGTCCGCCACGAGCGCGGCGTGCACGGCGCGACGGTGTTCGGCCAGTCCATGCACCTGCTGGTGGATGCGGGCCTGCCGGAGCAATTCCTGCGCGACAAGCTCGCCGCCGTGAACATCCACCAAGCGGACATCCGTCCCATCGCGCCGTCGCTGGAGGATGTGTTCGTGGCGCTGACGGCGAACAACGATGGAGGCGGCAAATGAACCGGATCTTCCGCGGCTTCCGCGCCATCCTTTACAAGGAGTTCATCGTCGTGGGGCGCGACCCGATGACGCTGTTCTTCATGTTCTTCCCCCCGCTGGTGCAGCTGTTGGCGTTCGGTTTCGCGTTGGATATGGACGTGAAGCACCTGTCCACCGTGGTGCTGGACGAAGACCGCACCGCGCACAGCCGGAAACTCATCGAGAGCTTCGTGAACACCCGGACATTCCGCGTGACGGGCGAGGTCGGCAGTGTGCGGGAGATGGAGGAGTTGATCCGGCAGGGCAAGGCTTACGTGGGCTTGCAGATTCCGCCGGACTTCTCACGCCATCTCGCCGCCGGACGCAACGCCCAGATCCAGGTGCTGATCGACGGCTCAAGTTCCAGCATCGCATCGAGCGCGCTGAACACGGCGCTGAATCTTGCGTTCCGGCAATCGGCGTTGACGCTGCTGCCGCAGACCGGTCGGCGTGACCTGCCGGTGGAGGTGCGCCCGCAGATCCTTTACAACCCCGCGATGCGCAGCCCGAACTTCTTCGTGCCGGGCGTCATCGCGCTGGTGTTGCAGATCGCGACGGTGTTCGCCACGGCGATGTCGCTGGTGCGCGAGCGCGAGCGCGGCACGCTGGAGCAGTTGCTCGTGAGCCCGTTGTCGCGCTGGGGCTTGATGTTGGGCAAGCTCGCGCCGTATCTGCTCATCGGCATGACGATGGGCGCAGGCGTTTTCGGCATCATGGTGTGGGTATTTCATGTGCCCATCGCGGGTAGCTTGAGCGCGTTAGCGGTGGCGACTTTCTTTTACGTGTTCGCGTTGTTGAGCCTGGGCCTGCTCATCTCCACGCGGGCGCAGAACCAGATGCAGGCGCTGCAGATGACGATGGTGTTCATGCTGCCATCGGTGTTCTTCTCCGGTTTCATCTTTCCGCGAGAAACGATGCCCTGGATTTTCCAAGCCATCGGGGCATTGCTGCCGGCAACCTACTTCATCGAATTGAACCGCGCCATCGTTTTGCGCGGCGCGCACTTCCTGGAATTCTGGCCGACCCTGCTCATCCTGGCTGTAATGGCGGCGGGGTTGTTTGTGCTGTGCGCGGCGCGGTTCCGCCGAAAATTTGCCTGACCGACAGCGGAACTGAAGTTGCCCCGGCCCTGTTTTAACCCGGCTTATCCCGCCGCCGCCGCGCTTGAACCTTTACACCCCCACGCACCCCGGTTAGATTAACTGACGCGAGCGGAACAACCATCCTGTCCGATAAATCCAGGCAAGAACTGCGCGCCCAACCATTGAATTTATGAGCCAAAAGCCAGCCAAAGAGTCACAAAACAAAGCCACTTCAGGCGCGCCCAAATACCCGGGTATCCGCGTCACCTGCAACGGTAACCAGCTCGTCACCCAATGGGTCGAGACCCGCATCACCGACGGCGGCATCTTCTACCCCATCACCCCTTCGACCGAAGGCGGGGAAATCTACCAGCAATCCTACGCTACCGGCGAATTGAACGTCTGGGGCGGCCAGAAAGTCGCCGTTGAGACCGAAGGCGAACACGCGGCTCAGGGCGGCGCGACGGCCTTCGCCGTATCCGGCAAACGCGCGGTGAATTTCACCTCCGGCCAGGGCATCGCCTACGCGATGGAGCAGTATTATCACGCGCCCGGCAAGTTCTCGACGATGGTCCTCGAAGTCGGCGCCCGCGCACTGACCAAGCACGCGTTGAACGTCCACTGCGGTCACGACGACATCTACGGCGCGCTCGATGTCGGCTGGATCATGACGATGTCCAAGGACGCGCAACACGCCGCCGACCAAGCCATCATCCTCCGCCGCGTCTGCGAACTCGCTTTGAACCCGGGCATGAACATCCAGGACGGCATGCTCACGACCCACTCCGAACGCACCTATCTCGCCCCGGAGGCCGAACTCCTCCGCGAATACCTCGGTGCAGCGGACGATATCATTGATTGCCCGACGCCCGCACAGCGCGAACTTTTCGGCCCGAAACGCCGCCGGGTGCCGGAAATGATGGATCTCAAGAATCCATTGCTGCTCGGCCCGGTGCAGAACCAGGAGCACCACATGAACGGCATCGTGGCGCGCCGTAACAATTTCAACGAACCCATTCTCGGCTTCCTCGAAGCCGCTTATGCGGACTTCGGCAAGCTCACCGGCCGTAATTACGGGCTAATTTCCCAATACAAGTGTGACGATGCGGATACCGTGTTCGTCTCGCTCGGCTGCGCTGCCGACAACATCGAAGCCGCCTGCGATTACCTGCGCGACCAGCGCAACGCCAAGGTTGGCAGCATTCACATCAACGTCATCCGCCCGTTCCCCGAAGCCGCCATCATCGAAGCGCTGCGAGGAAAGAAGAACGTCATCATCTTGGAGCGCACCGACGAAGGTCTGGCCGGCGACAACCCGCTGGGCCGCGACATCCGCGTGGCGCTCAACAAGGCCAACGAAACCGCCAAGTTCGGTGGCGTGCTCCCGAAACTCACGCCCGCCGAAACCCCGCGCCTGTTCCGTGGCGCTTACGGCGTCGGTTCGCGCGATTTCCGTCCGGAGCACACGCTCGGCGCTTACGAATTCGCCACCGGCGCCACCAAGCGCAAGGACGGCAAGTCCGCTGCGGACGGCGAAACCTTCTTCGTCCTCGGCGTTGACCATCCTTACGCGGTGATTTCCAAGGACACGCCGTCGTTGCTGCCCGACAAAGCCATCGCGGTGCGTTTCCATTCCATCGGCGGCTGGGGCATGATCACGACGGGCAAAAATCTCGGCGAAATCATCGGCGACTTCGGCGAACTGCTGAAGAAGCGCGCCAACGTGGTTGAGCCCGACGGTCGCCTCAAGGAACAGTTGTTCATCATGGCGAACCCGAAATACGGTTCGGAAAAGAAGGGCGCGCCCACGAATTACTACCTCACCGTCGCCCGCGACCAGATCAAGGTGAACTGCGAGCTGAACCACGTGGACGTCGTGCTCTGCTGCGACCCGAAGGCGTTCACGCACACGAATCCGCTCGACGGCATCAAGAAGGGCGGCGCGCTCGTCTGGGAATCCAGCGACTCGCCGGAAGTCGCGTGGCAGCGCATCCCGGCGAAGCATCGCCAGTTCGTGAAGGACAACAACATCCGGGTGTTCATTCTGCCCGGCTTCGAGATCGCCCGCAAAGCGACCAGCCAGCCGGAACTCCAGTTGCGCATGCAGGGCAACTCGTTCCTCGGCGCGTTCTTCAAGGTGTCGCCGTTCCTCAAGGACAACAACATCGACGAAACGACGTTCCACGAAACCGTCTTGCACCAGTATCAGAAGAAGTTCGCCCGCTTCGGCGACGCCGTGGTTGCGTCCAACATGACGGTCATGACCGAAGGCTTCTCCCGCGTGCAGGAAATCAAGATCGGCAAACCCGAAGAACCCGATCGCTCCTCGATGCGCAACGCCCCCGTCGCGCCGCTCAACGCTGGCCCGCTCATCCCGACCGCCGGTTGCGGCACGAGCTGCGGCAGCGGCGGCATCCCCACGCCCGCCGAGCAGACGCCGCGTTACGCGTTCCAGAAGATGGCGACGTTCGACAAGGAATTCCGCGCCGGTCTTGGTTATCATCAACCCGCCGGTGCGCTTGCCTCGCTGGGCGTGATGGCATCCGGTACGGGCGCGACACAGTCCAAGTATGTCGCGCGCCGCGAAACGCCCGTTTACATTGCCGAGAACTGCACGCAGTGCATGGAGTGCATCACCGCCTGCCCCGACACGGCGCTGCCGAACACCGCCCAGGACGTCGCCACAGTGCTGAAGACAGCGGTGAATTACTACGTCACCGACAATGCCGAGCGCCCGAAGCTCGCTGCGGAATTGAAGGGCATCGAAGAACGCGCCCGCGTGAAGATGAACGAGTCCGTGAAGGCCAAGACCAATGCGCCGTTCAAGGACATCATCCGCGCCGAAGTCTCCGCGCTCACGACCATCAGCGACAAGACCAAGACGGAATTCACCAGCATCATTGACAAGCTGCCGCTCGCCTACTCGAACGTCCCCGCCATCTTCCGCTCGCTTGAAGGCAAGCAGGCCGGCGCAGGTGGCTTGTTCTCCATCTTCGTGAGCGACCTCTGCAAAGGCTGCGGCGAATGTGTGCAGGTCTGCGGCGACCACGATGCGCTGCGCATGACCCGCGAGACCGAGGACTTGAACGCCGAACTCACGACCGCGCAGATCTTCTCACGCCTATTGCCCGACACGCCGCAGAAATTCCTCGGCCTCTACAACGACGCCGACGCCGCGAATTCCCGCGAAGCCGCGTTGCGCAATCACTTGATGGTGCGCCGCAATTACGAGGCGCTCGTCTCCGGCGACGGCGCGTGCGCCGGTTGCGGTGAGAAGTCCGTGCTCCGCGCGCTGGCTTCCGTGACCGAAGCCTACATGCGTCCGCTGTATCACAAGAAAGCCGACCGCCTGCGCGGCAAGGCCACCAACCTGGAAAATTCCGGTGCGGAACGCCTCGCGCAGCTCAAGGCCCGCAACGAAGCCGAATACCAGCTGTTCCGCAAGGCGGTCATCCACGTCATCATGAATCTCGGCGGCGAGAACGACAAGGACACCGCCCTGCGCATCGCGGATTACGAGGCGAAGCACGGCAAGATCACCGACGAGCAACTCATCAAGGCCATCGCCGCCGTGATGCGCCAGGACGCTTTCAATCACAAGGAGCTCCAGTCCATTGACGGACGCGCGGCCAACGGCCAGAGCGTGATGTTCATGGGCGCGAGCACCGGCTGCAACACAGTCTACGGTTCGACGCCGCCGTCCAATCCGCATCCGTATCCGTGGATGAACTCGCTGTTCCAAGACGGCTCGACCATCTCGTGGCTGCTCGGCGAATCGCTGATTCAAAATCACGCGCGTCGCTCCGTCGCTCCCGAACGCCTGTGCGACTGCCTTCTCGAAAAAACCGAGGACGTGATGACCGAAGCGAATTATTTCACGCTCACGCATCTCGAAGACGCGTTGATGACCGACCAGGAAGTCCGCGAACTCCCGAAGGTCTGGGTCGTCGGTGGCGACGGCGCGCTGGGCGACATCGGTTTCCAGAATGTCTCCAAGGTCATGTTGCAGAACCGCCCGAACATCAAGATCCTGATGCTCGACACGCAGGTCTATTCTAACACCGGCGGCCAAAACTCCGACTCGTCCACAATGCTCGGCGGCTACGACATGAACCAGTTCGGTCACGCGTCGCAGGGCAAGCTGATCGAGAAGAAGAACGTCGCCGAAGCGTTCACCAGCGGCCATGGCTCGCCGTTCGTCGCGCAGGTCTCGATGGCCAACGCCGCGAAACTTTACAAGGCGATGCTCGACGGCCTCGAATACCGCGGCACGGCGTTCTTCCAGGCTTACACCACCTGCCAACCCGAACACGGCGTCGGCGACAACATGAGCGCCGACCAGGCCAAGATGGTCCGCGACGCGCGCGGGATGCCGGAGTTCGTGTTCAACCCGCGCAACGGCGAGACCATGCAGGAAGTGTTCGACCTCAAGGGCAATCCGAGCGTGAACCGCGACTGGTGGCGCACGAAATACAAGGACAGCGGCGAGGAATACAACTTCACCGTGGCGCATTGGGCCATCACCGAAGGCCGCTTCCGCAAGCACGTCAAGGCCATCAAGGAAGAGGAGGCCCGCGAACTCATCCTGCTCGACGACATGCTCGAGCTCATCACGCAGGACGACGTCATCCAGCGCCGCATATTCAAGCCCGGCCACCGCTCGAACGTCCCGAACTTCGGCTGCTACATCAAGGCCGACGTCGGGGGCAAGTTGAAATACTTCGCCGTGACGCGCCAGATGGTGCTGTTCGCCGTGGAACGCCGCAAGGCGTGGCGCATGCTGCAGAGCAAGGCCGGCGTGGTGAACAAGGATTACCTCGCGCAGAAGGCTTTCCTCGCGAAGGTGGACAAGGGCGAGATCAGCCTCGCCGATGCGCAGACCAAGACCCGCGAGCTGCTCAACGCCGAACTGGCGAAGCTCAACTGAGCCTAGCGATTCACACGAAGGCCGCCAGCGATGGCGGCCTTTTTTGCGCCCAGCCCCGCCGCGCCGCACAACTCCCGGAGAAAAAAGACCCGCATCCGCCGCGGCATGCGCCTTGAATTCGCTTCGCGCCCATTCATAATAGCCGCGCATGTCGCGCCAGCCGAAAGCTTCAGCCCGCCCCGCCTCCGTCCTGATTTTGGGCGTGGGCTCTTTCGCGCACAGCATCGGCACCGCGCTGGCCAACGCCGGGGCGACAGTCTCCACATATCTCACGCGCAACTACGGCCACTACGCCCCTTCGCTCGTCGGGCCGACCTTCACACGCGAGGCGCATCCGAGTCCCGTGCCGCTGCTCCAGAAGCTCGGCGTGGACCTCGTAATCCCGCAGTCGATTGACTGGGCGTTGCAGCCGTGGGCCAAAGACCTGGTGAAATCCGGCGTGGGGATCTTTTCGCCGACTGGCCCGGCGATGCAGATCGAGCGCGAGCGCGACCTGGCGCGGGAGCTTTGCGCCAAGTTCAAAATCCCTTTTCCCAAGGCCTTCGTCGCACAGAATCGGCTCGCGGCCGAGCGCATTTTGGCCAAACACCCGCACCCGTTCGTCATCAAGAATCCGCTCTGCTCGCCGACGAGTCCGATCCACACGATCCTCTGCGAGACCATGGCGGACACGCAGGCTTGGTTGCGCAACGTGAATTATGCCGAAGGTGTTTTTCTCCAGGAGTATCTCGGCCGCGCCGAGGCCGGCCACATCGTGCTGGTGAGCGGCGGCGAAATCCATTCGCTCGTCACCAATCAGGAATACAAATACGCCTTCGCCGGCAACCAAGGCATCATCGCCGGCGCGCCGCTCGGCGGCCTCGTTGAACGCGACCCCGGTGACAAATACGGCCTTGCCCGCGAACTCATCCAACCGCTCCGGCCGTGGCTGCGCAAGGTGAAGTTCAACGGCCCGCTCCAAGTCACCGCAATCAAGCGCGGCGGCAAATGGCACGTCATCGAATATAACATCCGCATCGGCGTCACCTCCGGCCCGATGATTTTGCGGATGCTGGCCAATCCCGTCGAGACGCTGCTCCGCACCGCCCAGAACGAAAAAATCGCGCCGCATTTTCCCGGCGCGATCAAGTTTGGCTGCTCTTTGACGCTCGCGGGCTACGGCTATCCGTTCACGCAGGTGCGTGGACCGCAATTGCCACTGGAGGTTTGCGGCAAGCCAGACTGCGATGTGTGGTGGAACGAGGTCGCTCCCGGCCCGGACGGCAGTCTCCTTGCCGCGGGCCACCGCATCGCCGACGTCATCGCCCTCGCGCCCACGCTCCCCGCCGCCATCGCCAAAGCTTACGCAAATATCCGCAAGCTCCGTGTCGTCGGCAGTTACTACCGCACGGATGTGGGCCAAAGCCTCTGGCCGCCGGGCCGGAGTTGAATCCCCTCTTCAACGTCCGCAAGTGGGCGATGGTCGCCTTGATTTCGTCGTCGCTCCTCGTTTCAGCGAACAGCTTCATCTTGGTCTTGCCATCTTCAACGAGCCCTCCCTTGGTGGACTTGAACGCCCCCGCGTCACCCCCGCCGGCCGACACCTTCGCGTCGCAATAATCCTTCACGCCGGCTTTCTGACCCAGCTTGGTCTGGCCTTGCTGTCTTTGCCATGGCGACTGGCACAAGGCTGTTCCCACAACGCGCTTCCATCCGCCGCCATGGCGAGAACTGTGCCGCCGGCGAGGATGCCAATAAACAAGAAGGTATTTTTAACATTCCTGCTTGGATTAGTTGTTTTTTGATTTGTCCGGGTTTTTTGCCGTATCTTTGGATTTTTTGGGCTTCGGTTACTGTTGCCACATTGGTTTTCTGACCGCCCTCGCCGCGAAAATGATTTAGAGCTTTAATGAATTTCTGTTTCGTGTTTTATCTTCAGCCGCCGTTTGATGAATCTGATTGCCGCCAATTTTCCGCTGCGCCCCGCTTGGACCGAGATCGATCTCGGCAAGCTGCGCCGCAACCTCCAGCTCATCCGCGCCGACCTGCCGCGCGCCGTCAAGTTCCTCGCCGTTGTGAAGGATGAGGCCTACGGCCACGGCGCCTTCGATGTCGCCCGCATCGCCATCGAGGAAGGCGCGTGGGGCTGCGGCTTGAGCACGCTCGAGGAAGCCCTGACACTGCGTGAAGCGGGCATCACCGCGCCGCTTCTGCTGCTCGGCGAACGCCAGGAAGCCGAACTCCCGTGGTGCGTGGAGCACGATCTCACCGTCTGCGTCAACGAACCCCACACTATCCGCAAACTCGCCCGCGTCGCGGCCGCCCGAAACAAGCGCGTGCCGGTGCACCTGAAAATCCACACCGGTATGAGCCGCTACGGCGTGCGTTGGGATGAAGCCTTGCCGCTCGTCGCACAGATCGTCGCCGAGAATGCCCTTCAGCTCGAAGGCGTCATGACCCACTTTTCGCAGTCCGACGAAGTGGACAAATCCTTCGCCAACCTGCAGCTCGCGCGCTTCCACGAAGTTCTCACCGCGCTCGCCGCGCGAAAAATTTCCGTGCCCCTCCGCCACGCCTGCAACAGCGGCGGGTTCCTTGACCTGCCGCACGCGCATTTTGACATGGTGCGCACTGGCATCCTGATGTTCGGCATTTTTCCCTCGACCGTCTGCCGCCAGATTCCAGGTATCGAGCCGGTGATGTCGGTGAAGGCGAAAATCGCCTCGCTCCAGAAGCTCAAGCCCGGCGAGGTCGTCGGCTACGGGATGCGCTACACCGCGCCGAGCGAACGCCGCATCGCCGTGCTGCCCATCGGCTACGGCGACGGTTTCCCACGCGTGCGCAACACCGGCTGCGCGCTCATCCATGGCAAACGTGCCCCGCTCATCGGCGGCATCGCGATGGACGCGCTCATGGTGGACGTGACCGCCATCCCCGAGGCGCAGTTGTGGGATGAAGCCGTGCTGATGGGCCGCCAAGGCAACGACGAGATCACGGTCCACGACATCGCCAAGTTGAAGAATTCCGTGAGCTACGACGTGCTGACCAACTGGCGCCTGCGCCTGCGCCGCAAGGCGGTGAATGGAGACACTCGTTTCATCCGCGCCTTAATTTGATTTGTGAAACTCCTTTTCTCCGAACACAAGCCGGACTACGGCCATTACATCTTTCCCTACGCCATCTGGGCCGTGCCGGAACGCGGGGAGACGCCCGCCGATATCTTCAATGCCGGCTTCCTGCCCTCCTCGCGCAACCTCGACCGCTTCTACCTCTGCCGGCAGGTGCGGTTGAACCTTCCCAAGTTCAAGCCGTCCTCGGAAAACCGCCGCGTGTTGCGCAAAGGTGAAGGCATCCGCGTGGAACTCGTCCCCCGCGAGAAATTCGACTACACGCCCGAGCGGCGGAAGTTTTTCAAGACCTACGCCGACATCAAATTCGGCAACGACGTGATGAGCTACGAGCGGCTCGACCTGTTGTTCAGCGCGCCCATCATCTCGCACCTCCTCCTCTTCACCGACGTCGCCACCGGCGCGGAAGTGGGCGTGGCCACGCTGTATCTGGAGGCCAAAGCGCTCGCGTTCTACTACTACGCGTTCTACGACCTGAACTATTACGCGCGCAACCTCGGGATGTTCATGATGACCTCGGCGGCGCAGCATTTCGCCGATAAGAAATTTTCCCACCTCTATCTCGGCTCGTGCTACAATCCGAATGCGCTCTATAAAACGCAGTTCGCCGGCGCGGAATTTTTCAATGGCGTCCGCTGGTCGGCGAACCTGAAGGAATTGAAATACCTCATCGCCCGCGAAAAAGCGGAAACCGCCACCCACCTGCTCGAGACCGAGGAATACCGCCAGCTCTTCTATTCGGGCGAACTCGAGTCCCTCACCGCCGCCAGCGACTTCCGGGTGAAGTTGAAAACCTAGCCGCGTAACTTGTAGTATTCCTCGTGGCTACTCGGCGCGCACCTTCCAGGAAGTCAGTTGATACGGGTCCGGCTTGCGCCACGCCTGCCACCAAACCACAGCTTCGGCGGTTTTTTCTTTGCCGTCCCATTTCACCCGGAGCGTGAGGCGGTAATTCATTCCCGCGACCACCTGTTGTTCCGCCGCGAGGATTTTGACGAGTTCCAACTTCGCCGCCGTTCCTTCCTTTTGCGCCGGAAGGGTCTTCGCTTGCGCCGCGATGGCCGCAGCCGCGGCGGCCTGCACTGTTTCGTTTGTGACCGTGGCTGGGGAATATCCGCCGGCAATCGCTTCTGCCTTCGCCGCCGGCGCAATAGCGAATACCACGATGGCGGTACTGATGGCGATGATTGTTTTTTTCATTTTGGGTTCCGCCTAACGACCCAAGCTCAGCGACCCGGCCCGCTGGACGCTACGATTGCAACCGCGACGCGATGGCCGGGTTCGCTGCAGCGCATGGTTAGGCGGCAACATCGCCATACCTCAATCCTTCTGCGTCGTGCTCTGCCATAGTGATGACCAAAATCTCGCGAAAAACCTACTCAACCAAGATTGCCGTTTGGCGCTGCTTTTGGTCAGGGACTCTGCCTCGGGGTAAAGTGTGCGATTCAAGTCGGCGATTTGTGAGCGAAACTGTGCCTCCAGCTGCGCCTGACGTTCACCGTCGAGAGCCTGCTGCTGTGCCTTCGCTCGAAACTCGGCGTTCGCTTGCGCCACACTCTTCTCCAACTTCTCAAGATGATACAACCCCACCTCTTCGGGTACGCAATCAATCCAAATGACATCCCCCTCGACTCCCGCCGGACGTTTTTCCGAATACTGCACCGCCTGCCAAACCGTCGTAAAAATGTAAGACCATCCCAAGGGAGGCAAGCCGGAAAGCCGGAAATGAACACGAACCAGCGAGCCGTCTTTGGTGTGGCATCGCTCTGTGGCAAGTCCAACAACTCGCAGGTCATTAAACTTCTTGGTCGAGAGGTGCATCATATGCCGCCTAACATAATGAGTGAGCGACAATTTTGTCGTGTATCAATCTCTTTGGTAGCGACGGTAAATCCTGGTTTTGGGCTTGTCTAGGAAGGATTTTTTGAAACCTTCGGAGGTTTTATTGAACCGGAAAAAACGACAATAGGGCCAGATTGCCGCCCAGCGGAAAAATTTTTGCCCAGTCACAAGTTGAGCCTGCGGGAGGTGATGCGCTTCAATCATTTTTCACATCGCACGCACTCGTACTTCTGGCATTGGATCAAAGGTATTATTCTGATTCATCACAAACGGCATCCGCGCGAGTTGGGGGCGGCAGAGGTGCGGGCGATCTCTCGGATTTTGCTTCAGAGAAGGATGTGGGCGCAGCGACGCAGAATCAGGTTCTGTGCGCGCTTTTGTTTCTGTATCGGGAGTTGTTGGCCATGGAGTTGGGGGCGATCGGGAGTATCGCGCGGGTAACCCGCCACCGGAAGCTGCCGACTGGGTTGAAAAAAGAGGAGGTGAAGCGGGTATTGGCGGCGGTGGGGCCGGAGTAACAGCTTGCTTGCCGGTTGCCCTATGGCGCGGGGATTCGGTTGCTGGAATGTCTGCGGTTGCGAGTGAAGGACTTGGATTTCGGGATGGTTAACTCAACCGCATCGGCATCACGACGTAGAGGAACGGGCCGTTGATCTTCAGCACGCCGGGGCTTAATTCATCAATCAGCTCCAGATACACCTCGTCGTTCGGCAACGCGGTGAGCGGGTCGATCACGTAGCGCGGGTTGAAGGCGATGGCCATTTCCTTGCCTTTGTAGTTGATGGCCAGGCTTTCCTTGGCTTCGCCCACTTCCGGCGAGTTGGCGGTGATGGTGAGATTGTTCTTGGTGAAGGCCAGCTTCACGGAATTCGCCTTCTCGCTGGTCATGATCTCGGCGCGCTTGAGGGCGTGCATGAATTCCTCGCGGGTGAGGGCGATGCGTTCCTTGGTCTCGGCAGGGATCACCTGGCGGTAGTTCGGGTAGTTGCCCTCGATCAACTTGGTGGTGATGAGGATGGTCGCGCCTTTTTCATCCTTGAGCGCGAACGCCGCCTGGTTCTCACTGAACCGGATCTCGATCTCTCCCTTGTCCTGCAGCAGCCGGCCCAGCTCGGTGACGGCTTTGGCGGGGATGATGAATTCGCCATGACTATTGGTGGGCACGTCTGCTTCCTCGTCCACGAGCGCCAAGCGGCGGCCGTCGGTGGCTACCATGGTCATCTTGTGGTCTTTCAGCGAAAGGAAAATGCCATTGAGCACGTATCGGGATTCGTCGGTGGAGACGGCAAAGGAGGTTTTCTTCAGCATGGAGCGGAAGGTTTCCTGTTTGAGCACGACTTTCTTCTCCTCCTTGAATTTCGCCGCGGGGGGAAATTCATCTGCGCTCAGCCCGTTGATCTTGTAGAAGGAAGCGCCCGAGCGGATGCTGCAATGGTTCTTGTCGTCTACTTCCAGTTCCACTTCCGTGCCGGCCAGTTCGCGGACGATGCCGAAAAGCTTCTTCACGGGCACGGTGGAAGCGCCTTGCTTGGAGACTTTCGCCTCCACCCCGCAGGAGATCGTCACATCGAGGTCGGTTGCGGTGAATTCCAAGCGGCCATCAGTGGTCTGGAGCAGGACGTTGGAGAGAATGGGTAGGGTGGTGCGGGAGCC
>Ga0075471_10001201_pt1 | contig 16862 bp, 17 predicted proteins | sample DEB19_08_DNA_2_FD_74787 | JGI IMG/M metagenome (GOLD analysis project Ga0075471, IMG submission 74787) | Aqueous microbial communities from the Delaware River and Bay under freshwater to marine salinity gradient to study organic matter... | ecosystem: Environmental > Aquatic > Marine > Coastal ... | reverse complement strand
CTCGCGTCGAGCGTGTTCGGGTTCAGGGTCTGCAGCACGTAGCGACCCGAGCCCGTCGTCGGATGATCCGGGAACTCGACCGAGTAGCCCGAGGCGTCGGTGTTCAGGCCGTAGGCGTCGTTGCCGAACGAGTAGCCGGTCTCCGTGTCCGCGACCGTGAAGGTGCCGACGATGCCCTCGCGCGAGAGGACCTCGCCGGTCTGGTTGAACGGCCGGCACTTCGAGTCGGTCTCGTAGGCGGTCACGGTGATGAGGCCGCGCTTGCCCGAGAGGTTGATGGTGGGGCCGGTCGCGTTGTTGTTCTCGTCGACGGTCGTCATGTTCGTCGGGTCGACGACGATCGTGTCGCGCTCGGTGAGGCACACCGAGTAGTCGGCGAGCTCGTTGCAGTCCTCGCCCCAGAAGATCCAGTGCGTCGTGACCTTGGCGCCGCCGCCCGGCGAGCTCGCCGACAGGTTGCTCACGATCGCGTAGGACGCCTTGCCCGACGTCGCGTCGAACGGCATCACCAGCTCGGTCGACGGCTGCGACAGCGAGGAGTTCGCCGCGCGAGCCGCGCCACCCGTGCAGACGAGCGCCGCGGCGGCCGCCAGCGCTCCCATCGAAACCTTCGTCGACTTCCTCATTCGTCTCTCCCCTCTCTCAGGACGTTTCTCTCGCGGGGCCTACGAGAGGCCCCGGCCGATCGGATCGAAAGGATCGGGCAGGCCCCGGCGGCCGCCCCCGGCCCTTCGGGCCAGACCATGCGCCGCACGCTAGCACCCCGGAACAGGTGTTTCGAGGGGGGAACCCGCGATCGCGGACATTTCCCCCGGGGCCCCGGTCCGGGTGCCCGCACGACCGCCCGACCGGAGAGCCCATGGGCGCCCCGGGGCTGGACTCCCTCGCGATTCCGGTATAGGAGCGACGCATCGACCCGGGCGGTCACAGCGCCCGAGGAGCCGAGGCGACGGGGAAACGGCCCCGGCGGTTCGGCGGGTCGAGTCGGCCGGGAAGCAGCGGCGGTCTCCCGGGCGGCAGGCGGGTCTGGACCCGCGATTCGGTCGCCGGGGAGTCGAAGGGCACCATCGAAGCCCGGAGAACCCCGGGGACGACGCCGAGAAAGGGAGGTGATCCAGTCGTGATTGGAAGTAGTCGCAAGGTGAACTGTGAGGTGGTGGCCTCCTAGGCCCGACTGCGAACGACAACGGACGTGGTCGCCTGGGAGCAACCAGGCACCACCGGCCCCGAGGGTTCCTCGCTTGCACCGGCGAGGCCGAGCAGACGTCGATACGATCGCTCGGAAGTGACCCTCGGGGTTTTTTTCGCCCGCGGGCCCCGGATTCGCCTCAGGGGTGGTCGAGACGCCGGTTCAGGAACAGGAGTTCGGGCCAGGGACCGCCGACCGCGAGACCCGACAGCCCGCCGGGATCGACCCGCAGGTGCCGCATCGCCGTCGCGTCGAGGCCGATGCAGGCGGCGACCAGCATGCGGAGCGGGTCGCCGTGGGACACGACGAGCGCGGGCGTCCCCTCGGCCCCCTCCAGGACGGCTGCGAGGCCTCGGGTCATGCGCTCGCCGACCTCGACCAGGTTTTCGCCGCCGCCCGGGGCCCGGCTCCGAAGCGGGTCCCCCAGGTGCTCCCGGAACAGCGGCTCGCCGACCAGCTCGGAGAACAAGCGCCCTTCCCACTCCGCGTAGTCGACCTCGGTCAGGTCCGACAACTCCCGGACGGACAGGCCTCCGAGCGCGGCGGCTACCCGGTCGGCCGTCTCCCGGGCCCGGAGCACCGGGCTGGTCCAGATCGATCCGATCCCGAGATCGGCGAGCCTCGGTGCCAGCGTTCGCACCTGCCGGTCGCCGTCGGCCGAGAGCGGGATCGGGCGACGCCCCATCACCCGGCCCTCGGCGTTCCACTCGGTCGGACCGTGCCGCAGCAGGTAGACGATCTCCCGGCCGAACCGGTCCGCCATGTCGTCAGGCGGCCGCGCCGTGGCCGCCGCGCAGCCCGCAGAATTCCTCGTAGTCGATCAGCTCCCGGATGGTCGGCGAGTCCCCGCAGACCGGGCACTCCGGATCGCGCCGCAGCTTCAACTGCTTGATCTCCATGGCGAGCGTGTCGAAGTGCAGCAGGCGACCCACCAGCGGACGGCCCACGCCGAGGATCAGCTTCACGGTTTCGACCGCCTGCACGCAGCCGACGAGTCCCGGGAGGACGCCGAGCACGCCCGCTTCCTGGCAGGAGGGAGCCGCTCCCGGAGGCGGCGGCTCGGGGAACAGGCAGCGATAGCAGGGGCCGTGCCCCGGCCAGAAGACGGTCGCCTGGCCCTCGAACTGGAAGATGCTCCCGTGCACGTTCGGCTTGCCGAGGAACACGCAGGCGTCGTTCACGAGATAGCGGGTCGGGAAGTTGTCGCAGCCGTCCACGATCACGTCCCAGTCGGCGAACAGCCGCATGACGTTCTCGGAGGTCACGCGCTCGCGGAACCCGATCACCTTCACGTCGGGATTGAGCCCCTGGAGCGTCTTCTGCGCCGACTCGACCTTGGGCATGCCGACCCGGTCGTCGGCGTGGAGGATCTGGCGCTGCAGGTTCGAGCGATCGACGACGTCGTCGTCGACGATCCCGATGGTCCCGACGCCGGCCGCGGCGAGGTAGTAGGCGGTCGGAGAGCCGAGCCCGCCCGCCCCGATCAGGAGCACCTTCGCGTCGAGCAGCTTCGCCTGCCCTGCCTCCCCGACCTCGGGCAGGATGAAGTGACGGCTGTAGCGCTGCATCTGGTCGGCCGAGAACTGCCGGTCGGCCGTCCACGGGTTCCCCCCGCCCTTCCAGGCACCGAAGCCCCCGATCATGGAGACCACGTTCGTGTAGCCCATGTCCTTCAGGATCTTGCCGGCGATGAGCGAGCGGGTTCCGCCCGCGCAGTAGGCGATGATCTCCGCCCCGCGATCCGGGACCGCCTCCTCGACCCGCATCTCGAGAAAGCCCCGCGGCAGCGAGAGCGCGCCCGCGAGGTGTCCGTCGCGGTACTCCTCGCGCTCGCGCACGTCGACCAGCACGGGCGCCGGCGAGCGGTCCAGTCGTGCCCGGACGTCGTCCACCGTCACCTCGGGCACCGCGCGTCGAGCGTCGTCCATCAGGTCCTTGAAGCTGCGATTCATCGTGAAGTTCCTCCGCGACCGCCGTCGCCCGCTCCCTGGCTCCCGTCGGCGCGCTCGAGTCGCTCGATCTCCGAGAAGAGTGCCTCGACCTCGCGCGAGCGGACGCGAGCGTGCATGGCCGCGACCACGGCCGTGAATCCCTGCAGGAACAGCGCTCCCGTCCCCCACGCGAGATGGGTGTAGAGCGTGCCCTCTCCGTGTCCCGCGCGCAGCCCGGCCACGAACGCGACGATGCCGGCCGCGAACGAGGCCACGGCGAGCAGCGCGGTCACACCCGCCACGAGCGATCTCCCGCGAGCCGCGTCGACGCGCCCCGCCTCAATGCCACGGCCCCTCCCCTCGCGTGCCGGTCGAGCCCAGGCGGCGCTCCGCGGCGAGAAACTGCAGCATCTCGACCAGCCGGTCGCAGCGTGAGGTCGCGTCGTCGCAGTCCAGGAGCGAGAGTTTCTCGACCGGGTCGAGGTCGAGTGCGAATCCGAGCCGGTTCACGAGCATGCCCAGCGCGTCGGGCATCCCCTCCCACCAGGAGTCGGGGAGCGCCGCGGGGGCGCCTTCGACGAGCGGCCCGATCGTCTCGCGGAGCCGCTCGACCGAGGCTCCCGCGGCCGCCCGGTCGCCGATCTCCGACTCGTCGCGCCAATGCACGCGGGCCCGCCTGTAGGACTTGCCGGGGACCTCCTCCAGGATCTCGAAGCGTCGTCGGCCCGAGAGCAGGAGGTTCGAGCGCCCGTCGGCCAGTTGCTCGAAGCGCTCGATGCGCCCGGCACAACCGAGCGGGAAGACCGGCGGAGAGCCCTGGTAGTCGCGGCGCCAGTCGCCTCGCAGGAGCACCATGCCGATGCGTCGGTCGCCGGCCATCGAGTCGGCGACCATCTCGCGATAGCGAGGCTCGAAGACGTGGAGCGGCAGTTCCACTTCGGGGAACAGCACCACGTTCGGAAGCGGAAACAGCGGGAGGAGTTCGACTACGTCCGCCACGTTCTAGTCTCCCGCCCCGCCCCGCGAGGTGCAAGCGTCGCAGATCCCGCGAAACCGGGCCGTGAGGCCCTCGACCCGGTGCCCCCCGACGATTCTCGAGAGGTCCCGCGACGAGAACTCGCCCGCGATCGGGGCGACGAGGTCGGACGGGCTCCCGCAAGTGCGGCAGGGGAAGTGGTCGTGCGGATCGAGGCGGCCGTCGACGGCTGCGGGAGGTCCCGCGGTCGCGAGCGCGATCGCCCGCCTCTCGGCGAGGAGCTTCCGCAGATTGCGGTCGACCGTCGCGAGGCCTGCCCGCCCGAGCCGCCCGCGCACCGCCCGATGGAGCTGCTCGGCCGTCGGAGGGTTCGTCGTGGCGAGCATCGCCGCCCCGGTCGCATCGAGCTGGCGTGTCGCGCGACCCGGGCACGGGCGCGGCTCGGACGGGGGAGTCACCCGGCCATGTCGCCAGCGAGGCTCGCCCGCTGCGCCTCGGAGAGAACGGTCTCCGCCCGGTAGGCGGGGTGGTCGATCCGCAGGCTCACCGGGCATCTGCTGCGCCCGAGGGCGGCCGCCGCCGACTCCGGCAGCGGAAACCGCAGGTACTGGACGGCCGAGATGCGGTCCTCCCGCGTCCGGCCCGGCTCGAACTTCGCCGGACAGTCGATCCCGTCGATCGACAGGACGACGTGCTCGTCGATCCCGATCAGGCGGTTCAACTCGTCGGCGATGCGCTCCTGCTCGGTCACTTCCACGAACAGCGTGGCGGAGAGCTCCGAGTCCCCCGGGAGGAGCGAGTTGTAGATCGCGCACTCGTCCCGGATCTCGTCGATGTCGGTGATGCGCTCGACGAACACCATTTCCTGCACCTGGAACCGGATCGTGTCGAAATTCTCGAACACGACCGTCACCCGGTCGCCGACCGCGACGCGGCGGTCGCGCTTGATCTCGATGATGCGTGCGCGCGAGCGGTCCCGGTCGGATGCGTAGCGGGCGAGGCCGGAGAGGTCGTCGAGAGTGACCTTGCGCATGACGGTTCGGAGGGCCGGGGACCGAGCGGCATCCGGGGCGAGCCGAGAGGCCCGCCCCGGACCGTCCGGCTCAAAGTTCCTTCAGGCCCTTCTCGAAGCGGCCGGCATGGGACTTCTCGGCCTTCGCGAGCGTCTCGAACCACTCCGCGATCTCCGCGAAGCCCTCGTCGCGAGCGGTCTTCGCGAATCCCGGGTACATCTCGCTGTACTCGTAGGTCTCGCCCTGGACCGCGGCCTTCAGGTTGTCCTTGGTCTGCCCGATCGGAAGCCCGGTCGCGGGATCGCCGACCTTCGAGAGGAAATCGAGGTGGCCGAAGGCGTGGCCGGTCTCGGCTTCCGCCGTGTTGCGGAAGAGCCCCCCGGCGTCGGGGTGTCCCTCGATGTCCGCCTTGCGGGCGAAATAGAGGTAGCGGCGGTTCGCCTGCGACTCCCCGGCGAACGCGCTCTTCAGGTTGTCGTGGGTCTTCGTTCCCTTCAGATCGGCCATGTCCCTCGAATCTCCTTCTCTCGCGCCGTCGCGGCCGAGGATCGGCCGTCATCGAGAACGCTTCGCGATAGCGCCTGCCTACCAGCCGGACCCGGTCGATCAAGCCCCGGGTGCTCGCCGTCGACCCCCAGGTCCCCGGGGGGACGACGCGACCGACGGTCAGCGCCGCAGCATGGCCGCGATCACCGGACCGCAGCGCTTCGCCCCGCAGGGCCCCGTGCCGGCCCGCGTGGCCCGCTTCACGTCGTCGAGGGTCCTGGCTCCCCCGGCGATCGCGCGCTGGACGACGCCTCGCCGGATCTTGTTGCAGAGGCACACGACCTTGTACGAGTCGATCACTTCCTGTCGGCGACGTTCCTCTTCGGGCGATCCGGGTTCCACCCCCGACGAATTACCACGATCGGCCCCGACCGCCACCGTCGAGCCGCGGATCTCCCCGGGCATTTCCGCCTTGACTCTCCGGCGATGTCCATCCACGCTCGGTCCGCATGCCGAAATCGCGTCCACGCGTTCTCGGGATCGTCCTCGCCGGCGGCGAAGGCCGACGCCTCCAGCCGCTCACGAACGACCGTGCGAAGCCGGCGGTGCCCTTCGGCGGCAAGTATCGCCTGATCGACTTCGTCCTGTCGAACTTCGTGAACTCGAAGATCTACTCGATCTACGTGCTCGTGCAGTTCAAGTCGCAATCGCTCATCGAGCATCTCGCCGCGGGTTGGCAGTTCGGCGGGCTGCTTCCCGAGCAATTCATCTCGCCGGTACCGGCCCAGATGCGGCACGGCCAGACCTGGTACCAGGGGACCGCCGACGCGATCTACCAGAACCTGAACCTGATCGAGAACTACCGGCCCGACCTGGTGGCCGTGTTCGGGGCCGACCACATCTACCGCATGGACCTGGGCCTCATGATCGACCAGCACCTCGAGCGCGAGGCCCAGGTCAGCGTGGCCTCGATCCGCGTGCCGAAGGCCGAGGCCGAGGGACTCGGCATCGTCGAGGTGGGCCAGCAGGGGCGCGTCACCCGTTTTCTCGAGAAGCCGTCCGATCCGCCCGAGATGCCGGACATGCCCGGCTTCTGCCTGGCGTCGATGGGGAATTACCTCTTCGACGCGGAGACCCTGATCGACATCCTGCGTTCGCAGGCCGCCGCTCATGCCGAGGAGGGCCACGACTTCGGCCGACACGTGATCCCCGACAACCTCGAGTCCCTGCGCATCTTCGCCTACGACTTCTCGGAGAACCGCCTGCCCGGGGAGCCACCGGACAAGGCGCTCTACTGGCGGGACGTCGGCACGCTCGACTCCTACTTCGAAGCCCACATGGACCTTCGCGACACCGATCCCGCGCTGAACCTCTACAACCTGCGCTGGCCGATTCGCTCCGTTCAGGCCGCCTTCCCGCCGGCCAAGTTCGTCTTCGACGAAGTCGGCCGGCGTGGACAGGCGACGCAGTCGATCATCGGCGAGGGGTGCATCATTTCCGGCGCCTCGGTCCTGAACTCCGTGTTCGGACGCAACGTCTTCGTGCACAGCTTCGCCCAGGTCGAAGACTCGGTGCTGATGGACAACGTGCGGGTGCGACGCCACGCCCGCATCCGGCGCGCGATCATCGACAAGAACGTCGAGGTGCCCGAGGGCTGCCGGATCGGCTACGACCTCGATCGCGACCGGGAGCGCTTCACCGTGAGCGACTCGGGGATCGTCGTGATCGCCAAGGACACGGTCATCGAGCCGACGGAGTGACCGGTCTTCGGGCCGAGGCGCGTCCGGGATCCGTCCGTCGCCTGCTCCGTTTCGCCCGGGGTCAGAGCCCCTCGAGTCGCCGGATGCTCTCGCGGTTGCGCAGCCGGTCCACGTAGCCCCGAAGCGAGCGGGTTCCCTCGGGGAATGGGACGCCGCGATTCACGAGCAGCATGAGACGCGGGGCGAACGCCGCGTCTGCAAGGCTGAAGGTCCCGCCGAGATACTCCCGACCGGCGAGTTCGCGGTCGAGCAGCAGGAGCGCCCGGTCGACTTCTTCCTTCGCCCGGCGGAGCCTCTCGGGGTCCCGCTCGGCCGCCTGCTTGGCGTGCTCGATCAGGTAGGTCCCGGCGGAGAGGGTGAAGGCCGTGTCGGCGTAGTCCTCGAGCTGGCGGATGCGGGCCCGCCCGGCCGAGTCGCCCTGGGGCAGCAGAGGGGGCTCCGGGTACTCGTCCTCGAGGAACTCGTTGATGACCGTCGAGTCGTAGATGACGGTCCGACCGTCTCCCTCCTCGTCGTCGACCAGGACGGGAACCTTGTGGAAGGGGCTCAGCGCCGCGAACTCGGGGGAGTGCTGCTCGTTCTTCCGCAGGTCGACCAGCACCATCTGCCAGTCGAGCTGCTTTTCGGCGAGGACGATGCGAGTCTTCTGACCGAACGGACACTGCGGAAAGTCGTACAGCTTGAGCATTCGTCCCTCCCGAACCCCGACCGAACCCCTTGGATCCCGGGGGTTGGTAAGGGAAACGCCCCGGGGGTGCAACGGAATCAGTGCGTTTTGTGAGGCTGGGTGGTCGAAATTTCCCTGCCGGAGCCGAAGTCAGACCGCCCCGGGCACGTGCGACCACGCGTGGTACGAGGAGCGCACGAGCGGACCCGACTCGACGTGGGCGAAGCCCATTCGACGGGCCTCGGCTCCGAGTTCCTCGAACTCCGAGGGGTCGAGGTAGCGCTCCACGGGCAGGTGGTCTCGACCCGGACGGAGGTACTGGCCGAGGGTCAGAATGTCGCAGCCGACCGACCGGAGATCGCGGAGGACCTCGACGACCTCCTCGGTCGACTCGCCGAGGCCGAGCATCAGGCCGGCCTTCGTGAAGCGCTGCCCGTCCCTCACCTCGCCCGCCCAGCGCAGGACGTCGAGCGAGCGCTCGTAGCGGGCCCCCGCCCGGACGCGCTTGTAGAGGCGCGGAACCGTCTCGAGGTTGTGGTTGTAGATCGAGAGGGGCGTCCGGGCGACGGTCTCGACGGCCTCCCGGCGTCCCTGGAAATCGGGAGTGAGAACCTCCACCGAACAGGCCGGCACCCGATCCTTGATCGCCCGCACCGCGGCGGCGAAGTGCCCCGCCCCGAGGTCCGGCAGGTCGTCGCGGTCGACCGAGGTCACGACCGCGTGGACGAGCCCCAGGCGCTCCACGGCTCGGGCGAGCCGCTCCGGCTCTCCCGGGTCGAGCGGCTTCGGGCGTCCGTGCGAAACTGCGCAGAACCCGCAGTTGCGGGTGCAGGTGTCGCCCATGAGCATGAAGGTCGCCGTGCCGTGCGCCCAGCACTCCGCGAGGTTCGGGCAGCGGGCCTCCTCGCACACGGTGGCCACGCCGGACTCGGCGACGACCTCGCGCGTACGTGCCCACCCGGGGCCGCCCGGGATCCGGACGCGGATCCAGTCCGGGTGGCGGCGAGCCTGCGGTGCGGAAGCCCCGCGCTCGCTCACGGCGCCTCCGCGGGGGCCGCCAACCTCGGCAGCCGATCTTCGATCGCCCGGGGTAAGGTCCGGGCAGCGTCGAGCGCGACCTCCCGGACGGTCGGGATCGGACGAAGGCCCTCGGCAGCGAGCGACGTGGTCACCACTCCCTCGATACCGCACGGCACGATCGCGGCAAACGGCGCGAGGTCGATCGAGACGTTCAGGGCAAACCCGTGCATCGAGCGCCCGCGACGCACGCCGACGCCGATCGCCGCGATCTTTCGCGGGATCTCGCCGGGGCTGCCGACCCACACGCCAGTCCTTCCCGCGACCCGCCCGGCGACCAGTCCCCGCGTGGCCAGGAGGTCGATCAGGCCCCCCTCCAGCGCCCGGAGAAGCCGGTGTGCGTCTCCTCCTCGAGCCTCGAAGTCGAGAAGCGCGTAGCCGACGAGCTGTCCCGGTCCGTGGAACGTCGCGTCCCCGCCGCGCCCGACTCGCCGCAGCGGCACGCCGCCGAAGGGACCGTCCGGGTCGGGGCGGTTGGCCGGATCCCCGCCCCGGCCGGTGGTGAAGACGGGATCGTGCTCCAGCAACAGCAGTCGCTCCGGCGCCCCGGGTCCCGCCGCGACGCTCTCCTCTTGCAGGCGCAGGCCGTCGTCGAAGCTCATCCTCCCGAGCCAGGAGACCTCGATGCCGCCCTCTCCTGCCACGTCAGTCGCCGAGAAGGGCCGTCGGCTGCTCGACCTGCCGGCGCACGTCGGCGAGGAAGCGCGCGGCGAGCGGCAGGGCGACCGCTCGCTGGTCGCAAGAAAGTCCCAGCTCGACGACCCAGCCCGCGACCACGCCGTGGCCGCGCACGACCGGGCGGCGCACCGGCGCACCGACCGCGAGGATCGCCGCCTGCGGCGGCCGGATCACCGCGCTGGCCGACTCGATGCCGAGCTCGCCCAGCAGGGCGACCGAGAACGTCGAACCCGACTCCTCCTCGGCTGCGATCTCGCCGCTCGCGACCCGCCGCGCGAGCTCGCGCCGCAGGGCCGAGAGCGCGTCGAGTGGCAGCCGACCCGGCGACCGCAGCACGGGCCAGGCGAGCGCCCCTCCGACGGCGACCGAGAAGGCCAGGTGGATCTCCTCCCAGGCCTCGATCGCGTCCCCGGCGAAGCGACCATTCAATCCCGGGCAGCGCGCGAGCGCACCGGCACAGGCCGCGAGGACGACGTCCTCGATCGCGACGGGCATCTCGCCCTGGATGCCGGATCCCCGCTCCCCGAGCAGCGCGACGCAGGCACCGACGTCGATCGTCGCGCCGACGTAGAGGTGAGGCGCCTCGCGCTTGCTCTCGACCATCCGCAGGGCATCGCCGATGCGCTCGCGCGACAGCGGCATCCGCCTCGACCGCACGTCCGGGCCCGCGGTCGTGGCGCCCCGGGGCCGCGCGGAGCCCTCGGCGCGCACGCGGACCACGCCCGGTGGCGTGGGTCGCTCGCTCCCCCGGATCGCCACGCGCCGGATCCCCGGGCCGCCGGACGTCGCGTCCCCATCCTCGTCGCCGTCGGCGCTCAAGATCCCTCTCCGGCGTCGGCCGCGGCGTCGGGGGAAAGTCCCAGGACGACGCGCACCGGCGCGAAGCTGCGGCGGTGGATCGGGCAGGGTCCGAGGTCGCGAAGGGCCCGGAGGTGGGCCGCGGTGGCGTAGCCCGCGTGCCGCGCGAAGCCGTACCCCGGGTAGCGATCGTCCATCGCGGCCATGAGCCGGTCGCGGTGCACCTTCGCCACGATCGAGGCGACCGCGATGCTGTAGACGGTGCGGTCGCCGCCCGCGACCGAGGTCTGCCGGATGTCGCACCCCGGGACCGTTCGGGCGTCGACGAGCAGGTGCTCGGGCGGCACCGGCAGCGCCGCGATCGCCCGAGCCATCGCCTCGAGGCCGGCGCGGTAGACGTTCATCTCGTCCACCTCGTGGTGCTCGACCACGCCGATCCCGATGCCGACGGCCGCGTCGCGGATCGCGAGTTCGAGGCCCGCCCGCTGCTTCGCGTTCAGGAGCTTCGAGTCCCGCACGCCGTCGAGGTCGACCTCGCGCGGGAGCACGACCGCGGCGGCCACCACCGGGCCCGCGAGCGGCCCCATGCCCACTTCGTCCACGCCGGCGATGCGCTCGATCCCGGCTGCCCAGAGGGCGCGCTCGGTGAAGAGCATCCGTGCCCGCTCCCGCCGTCCCGCCGCGGCCTTCGCCCCGCCCCCTCGCGCCGTCGCGCCCATGGGAATCCCATACTTCCGCAGCCCCCGCGGGAAAAGGCCCGGCCAGGAGATCGCCCGCGGCGGGATCCCTTGCGCCGTCCCGGCGGGGGTGGAAACACCGAAAGCCCCGGCCGACGGCGGCCGCCCGACGGAGGGAGAACATCGTGTCCAACAGCCTGATCGACGACGACATCATCTCCGGGGTCCGGACCTTCGTGCAGAAGGAGGTCATCCCGGTCGCGAGCGACCTGGAGCACCGCAACGAGTACCCCCAGCAACTCGCCGACCGGATGAAGGAACTCGGGCTCTTCGGCGCGACGATCCCGGAGCAGTTCGGCGGGCTCGGACTCTCGGTGAGCAGCTACGCGCGCGTCGTCGAGGAGCTCTGCAAGGGCTGGATGAGCCTGTCGGGCATCCTGAACACCCATCTCATGGTCGCGTGGGTGATCCGGACCTTCGGCAACGACGAGCAGCGGGAGCGCTTCCTGCCGGCGATGGCGCGCGGCGAGAAGCGGGCCGCCTTCGGTCTCACCGAGGCCCACGCCGGAAGCGACGCGCAGCGCATCCGCACCGTCGCCGAGCGCCGCGGGGACCACTACGTCGTGAACGGCACCAAGATGTGGTCGACCAACGGCCGCACCGGGACGATGTACGGGCTCGTCGTGAAGACCGACCCGTCGGCCGATCCGCCGCACAAGGGCATGAGCTTCCTGCTCGCGGAGAAGGGGCCGGCCGGGTGCAACGTGAGCCGGGACCTGCCGAAGCTCGGCTACAAGGGCGTCGAGTCCGTCGAGGTGCAGTTCGAGGACTTCCCCGTTCCGGTCACGAACCTCGTCGGACGCGAGGGCGAGGGATTCCGCTACGCGATGGCCGGCCTCGAGGTCGGGCGCGTCAACATCGCCGCGCGCGCGGTCGGCGTCGCCCAGGCCGCCTTCGATGCGGCGCTCCGCTACTCGCAGGAGCGCGAGACCTTCGGCAAACCGATCTGCGAGCACCAGGCCGTCCAGCTGAAGCTCGCCGAGATGGCGACCAAGATCGAGGCGGCCCGCCTGCTCACGCAGAGCGCCGCCGAGAAGAAGGACCGCGGCGAGCGCAGCGACGTCGAGGCCGGCATGGCGAAGCTGTTCGCCTCGGAGATCTGTGCCGAGGTCGCGCTGGAGGCGATGCGCATCCACGGCGGCTACGGCTACAGCCAGGAGTTCCCGGTCGAGCGCTACTACCGCGACGCTCCCCTCATGGTGATCGGCGAGGGCACGAACGAGATCCAGCGGCTCGTCATCGCCAAGGGGCTGCTGGCCCGCGCCGGCTACGGGCGTTCCAGGGATTCCTGAGGGAACACGCTCTCCGGCGGCGACGGACGCGACGCTCCCGGCGCGCCGCGGAGCCTCCGGGCCGCCGGCGACGCCCCGCTCAGGTCGCCGCGAGGAGCGCCGGGAGGACCACCGACGCGTCGAGGTACTCCCGCGCGATGCGGCGGGCCGCCGCACCGTGTCGCGCCGGGTCGCAGGCGATCTCCCCGACCGCCCGGATCGCGTCCTCCCGTGTCCGGTAGGCGAAGAGCCCTTCCCCGGTCGGGAGCACGTCGCCGAAGGCGGTGTCCTGGGTCACGACCGGGCGACCGGCGGCCAGGTAGCAGGCGCTGCGGTCGCTGAACCAGCCGCTTCGCAGACGCACGTTCACGTCCTTCGCGGTCGTGAACTCTCCCCGCGAGTCCCTCAGGAAGGCCGCGTAGGCCCGGTCGTCCGCCGAGATCGGGATCGGGTCCCGGATCTCCCAGCCCGAAGCCTCGAGCGTCGCACGATCGTCCGCGTCGGCGACCTCCATCGCGATCGCGAACGGGAGCCCCGTCGACGCCGGGAGGTCCATGATCGCCTGCCACTCGTCGCGCTTGCGCCACGAGTACCGCTCGCCGCGGAACTCGACGTCGCGGCCCTGCGAGTTCCACGTGCCGATCGTGGTGAAGGGCGCCGACGACGGGACCGGCGTCTCGTCCCACATCGAGCTCACGACCGGCTGGCGCGTCGGCCGCCAGTCGAAACCGGCGGTCGGGAGGGGCGAGCGGGACGTCCCGATGTTCTCCCCGAAGGTGAAGTGGAGCTGGTGCTGCGAGAGGAGCTCGCGCAGGCGCTCGTCGCCGCCGGCCGCCCGGAGCTGCGTGTAGGCGGGGTCCATGTCGATGTACACGTTCGTCTTGCCGCGGCGCTCGGACTCCTCGAAGCGGTGCACCCCGCCGGCGTTCACGAGGATGCGCGCGTCGGCGAAGAGAGCGCGCGCCGCCTCGCGCCCGAGCCCGTGCCAGCGGTCGCGCAGCGAGTCGTGGAAGATCCAGCGGTCCCCGAGTCCGGCGCGCCCGAACACGTCGGCGAGACGCTCCACGCCGGCCTCGTACTCGTCGCCGAGAGTCCGGCGGGCCGGGTCGTAGGCCTGCCAGGTGTGGCGCGTGTCCTCGTAGAAGACGACGTCGGCACCCGCCTCGAGCAGCCCCCGCACGTAGTGGACGGCCTGCCAGGCGTAGCCGCCGAGCGGGCAGCGGACGAAGTAGCCTGCGTAGATCGTCCTGGTTCCCGCGCTCACGGGAAGACGACCTCCAGCATGCGGGCGAGCACCTTCTCCGCCGCGAAGTGCTCGCGCGCGATCGCGCGCGCCGCCGCGCAGTGGCCGGCGTAGTCGGCGTTCACCGAGCGGACGGCGGCACAGGCCTCGTCGAGATCGCGGAACGAGAGCAGCCCGCGGCCCGAGGGCACGAACTTGCTGAACCCGCTCTCCTGGGTGACGACCGGGCGGCCGGCCGCCAGGTAGCAGACGCTGCGGTCGCTGAACCAGCCGGAGTTCGGGCGGACGTAGATGTCCTTCGCGACCGTGAACTCGCCGCGCGAGTCGCGAATGAAGTCGACGTAGGCGCCCAGGTCCGACGACACCGCGAGCGGCGACACCGTCCGCCACCCGTTCTCGCGCAGCAGCGACGCCTCGCGTTCGCCCGGGGGCGCGATCGCGACTTCGAACTCGACGCCGCATCGTGCGGGGACCGGCAGGTAGTGCAGGAAGTTCAGGTGCTTCGACCAGCGGTAGGTGACGCCGTCGAACTCGACGTCCTTGCCCTTGTTCTCCCAGGTGGCGATCGTGCTGAAGTACGGGGGATCGACGACCTTCGATCCCTCCCAGGCGTCCATCAGCACGGGCGGCCGCGTCGGGTGCCAGTCGAGCCCGGACAGGGGCACCGGGCAGTCGTCGTTCCCGAGATTCTCGCCGTAGGTGAAGAGCACGTCGTGCTCCAGGACCATCTCGCGCGCCCCCGGGTCGCCGCGGGCGATGCGGAACTGCTCGTAGACGGGGTCGGTCTCGACGTAGACGAGCCTGGCCCCCTGGTGGTGCTCCGCACGCAGCCGAGTCGCGCCGCACAGGTTCCAGATCGAGCCCGCGGTGCGGTAGAGTTCGAAGAGCGTCTCGCGCCCCTGTCCGAACCACGTCTCGGTTCCGAGATCCCAGTAGATCCAGCGGTTCGGCAGGCCGATCCGCTCCATCCCGGAGCGCACGAATTCCACGTTGGGCGCCGGGTCGTCGGTCACGGTGAGCTTCGCCGGGTCGTAGGGCGGCGCGCCCGAGTCCTCCACGTACCAGACCTCGAAGCCGAGCCGCTCGAGTCCCTTCAGGTACTGCAGGGCCTGCCAACCCACGCCTGCCATCGGGTATTGGCCCATGAGCCCGAGCACGACGAGTCTTCGCCGGTCACGCGCCATCGTGTCCCCCCTTCGAGGCACGGCCGAACTGGGTCGCGTGCAGTTTCGCGAAGATCCCGTCGCGCGCGACGAGCTCGTCGAACGGGCCGCACTCGACGATCTTGCCCCCGTCGAGCACGACGATGCGACTCGCCTTGCGGACCGTGGAGAGCCGGTGCGCGATCACGAACGAGGTTCGCCCCTCCATGAGGGCCTCGACCGTCTCCATGAGGCGCGCCTCGGTCTGCGCATCGAGAGCCGAGGTGGGCTCGTCGAGGATCAGGATCGGCGCATCCCGCAGCAGGGCCCGCGCGATCGTCACCCGCTGCTTCTCGCCCTCGGAGAGCGCCACGCCGTCGTCGCCGAGGACGGTCGCGAGCCCCCTCGGCAGCTTCGCGAGCAGCGCGTCGAGCTGCGCGTCGCGCGCGGCCTGCTCGATCTCTTCTTCGGTCGCCTCCGGGGTGCCGTAGGCGATGTTGTCGCGCAGCGAGGCCGGGAACACGATCGGCGGCTGCAGCACCATCGCGATCTGCCTCCGCAGCGAGCGCTTGTCGTACTCGCGGAGATCGACCCCGTCGAGCAGCACCCGTCCGTCGGTCGGATCGTAGAAGCGCGACACCAGGCTCACGAGCGTGCTCTTGCCCGTGCCGGTCGCGCCGACGATCGCGATCATCTCGCCGGGCGCCACGTCGAGCGACACCCCGTCGAGCACCCGCTGCCCGGCCGTGTAGCCGAAGCCGACGTCGCGGATCTCGACCCGCCCGCGGACGCCCGCGGGATCGAGCCTGCGCGGCCCGTCGGGTACGTCGGGAGCCGTCTCGAGGATCTCGAAGACCCGGCCGACCCCGACCTTCGCTGCCTGCAGAAGGCCGTAGGTGCTGCTCAGCGTCTGGATCGGTGCGTAGAGCGACGCGAGATAACTCGTGAAGACCACGAGGTCGCCGACCGAGAGCGAGCCCGCGAGGGCCGCGCGCGCCCCGAACCAGATCACGGCAGCCGTCCCGAGCGCGCCGATCGCGCTCACCCCCATCGTGTAGGCGGTCTGGAGCGTGTAGAGCCGGAGGTTCGCATCGAGGCTCGCGCGGCTGACCGAGCGGAACCGGTTCAACTCCTCGTCCTCGTTGGTGAAGGCCTGAATGACCTTGATCGCGGTCATCGACCGCTGCGCCGCCGAGTAGAGCTCGCTCTCCTTCTCCCGCGCGCTCGTCGCGTCGCGGGTGATCCGCCGACCGACGAGCCGGATCGCCGCGACGAGCAGCGGCACGATGCAGAGCGCGATTCCCGTCAGCCGGGCGTTCAGGCGCGCCATCACGGCGATCATTCCGACCAGCATCGCGAGAGCCGACACCGTCGGGAACACGCCGTTCATCGCGAGCGTCTGGATCGCGAAGGTGTCCGCGGTGAGGCGGAAGATCAGGTCGCCCGAGCTGCGCCGGTTGTGGAAGGCGAGCGAGAGGCGCTGCAGCTGCTGGTAGAGGTCCGCGCGAAAGTCGTCGACCATCCGCTGGCCGATGTCGATCGTCACCCAGTTGCTCGCGACCGACAGGAGCCCCAGCACGACGTAGAGCAGCACCAGGCCCGCGGCGACCATCGTGAGCAGGGTGATCGCGTCGACCGATCCGGGAAAGCCGGCGATCGGCAGGGGCTTTCCGCCCAGCACGTTGTCGATCACCACCTTGAGCGGCCAGGGCTTCAGGATCTCGGCCGCGCTGATCGCGACGACGAGCAGGAGCGCGAGGGCGAGTCGCCACCGGTAGGGCCGCAGGTACGGCAGGATCCGCCGCCACTGCCTCGCGAGATCGTTCACGCGGCGGCCTTCCGCTCTCCACCGCGGCGAGCGTTCAGGGGGACGGGCGACATTCCGAGCCGCGGT
>Ga0075471_10001200_pt1 | contig 16867 bp, 18 predicted proteins | sample DEB19_08_DNA_2_FD_74787 | JGI IMG/M metagenome (GOLD analysis project Ga0075471, IMG submission 74787) | Aqueous microbial communities from the Delaware River and Bay under freshwater to marine salinity gradient to study organic matter... | ecosystem: Environmental > Aquatic > Marine > Coastal ... | reverse complement strand
GTCCTGTCGAGGAATCATGATGTCGTTGACGGTCATTCGCTCGAGGTCGAGCACGCTCATCAACATCTTTTGGTGGCTCTGCGGAATCATCACGCCCGCCTCAGCGACCACGGTGCGCAGTTCCTCGCGTGAGAGCGTCGTCTGCTGAACTTGTTTGTCGACGTTGAGTCCGACGAGCTTCAGTGCGCCGTTGGTGATCCAGCCGATCACGAACACCGCAGGCCGCAGTGCCCATTGCAACGCCGTGTAGACGTACGAAGAGGTGACGGCGAGGCGGCGAGGGTGCAGCGCCCCGTAGGTCTTTGGCCCGACCTCACAGAAGATGAGCATGAGCAGCGTGAGCACGCCGGCGCCCACGGCCACCCACTCATCGCCCCATACTCGCAACACGATGATGGTGACCAGGGTCGCCGCGAGATTATTGGCGAGGTTGTTGCCGAGCAGGATGAGACCGATCAGGCGGTCGGGCCGGGCGAGCAAGCGCTCGGCCAAAATCGCCCCCCGATGGCCGCCTTTGGCCATGGTGCGCAGCTGATAACGATTGAAACTCATCAGCGCCGTCTCGGTACCCGAGAAAAACGCGGATAACACCAGACAGAGGATCAGAAGGCCGAGTAACGGCGGGAGCGCGGGATCACTCACGTCTATAATCATCCAGTGTTCGAAAACCTGAGTCAAAAGTTCGCCAAAACCGTCCAGAACCTTCGTGGGAAGGGGCGGATCAGCGAGGAGAACATCTCCGAGACCCTCCGGGAGGTGCGTATGGCCCTCCTCGAGGCCGATGTGGCGCTGCCCGTCATCAAGACCTTCATCGATGCCGTGCGGGTCAAGGCCCAGGGGGCCGAGGTCGCCACCAGCCTGACGCCGGGTCAGGTGTTCGTCAGCATCCTGCAACGTGAGCTGGTCGAGCTCATGGGGGGTGCCCGGGAGGGCTTTGAGCTTCGGGCCCAGCCTCCCTACGTGGTGCTGCTTGCGGGTTTGCAGGGCGCCGGCAAGACCACCACCGCTGGCAAGCTCGCCCGATGGCTCATCGAGTCCCGCAAGAAGCGCGTGTTACTCGTCAGCACGGACGTACGTCGTCCGGCAGCCATTTTGCAATTGCAGCGACTCGCCGAGCAGGTGGGTGCGGGCTTTCATCCATCGGAGAGCGGTGGAGACCCGGTGGCGATCGCAGAGTCGGCGCTCGAGGCGGCGCGACGCGGTGTGTACGACGTGCTCATTGTCGACACGGCGGGTCGTTTGCACGTCGATGCCGAACTCATGGACGAAGTGCGCGCCATCGACTCGCGTGTCGGTGCGCACGAAAAACTTTTCGTCGTCGACGCGATGGCCGGCCAAGATGCGCTGAATTCCGCCAAATCTTTTGGTTCGGCGCTCGAGCTCACCGGCATTATTTTGACCAAGGCCGATGGCGATGCGCGCGGGGGCGCAGCGCTTTCGGTGCGGCAAATCACGGGTAAGCCCATCGTCTTCATCGGTGTCGGCGAGAAGACCGACGCCCTCGAGCCGTTCGATCCCGAGCGCATGGCGAGTCGCATTCTGGGTATGGGCGATGTCGTCGCCCTCGTCGAGCAGGTGCAGGGCAAGGTCGACGCCGTCGAGGCCGAACGCCTCGCCAAAAAAGTCGTCTCGGGGGGCAAGTTCGATTTCTACGACCTCAAGAGTCAACTCGAGCAACTGCAGAGCATGGGCGGTCTCGAATCGCTCATGGACAAACTGCCCGCCCAGCTCGCCAAGGGCGGTTTGCCGGCGGGCGTCGGGGATGTCCAAGTCCGGCGACAAATCGCCATCATCAACTCCATGACCCATCGGGAGCGACGTCGCCCCGAGGTGATCGACGGGTCCCGGCGCCGCCGGATCGCGGCCGGTTCGGGCACCCAGGTTCAGGACGTCAACCGCCTTTTGAAGCAGTTTTCGGACATGCAACGCATGATGAAGGGCATGAAGGGCGGCAAGTTCCGCCGAATGCTCGGGGCCCTGAAGGGTGGGGGGCTTCCCCCGGGGTTCACACCCCCCCGGTAGCGCTTCCATCAAGTCCCTGATTTCTGTAGACTCCGCGCTCTTTTTCGACCCCCTGGAAGGGCGTACAGATCATGGTAACGATTCGTCTCACCCGTCGTGGCGCAAAGAACTCGCCGTTCTATCACGTTGTGGTCACCGACAGCCGCAAGCGTCAGGGCGGCTTGAGCCTCGAGAACGTGGGTTTCTTCAATCCTGTGGCCCGCAAGAGCGAGCCGCGTTTGCGCCTCGACCTCTCGCGCATCGAGTACTGGGTTGGCCAGGGTGCCAAGCCGTCCGATCGCGTGAAGACGCTCGTCAAGGACTACCGCAAGCAGGCCACCCAGGCCGCGGCCTGAGGGTCTTGCCGCCCAACCGCGCGTGGAAGTGTCCCGCGTGTCATGGGTGGAGGTGGGGCGTCTCGGGCGTCCCAAGGGTCTGAAAGGCTGGGTGCATCTCGAGTCCTGGACCGAGCCGCCGCAAGCCTTGTTTGAATACCCCTCGTGGTTTTTGCGCTCGACAATGGGTGAGCGACGAGAGGTGGAGGTCGCCGAATCGCGACAGAGTCCAAGCGGACTCGAGGCGCGACTCGAAGGGGTGACCACCCGCGAAGAGGCTGAAGTCCTCGTGGGGCAGATTATCGAGGTGCCGCGTTCGGCTTTGCCGGAACCGGCGCCAGGCGAGCACTACCGGGTAGACCTCATCGGTTTCCGGGTGGTCAATCTCGAAGGTGTCGAGTTCGGCGTCATCGAGCGGTTCGAAGACATGCCAGCGAATGCTGTCATGGTGGTGCGCGGCGAGCAGGAGCGTTGGCTTCCGGTGACCCGACAGCACTTGAAGGCGATCGACGCCGATGCGCGATGCGTGCGTGTCGATTGGCCGGAGGATTTTTAAAGTGACCGGGCGGCAAGCGCCTTTGCAGATTGCGCTGGTCACGCTGTTCCCCGCGATGGTGCGCGGGGCGCTGGGTTTCGGAGTGCTGGGTCGCGCCCTGGAGCGTGGCCTCGCGAGTGTCGAGTGCGTCGATCCGCGGTCTTTTGCCGACGATCCGCACAAGACGGTGGACGACCGGCCCTACGGCGGCGGTCCGGGAATGGTGGGAACCCCGCCTCCTTGGGCAGCAGCCATAGATGCCGCGACGGGGCAGTTGCCGGCCGGAGTGCCGCGAGTGCACTTGTCGGCGCAGGGTCAAAGATTCGACCAGGACGTGGCGCGTGAACTCGCAGCCTTGCCTGGGTTTGTGCTGGTGGCGAGTCGCTACGAGGGGCTCGACCAGCGCGTGATCGATTCGCGAATCGATCGCGAATTGTCGCTCGGAGATTTCGTGCTCTCGGGTGGCGAATTCGCGGCGCTCGCGGTGATCGATGCGGCGGTGAGGCTTTTGCCCGGGGCGCTCGGTGATGAGCGTTCCAGCGTAGAAGAGTCCTTCACCGCAGGGCGACTCGACTGGCCGCACTACACGCGGCCGATCGAGTGGGAAGGTCGAACGGTGCCGGGTGTGCTGCAGGGTGGAAACCACGCAGCGATTCGGCGGTGGAGGTTGCAACAGTCGTTGGTGCGCACGAAAGCGCGTAGACCCGACTTGCTGCAACCGGGTGGATCGGGTCGTGCTCTCACCGATGAAGAGCGCGAACTTTTAGAGGAAGACAACAATGGCTAACGTGATTGCCGAAATGGAAAAGCGTCGTACGACGCGAGAACTGCCGGACTTCAATCCGGGTGACACCGTCGTCGTCGACGTGAAAGTGGTCGAAGGTGACCGCGAGCGCGTACAGGCTTACGAGGGGGTCGTGATCGCCAAGAGCAATCGCGGCTTCAACTCCTCGTTCACCGTTCGCAAGATCTCGCACGGCGAGGGCGTCGAGCGTACTTTCCAGTCGCAGAGCCCCACCATCGCGTCGGTCTCCATCAAGCGTCGCGGCAACGTCCGTCGCGCCAAGCTGTACTACCTGCGCGATCTGTCGGGCAAGGCTGCCCGAATCGAAGAGAAGGTCTGAATCCGGGGTCGTGCCATGTGACCGTTTTCGGTCGCATGGCACCGCCCAAATCCAGTTGATAGACTGCCCTTTCGGCGGGGTGTCCCGCTTTCTCAAAGAATGGGTGAGTCATGCCCCTCCGGCTTCTGGCCAGCCTGCTGGCCTTGATCGTTGCGCTCTCTCCCTCGCTCGGAAGATCTGCGACGCCTGATCTATCTGAACTGCGTCTTCCCAAGGGTTACGCCATAGAAGTTTGGGCCGATGAGGTCGGCAACGCGCGCTCTATGGTGCGTTCTCCGCGCGGCACCGTTTTCGTCGGCACACGCACGGGTGGTGGTCGGGTCTATGCGATCCGTGAGGGCAAGGGCGGCAAGCGCGACGTCAAAGTCATCGCGAGCGGTCTCAACTCGCCGAATGGCGTCGCGTTTAGACAGGGCGCGTTATATGTCGCCGAGATCGATCGCATCACGCGTTACGACGACATCGATACTCAGCTCGATCAAGGCGTGACGACGCTTCGTGCGCCGGTCACCATCGCCACGTTGCCTGCCGATCGTCATCACGGTTGGCGTTACATTGCGTTCGGCCCCGACGACAAGCTTTACGTGCCGATTGGCGCGCCCTGCAATGTGTGCGATCGAGATAGCGACGGCTACTCGATGATCACGCGCATGAATCCGGATGGCAGTGGTCGGGAAATCGTAGCCCGTGGTGTTCGCAACACCGTGGGTTTCCGTTGGCACCCGAAGACGGGTGACCTTTGGTTTACCGATAACGGTCGAGACATGCTGGGTGACGATACGCCGCCCTGCGAGCTCAACCGCGTGAGTCGAGTCGGAGAGCATTTCGGCTTTCCGTTCTGTCACGGTAAAGACGTGGTCGATCCGCAATTCGGCAAGCTCGGTCGTTGTGACCAGATCACGCCACCGGTTCAGGAACTCGGCCCTCACGTCGCGCCGCTCGGCGTGATCTTCGATGCCGAGGGTAACGCCATCATCGCCGAGCATGGTTCTTGGAACCGCGCCGAAAAAATTGGCTATCGCCTCACGCGCGTTCGATTGCAGGATAATCGCGCCGTGGCTTACGAAGAATTCGTGGGTGGATGGCTCCGCCCCGACGGCAAAGTGACGGGACGTCCGGTCGACCTTATGGCGCTGCCAGATGGCTCGATGCTGGTGTCCGACGACCTCGCCGGCGTCATTTATCGACTTTATAAGACAGGTTGAAAACGTTCATGGAACTCATCAAAAAATTCTTTCGCGGTGTCTTCAAGGGCCTCGACGGTCTGAGAAAGATCTTGCACTTGTTGCTGCTCCTCGTGATCTTCGGGGTCCTGGTCGGTGCGCTGCAGAGCTCGATTCCCACGCTGCCCGCAGATGCGGCACTCGTCATCCGTCCCGTGGGAGAAATCGTCGAGCAGCCGAGCGGAGACGCCTTCGATCGTGCGTTAGCCGAGGCTCAAGGGTTGGGTAGTGGTGAGACCACTTTGCGCGATCTGACCGATGCCATCGCCGCGGCTAAGGGCGATAAACGTATCAAGACGCTGGTGCTCGATTTCGACGAGATGTCGGGCGCAGGCCAGCCGACACTCGACGAGTTTGCGCGAGCGGTGACGGACTTCCGGAAGTCCGGCAAGAAAGTCGTCGCAACCGGCCTCGGTTTCTCTCGAGATACGTATTACGTCGCGGCACATGCTGATGAGCTCTACCTCGACCCGCAGGGTCTGGTGGTTCTCGAGGGCTACGAGCGCTATCGCAACTACTACAAGTCGGCGCTCGATAAGCTCGGTATCGATATCAATGTGTTCCGTGTCGGCACCTACAAGAGTGCGGTCGAGCCGTACATTCGCGACGATATGTCGCCGGCCGATCGTGAGGCGAGTCAGGCTTTCGTGAACTCGCTGTGGGAGACCTACGTCGGCGTCGTCGCCAAGGCGCGCGGCCTCAAGCCCGAAGATCTTCGTACCTACGCCGATACGCTCGCGACGCAGGTGAAAGATGCCAAGGGCAATACCGCCAAAGTGGCGCTTGATGCCAAGCTCGTCACGGCGCTGAAGACACCGATTCAGGTCGAAGAGCGCATCATCGCGCTGTCGTCCAAAGATGAAGAGACCGAGTCGTATCGCTCGGTCGATCTCAAAGATTACCTGCGCGTGGTACGCACCGAGGACAAGATTGCGAAGCATCCTGACTCGCGTATCGCGGTGATCATCGGCTCCGGCGAAATCGTCGACGGGGGCGGTGGTGGTGGGGTTATTGCGGGCGATGACACCGCTGAGCTCATTCGCAAAGCGCGACTCGATAAAGACATCAAGGCACTGGTGCTGCGTATCGACAGCCCGGGGGGCAGCGTAACGGCCTCGGAGAAAATCTATCGGGAGCTCTTGGCGTTTAAGCGCACGAAACGCCCCGTTGTGATTTCGATGGGAGATCTCGCCGCCTCGGGTGGCTATTACATTTCTGCGCCCGCTGACGAAATCTGGGCGAGCCCGGCCACCATCACCGGATCCATCGGCATTTTCGGGCTCTTCCCCACGGCGCCTCGCACGTTCGAGAAGCTCGGTATCGGCGTCGATGGCGTCGGCACCACGCCGCTTTCGGGAGAGCTGCGCATCGATCGTCCGATCGGTCCGGCGGCTTCGATGCTGCTGCAGTCGACGATCGAGCACGGTTACGAGGAGTTTCTCGCTCGCGTCTCGCTCGGCCGTAAGAAGACCCGCGATGAGATCGACAAGATTGCGCAGGGTCGTGTCTGGACGGGGCGCGATGCGCTGCGTCTCGGGCTCGTCGACAAGCTTGGCTCGCTAGACGAAGCTGTGGCGTCGGCCGCTAAACGCGCAGGACTCGCTGACGGTAAGTACGAACGCGATTATCTCGAGGCTGAGAAGAGCTTTGCACAGCAGTTGCTGACGAACCTGGAGGCGAAGGCGGCGTCAGTCCTCGTCAAGACCGTCAAGACGGAGGCTCTCGGCGGCTTCGGTTTCGGGGCGGCGGCCTCACTCGATGGTCCGACCCGTGCGGCGCTGCTCGCGGCGCGGCGTGACTTCGGTCCCATCGAGCGTAGCGTATTGCGATTCAATCGCTACGCGCTGTCGGGCCAGGTGTACGCGCACTGTTTCTGCACGCCGTACTAAGCGTTATTGGCTGAGCCCCGCATGCACATCTCCGATCAGCGGACTAACCGTCTTTTCGTGGTGCTCGCGGGGTTCTTCCTAACCAACGCGCTGCTCGCCGAGTTCGTCGGCGTCAAAATATTTTCGCTCGAGGCGACACTCGGAATCGAGCCTTTCGAGTGGTCGCTGCTCGGTGTCTCGGGAACCCTTAATTTCACAGCGGGTGTGTTGCTGTGGCCGGTGGTGTTCGTGATGACCGATATCATCAACGAGTATTACGGCGTGAAGGGCGTGCGGCTCGTGTCTTGGGTAGCGGTGGGGTTCATCTCCTACGCCTTCATTGTGGCCTACATCTCGATCGGTCTCGCGCCCGCCGGTTTTTGGATCGAGGCCAATCGATCACTCGGCGTGCCCGATATTCAGCACGCCTATGCTCAGGTGTTCGGGCAGGGGCTGTGGACCATCATCGGTTCGATCGTCGCGTTCTTAATCGGTCAGCTCGTAGATATCACGGTGTTTCGCAAGATCCGCGCCGTCACCGGTGAGAAACTCATTTGGTTGCGCGCTACGGGCTCGACGGCCGTATCGCAGTTCATCGATAGCTTCGTCGTACTCTACATCGCCTTCGTGCTGGGGCCGCAGAAGTGGCCAGTCCCGCAATTCCTGGCGGTCGGGACGGTCAATTATCTCTACAAAATGTTGGCGGCGATCGCGATGATCCCCTTGTTGTATCTCGCAAGGCGGCTCATCAAGGGCTACCTCGGGCATGATGAGACCGAGCGACTCAAAGCCCTTGCGCACTGAGACGCGAGGCATGGTTCGTTCCGAACCTCGGCTGCTCAGCATCATCCCGCCGATGACGCAGCTCAATACGCCGTACCCCTCGACCGCTTACCTTACCGGCTTTCTTCGCTCCCGCGGATTCGACGCCCGACAGGAAGATCTCGCGCTCGAGCTTGTGCTCCGACTGCTGTCTTCGGCCGGGCTCGATGCGGTTCGTGGCGTCTGCGAACGACTCCCAAAGCGCCAACGCGGCCCTCACGTCAGTCGATTCTTGCTGGAGTTCGATCGCTATCGCGCGACCATCGACGGTGTGATTTCGTTTTTGCAGGGGCGCGACTCTACGCTCGCGCACCGTATCGCATCGCGCCAGTTCTTACCCGAGGGTACTCGTTTCGAGTCGCTCGAAAACTACGTCGCCGCAGAAGAGGGTGGGGATCCGCTTGCCTGGGCGTTCGGGGCGCTCGGTACCAGTGACCGCGCCCGGCACTTCGCGACGCTCTATCTCAATGACATCGCCGACGTTCTGCGCGAGGCGATCGATCCGCGTTTTGAGTTCGTTCGTTACGCCGAGCGATTGGCGGCTAGCGCACCGAGTTTCGATCCGCTCGCAGCGGCGCTCGAGGCGCCGCGGACGTTGATCGACGAATGGTTGTACGAACTCACCGTGGCAGCCCTCTCGCGGCACCAGCCCGACATCGTATTGTTATCGGTGCCGTTTCCGGGCGCGGTGTACGGTGCGTTTCGTATTGCGCAGGCGATCCGAGAGCGGTCACCCGAGGTGACGCTCGTGCTCGGTGGCGGCTACGTCAACACCGAACTGCGAGAGCTCGCCGAGTCGCGGGTCTTCGATTTTTTTGATCACGTAACGCTCGATGACGGCGAGCGCCCGCTGCTCGCGCTCATCGAAGCCTGGCAGGGTCTGCGACCCCGCGACCAGCTTGTACGGACTTTCGTGCGTGAAGCCGGAAAGGTGAGATATCTCAACGTCGGTGAGCCGGATGTGCCGTTCGCTGAAGTCGGCACGCCCACTTGGGACGGCCTTCCACTACGGCGTTACCTTTCGCTGCTCGACATGCTGAATCCCATGCATCGTCTATGGTCGGACGGGCGTTGGAATAAGTTGACGGTCGCACATGGCTGCTATTGGAAGAAATGCAGCTTCTGCGATATCTCACTCGACTACATCTCACGCTACGAGACGGCCAACGCCTCGGTGCTTGTCGATCGCATCGATCGCATCATCGATGAAACCGGCGAGACGGGCTTCCATTTCGTCGATGAAGCGGCGCCGCCCAAGGTGCTCAAGGCGATGGCTCAAGAACTGTTGCGGCGGGGTCGTCAGATTTCTTGGTGGGGAAACATTCGTTTCGAAAAATCGTTTACGCCAGAGCTCTGTGAGCTGCTTGCTGAAAGTGGCTGCATCGCCATCACCGGAGGTCTCGAGGTCGCCTCCGATCGACTACTTACGCTTATGAAGAAAGGCGTATCCGTGGCACAGGTTGCGCAGGTGACGCGCGCGTTCAGTGATTCGGGTGTGTTGGTGCATGCGTATCTGATGTACGGCTTCCCAACTCAGACCGTTCTCGACACCGTCGACTCGCTCGAATACGTTCGTCAGCTTTTTATCGAAGGGTGCATCCAGTCAGGATTCTTCCATCGCTATACCTGCACGGTGCACTCACCCGTGGGGCGGGACCCGGCCGCCTACGGGGTTTCTCTTGCGCCGATGCCGAAGGGCGATTTTGCGCGTAACGATGTGAACTTCATCGATCCGACGGGCGTCGATCACGATGCGCTCGGCGAGGCGCTCAACGCGGCGCTCTACAACTACATGCATGGCGTCGCGCTCGATCGCGACGTGCGAGAGTGGTTCGTGCCCTTCGTGAAAAAGCCTCCAAGGGCTACGGTGCCGCGAGATTTCGTGCGCCGCGCACTCAACCAAACACGGCGTCGCACGGCGAGCTGATCGAGCTCCAGTCATCGGTGTCGAAAGTCACCGAGCACCATCCCGCCGTCGGAAATCCACCAAAGTCAGCATGGCGCTCGAATTGCCGCGCGAAGCCTAGCGCGAGGTCGGAAATTCCCGGGTTGTGGCCGACAAGCATTAGATGCGTGATCGAGTTCGACGTGCCCTGAACCCTCTCGAGTAGCGTCGATGAGCTCGCGTGATAGAGCGCTTTCGAGGTCTCAATGGCTGCTACGGACTTGAGACTCTCGTGGAGTAGCTGGGCGGTCTCTCGAGTGCGCCGGGCATCGCTCGCCAAGATTAAATCGGGTAGGGGAAGACCCGTGCCGAGGGCTGCAGCCGTTCGTATCACTTCTGATCGACCGTGGTTACTCAAGGCGCGGTAGAAGTCACCCCCTTCGGCTCGTGCCTCGGCATGGGCATGTCGAACCAAGGTGAGACGTTTCACGGAGCGAGAACCTCGATCCGACCCGCACGCTCGCGCAACTCGAATATTTTGAGCGGCTCATAGGCCGGTGGCGTCAGTGCGTGACCTGTGCGAAGACAAAACTTCGCGCCGTGCCGAGGGCAGACCACCACGCCACAGGGGGTCGCGGCATCGGACTCGACATCGGCGCCGGCAAGCGACTCACCGTCATGAGTACAGCGATCTTCGAACGCATGTCGTACGCCATTCAGCTCGACGACAGCGACGTAGAAACCATCGACCTCGGCATCGAGTCGCCCGCCAGAGGCGAGGGTTGACGCTGCGCCGACGTCGATCCAGGCACTCGGCCCGCTCATCGTTACATCATTCCCGTCTGTAGGCGGGCGGCTTCGGACATCATCGATTGATTCCAGGGCGGGTCGAACACGAGTTCGACGTCGGCCTTGGAGACGGTGGGGATGATCTCGATCTTCTCGCGAACATCTTGCACGAGCACATCGCCCATACCGCAGCCCGGCGCAGTGAGGGTCATCTTGACGCCGACCGTGCGGCTGCCGTCGTCGTTCGGGCGTACCTCGCATTCATAGACGAGCCCCAGCTCGACGATGTCGATCGGAATCTCGGGGTCGTAACAGGTGCGCATCTGTTTCCACGCGAGAGCTTTCACGTCCTCTTCGGTCGCATCGGGCGGTAATTCGGGTGGGATGAAACCTTGCTTTCCGATGGCGTCGGCATTCTCGCCCGACAGGCGATAAAGATTGCCCTCGATGTACAGCGTAAAGCTGCCCCCCAAGGCCTGAGTGATGAATCCCGAGAGGCCGGCTTTGAGTTCGATCTGATCTCCCGAGGGGACCATGACCGCAGGCGTGTCGCGGCTTAGGACGAAGGCTTCGTTTTCGTGACTGCGCATGATGATGAAAAAGTCTGTGGGTTATTCGGTGGAAACCGTGGCCGGCCCGGTCGGAGTCTCGCCCAGAGAATTCGTGCGATGTTTCAACGCGGCATCGAGGGTGTGCCAGCACAGGCTCGCGCACTTCACGCGCGCCGGATACTCGCGAACGCCTGCGAGCGCGGCGAGTTTGCCGAGCTCCGCTGGGGGTAGGGAGTCATCACCATGCGCGGTCAGGGCCTGATGCACGAGCGTGCTCAAATGCTTGATCGCCACGCCGTCTTTGCCTTTGATCGCTTCGGTCATGAGCGAGGCGGAGGCCGTCGAGATTGCGCAGCCCTTGCCTTCAAATTTGATATCGCTGACCCGATCGCCGTCGAGGCGCAGCGTCAGCGTGAGGCGATCGCCGCAAAGCGGGTTGTTGCCATCCGCGGAGGTGTCGCACGGATCGAGACGTCCGAAATTCCTCGGATGCTTGTTGTGATCGAGTATGACGTCTCGATAAAGATCTTTGAGATCCATCAGCCGAATACCTCACGCGCTCGCCCGAGCGCTCGAACGAGCTGGTCGATGTCGGCGTCGTCCGAGTAGCACCCGAACGAGGCGCGGGCGGTTGCCGGAACATCGAAGAAGTCCATCACGGGCATCGCGCAATGATGGCCGGTACGAACCGCTACGCCCTCGTCATCGAGAATGGTGCCCAAGTCATGCGGATGCACGCCATCCAGGACAAAAGAAATCACACCTGATTTTTCGTTTGCCTCGCCGATGATCTGTAGGCCGTCTATCGCCTTCAACGCAGCAGTTGCCCTCTTTAGCAAGCGCTGCTCGTGCGCATGGGCGCGTTCGATGCCGAGTGCGTCGAGGTAGTCGATGGCTGCGGCGAGCCCGACCGCACCCGAGATGTTCGGGGTACCGGCTTCAAACCGATAAGGCAGATCGTTGTACGTCGTGCCCGAGAAACTCACCGTGAGGATCATGTCGCCACCGCCTTGCCACGGCGGCATCTCGCGCAGCACCGACTCGCGCGCCCAGAGCACCCCGATTCCCGTTGGGCCGTAGAGTTTATGGCTCGAGAAGGCGTAGAAGTCACAGTCGAGCGCTTGCACGTCGACGCGTTGATGCGCGACGGCCTGAGCGCCGTCGATGAGTACGAGTGCGCCCGCGGCGCGCGCTGCAGCGATCATATCTTTGATCGGCAACACGGTACCCAAGGCATTAGAGACTTGGGTGAACGCCACCAGCTTAGTACGATTCGAGAGTAGTGCCTTGAATGTGGCGAGGTCGAGTTCCCCGCGACGATCGATTGGCGCGACCTTCAGCGTCGCACCCGTTCGCTGACAGAGCATCTGCCACGGAACGATATTCGCGTGATGCTCCATCCAAGTGATCAGAATCTCATCGCCGGGGCCAAGACGCTGACCCCAAGACTGCGCGACGAGGTTGATCGACTCGGTCGTACCCCGAGTGAAGACGACTTCCTTGAGGCTCGAGGCATTCAGGAAACGACGCACGCGTTCGCGCGCGCCCTCGAAGGCATCGGTGGCCTTTTGGCTGAGTTGATACACGCCCCGATGTACGTTGGCATGGCTCGTTCGTTCGTAACAATCGACGGCTTCGATGACCGCGAGCGGGCGCTGCGCCGAGGCTGCCGTGTCGAGGAACGCCAAACGCTTGCCGCGAACCGAGGTCGACAGTATCGGGAAGTCCGCGCGGACTCGGGCGACGTCGTAGAACGACTCTGCGATGCGTGCATTCATGTGCCTGACCTCGCGGCGATGGCGCCTGGCAGCACGCGCTCTAGAGAGTGTTCGACCGCTGCGCGCAGGGCGGGATTCGAGAGGCGGCTTAGGACATCGCTCACGAACGCCCACTTCAAGAGCGAAGAAGCCGACTCTTCCGGAATGCCTCGAGAGAGTAGGTAGAAGAGCATGTCTGGGTCGAGTTTACCCACCGTGGCGCCGTGGCTCGCTTTGACGGCATCCGTATAGATTTCGAGTTGCGGGCGGACATCGGCCTCGGCTTCGGGCCCCGCGAGTAGGCACTTTAACGATTGGTCGGATTGCGCATTCGGCGACGTCGCATCGACACGCATATGGCCGTTGAACGACACGCGTGATCGACCCGAGGCAATGCCCCTGAATTGTTGAAGCGTTTTGGCGCCGGGCGCCGAGTGTGCGATGCGAACGTATGCGTCGTGCGACTGCGTGCCCTCACCGAGCGCCGCAGCGTGCCACTCGAGCGCGGACTCGCGACCCGCATGCTCGACGAACGCGGTCGTTCGGCTGGCGGCGGCACCGGTCGTCAACTGAACGACCTTCGTGGTGGAGCCTTCGCCGAGATGTAACTCGATCGTTTCGACGTGCTGCGCTTTAGAGCTCGCTTGGGTGATACGCGATAGCTCAAGCCGTGCATGTGAGCCCACGACGGCAGATATGACGAGGTTAGTGATGACGGCGTCGGTGGAGAGTGGCAGATGACGCTCAACGAGCGAGAGCTCTGCGCCCTCGGCAAGGGCGATCTCCACGGCCGGATGCGAGGTGCCAAGCGACACCACGATGACCTCGATGGCCCGCTTTTGATGACGCGCAACGTCGAGGCGAAGGGTGTCGGTGCGCAGGCGGCGGTTGAGCTCGAAAAAGTATCGATCGGCCTCGATCGTATTGACCATCGTCGGTGACGACGGCGACGTCGTAATGGGAGTACCCAAGACAAACCCATCGATCAAAACGATGCGCTCGAATCCGTCGAGCGGCGCGGGCAGGGCGGCGGTCACTCGCGCTTGGGTCTCTGACGAGGGTGGCGCCGAGGGCTCAAAGCGCGCACGGGCGAGTCCGCGAAGGTTCGCGTACTTCCAGTTTTCGTCTCGTGGCGTTGGCAGACTTACAGGGAGGGCGCTCATGAGTTTCTCGAAACGCCTCAGGCCGCGTCCGTAAGTAACCAGTCGTAACCACGCGCTTCGAGTTCCTGCGCGAGTTCTGGGCCGCCGCTGCGGATGATCTTGCCGCGAGCGAGCACGTGCACGCGATCGGGTTTGATGTAATCGAGCAGGCGCTGGTAATGCGTCACGAGCACGATCGCGCGATCGGGTGAGCGCAGCGTGTTCACGCCGTTAGCGACGACCTTGAGCGCATCGATGTCGAGACCCGAGTCGGTTTCATCGAGCAGGGCGAGTGAGGGCTCGAGTACCAGCATCTGCAAAATTTCGTTGCGCTTCTTCTCGCCGCCCGAAAATCCCTCGTTGACGCCGCGCGACAGAAACGACTCGTCCATTTGCATGATTTTCATTTTCTCGCGTACGAGCGTGAGAAATTCGAAAGCATCCACTTCGGGTAGTCCGCGCTGTTTACGGGCCGCGTTGAGTGCAGCCTTCAGCAGATAGACGTTATTCACTCCGGGGATTTCAACGGGGTACTGAAAGCCCAAGAAAAGCCCACGCTGGGCGCGCGCCTCGGGTTCGAGGGCGAGCAGGTCTTCGCCGCGATAGCTCACGCTGCCTCCGGTCACCTCGTACCCCGGCCGACCGGCGAGCGTGTAGGCGAGGGTGCTTTTTCCCGATCCGTTCGGGCCCATGATCGCGTGCACTTCGCCGGCGGGAACCTCAAGACTGAGTCCGTCGAGTACTTTTCGATTACCGACGGTGGTTCGTAAATCTTTGATGCTGAGCATGGTGTGTGTTCCAGTCATAGATAGGTCGATCACGGCGCAGCTTCAGCCGACCGCTCCCTCGAGGCTAACGGCGAGAAGGTTCTGCGCTTCGACCGCAAACTCCATGGGCAATTCCTTGAAGACGCTCTTGCAGAAGCCGTTGACGATCATGTTGACGGCATCTTCTTCGCTGATTCCGCGCTGTAGGCAATAGAACAACTGGTCTTCGCTGATTCGCGATGTCGAGGCTTCATGTTCCACTGTGGCCGTCGGATTTTTTACTTCAACATACGGAAAGGTGTGCGCTCCACATCGGCCACCCATGAGCAGCGAATCGCATTGCGTGAAGTTTCGGGCGCCGTGGGCCGTCGGCAGAATTTTGACAAGACCTCGATAGGTGTTTTGACCGCGCCCAGCCGAGATGCCCTTCGAGACGATCGTGCTGCGCGTATTCGCGCCGACGTGAATCATCTTGGTGCCGGTGTCGGCCTGCTGGCAGTGATTGGCGAGGGCGACCGAATAAAATTCGCCCACCGAGTTGTCGCCTCGTAAGACGCAGCTCGGATATTTCCAAGTGATGGCGGAGCCCGTCTCGACCTGCGTCCAAGAGATGCGGGAATTACGACCGCGACATTCGCCGCGCTTGGTGACAAAGTTGTAGATACCGCCGACACCGTTCTCGTCGCCCGGGTACCAGTTCTGGACCGTGGAATATTTAATCTCGGCGTCATCCATCGCGACGAGTTCGACGACCGCTGCGTGCAGCTGGTTCTCATCGCGCATCGGCGCGGTACAGCCCTCGAGGTAGCTCACGTGGCTGCCCGCATCGGCGACGATCAGCGTGCGCTCGAACTGCCCGGTTTTCGCCGCGTTGATGCGGAAGTAGGTCGAGAGCTCCATCGGGCAGCGCACCCCCTTCGGGATGTAAACGAACGAGCCATCCGAAAACACCGCGGAGTTGAGGCAGGCGTAGTAGTTATCGGTGTGGGGCACGACGCTACCGAGATACTGTTCGAGCAGCTCGGGGTGTTTCTGCACAGCATCGGAGAACGAACAAAAAATGACGCCGGCTTTCTCGAGGCGATCTTTGAAGGTGGTGGCGACCGAGACACTGTCGAAGACGGCATCGACCGCAACGCCCGCGAGTCGTGCGCGCTCGTGCAGCGGAACGCCGAGTTTTTCGTAGGTCTCGAGCAGTTTGGGATCGACCTCGTCGAGGCTCTTCGGTCCGTCGGTTTTGGCCTTGGGCGCCGAGTAGTACGAAATGCCCTGGTAATCGACTGGATTGAAGCGCACGTGCGCCCAGGTCGGTTCGCGTAGGGTGAGCCAGTGTCGGAAGGCCTTCAGGCGCCACTCGGTCAAAAATGCAGGCTCGCGCTTGATGCGAGAAATTGCACGCACGACATCTTCGTCGAGACCCGGGGGCAGACTCTCCGATTCGATGTCCGTCACGAAGCCGTGCTGGTACCCGCGGCCGACGAGATCCTGGAGTTGAGCGTTTTCAGTCATGGTGGTGTCAAGCTTCCGCCGATTTGTCGCGTCGTAGGGCCGCCGCTGCGCGACCACCGACGACAGGGTTCAGTTGCTGCTCGATGCCGCGCAGCGCGAAATCTTTGGTGTCGAGACCCGCGAGCTGTGCGAGGCTCACGTCGTATAGCGAACGACGAATGGCGAGATTGACCCGCTGCCAGGCTTGTCCCACGCCGCAGGTGGTTTCGATCTCACAGTGACCGTGGCCCGCTGAGCAGTCGGTAACGGCGACGGGGCCCTCGAGCGCATCGAGAATGGCCGCGGCCGAAATGGCCTGCGCCGGGCGAGCCAACGAATAACCCCCGTGCAATCCGCGCGTCGAGCGTACGAGGCCCCCACGCTGCAAAATCTTCAGCACCTTGCTCACCGTCGGCATGCCGATGCGGGTGCGCTCGGCGAGGGCGGGCGCGCTCAGGCAGGCCTCAGGGTCCCGAGCGAGGGCTGCCAGAAGCACCGTGGCGTAGTCGGTCATGCGGGAGATGCGGATCATAAACGGGACCATTTTAGTCCAGATTAGAAATAGTTGCAGGGAATTCAC
>Ga0075471_10001199_pt1 | contig 16874 bp, 9 predicted proteins | sample DEB19_08_DNA_2_FD_74787 | JGI IMG/M metagenome (GOLD analysis project Ga0075471, IMG submission 74787) | Aqueous microbial communities from the Delaware River and Bay under freshwater to marine salinity gradient to study organic matter... | ecosystem: Environmental > Aquatic > Marine > Coastal ... | reverse complement strand
CTAGATTTGTCATTATCATCCCCAATGTTATTCCTTTAAAAAATTTAATTTTATTTTTAAAAAAATCTTTTTCTTTGCTGGCATATGTATCACCATCATCTTTCTTCTTACCCAAAAGTTTGCGAGCATATGAATTATTATCATCAATAGATATTAGATTGTTAATATTCTCATCGTCATAATTATCTAAATAGTATTTTGTTAATAATGAATGTAAAAATATAACTTTGGAAGCATAAATATCTTTTTCTTCAGCATATGTATTATCTTTTATATCTCGAAATATTTTTGCAAATGAATTAATATTTTTAAATATTAATTCATAAAATGTCAAATGTATATCAGAATTTATTTTATTACCATACGTCTGCCATTGTTCTGGTAAATTACTATGTGTATTATAATATTCACATTTTTTAAAAAAATCTCTAAATGTTTTTACTACATCAACATTTGTATTTTCGTTAATTTTACATAAAATAGCACACATATGTAATATATTATGTAAAAAATTATATTTTGGCACTTCATTCACACTGCTCTTATCAATTGTGATACCATTGGCTTTAGCCATTTTATCAATAAAATATTTAACAGTTCCATTAATATCACGTTTAATATCTGCGGTGGGGCATAAATCAATAAAATTATACTTATTGTTATTATTTAATATATGATTTAATAAAGTATAATAAGCTTTATTATCATCAGCAAACTTTATTTTTTTATAATCATGAAATATTAATTGTTCTATAGATTCAGATGTGTCATACGCAAGCCGATAATCATATATTTTTTTTTCATTAATAATCGCACCATATAATCTCATATAAACAATAAATAAAATTAAGCATATAATTGGTATTAATATTAATAATAATAATTTCATATAATTTGTATTTTTATCTTCAATTGAAAAATTATAATAATTTATATTAAAAAATAAAAAATCATTTTCGTCTTTAATTTTATCATTAGATGTGAAATTAACAAATAAAATAACAATTATAAACATTACATAAGCAATGGTAAAATATAAATATGATGTAAAAATATCATTATAAACATTCATTGATAATAAAATGTCATTATATTTAAAATTATCATCAATATAATAATTACATAATATTTTGTAATCTTTCAGTGAGCTGACACTTATATTTTTTTTAATATCTTTTAATATTTTATCATATGATTTTGAGAAAACAACTGTTGTATTATAAATACTATTAATAAATAGTAATATTAATATAATTAAACATAGTATAATATAAGTAAATTGAAAACTATCATATATATTTTGGCGTAGTTTTATACTCATCAATAATACTATTTCTATTATCTATTATTATATTTAATATTAAATTATACCTTGTACTGCGCCTTCTACTTCGGATATTATAACAAGTATTATTATATTTACCTTTTCTATAAATTTTTTCATTTCTTCGCTCTCATATTGTGGTTTAACAAAATATGTGAGTAATATTATTAAAGAAATACAACCAATTAACATTTCCAACGCCATATACAAATTTATAAAATATACTGGTAGAAAAAAATCCAAAGATTTTTCACCCTCCTTTATTTTTTCAACAAAATTTTTAATATTTTTTGTTAATAAAGCATCGTATACGGCATGGGAATTATTAAATAATTTATTTTTTAGCTCTTTGGATTTTTTTTTTAGAGCTTCTTTAATATTCTCTAAATCTTTTTCTATTGAGTCTATATTAATATTATTGTATAATAAAGACCTTAATGTTAATGTATATTCTATATCTATATCTATATCGTCGTCACCAACCCTTATATTTTCACCAAATAATAATTTATTTAATTTAATTATTATATATGGATCATCCTTGTTATTATTTACAAAATATATATATATAATTAGTAAAAATGATATTGCTATGATTTGATGTTCATTATTTTGAATATTAATAGCATCTTTATTATATATCTCGAGTGCTAATTTATCAATAATATCTACTATATAATTAATGTAATAATAAGAATCGTTATCTAAATTAAATAAATTTAATAGCCGTAAAATTTTTTTATTATAATTTTCCAATTGTATATTTATAGGAATATTAGATTTAAAATCTATTATCGTATTTCTTTTAATGGTAGTATCTCCGCCCTTAGATAATAATTTAAAATGATCTAAAATCTTTGAATAATTATTGTTTTCATATTTAAGAATATTTTCTCCAATAATTGATTTAATATATTCATCTATCTTAATTAGTTCTAAATATTTATTGTAAACATTATTATAAACATTGTTAATAAATAAATAATAATAAAGAATACTATGGAATATACAATAAATGACTATTACAACTATCGCAATAAATATATAATGGTTCTCTTTATATAAAATTTTAATAATGTTAGTACTTGAAGTATAATCTTGATTTGTAATTATTATATTAAATAAATCTGTTAATATATTTATAATAATTATTAAAATAATCACAAAAAATATTATAAATATTATTAAAAACAATAGTTCATATAATTTATTATTGAACAATATATATAAATCTGATGTTTTACGATCATGTGATTTAGTAAAATTAAATAAATTATATGGTATTTTAAAAATATTATCAATTAATGATACTTCTTCATCTATTTTATAATATTTACAATAAATATAATATTCATCATTATGATCGTATAATATATATACATATTTATCTATTCCATTTTTAATGATTTGTTTTTTAATATAAGAAATGTCATTATAATATACATATTTTGTAAAATAACTATCTGATTCATCGGTAATTTCCTTTTTTAAAGATTCATCCTGTATTATCGATATATTATTTAAATTTTCTGGAATTGGAACATATTTATCAATACATGTTTTTTTTTTTCCTTCAGAAACAATATCATTACAAAGGTTACCCTTTTTAATTAAATAATATCCTTCATCGCTTTTTGTATATTTAATATTTTTATTATTATTTAATAAATAAACATAATTTATAAGCATATAATTATATATTTGGTTTAATTTAAAAAATGGAAAACTATTATATGTATATTCTTTGACATTAGCATTGATGCTATAAATTGTATACAAAATATAATTTATAATTGCTATAAATATAATTAATGCTACTATGAAAGTGCTAAAGAATAACAAACCATTTATAAAATTAATTACGATTTTATTATCCATGTATATTTTAATCTCTACTTAATAAATATTTACAAATTAATAATAAAAGCACATACAAATATATATACTGCTAATACCAAGTTCTTTACATATTCAACATCATTAAACATTTCTTCAATAATATTATAATTATTAGCCATAATTAAACTATAACTCCATAAATAACGAAATATTACTATAAGTAATAATATGCTAATAACTATTGCGGGTATATTTAAAAATATCAACTCTAATTTATAATAAAATATATTATCATCATATTTAGAATTTATATTTTCAGAATATTTTATAAGATTATTTCTAATATCAGTATATGTATTTTCAAATAACTCTTTTTTAATAGTTGTCATATCACGTCTTAAATAATCTTTTACATTACTTGATATTTCATCATAACTTCTTATAGCAGGCTCTTTATTAACATTTGCTATATAAGGATACATACATTTTGGAGGTAAATAAGAACATTGTTTACCTATAATATTACCGGTACCTTTTAACTCTTTTCTACATTTATTATAAATATACTGAAATTCATCATCCCTAAGCAATAAATATGTAATTAATGTTTTAACCCTATTATGAATATCTTCGTCCGTCAAATTATCATTTGTACCTGTATCAATACTTAATCCATATATTGCCTTATTATTATCATTTAATTCAGGTACTTTGTTATTAAATTCATAATTTTCAGAAGTTACAATGCGATTATATAGATCGTAATCAATATAATTTATTAGCGTATCGTTGTATAATTTTAAATTATTTAAAGTATATATTTCTGATTCATTATACCCATTAATAGATATTAAATAAATAATTAAATAAATTGAGTATAAAAATAATATTATATATGAGAAAATTATTAAATAGTTATACTCTAATTCACTTGTTAGATCCTTATTGAAATATTTACTAAACCCTATAATTTTTATTTCATTGTTAATTTTTACATTTGAAAACAATTCTGCTATATAATTTGCCCACAATAATATAGTTATTATTAAATATATTGTTAATAATCCAAAGTTGTTATTATTAATAGCTATATTATTTTCAAAACTCACATTACAATATTCAATATTTAAACTTTCATTAATATTCATTTTTGTAGATACTGGTTCCATTACTTTGTTGTACCTACTTTGTGTAAAATTATAGACCTTAAGAATATTAATAAAAAATACTATTAATATTGCTATGGTTAATAAACATAAGAAAATTATATCTGTATTATAAGTATTGCTGATAAAATTTTTTATAGAAGTATATATACTATTTACAAAACCAAACATATTATATCTTAATATATTATTATATTAATTTATTAGATAGCTTTAAAAATCCACAAGAGTAAAAATATGGCAATTGGATAGCTTAATCTTAATAAAAATTCTTGTATATCTGTTAATACATTATCACCAATGTATTTTGAGATATAAAAAGTTATTATTCTATCTATTGATATACCTAAAACTATTACAAATGAGAATAAAGCTAATTTAGCAACCTCGGCTTTTTTAAGATTCATTCTATCTATAAAATTATAATCCCCTGTTGTTCGGAGATTTTTATTATTTTGATATTGTAAATTTTGTTGAGGTTGATAATTTTGATAGTTAATATTATTTTGTTGTTCCATTAATTTATTTTTTTGGTCTTCTATCATTTGTTGTCTTATTATATTTTGTTGCTGTTGAAGTTGCATGGAACTCTGTTGCTGTGGCATTTGTGGTGGCATTTGCGGAGGCATTTGCGGAGGCATTTGCTGCTGTTGTGAATGCTGATGCGGATGTTGGGGATGCTGTTGAGGATGTTGATTGTTATGTGAATAATTGTCATTGTTCATATCATTTTGTAGAGCTAATTTGTGTAATTGTTGCCCTGATATTTGCGAAGAATACATATTATCTGAATTATCATTATGATTAGAACTCATATTATCTTCAGCTCCATAAAGTAAACTTAAATCTGTCATAATATATCTATTTAAATGTAAATAAATTTATTATTTTATAAATAAATAATCTTTTAGTATAACAGATTATAATAATGAAAGATATGGATTACGAAGAAATATTAAATTATATTTCTTTAATACTGGCATTAGTAATATTAATTATTATATTATATAGATATTTCTTTAATTCGCAAATAGAAAATTTTGAAACCGAAAAAGTTAAGGCAGAGGGTAAAGCAATAGTTAGCGCCATATCAGAAATTACAATAATTAAAAAAGGAACTGGATATAAAAAAGGTGAAACATCTGTAGAAATAGCCGCTCCTTCATCTGGAGGTACAAAAGCAGAAGCAGATATTACTATTAATGATGATGGTGAAATTGATAAAATATCTATCACTAAAAATGGCAAAGGATATGATCCAAAAAATCCTCCTATAGTTAAAATAGTTGGTTCTGGAAAAGATGAAGATGTTGTAGCAGTTGTTGGTGCTGTTTCGGAAATAAATATAACAAATCCGGGAAAAGGATATACGGCAACACCGACTATTAATTTTGGATCCAAACCTTCTGGAGAAAATAGCATTATTGCTTCTGCGAAAGCAGTAATAGATGCGACAACCGGTGAAGTAAAAGAAACTATAATAGAAACAGGAGGGGCGGGTTATAAAGAAGATTTTATAATAACATTTCAAACTCCCCAAGAAGCCGAAGAAACACTCAACCCTATTATTAAAATAGATGCTGATAAAAAGAAGGAAATATTAGAATTATTAAATCAATGTGATAAAGTTAATGAAGAAAAAAAAAAGCATATTATTAGTTCTATAAATGAAGATAAATTAAAAAAATTAGAAGTTGAGGAAATGATATCAATCTTAAATAAATAATTAATTATCATCGCTATTATCATCGCTATTATCATCGCTATTATCATCTATAGGTTCATTTTTATTTGTGCTATCATTTATATTGCTATCAACAAAATATTTATTATATTGTTGTAATTTTACACCTTCTGTGCTATATATATTTTCCTTATTTTTATATTCATTTATATTATCTCTTGAATAGTCTTCTTCTTCGTCGTCGCTATCACCTTCAATATCCTCTATCATATATTTGTATTCTATATAGTTCATTTTATATTCGGGGTTTAATATTGATTTTTCTATAGTCATCATTTGTGTAGGTTCATAATAATAAATAGCGAATACTATATTATGATTTACGCCCTTGAAATCATATAAACTACCCGTATTTGTTTCAAATTTTAATGTTATTTTTGATAACTTACCTATTGGGTGAAACTCTCTAATAGGCAATTTTGTAATTTCAAGTCTTTCACTATTAATACCAACATTATCTACTCGAAATTTTGCTAAACCTAATGTGTATTTAGAATAAGACAATGAACGATATAAATGCTCCTCTATTTCCGGACATCTCAATATAATATATTTATTGCCAATAAAATATACTATTCCCGGAGAAGTAATCTTGTATATATCAACAAAACTATTATTAAACTCTTTTACTTTGTCGTCATTAAATATACTATGGAAAATCTTATTTTTTTTTTCATCACCATTATAAATGTCTTTGTAAATGTAACGCCCATTTGTATTATTATTATTATATAAATCAAAACCTATATTTTCCGATAATGTAGACCTTTTCATATCTAATATGAAAGGTTTTTTAGAATAAATATCTATTAAATTGGTTAATTCAGATGGCTCGGAATGTTTTTTAAAACCTATTTCAAAATCATTTAATTCATCATAATTAGTAAAAAAAGTTTTTAATGTATAATCACCTGGCATTATTTCAATTTTAGCGAAAACATCTTCATACCCAATATCCTTATTAACACCATAATTATAATTATCCTTATCCATTTTATACCAAATAATAGGCAAATCTAAAATATTATTATTCATACAATTAAATACTTCTTGGATATTCAAGGCATTATTATAAATTTTAAAATCCTTAATATTAAGTTTTGCTGTATCCCAGTCACCATAATTTAACCCATATCTTTTTCCTATATATTTATCTGTGTAAAATACATTTTTAATTGAATATGTAGAATTATGTATCTTTGAATTATCTGTTATAGCATTTAAATATATATTCCATATATTATCTTCTGAAATAGTCCATGCTATATGAACGTAGTCGCTGAGATTTATATTATTTATAATTTTTTCATTTGTTTCATTACCTATACTAAAAACAATATTAAAGCTGTTAGTTCCAAATTGCTGCCTAATTACTTTTACAACTATTGGAGAATATGTTGATATACTGGGATTTATTAAATGTTCATATCTAAAATCTATTATTGTATAAGAATTATCTTCTCCTCCAGATTTATAAATGGCACTTGCTTTGATAGTAAAGCAAAATGTTATACCTATTTTATTACCACCAATACCACCTTTATTATAAATATTATATAAATTAACAAAATTTTTAATAAACGCATAACTTCTATCAATTAATTCTAATGAATTATTAACATATGTGGAATTAATTTTAACTAAATCGCAATCAATAGTATCGGAAACCCCGTTTTTTATAAAAAGGTCATTATCATCCGTTCCTATATAGTAATATATAGAATTGTTTTCAATATCTATATTATACATAGTACGCGGTATGCTTGCGTCTATAATTTCCATACCAATTATATTTTTAAAAGGTGTGCTAAATTCAACCACGTAATTATTAGGATTTGGATATATGTATCTATCTCTTTCTTTGCTATCTATTAAAAATGTATAACTTTGCTTAATACTATTTTTTTTTAAATAACTAATATCTTCAATTGACATGAATAGTTATATCTACTATTTAATATTATTCTATGTTTTAAATAATAGATAATAAATGAATAAATATATATTAATAACTGATATTGGTAGAGACACCGATGATACATTGGCTCTTTTAATATTATTAAAAAAACATAAAAATAATATAATAAAATTGTTAGCGATATGTGTATCAGGTGCTAAACTTAATGAAAGAGCAAATAGTGTTTATTACTGGCTAAATTATTATAATATTACAGATATATCTGTTATTACTGGAAAAGGTGAGGAATTTATTTTTCAACCTATTGATGTTGATGAAAAAACTAAAAAAATAATTAAAGAGATTGATAGTAATATTTGTATATTGCCTTATAAAAAAAATGAAAAAATAAATAATATGAAAAAAAATATTACTACTTATAATAATTTAGAAGAATTCTTTAAAAATAACGAGAATATATATAATATAGATATATTATGTATATCGCCCGTAAGACCATTAGAAAGATGTTTAAGAAAAAACCCAGAATTGATAAAACATATTAAGAATATTTATTTTCAAGGAAACGCATATATAGATAATGGAAAAGTTATAGCAGACATTAGACCTAATGGGTTGGGTGCTTATAATTTTGGTAATGGTTTCCCGAATAGTAATATTATTCAAGAGGAAACACAATATGTAATGGATTTATTAAATAAATACAAAGATAAAAAACTCTATTTTTTAGGAAAAAATGCCGCATATCTTATTGAATTTAATTATAAAGATTTTGTAAGTAAAATTAATAAAAAACTTGGTAAATTAGCAATAAAAAAAACTATATTATTTGCTAAAAATTTACCTAACGTATTTAATATTGTTTTTAAAAATAATATAATAAAAACAAGAAAAAAGCAATTAGTTAATAAATATATTAAGCATATATTAAAGTTTATCAATAATAAAAAATCCAAAATAAATATTGATATAGAAAAGTTAAAAAAACGTATTATATTAAACCAAAATAATGTAGCAAAATACGAATATTTAAAAAAAGAATTGCTTAACAAAAGCAATGATATTAATAATCTTAATAATATTAATAATGTTAATAATACTGACTATATTGATAGCACATATAAAATATTTATAGAATATTTTGTTGATGAAAATAATATATATAATAAATATACATCGGCGTTTTTAAAAACTATAGATAAAATATCAAACCCTTATGATTTAGTATTAATATATCTTGCTTTATACGAAGATTTCTTTGATTTAACTAAATCTAAATTTAAAATGCTAAATGGTAATACATATAATAAAAATATAAGACATATACATTTTAACGAAAAAGATAAACTTATTTTTAAAAAAAGTAATATTAAAACGCATATGATTAATAATCTTAGGAAATCATTATCTTAGTATTATTGAAATAGGCTATTTTAATATTTGTATTTAAAATGCTGTGAGTTTTAATGATTTATTTTTAATTAAACTATCATATTTTTCGGCTTTTTTAATAGTTTTTGGAAAATATTTAAATAAAAAATTAATAATATTAGTAATGCTATTGTCGCGAGAGAACTCTTTTAAAAACTCTTTAATATATACATAAAAAACTGTTTTAAAAACTATATAGCAGAAACTACTGCTTTTTTCACACCATTTTTTATCGCCTTGAAATCGTAAAAGTTTTCTTGTTAAAATTAAACTATGACGCTGATCTATCTTTAACAATTCTTTATAATTTCTGCCATCTTCTAAAGATTTAAATATAATATTCAATAAACACGCGAATACTTCTACAACTGCTTCATTAGGCAATAATATTGTATTTTCATGAATGTTGAAATATTTTTTAAGCTTATTAATATCGCTACTATTCCACGAAAGATTATCTATATATTTATTATGATGTAGTAATTCGTGTATTATTACCTTTTCATAATCTTCGTATCTAACTATATATACAATATTAATATCATTATATGTAAAACCACCATTAATATTATTAGCACTTATTATATTATTTTTCGCGGGCAATTTCCTTTTTCCAGAATATGTAATAATATAATATTCATACTTTTCATTCATGTTTAATATTTTTGTAGTTAGATGGATACGATAAATATTTTTAAAAGCATCTTTTTTAATAACATTACTTAAATTGCCACGATGTAATATATTAAAAGTAATATTTTTATAAAATATTTTATATAACTTATCACATGTATTTAAATAATTTAAGCAAAAACCCCATTTAAATGAAGATTTTGATTCGTTTAATATATTGTATACCTTATTTTTAATAAGTGATATATCTGATTCATGTATTTTATTAAAAATGTCTTCTTTTTTATAAGCTTTTGAAATAGTTTTATACAAAATATCTGTATCATTTAATATTTTAATCATTAATAAAAAATTGCTTACACTCTTTAATAATGTTAGATATATATTTCTCATTTTTAAAATTTGTACCTATAAATAATAATTTTGTGGACATAATATCTTCTATACTATTAATTTGCTGTGTTTTTTCTGCCCAAAATATTGAGCGATTTATAAAACAAGAGCAGGCTTTATTCTTTAATACATCTTTAAGTTTATTATTTTTATTATCAATAATCCAAATATTATTTTCATAATATTCCCAGTTATTATCAACATATCTAAAATCATCTTTAAATAACTCGTATAAAATTGAAGCTATTTCATAATCACTATTATTAAAAGCCGCCGAGTCTATGAGTTTATCCATCAAATATATTATATATATATAAAATAAATAGTATAATGCTTATTTATAAAAATGTAAAAGGGAATAAATGTAGCGGAGATAATACTTATCAAGAATGTAACAAAGCATTAGATCCTAATGAATATAATAAAAAAAAATTTTTACTATTTCAAAGATGTATACATATGACATATAATGAATATAATAATAAAGATTATATAAATGATAATATATATTGTGATGAATTTACTTCTAAAATAGATGGTATTAAAACAGGTATTTTAAATAATTTAAAAGGATTACAAAAAAAACTAAAATTTACTTATGGAGACAAAATACCATTACCTATATATGTAATGATAGCAAAGATAATAGAAGAAGATTTAAATGATGAAAATGCGAATAGTATAAAAACATTTTTAAAACTTATTAAAAACAAAGAGCTTTCTAATAAATTAAGAGAAAGTCAAGCAAATTTCAAAGATACATCATTAATTAAATATACATTTCAAGGAAATTATAAGGTAGTAATATATATACCTAATTTAATGAAAATTACACGAGGTAAATTTAAGGATATGTATTCATATTTTCCGTCACTGGATTCTTGTTCTAGACATAATAGATGGATGAATTATTTAGTTAATAATAAATCTAAATATTTTAGAATAATTCAAAATAATAAGGATTATATTTCTGATTATATTGATAAAATAGGAAAAAAAGCTTATTATATGCAATCCGAAAAAAAAAGAGTTAAAAGGGAAGGACAGGCCGCAAAAAAAAATAAAGATAATTTAGTCGATGATTTTTTGTTTTTAGAATTGGAAAAAAGCTGTGCTAATATGGGTTGTGTATCTACGGGTAGAGAAGATTTTGATGAAATAGTTCCAAAATACTCTAATGATTCTGCTGAAATGGATAAAAATTCGGAAAGTAAATCACCATATTATCCATCTAAATGTTTACAAACAAAAAATTATAGCAAATATATGTTTGATGATAGTGGTTCTGGAGAAGGTGAAGACGGGGATAAAGCAATAAAAAAGAAGGATGATTATGAAAAAAAAGCTATAGAATTAATGGAAAAGAAATATAAATCTGAGATTAAAAATAACAAAAAAATAGACGCAGGCAAAGAACCCGACGATGATGCTTTTAGTGGTTCTCTTGAATCATTAATTAAAACATCTGTTTCTGAAGCACGTTCTAAAATATATAATGAACCTGGTAAAGCCGCGCATGAATATTCTAAAGTTTTTAATAATAATATTTTAAAAGATTTAGCTAAAAGAAATGGAAATATTCCAGGTATTCCAGAATATACTTTTGTTATGTATAAACTCAACTTAAATGACGATTTATTTAAAGAAAATAAAGATATATTTCATTATATGCCTTGGGGTGATATTTTATTAACAAATGAATATGTTTTAAATGAAGGTGATATTATAAGAAGCGATGATGTATCTCAATTTGGTGTTAATTATGTCCCTTTTAAATCTTTCAATGAAAAGTTCAATATAAAATTTAGTGATGCCGGATTTTTATCACTATATAATAATGACAATTTTATTAAAATAGTAGATGGTGCCGAATATAAAAACATGAAGGATTACAAAAATAGATATATTAAAGGAGAATTAAATAATATAAATATATATGCTACAGAGCAAGGAAATAACCAATTGCGCGATACTATACCTATAAAAATATTAGACAAAAAAGCTAAAATTCCCAACAGCTTAATAATAGACCCAGTTAGTGGAAAAATATTAGTTTATGATTTAGGGTATAATCTTGTAAATTAATAATTATAGAAATAATTTATTTATAGATAATAATACAATATAATAGGAAAAGTATGATTAATAGCGAATGGGATATATTAGATTTATATTTTAAAGACCATAAATATCCATTTACGGGACATCATTTAGATAGCTATAGGGATTTTGTTAAGTCCCAGATACCTTATATAATAAAATCTTATAATCCAATTACTATGATTAAATATGATGATAACCAAAATGTTATTATGAAAGTTGATGTTTATGTTGGTGGTGAAAATGGAGACGAAATATTTGTAGATAGACCGATAACTTATGAAAACGGAACTCCAAAATTAATAACTCCAAATGACGCGCGAATGAGAAATTTAACATATGAAACACATTTGTTCGCTAAAGTTTTTATTAGAATAACTACAGATGATAAAGGGCGGACATATAATAAAACATTTAATAATGTAGCTATCGGTAGCATACCTATCATGTTACATAGTGATATTTGCGTTCTTAAAAATCAAGGTTCTAATATATTGAGGCAACTTGGAGAATGTCCTTATGATACTGGTGGATATTTTATAATTGATGGTAAAGAAAAAGTAATTATCGCACAAGAAAAAATAGTGACCAATAAGTTATTTGTTTCTAAATTAACGGATGATGATGATGGTTTCAGTTACAAGGGAGTTATAAGATGTGTAGCAGATAGAGGAGCATTAGCTCCGCGTTCTGTTGAGTTTTATTATGTTGAAACACCGCGTATAGATGCGTATGGTAATGACGAAGTTAAAATTAATTATATTAATTCTAAAAAAAATCTATATGGTTCAATACACGTATCATTACCATCTTTCAATGGAAAAATACCATTATTCATATTATTTAGAGCATTTGGTATTGAAAGTGATAAGGAAATATTTAATACTATATTTGGAAATAAATTAGACAAAAATGATTTACATTTTTTTGAAGATTTTATTAGACCTTCTATTTTAAGCAATTCGTATACAGATAATGATAGCAATGAATATTATATATATACTCAAGAAGATGCTTTAAAATATTTAAAAAATAAGGTAAGATACGGAACATTTGAACATGTAAAATCAACATTAACGATGGATGTGTTTCCGAATATTAATGATTTTTATAGTAAAGGTAAATATTTAGGATACTTAATATTACAATTTATTAAATCTGTTATAAACGTTAATCCTATAAGTGATAGAGATAGCTATATTTATAAACGCGTTGATATAAGTGGTTTTATGCTTTCAGAATTATTTCAAGAAGCATATGAAAAATTAAGGGATAGTATTCGCAACACTATGGACAGCATGTATTATTACGGATCGTGGAAACAACAAGATAATTATGATAATTTTATAAATGATAATAATATTTATAAGCTTGTATCGCCAATGATAGTAACAGATACATTTGGCAAATCTCTTAAAGGTAGATGGGGCTTGGCGAGTGATGAAGATCCCGAATTGGGAAAAGTTCAAGATTTATCGCGCATTAGTTATATTGGTTATTTATCTCATTTGAGACGCGTAAACATACCCATAGATAGAAGTATTAAAATAACAGGACCTCATAGATTACATTCACAGCAATGGGGAATGATGTGTCCTTTTGAAAGTCCAGATGGTGGTTCTATTGGGTATCTTAAAAATTTATCATTATTGGCAAAAATTACAGCAGGATTAAACAATGAAAATATTATAAAATGTTTAATAGATATTGGTATTATACCTCTTGAAAATTATAATTTATATATTAATAAAAATATAACTACAGTTTTTTTGAATGGTACTTTGTTTGGAATAACAGGTGACCCAATATTTGTAACAAGAATATTAAAAGCCTACCGAAGAAATGGTTTAATTAATATATTAATATCAATATCATGGAATATTAAAACTAATGAAATAAGGATATTTACAGAAGCTGGACGCCCATGTAGACCATTATTAATATTGAAATATAATAATAAAAGTAATAAGAATGAAATATTAGTTAATAAAAATAGTTATTCAAATTGGTTTGATATGTTAAATGGATTATCATTAAAATTAAAAGATGATGAGAAAACTGATGATTATTATTATAGAGACATATATATAGACCCTCTAAGTATAGATATAGAGAAATATAAATATAAGAAATCATCAAGTAAAGGTGGTGGAATTGATAGTGAAAGGGTTTTTATGGAAGGAGGAAATAATGATATTATGAAAGGAGGAAATAATGATATTATGGAAGGAGGAAATAATGATATTATGGATGGAGAAAATGATTATAATAATACTATTTTAAATGAGTTTATGAATTTAATATCTAAAAATATGTATGGTGGAAAAATAGGCGAAGATGATAGCGAAGATGATGAAAATGAAGATAAAAGCAATTATTATAGAAGTAAATATGCGAAAGTGTTAGCTATATTAGAAAATAATTCAGCATGTATTGAATATCTTGATAACGAGGAAACAGATACTTCATTAATTGCTATGAATAAAGATGAAATAACTCCATATCATACACATTTGGAAATACATCCTTCTACTATTTTAAGTGTAGTAACCGGAAATATACCAATGTGTAACCATAATCAATCTGTAAGAAATGTATTCCACGCAGCACAATCTAAACAAGCAATTAGTATATATGCTACAAATTTTAATAATAGATTTGATACTATGAGTTATGTTTTACATTATCCTCAAAGAGCAATTATAAATACACGAATAGCACAATATACCTCGAGTGATATTATGGGAAATGGGTTTAATACAATAGTAGCAATAATGACTTATTCAGGATTTAATCAAGAAGATAGTATTATGATAAATAAGGCTACTATTAATAGAGGGCTAAATACATTATCATATTATAAATCAATCACGGCAACTTCTAAAATTATTTCACAAAATGAAAGAACAATATTCGGCAATCCTATTAAATTGATGGAAGAAGGGATAAACGTTCAAGGAATTAAAAAGAAAGATTATTCTCATATAAATAGCGATGGGTTTATTAAAGAAGGTACATATATACCACAAGGACAAGAGGTAATTATAATAGGGATGTTAAATGTTAAAGAAGTATATAAAGAGGTTAAAAAAGGGGTATTTATAGAGCAAATTAAAGAGACAATATATACAGATATATCTATAAGTACAGACAATTCATTATATGGAACTATTGATAAAATATATATATCAAATAAACTAGCCGGTGAAGATTCTATAATTTGTAAAGTTAGGTTTTTAAAAATTAAGAAACCCGAATATGGTGATAAGCACGCATCAAGACACGGGCAAAAGGGTGTATTAGGAATGATAATACCAGAGGAAAATATGCCATTTACGAAAGATGGTATTAGACCAGATATAATAATTAATCCACATGCGATACCTTCTAGAATGACAATAGGTCATTTAGTTGAATGTATATTTGCTAAAATGTGCTGTTTAGATGGTATTTTGGGTGATGCTACCGTATTTATTCCTATAGATAATGAAAAAATTTATAAAAGATTAGAAGACAATGGTTTTGATAAATATGGTAATGAAATATTATATAACGGGTTTTCTGGAAAACAAATAGAAACCGAGATATTTATAGGTCCGACATATTATTTTAGATTAAAACATATGGTTGCTGAAAAATTAAATGCAAGAGGTATAGGTAAATTAGCAGGTTTAACAAGGCAACCTACAGAAGGAAGAAGAAAGGGTGGTGGTCTTCGTATTGGTGAAATGGAACGCGATACTGTTTTAAGTCACGGATTATCTCTATTTTTAAAAGAAAGTATGATGGAGCGTTCAGATAAATATACATGGTCTGCGTGTAAAAGATGTGGAACAATAATAGCATTTAACATAACTCACAATCTTAATACTTGTAAAAATTGTAATAACGATGATGTATGTGTTATCCAAACACCTTATGCTTTTAAATTATTTACTCAAGAACTTGAAGCTATGGGGGTACAAATGAGAATAAATACAGAGTATATTCAGTTACCAGTAGAACAATTATATATTGACAAAAACGACGATGATAGCGACAATGAAGAAGGCGATATTAGCTTAGATAATATAGAATTATTTGACGATAATGATGATGAATTTATAAAAGATGAAAAAGAATGGGCAGAAGTTTATGATTTTAAAGAAGATGATATTATTATAAAAGGTGGCGATTATACAGGAAGTGAATCTGAAAGTGATGAAAGCGACGCGGAAAGTTCCGTAGGTGAAGCTGAAAGTTCCGCAGAAAGTGACGCAGAAAGTGCCGCAGAAAGTGACTCAGAAAGTGCCGCAGAAAGTGACGCAGAAAGTGCCGCAGAAAGTG
>Ga0075471_10001197_pt1 | contig 16875 bp, 13 predicted proteins | sample DEB19_08_DNA_2_FD_74787 | JGI IMG/M metagenome (GOLD analysis project Ga0075471, IMG submission 74787) | Aqueous microbial communities from the Delaware River and Bay under freshwater to marine salinity gradient to study organic matter... | ecosystem: Environmental > Aquatic > Marine > Coastal ... | reverse complement strand
CATAACTAGCAGTTAATAACTTACCATTAATTTCTACAATACGATCATAATCACTTCTTTTATTGTTAGTAATATTAGTAATAGGATTATATTTATTTTCACTTACTATCTTAGATACTGTTCTAGGATGTACTTGATGCTGCTTAGCTACATCTACCATTTTCTCTCCAGCATCTACTTTATCAATTATTTTACTTTTAACAGATTCGGAAACTTTATATTCTTTTCTCTCAAATCTTCGACCATCTTGCTGTTGCTGTAACTCCAACATTCTCTCATATTTACGATCTAAACGAGTATTAATACTAGAATCTTTGTATAGCCAAGTAGCTAGTTTTAATACTCTTTCATTACCATTGCTTTCTAATTCATATGTATTATTGCCAGTCTTAGAAATGCAATTTAAATTAATAATTAAATCTAATTCTTTTAAGATAATACGCTGAATTACTTCTCCGCATTCTTTGGTAGTCACTAAAGACCATTTCCATTCATTATTAGATCTGTGAGCTAAACTACCATCTCCATCAAACATACCACGAATAAAGGCAACGTTTAATTTAGGATCTAGCCATTGTGGATAAGTAATAATAAAACTTTTGGCTCTAGGCACACCTAGATTTGTCATTTTTTCACATAAGTGTTTACTATATAATCGAATACAACAAGTAGGATATTTCTTATCACCTAATTCAGACAAATATCTTTTAACTTTATTGCTTGGCAGATCAACAAAATTTGATAATTTAACTAAATGATTATAATCTTCATCTTTTAATGTTACGCTAAAAGTATTAGTAATATCACAATTATAAGCATCTGCATAAAAGAAACCTAGCCAATATGCCTTATCTGCAGAATCAATTACATCAAATATATTCTGATTAAAATTAGTAAATCTATGAGAAGAAGATTTATCTCTTAACAAACCTTTTTCATTTGCCCATTTTTGAACCCTTCTTTTATCAATAGAGTATTTTTTTCCCAATAATTTGGCAGATACTCCTTGCTCATATAAATCAATAATTTGCGGAATCTTATCATTGGAAAACTCTTCTTTCAAAAGATCCCACTGATTAATATCAATTTGATTTTTTACCTCTGACTCTGGAATATTTAATAAATTACTAATGCGCTTAGTTGCAAAACCATTCTCAATCATTTCTTTAATTTTTAAATTTATCATGGCACCTCTTCAAGTAATATATCAAGCGCAGTTGAAGTTGTCAAGGTTCATCAAAAAATTTATTTTTATAAAATACAGGATTGTTTGGGTTCAATTATAATACTGTTTAGGCTCAATCTGTGACAAGTTTGTCACAGCAGCTGTGACAAATAAAAAAGGGTCTGTGATTGCTCACAGACCCTTTTTATAAGCTTTTTAGGCTAATTTAGTATCAAGAGCCGATTACTACTGATTTGCGACCAGCAGCGACACCACGAGGATTGACGATGCCGATACCGATAATTTCGCTAACTACCCACCCTAATTTTAGTTGGCGGGGCTCGTCGGCAGGAAGTACTTCGATGTCTTGGCGCACGGGCATGACACCGACGAATTCTGGATCTGCACAACCATAGATAGTGCCAGGGGGAACGATCTTTGATACCATGATGTCTGTGCCCCAGATGTGAGCATAGAGACCGGTTTGTAGTACTTCACGCATGGTGACGGGATCGAAATCACCGCCGCCTACGCCTTGACCACCACCTGAACCCCACTTGAGGATATCGGTGAATTCATTGATGTTCATGAAGTATTTGGTGGTTACTAAGTCCCAACGATCAATTTGTTGTTTGATTTCAACTAGGTCTCTCTTGAGTAGACCAGCGTCAGCGATATCTGTTACAGTGTTTTCAACTGAAGCAGCGGCATCGAGGGCGGCGAAAACGTTAGCGTCTTCTTGAGCCATGATTTCTTGACGAGCCTTTTGAACTGCACGGTCGATGACGTTGAAGCGACGACGCTTAACTTCGGCAATACGTACAGTGGGGTTGGCGTAAATTTCAAATTCAGGAACGACAACGCGATCACCGAATACGCGTGATTCGGGACCAGTACCGTTGCTGCTGATTACTACAGCGGCAACATCAATATCGCGGTCGTATGTGGGCATAGCTCCCTGAGGTAATGCGTCCACGACTAGTGCTCTACGAGCAATTCCATGATAATCTAAGTTTCTGCGGATAGGGTTTGCCATTGCTTGAGCCAAAGCAATTTTGCCGTCTTGTGTTGAGATGGCGCGGGCGATTAATTCGTCGCGTTTTTCATCTGATAATGAGGGTTGACCGGCTAGACCCATGTTTGAGGGGGTGTTTTCTTCTAAAATTGATGCATATTTGACGAGAGTATGAAGTGCATCCTTTAATGATGATGCGTTCATCTCGCCTTTGCTATTGAACATATTCATTCGAGATCTCCGATTTAAAAGTATTGTTTGCCAGCATTCGCCAGCGGCAGTACACTGATGTACGCAAATTACATATTTTAATATTAGTATATTATGTATAAAAAATAAAAAAGAGCTAATAAAAATTAGCTCTTTTTTAAGTTGTAAGTTAATTAGTTCTTGGTCAGACCAAGAATCAATTATCAGGCAACGGGTGGATTGAAGTAGAAGGTAGCGTAGGTGAATTGACGGGGTGAAGCACCTAGACCTGATGGGCTGTTTAGAGCGCTAACTAAGTAGCTTGGGGTATTGACTAATGAGCCATTGGTCTCGAAGTCAATTAAAGTACCTACTACTGGAGCGCCTACTACTGCAGCAGGTGAGCCTACTGGAGTTAATTGACCTGTTGAGGTGTAGGTGAGGGGAGCGCCAGCTGAGAGGGCGAGGTTGGTGGGTTGTAGACCTGTGGCAGCAGCGGTATCAACTGCATCAAGTGATACAGCGAAGACACCAGGTAAGTGCCAGCAGGTGATTTTGCCTGAGCCAGTAGCGGTGCTTGGACCAAGTACTACGCCTGAGGTAACTTTACCAACTGTGCCACCAACGACTGAACCGAATAGTGTACCGTAACCGGCGATACCATCGTCAGCTAACATTAGAGGGCGTGAGGTAGCGCTTAAGTCAAAGGTAACTACTGTGCGCTTAGCAACACCTGATGGATTGACATAACCGTCAAATACGTCAGAAGCGGCTAAATCAGGTGAGCTTAGATTTAATGAAACGAATGTAACAACTTCGCCACCTAGGTAGCTGTTGATTTGTGTATCATAACCGTCGAATTGACCAAGGGCATTACCAGCTTGGTTTACTAATTTAAGAGCCATGTGATTTTCCTTATTTTAAATGCCTAGCAGCATTGACTTACATCTTACTTACAATAAGTACCATTTGGTACATTTATTATTTTAAATTATGCCTAGATTCAAACTTTGACTTCTGTTGGAGTTTTTTCTTTTTTTCTTTTTTCTAATTCTTCTTTAACTTTATCTCTAATTAATGGTGCTGAAGAAATTTGTTTATTTAATATTTCTATTGCATCTTTAACAGATTGGATATAAGCTGGCAAAGAATATAAAATTTCTTCTATATCAGTTTTAAAAGGAGCATATCCTCCTTGTAATGGAATTGTATTTAATATTGAATCTAGTATACTTGTGCCTGATCTGCTTTTTGTTTCTTGTACTTGTTGAGAGCTTTTTCCGCCAGCAGTAGTAAAAGTTTCTTCTAATCTTATTTTTAAATCTTCTATTTCTAATAATCTTGTTTCTAAATCTTTCACTACTTCTTCTCTTTTTTTAATTTCTTGTGGTTCAAAAGATTTTTTAATAGCAGTTCTAAAAGAATCTGTTTCTATGATTAGTGGTTCAGCCATAGTCTTGTAAACAGTATTTAATCCAACAATTTTGTTTTTAAATATTAATAATTCTTTTTTTAATTCAGAATTAGGAGCCCATCCCCATAATCCTTTTAAAAATCCAGGATTTAATAAATCATTAAATTGGTCTATTACATTAAGATAATTATCGTTATAACCTTTATTAATATCATTCATTTTAGAGCTTACCCAAGCGCCTCCAATCAAAGCAGCTAATCCGGCATATAATTTACCTCTACCGATTGCTTCTTTTTTTATTTTTTCAGAAGCTGTTTCTAAACAATCATCGGCTAGTTTTCTTAATTGTTCTTTGTTTTGGTTATCTAAATCATTAGCAACTCTAACTAAAGACAATAAAAATTGTTGTTCAGCATATTTACGTTGGGTTAATAATCCATCTGGATTTTTATTTACAATTCGTAAATTAATATTTTGTCTTTCAATATTATTTTCTACTAATCCATTTAAGCGATCATAAGCAGAAGAAACTACTGCAGGATTAGGATGGGCAACTTCCATAATATTATTTTTATATTCCATTTGTGGAATAGTAGGAGTTTTTACTCCATATAAAGCTTCGATAGCTGAAATAGATAAAGAATCTGCTCTAGGATTATTTTCTAAAGCTTTAAAAGACTTTTTAGAGTCATTTTGAATAATATTTTTTTCTTGAGCAATCTTGGCAAATTCTTCAAAAATTTCACTGCGTTTCATATATTCTCGCTGATGAATTAGGTTGTTATTAGTATAGCTTAATATTGTTAGAATTAAGGAGTGTTTTTAGCTACATCATCAATAAAGGTATCTACTATTTCTTGTTTAGAATGAAACATTTTAGGAATTAATAAAGTATTGGTACCTAAATTATTATTATTGTGTTCTAAAATAGCTTCAGCTACAATATTAAATTGTGGCGAACTTCTGATTTTAGATTCAAATTTTTCTAATCCTTGATATGTTTCATTTGCAAAATCTACTAATAAATCTTTAATAGTAGATTCAGTTACGTATACTCCTTTAATAACCCAGCTACTAGATACGTTATATTGATCAGTATCACGATCAGCTCTTAATTTAAATTTTTTCTGAGTAGACGCAGGCATAGAAATAGTTTTAGGTGCAGGCGAAGAAATTTCTTGTTTTAATGTTCCATCAAATTCAGAACTCATACCTGTCATTTTTCTAATGGCACTACCTGCACCCATTAAACCAAAAGAAGTTAAAATAGTACTAATTAAAAATGTAATAATTTTGCTAAGAGCGCCTAAATATTTGCCTTGCTTTGCTGCTACAGCCTCAGTAAGTGCTCCAGTTAATTTTCCAGCAGGTCCTGCATTTTTAATTAAAGTAATATCATTTTGGTATTGTATTAATGCTAATTTTAGCATTCTAGCATCACGTAAAGTAAAATTAGATTTTGCAGATAATGATTCAGAACTTGCTCCCTGAGTATTATTTTGAATAGCAGATTTTACTTTACTTTCTATGTCTGACATAGAAACTTGCTTATTAGATTCAATATCTCCTAAAATAACTTTAGAAATTTCATCTAACGCTCTTTTAATGTCTACTCTAAATATAGAAGCTCCTATAGTTATTATCCACTTTATCCATTTATAACCCATGCCATCTAGTATTTTCCATAAAATACCTGGAGCAAACATAGCAAGTATGCTAGTAGTTTTATTTTTATCATCAATGTTTTGATTTATATAATCTTTAACATATTCAACTAAAGAAGATAACATGCCTCCATCAGCATACTTTTTAATAGGTTTTTCAGCTAATAAAGTTTCTACTATTAATCCATTCATATAGTATTGGATTTGACTATTTTTTTTCATAATATCTTAATATCCTTTATATTCCAGATTTAGATAATGCTTTCCAAGTACTATATGCGCTGCTTATTAAGCTTTCATTTGCTCTTGCAAAACTAATCTGTCCTTTCATAGCTTGCTCTGAAGCTCTATTAACAGGATCTTCAAAATAAGCACTATATGTTTCTAAAATTCTTGTGACTAATTCAGAGCAATTTTGATTAACTGCTCTTAATGCACTTAGATAATTAAAAAACTGAGTTGGAGGGCTTGTAAGATTTGCAGCAAGATTAGGCAAAGTGCCACGAAGATCAAATGATTGCTGCCCCTTGTTTACTAACATAGAGTCTATTTTTCTAATAGCTTCTTGTATAATGGGGTTGAAATAACCATGGTCTGAAGGAGATGCTTTTTCTACAGCATCTAAGAAGTTATTTACAGCTACTAAATCAATTACTCCATTTCTAATTGGTCTGTTTCTAATTAATTCATTTAAGCTGGCACCGCCTGCTCCTGCTCTGCCACCACGACCACCAGCACCACCAGCACCACCAGCACCACCAGCTCCACCACCGGCTCCACCAGCTCCACCACCGGCACCTCCACCAGCACCGCCAGCTGCTCCACCGCCAGCACCGGCACCGGCACCGGCACCAGCACCACCGCCAGCACCTGTGGCACCAGAAGTAGTACCAGGCTCAGTAACAGCGCATGGTTTACCATCAGAGCCAGTAAGTTTAGCGCCATATTGCTGAATAGATTTTACATATAAATCAGTTATTTTATCATAATTAGGAGATCTATCCTTATAGATATTAGCTCTTGTTTTTAAGAAATTAGCTCTTTTATATAAAATATGAACTGCTAAGCAAGGATCTGATTTAGGATCTAATACTGGGGCAGTTGCAATAAATTTATCTGGAGTTTTATATTTAATCTTCATATCTCTTAGCCAGCTAAGAAAAGAAGTTTCATCAGATAAATCTTTAACAGTTAATGTAATTTTTGAAGCAGGGAATGTAGGAGCGGTAGCAAGACCATCTTCCCAGGTTTCAATTGATAATTCATTTGAAGAAAATCCGTCTGCTATGGCATTTGGATCTAATGTTGATTTAGCAGGCTCTGGTCCTGCTTTAGATGCTATAGGCTCTCCAACTAATTTAGTATTAAGCTCTTCAATAGCAGCTTTTAACATAACTTCTAATACTTTATTAGTACGAGCATCATTATCTCTTAAATAAGATAAATATGCTTTTAAAGGCTCTTTTAATGCATATGCTTCAACTTCTATTGGTTGTCTAGTATTAGGATCTCTTTGAGATCTGTCTTTAGGAAAACTCATGAACTCTAATGCGCCAGCAGCCAGAGCTTCTTGCTTTTCATTTTTTGTCCAAGCAAAACGCTTTCCTTCCCAAGTCATTTTATTTTCAGCTATCCATTGAATAATATCACCCAATGTTCTAAAATTTTCAACAGTACCAGCAGGGGCGGGTTTACTAGGATCTAAACCTAATGGTATTCCTGTAAATTTTGGAGGAGCATTTTTAGGATCAATGCTTCTTTGCAAATTAACTAATAAAGGTTTGGCTGCACGATAAGCATCTATATTAATAATTGGAGCTGCTCCAGCGGCAGGTGTACCTCCAGCTGGCTCTCCTGGTCCAACAGCAGATTTATATAAATTATAATCTGCAATTTTAATTAATTCTTTTAATAGTTTCTTATCGTTATACAAAAAAGACATATTGTTCCTTTAAACGCTGGGAGCAACTGCATTAACATGAGAAAAAAGAGCTTTTAAAACTTCATTTTGTTTTTCTCTATTTTGAGCATCTTGAACTGGATATCCAAGAGCTAACATCATTTTTTCTAAACTTGCTATATCCTTAATATAATCAACAGGAACTGTAGAGAATAATCTGGGTCCAGATGATGTAGGTAATATTACATTAGTTAATGTAAAAAATCCTGGTTTCTTAAGAGATTCTGCTAACTCTGGGGGCACTCTACCAGGATCTGTTCCTCCAGGCTTGACATTAACCAAGGGTAAGTCTTTTTTAATATATGAAGTATATTCAGGAGAGGTTATTATTCTTCTATAATATGAATTATAAAATCTGGTTAATTTGTCTACCAATGGAGTAATTTTTTTGGCATGTTCTATTTTCATTTTTTGATCATATTTACCAATATCAGTAGTTTTAGGAATTTCACTTCCTAATTGCTCTAAGTCTGCTCTAGTAAATGGATCGGCTAATTTAGCTCCAAAATCATCTGTAACTCTAACTAATGCATCAGCAATTGCCCATACGTTTTTAATTGCGTTTTGAGTTCTCCAGTCCCAAACACCATCTAGCATAGCTTCTCTGCCGCCTGATCCTGTTCTACGTAAACCATCAATAACATTATCTAATTCAATAATGTCAGTTGGTTGCTTGGTCTCATAAGTAGTTGCATCTTTATATGTAGTCCATTCTTCACCTTTAATAGAAGAGCCTGCAGAATATTGCTCTGCTAAGAAATCATTAAAGTCTTTTCTTTTATCAGTTTCTTGTACTACTTCTCTAGATTGTCCAGTTTTTGGATCTCTAACTTTTGTAGTATCGTATTTAACTACATTGTTAGCAAAAATTTTAATGGCTCTTTGCATACCAGCAATATCAGGCTGAGGTGGAGGGGGTGGCGGATCTCCACCTCCTCCGCCCTCAGTACTATAACCATATTTTTTTATATAATCTAATATAAATTTTTTATTAGCTAATGTCATAACTAAGCCTTTTTTGTCGCATCAATTTTTGAATTTTCATTAGCAATTGTACCTTTGAATTTTTCTAAAGCACTTTTTACAGAAGCAGATGTCATCATTAAGTTGCTGCTTTCATTTGATATTGTTCTTGAATCTTGAAAAATTTTATTAAATTCTTCATTCGTTGTGTCGCCATCTATCATTTCTTTATATGATTCTAATTGAGAAGATGCTCCTGACTTGGCACTATTAACTTGAGAAATCTTACCATCTAACCATTTAAGTCTTGCAGATTTATATTTTTGATAATCTGGGTTAATGATATCTGGAGAGTTTTTATATAAATTTAATTCTCTAATAACTGCATCAGCATTTTTTAAGCCTGTGCTTCCTTTATACGCAGCGTTTAAGTCGCCTTTTCTTTTATTTATATTTCTTTTTTTCCATTCTTCTTGAGCAGCAGGCACGTCTCTATAAGTGCTTGTCAATTCTTGATCTGTAGCAACACTAAAATCGCCTTCTTCAAGCTTATCTTGTCTTTGTTCTTCTGTTTCAAATTTCTTTTTTGCTCTAGCCTGCTCTCTTACTTTTTGTTTTTCTGCTTTTTGAGTTTCTATTCTAGATTCTAATTCCTCAGGCTTAATTGCTACAGTTGCAGTGTCAGGAACTTCTCCTGATGCTGTTACTTCATCAATATCTTTTATTTTTTGTATGGCACTATTTATAGTTGCAGTTAATGTACTGTATTGACCACTAGCTACTGACCAATCTTCTGCATTTAATCCTCCATACCATGTTGGAGATGCTTCGGCTCTGGCAGCACTTACATTTGCTAAAAGCTTATTTAAATTTGCTATAGTAGGCTTACTCGCCACTTCAGTTGCAGTAGCTTTCATCGCATCATTGTCGTTTTGACCAGTAAGTAAAGGCTCTACAAAGTTATAAACTCCAAGTGCTTGATAGGTTATTTGTGATACAGTTTTCGAAAGATCTTTGCGTAAAAAATCTAAATATTCGTGTTTAGTCATTTTTCTTTTATCTACAGGATCAGCAGCAAATATATTCTTTACCGCCCTAATAGCTTGAGCTACCGACAATTTACCAGTAGGCTCCTTATTTACTACCTTCTTCATCGCCTGCTGACGCTCTAAAATAGTCATTACCTTGTGCTTACCTTCCACATCATCAAGTACATGACCTCCCTCAGGATGAGCAAAATCTACTAAATCCTCACCCTTCTCCTTAGACACTTCATACAAAGTCTGCGCTCTCTTGTAATTAACATAATTACGCTCTACCTCCTCTGCATGCTTGTTCAAACCAGATCTGCGTAATCCAGCACATAGTTTAATTATGTCCTGAGATAAATTATTACTACTACTTAAATCACGCTCCGCTACCAATTGCTCAGCAGATTTAGTAATCTTCTCTTCTTTTACCAATCCCTTCTCAAAAGCAATTTTCTCTAATGAACGTAATACAGCAGAATCACTAAATTTACCATGTTTAAAACTCATCGTATGCCTCAATATGTTAAATATTCCTATATTATACCAAATTATAGAAAGCTTACCCTTAAATAAATGTTTATGCAGAGAATTTATTTCTATCTCTTCTTATTCTGCTAATTACTTTTCTTCCTATCTTCATAATCTTATTCAATTCTATAATAGACCGACTATCACTTAAAATAAATTTTATCTGCTCTCTCGATAAATAAAAAATGTAGGGTTTCACAGCCACAAAAACTCTAAAAGTGGCGAAAGGGGCGAAGGGGGCGCTGTAACCATAGCAACAGCAGGATGGATAGCACTAGGTCTTCTTGTGGTTAAGAAACCTATTTCGCTTACATACAAGTTAGCGCGAACAGGATATTGTTGATTTGTTTCATATTGATCAGTTTGAGCAAACATACGATTAAACCAAACGGTCATTCTACCTGAGCCTTGTGTGCTGTCATCGCCAGGGATATTAGCAACTTGGTAAGTATAATTAACAATAGTACGGATAGCATTAGGCTTACCGGTACCGGTTAGGTCAAAGTTTAGTGGAGTACCTGCTACGAAGGTAACGACGCCATTAATGGGATTTAATACTACATTGATGGTAGATGTAAAGCTATTAGCAATAATATTAGGTTTACGTAATTCTGCTTTAATATCTACAGGAGTAACAAGGTATCCATCAGGACCTGGGACGCCTACAGCTGGGACGATAACAACTTCATTCCAGGATACGTTGGTAAAGGCTCGTGTTTTAATATCATCAATAATACCTAGAGGTGCGGTACCATTGGAGACGGTAGCCATGACTTGATTGCCGATGACGGTGAGTTCGGCTATCATACCTGGCTGGAATTCTGCCGAGGGGTCACAGATAAAGCTAGCTGGTAAAGCATTTGAAACTTGTACTAAACGTAACATTCTGGCTCCAAAAAAATAGAAATTGTGCTTTGTTATATATAAATTTATGCAGAAAACAATAAGATCTGCTGAATTAGATGCAGAAATAATATACTTATATGTAAAGGGATTAACTACAATTGAGGCAGGGAGGCGTGTTGGATGTTCGGCAACATATGTAATTAATTGTTTAAAGAGGCATGATATAGCTAGGCGTTCTACATCTGTTTATAACACAAAATATATAACCAATGTCAATTTTTTTGATATGGCAGTATAAAACTAGCATGCCCTCAAACTAATAAAGTTACCAGCACTTTAGTAGTTGGGGGCAATAAGCAAGTTAAGAAAGTATTAAGCTTTATATATCAAGATTGTAATTATTATTTATTTAGGAAATATGACAAATATTGTAAATTACTTCAATCTTCTTCTTCAAAGGTAACATCATCATCTAAGAGATCATCTACTTGATTAGAATCTGGCATATTAAAGACAGTACCATGACCTTTTAAGTTTTTGATCATTTTATCTGAATTAAGATTTTTAGTATATGTATCTGGTGTTTTGGTAGGATTTTTAGGTTTACGTTGTTTGGCTAATTTATTTAAATAATGTCTAGCAGCAGCTACAACTTCAGGAGTAGGTAATTTAGATTCGAGGAATCCTGATATTTCTTCTTCTCCAAAAAGTGGTGAAGTTTCAATTTTTTGAGTCTTATCTAGACCTATTTGCTTTTTTCTTTCCTCTTCTCTTTTCCTAGCAAAATAGTCTTTTACATCAAATTTTAAGTGTTTTCTAAGATTTGGAAGTGAGAATAAATATTCACCAGCTTTAGTTTCTGTTAGATAATTATCTTCTAATATTGTTTTAAAATCTTCTTCTGTTAAATCTTCTACATTTTTATCTAAAATGGCAGCTATTCTAATCTTACTACCTTCAGATCTAACAATATCATTCAATATTGCCTTATATTTATTTTTTTCGTCTTCTGATTGAGAACTTTGAATAGATCCTAATATATCAAAAATACTTTTACCTTTAAATCTAAATCCAAGAGCAGCTGTTTGTTGATAAAATTGCAATGAAGGCATTTGTATAAGTGCTTTACTTTTTTCAAAAGAGGCTATTTTTTGTAAAACATTTAATAATGCGTCTGCATGGGTAGTAAAGCCAGAATTTTCTAATACATCAATAGCAGAATTTAGATAATCGACTGCTTGGTTGAGATCAGAGAAATCATGATTATTAGCTGTTTTAGCTAATTCATAGTCCATTAAGCTTGCTATTTCTAAATCTAATTTAGGTTTTAACATATTACCTTTTATTTTTTAAAATTTTAGTAAAGCTATTTAATACTTTTGTAATTTCGTTTGCTTCTTGATGCATACCTGCTTTATCAAAAATATTAGCGGCTTGATTTAAATAATCAATAGTGCGAGCGTATTTGTTAAAAGCGTATTTATTTTCTAATTGATTAGAAACTAATTTTTTTTCCATAGAACGATAAATTTCATTGGAAATATCTTTGTCATCATCATTAAACATAATAACCTCAACAATATACTATATTACGCATAGAAAAAAGTGTTAGAAGATTTATTTTCTTCTAACACTTTTATATTAACTTAATTATTTAATTATTTTTTAGCCATAAATTGAGCTTTGAAATCTTTAGAGGTAATCTTATCATCTCCTCCAACATCTCTTTTTTTCATTTGCTCAAAATCTTTAGCCGTTAGACTTTTTTTTTACCATTTGAACCGTTTGGTTTACCATTTGATTTAGCCATTTCTTTACCTTTTACTGGCTTCTTCTTTTTGCTAGCAGCTTCTTCTTCTTTTTTAACTTTTTTAGCTTCTACAATTAAAGAAGCTAATTTTAAGCTAACCGTTGAGCTGTTTGACATACCTACTGCATCTAATGCAGCTGAAGCTGTTAATAAACCATCGATAGCTACATCAAATGCGGCAGTAGAATGCATGCCATCCATGTCCATGCTATAATCTTCTACATCATCTGAATCCATAGACATATCCATATCATCTGAATCCATAGACATGCCCATATCATCTGCAAATACTTCATCATCCATAGCATAGCTTTTATCGCCACATGAGCAGCTATCCATCATATTCTTGTCCATTACTTTATTACATTCAGGGCATACTTCTTTTTTGCCTTTTTTAGCATCATTCATATCTTGAGCATATTTATAATGACCGCTAAATAAAGCTTTGTGTTCTCTGCTGTTTAATACTGCATCCATTGTTGCAGCTACAAAATCTGATACGCTTTTATTTTTCATAATATCCCTCTATTTAAGATCAGAAAAGTCTCTTTGAGTTTTTTGCGAATGCTGCAGATAATTGTGACCAATCATCAGCTTGTGCAGTATTTACTTCGCCAGAACCAATCATACCTACTTGTGGCATACGACCAGCTTCTTTTTGAAGTGTAGGGGCATGCTTGGCAACTACTCTCTTAAGTGAGTTGAATGATTCATCATTAAACTTCATGATTTCATCAACTTGAGCAGATACAGCGTAGCTGTCGTTTAAACAAAGACCACGATCTACCATTTCATGAGCTAATTCATAAGCTCTAGCTAATTTAACGCGGTAAGTATTTAATTCATCTTCTACATGAGCTTTGACGTGTTCTTTTACTAATTCGCTAGCAAATTCTGAACCACCGTCTACTTGACCAAAATATTGCTTGTAGTATTTAACTGCGGCTGCATCAAGACCTTCGGCAATAAGAGCTGGGAAATCTGAGGGATCAAGTTTTCCTTCGCTGACAAGACGAGCGATAGCTTCGGCTTCTTTGCGAACTTTAACAGGAGCAGTAGCTACTTCCATCATCTTACGTTGTTTTTGTTCTAAGGTCTCTACTAAGCCAAGTTCATCGCTTGGTTTTACATCAAGTTTAGTTTGACCATTGGTAAGTCTGTTAGCTTGATCTAGCATATCGCTAAATTGAGCTTTTGACATATCACGTAATTCACCATCGTCCATCTTGCCAAGAGCATCAGCAGCTAGTTTGGCACGGAGAGCAGAACGACCATTCTTAGTGTCAAATGCTTTTTTGCTTACTACTACAGCTGCACCTGGTTTGGCATTTAGAATATCATCTACTTTTGAAGCATCATCAGTGTAAACCATATCGCTATCCATATCGTTAGTATCTACGCTATCACTACCATCATAAGTCATGAGATCATCTGTGTAGTTGCCATCATCTGAAAATAAGTCAATTTCTGACATTTCACTTTCTGGCATGTCAACTTCTGATAAAAGAGCAGATAAATCTTCTGGTAATTTTTCAGCTGATTTCTTTAATGTTGCTTTTCTACGTTGTGCGGTCTTTTTCAATGAAGCCTCCATCTCTGCGCGTTTAACGAGAGCTTTTGTACCACGAGCATATTTAACGAAAGCTTTCATAAGTTTGTGACCATCAGCGATAGCTAATTTAGCTTCAGCAAATGCATCGCTTGCTAATGAGTTTACTAATTCTCTATTTGCTCTGTTAACGCTACCTTTTTTGTGCATACTAGATAGCATATCTAATTCTTGATAATGATCATTTAATTCTGCAATTGATTCTTTCATTGCACGAGTTAATGCGCCATTAAGTTCTTTGCGAAGTGTATTTAGTGTTGATACACTAAAGCTTGATGCTGCTGTTGCCATACCAGCCTCTGCACCAGCCTCTGCACCAGCCTCTGCACCTGCTTCAGCTCCAGCTTCTGCGCCTTCTTCAGCTCCTTTACCTAACTCTTCAATAGCGCCCATTTCAGCTTTTTCACCAGTAAGAGCTCTTACTGATTCTACTAAGTCTGAGCTTAAATCTCTAATTTTTTCAGCTAAGTTAACAGCTGTTTCTTTTGGATCGCCCTTTTTGCCCTCATCTTCTACTTCTTCACCTTCAGCACCAGGCATTGCAGGCGCGGCGCCCATGTCAGGCATTGGGGCAGCAGGAGCAGCAGGGGCAGCAGGAGCAGCAGGAGCGGCAGGAACAGGTGGTAATGGAGCGGGGGCAGCTTGAGCTTGTCTTACTAATGTACGAACTCCGTCGAAACCATAAGCTTTTACTTTTTCAAGTAATTTAGCTCCGAAATCTTTAGTAGCAATTGAATCATACATCATATGAGTGTTGCCACCAGAAAGTTCACGAACAGAAGCGGTGAGTAATAATTTATCACCAGCAAGAACTTGCCAACCGCTATTTTCAAAATTAGGTGTACCATCTAAGTTAGCAGCTTTTACGAATCTAGCTTTGAGACCGGCGCGTGATAACATTTGTTTGCGCTTTAATTCATTAGCTTCATCTGCAGAAGCTGGTGAAGGATACAAACTATTTACATCACCTACGCCAGGGAATGGTTTTTGTCCAACCATTTGTTTATCTTCTGAGCGAGCATCCATATTAAGAGGATCTGCAGGATATTTTACTTTACCGGGTGTTGGCTCATTGGGTCCACCACCACCTTGGTAATAAGCTTTTTTGTCTTCTAAAGCTTGTTTTGCCATATTAACAATGGCACTGCGACGCATAGCACGCTCTTCAGCTTCTGCACGAGCTAGCATTTTCTTGCGGCTTAATTCGTCAGATTCATCAGAAGATGAAGGTGAGGGATGTAGCCCGGTTACATCGCCTACGCCAGGGAATGGAGATTGACCTACCATTTGTTTATCACCATTCATTCTCATATCCTCATTGAGAGGATCTTTTGTGTACTTTGCTTGACCTGGGGTAGGTTCATTGACACCACCGCCACCTTGAAAATAACCTCTTTTATCAAAATTTGATCCAGACATATATTGTTCCTCTTGTATGTTTGATTTATTAGCTAACTTATTTATTTTATTTTTCATTAATTGCAACTTCGCTTCAATAGTAGCGGTAACTTCACGAAGCTCATTAATAGAATTTAAATCTGTAATATCTTCTGAATGATCAGATGCATATCTTGCATTTTGTGGGATGCCAGGAGGCATCATGTCATTAGAATCTTGAGTATCTGTTTTTAATGCTCCATTATTAGCATTTTCTTTCATTTGTTTTACTTGAGATAAAATATTCTGTATTTCTTGTTCAAAACCATCTAAAGTATTTGACTCGCAAGTAAAATTAGCAGTATCACCAGGCTGGTCTCCTTGTGTAGATATACTAGCATGAAAGACATCTGCAAATTTGTTTAACTCATTAGATTTATTTTCTACATAGGTGTTTAATGTGTTTGCTGCAGCAATAATATGCTTAATATGAGCTTTAGGATCAGCACCATTAACAACAATAGATAATTCAATTGGAGCTAAATCTATATTTATTTCGCCGTAGCATGTTTTTTGTCTCATATGATTACAAAAATCTTGCTCGGCTTTAGCTACTTTACCGCAATCACTACAAATAGCTCTACCTACAGCAGTACCCATTGATACGCTGGTTTGCATCATAGAAGCAACTTTTTTAGCTAAATCAGGATAATTTGCTTTGTCTAAAGCACATAATGCAACCACTCTTTTTAAATTGCGATCATAATATGTATCTACAATAAAACCACGAGTATGATCGACTGAGCTAGATTTATGATCAATACATAGTGGTTTGTGTACCCATTTTTTATGAGCTTTAATTAATTCTTCTTCTGGGAAGATGTCACCATTAGAATTTTTATATGGCTTAACATTAGGATCATTGCTTTGCCAGCGCCAAGTATTTCCTGTTTTATCCCAACCTACTTGAACTAATTCTCCTCTAGCATTTAATTTAGGAGTACCGTCCTCATTAAGCGCAGACACTTCTGCAGCATGCATCATAACAGCTGAGAAATAAAGAAAATCATTTGCCTTAGGCGCAATTTTTTTTAAAGCAGCAGCAGTTTTTTTAAAATTATCAAGCATTTCTTGGTTAACAGCAGGAATGCAAGATTCTACGCTCTCGATTCTGCTAATTTCATGAGTTTCGCCTATTTTGATAAACATTATTCACCTATAATATGAGGTTTCTATTTATAATAGATAAAAATTCTTCTGAGGTCTTAGTACCTTTACTTAAATTGCAAGAAGCGCAAGATGGT
>Ga0075471_10001196_pt1 | contig 16880 bp, 11 predicted proteins | sample DEB19_08_DNA_2_FD_74787 | JGI IMG/M metagenome (GOLD analysis project Ga0075471, IMG submission 74787) | Aqueous microbial communities from the Delaware River and Bay under freshwater to marine salinity gradient to study organic matter... | ecosystem: Environmental > Aquatic > Marine > Coastal ... | reverse complement strand
TGGACCGTCAATCGCCTGACGCTGAACCTCGGCGCCAGGTACGACACGTTCAACGCCCTGGTTCCGGCGCAGTCCGCCGTGGCCGGCAACTGGATCCAGGCTCGTAACTTCCCCGAGATCCCCAACGTGCCGAACTGGAAGGACTGGTCGGTGCGCGCCGCCGCCGCGTACGACGTCTTCGGCACCGGCAAGACCGCCGTCAAGGTCAACGCCAGCAAGTACATCGCATCCGCCGCCGCCGGCTTCGCGCAGACGTTCAACCCGATGAACTACAGCACGCAGACCCGCGCATGGGTGGACTTCGACGGCAACAAGTCGATCCTCGATGCCGCCGGCAACATCCAGTTCAACGAAGTCATCGGCGGCACGTCGAACTTCGGGCAGATCACGAGCCGGCCTGATCCTGACCTGAAGCGCGGCTACAACTGGGAGTACGGCGCCTCCGTGCAGCACCAGCTGGCCGACCGAATCTCCGTCACGGCCGGCTACTATCGCCGCAACTTCTACAACCTCGACGTCACCGACAACACCAACCTCGCCGTGACCGACTGGACCAGCTTCAACATCAACACGCCGACCGACACCCGGCTGCCGCTGTCGGGGCAGCCGATCACGATGTATAGCCTCAACACCAACAAGGTGGGCGTCGCCACCGACAATCTCCGTACCTATTCAGGCGAGAACAGCACGATCTACAACGGCTTCGAGCTCAGCGCCAACCTGCGCCGCGAGAAGCTGCTGTTGTTTGGCGGCATCACGACCGACCGCCGCGCGGCCATCACCTGCGATGAGCGCGATAACCCGAACACGGCGCGCTTCTGCGACTCCACGCCGCCCTTCCGCACCACCGTGAAGATGTCGGCGGCCTACCAGTTGCCGTGGGACTTCCAGTTGAGCGGCACGTTCATCGCCCAGCCCGGCCCGAGCGTCGCCGCCAACTACACCGTCACGGCGGCCATCGCCGGCCGCCCGATCGTCGGCACCACGGCGGGCGGGACGACGATCGCGGTCAACCTCGCCGAGCCGAACACCGTGTTCCTCGACTACAAGAACCAGCTCGACGCCCGCCTCGCGCGGAACTTCCGCTTCGGCTCGCGGCGCATCCAGGGATTCGCCGACGTGTTCAACGTCCTCAACGCCGGCACGGTGCTGCGCGTCAACGAGACCTACGCGGCGACCGGCACCAACGCCTGGATGACGCCGACCGCAATCATGGACGGCCGCTACGTGCGCTTCGGCATCCAGATGTCCTTCTAGGCCATCGGGCCATCGGGCCATCAGGCTATCGGGCCATCAGGGGGCCGGTTCCGTCAAGGGACCGGCCTTTTTGTTGTGGGGACGTATTTCCTGTTGGCCCGTTGGCCTGTTAGCCTGTTGACCTGCCATGCAACCGCCCATCGAGCCGATGCTCGCCAAGCTCGCAGAGCAGATTCCGACAACAGACGGACTTCTCTTTGAACCCAAGTGGGATGGGTTTCGGGCGATCGTGTTCCGTTCCGCGGACGACGTCTACATCCAAAGCCGTGATCTGAAGCCGCTCGACCGCTACTTCCCCGAACTCCACAAGGCGTTGCTCGATCGTCTGCCGCCAGGCTGCGTGCTCGACGGAGAGATCGTGATCGCGCAGGACGGCCGCTTGAACTTCGACGCGTTGCAGCTACGGCTCCATCCGGCTGCATCGCGCGTCGAGAAGCTGGCGGCGGCCATGCCGTCGTCGTTTGTCGGCTTCGACCTGTTGTGGGTCGACGGCCGGTCGATCATGGACCAGCCTCAGCGTGAGCGGCGGGCACAACTCGAATCGTTGCTGGCCAGTGTCACACCGCCGGTCCACCTCACCCCGATGACCCGTGATCACGGGGTGGCGGCTGAATGGCTGCAGCGTTTCGAGGGCGCCGGCCTGGATGGCGTCATCGCGAAGCCAGAGGAGGGCGCGTACCAGCCGGGCAAGCGCGCCATGTTCAAGATCAAGCACGCGCGCACGGCGGATTGCGTCGTCGCGGGCTTTCGCTGGCACCGCAAGGAACCTGGCGTGGTGGGCTCACTGCTGCTGGCGCTGTTCGACGAGCACGGCGGCCTGCATCACGTTGGCGTCACCTCATCGTTCACGATGGTCAGACGCAAGCAGCTCGTCGACGAACTCGACCCGCTACGCGCCAACGCCATGGCCAGCCACCCCTGGCGAGAATGGGCCGAAGCCATGGGCGCGGACGGGCAGCGAATGCCCGGCGGGCAGAGCCGCTGGAGCGCAGGCAAGGACCTGTCGTGGGAGCCGCTGCGGATCGAACGGGTGTGCGAGGTGAAGTACGACCACATGCAGGGTGATCGCTTCCGTCATGCCGCCACATTCCTGCGCTGGCGCGACGACAAGCCGCCGTCGGCTTGCACCTACGCCCAGCTGGAGGTCACTCCGGCTTTCGAGCTTGCCGCCGTTTTCGGTGCATCTCGCGGTACGCCGCAATCTGCTCCGGAGTAGCGTCCGCCCAGGGATTGGGCATCGGCGGCAGCTCCGGCTGTGGCGGACGAAGGTCCTCAGGGACGTACTGCAGGTTGATCCGAATCCTCCACCACGCCGACGACCAGCCGCGCATCGAGTCGGTCAGGATGTCGGCGGCCTGGAGGTGCTCCACGACCGCTGGGTTGTCCAACTTCCACTTCTCAAGGGTCGCGATCGCTTCATCTTTCCTGGTCGACTGCGCGATCACGATCAGCGGGTGCTTCGAAACCCGGCGACCGGTACCGGCCGGCTTGCGGGCACGCGACGGCTGCACACGCGTCGGCTCACCTGGCTGCTTGGCGTACTGCGGTGGCCACGGGGCGTCGCCGTGCCCGTCTTGCTCTTGCCTGGCCGATAACTCCAGCAGCGACTCGAGCGAACAGGGATGCTGATCGATCTCCGCATGACGATCACCGTTCTCCCTGAACCACGCCGGCATGGTCTTCAAGGTGAAGTCCGCCGGATCACACTGGGAGATTTCTTCCCAGGTCAGCGGCGTTGAGACGCGCGCGTCTGGACGCGGGCGCACGGAGAACGCCGAGCACACGGTCTTGTCTTTCGCGTTCTGGTTGAAGTCAATGAACACGCCATGGCGTTCCTCCTTCCACCACTTGCTCGTGGCAATGGCCGGCGCGCGCCGCTCGACCTCTCGCGCCAGCGCCAGCGCGGCTCGCCTGACCTGCGTGAAGGTCCATCGCTGGTGGATGCGCACGTTGATGTGGATCCCTCGCGATCCTGACGTCTTTGGCCAGCCGATCAGGCCAAGGTCGGCCAGCGTGGCGCGCACGACGTTCGCCACGTCCTGGACCTGCCGCCATTCGACGCCTGGCACCGGATCCAGATCAACGCGCAGTTCGTCCGGATGGTCGAGCTCTTCGGCGCGCACCGGATGCGGATGAAGCTCCAGACACGCGAGATTTGCCATCCACGCGAGCGTTGCCGCATCGCGCGGCACAACTTCTTCAGCGGTCCGCCCTGACGGAAACTGCAGTGCGACGACCTCGACCCACTCGGGCCGCGATTCAGGCGCGCGCTTCTGGTAGAAAAACTCCTGCCCGATGCCGTTCGGATAACGCACCAGCACATTCGGGCGCCCGCCTGCGCCTCGCAACGCGCCATCTGCGACCGCGAGGTAGTACTGCACGAGATCGAGCTTCCTGTAGCCCGCGTCAGGGAACAACACCTTGTGCGGATTCGAGACGGCGACTTCCCTGCCGCCGATCGTCAGCACCTCTTTCTCGGGCTTGGCCATGCCTAGACCGGAGGACGCGGCTTGGCCCCATGCGGCCCGGCGCGAAGATACTGCGCCGGCCAGGTGATGTCGTGGCCAAGTTCACGGGCCGCCCGCATCGGAAAATATGGATCGCGCAACAGTTCGCGCGCGATCAGGACAGCGTCCGCGTGTCCGTCGGCGACGATCTGCTCGGCCTGTGCCGGCTCCGTGATCAGTCCGACGGCGCCGGTCAGGATGCCGGCATCCTTCCGAATCCGCGCCGCAAACGGCACCTGGTACCCGGGGCCAACCGGGATCTTCGCCGTCGCCACGTTCCCGCCAGACGAGCAGTCAATGAAGTCGACACCCAGGGCCTTGAGCTGGCGCGCCGCTTCAACCGACTGCTCGATGTCCCATCCACCGTCGGTCCAGTCCGTGGCTGACAAACGGGTAAACAGCGGCAGGTGCGCCGGCCACACCGCCCGCACAGCCGCTGCGATCTCACGCAACAACCTGGTGCGATTTTCAAACGACCCACCGTAACCGTCGCTGCGCGAGTTGCTCAGTGGCGACAGGAATTCGTGAATCAGGTACCCGTGGGCCGCGTGAATCTCCACCACTCGGAACCCGGCGGCCAGCGCGCGCGTTGCCGCGTCGGCGAATGCCTGCACCACTGCCGCAATGTCGTGCGCCGACATCTCACGCGGCGAGGGATAGTTGTCGGCAAACGCGCTTGCACTCGGCGCCACGACACCGGACCATCCGCCTTCCGCCTCAGGCACTGCCCCGGTGCCACTCCACGGTCGATACGTGCTCGCCTTGCGGCCGGCATGCGCAAGCTGGATACCAGAGACGCTGCCCTGCTCGTGAAGAAAGCGGACGATGCGCGCGAGCATGTCGACGTGCTGGTCCTTCCAGATACCGAGGTCCTGTGGACTGATACGGCCCTCGGGTACGACGGCCGTCGCCTCGGTGAGCACCAGCCCAGCGCCGCCGACCGCGCGCCCACCAAGGTGCACCAGGTGCCAGTCGTTCGCAAAGCCGTCGCTGCTCGAGTACTCGCACATCGGCGAAACGAACACACGATTCGGGAAGGTGACGCCGCGAACGGTCAGGGGCTCGAACAGGTGAGCCATCCTCTAGAACATCTTTCGGTAGTCGGCATAGTGCACGGGCACCGCCACGACCAGGCTCTTCTTCCTGGTGATCGCGCGCGTCACTGCCGTAGCCATTTCGTCTGGGTTCGAAGTGCGGATACCTTCGACCCCGCACGCCTCCGCCATCTTCACGTTATCGATGGGATTGAAGTCCATGCGATACGGTTCCAGCTTGCGGTTTTCCTGAGCGAGCTTGATCAGCGAATACGCATTGTCCTCGAGCACCACGGTCACAAACGGCGCTCCAATGCGCTCCGCCGTCTCCAGTTCCTGCGCGTTCATCGAAAATCCGCCGTCACCAACCGCCGCCAGCACCGGCGCGTCCGGGCAAGCCAGCTTGGCGCCAATCGCGGCGCTCAACCCGTAGGCCATGCCCGACAACCCGTTGGACATCCAGAACGTCTCGGGGTGTCGGCTCGGCCAGAACTGGCCAAACAGGTACTTGTGGGAGCCGACGTCGGTCGTGACGATCGTCTCCGACGGAACCACGTCGGCAAGCGCGCGAATGATGTCGCCCGGCCACATCACGCCTGGGGCGCCGGCTTCGCCCTTCAGAAGATTCGTCCGTTGCGCCTGAAACGACTCGAACGGACGCCCCCAACTCGCCGGCGGCGGGCCCTCGACCAGCGCATCGAGCAGCGCCAGGTGGCTGACAAGCTGCGCGTCGCTCGGCGCCACGTCGGTCGCGTTGTGCGCTTCGAGCACCCACTGGATGTCGAGCTCGGCGTGCCAGGTCTTGTCGATCTCAACCGGATCAAGACCGAAGCCAATCAGCAGGTCAGCCGCCTTGAGCGCGTCGACCATCACCCCGTCCGCCGCCATGCCGCTGATCACGCCAACGAAGTTCGGGCTCGTTTCATCGACGATCCCCTTCACTTTCGGCGTGACGGCAAAGGGCAGTTGCCACGCGTCGAGCCATCGCCGCAGTTCGATCGAGCGACGCGAGTCGACGCCAAGGCCGATCAGCACCAACGGCCGCTTGGCCATGGCACAGCGGGCTCGTAGATCCGCCGCGCGCGCGGCGGGATTCGCCATTGGATTGGTAGGCGGCCCGTCGTTGTTCTTGCGCCCGATCATCAACAACGGCTTCGTTGCTTCCCGCGCCGACATGGTCAGATAGGAGACACCGTAGGGACGGTCGAGACTGGCCGCGATCGCCTGTCCGACCACGGTGCCCGCGTTCGACTGTGTGATGGACTCCACCAGCCGGCACATGGGCTTGAAGGTCTCGTGCAGCGGCAGCAGCTGGTGCGTGTGCAGGGCCGGGAACTCGTCCGGGATCTGCGCGGTCAGCGCCAGCAACGGTTCCTGATCAAGATACGAGTTGGCCACCGGCAACAACAGGTTCGCCGCCCCTGGTCCCAGCGTCGCGATCACCACGCCTGGCTGACGCTTGATCTTGCCGTACACGGCGGCGGCGATCCCGGCGTTGGCTTCGTGCCGCATCAACACGAAGTCGATGCCGACCTTCCGCAACTCGTCGATCAGGACGAGCACCTCGCCACCCGGCAACCCGAACGCCTTTGTAATGCCGGCATCCGCCAGCGCCTGCGCCACTGCTCCAGCAACAATCATTGCCGCCTAGTATGTCGCCGGCCCGAAGGCAGGGCAATAGACGCCGCTCAATACGCGGGCGCGCCCGATGCCTAGGTGGTGACGGCTCTCGCCACCGCGCGAAGGAGCGTGTCGGAGGTGAACGGCTTAGCGAGGAACTGGATCACTTGCCGCCCGATGGATTTCGCTGCGGCCTCATTGTCGTGAATGCCGCTGGCGGCAATGATGCGGATCTCAGGGCTCAACTTCACGAGTTCGCGCATGGTAGGCACGCCGCCAAGTACCGGCATCGTCATGTCGATCACGACAGCCGCAATTGACAGGCCATTGGCGCGATAGACGTCGAGTGCTTCCTGGCCGTTGGCGGCCTGCAGAACGCGATAGTCTGGGAGGCGAACGCCGGCGAGGACTTGCTTGGTCTGGACGTCAAGGGCCAGCGCGAGATTGGCGTTCTTGCTGAGCTCGCTGGCTTCCGCTTCCGCGGTTTCGAACATCCCGCGCTGCGTGGTGCCGATCCAGAACACGGCAATAAGAATCAGCCCGAAGATTGCCGTGGCTTTGCCGCCATACGGAATCTTCGGGCTGGAGATCATCGCGGCCTATTGTGCCGCAATCGAGAGCGCGCCGCTATTTCGCGGCAAAGCAGTAGAAGAAGCCCGCGCCGCCAACCTTTGCGAGGTTCTCCGCGGCGCACCCGGGCGTCTGGTGGGCCGAGTTCCACGACGTCGGGGCCTGACCGCCACCAGTGCGGTCGTGATGACCAACCTGTGCGCCGCCGTCGCCCGCGCTGCTCGTCCAGTTATTGCAGGTACCAGCGGCGGCCGTCCCGTCGAGATTGCTGCCGGTCAGGATGTCGTGGCGGTTCGGCTGATCGCCGCGGCCGTTGTTGACCTCGCCCTTTTCGTTGAGCGAGTTCTCCTTCGACAGCTTGTTGTTGTCGCTGTGAAGGTCCGCAACGCTGGCGGCCACCTGCACGCCTTTTGCGTTGAACCAGGGACCGGACCCAATACGGTCCTTCGCGTTGACGCCGCCGGGACCATTCGTGCTCAGGTAGGCGCGCCACTCACGGTTGCCGGCACCGGCGGCTTTCGCCAGCGCCTGGCAGTGGGCGTCGGCGCCAGCCAGGCCGCCGAGGTCAGCCCCCTTGCCAGGATTGGTGCTGGTGATGAAGAAGCTCATCGAGTTGCCCTGCGCATCCACCTTCGATGCGACCGGCGACACGAGCACCAGTGCAATACCTGCGATCATCAGTTTCTTCATTTCCTTCTCCCGTTAACGAGCGGCCGGCATCGGGCCGACCGGTTTGAGCGCCGTGGGCTTCGCGCCCGATGCGCCAAGCGCGTCATAGATCGCCGGCACCGCCGCGATCAGCTCATTGGTATCAGTGATGACCTTGGCAAGGTCTTCGCGCAGTTCCACGCTCGCGCGCACCTGCTGTGCCGTGGGCAGCGACGTCGATCCCATGATCTGGCCCTTCGTCTGACCGAGCTGTCCTCGGACGTTGCCCTGCTGACCACCAAAGCCGCCACCGCCACCACCGCCCTGGTTCAGGCCGAGACGGCGACGAAGATCGGTCAATTTGGTGTTCGCGTCGGTGATGGCGCTCTTGGCCGCAGCCGGCGCGTTCGCGGCGGTCTTCAGCAGCGCTTCAGCCGCCGTCAATTGCGTCGCCAAGGTGCTGACCGCTTCTGCGGCGCTGTTGGCGACCCGCTGCATGTCGTGCAGGTTCAAGGCGGTGTCGTGCCAGGTCTTGCGATCGGCGTCCGTCATCGGCATGTCTTTGTCGCCGGTAACCCGCAGGCTCTTGGTCGCCACGTCCTTGCCGTCGACGACCAGCGTCACGCGATATTCGCCAGGCAGGACGTTGGGGCCGTTGTTGCCGCCGCCACCAAAGCCACCGCCCCCACCGCCGCCCTGCTGGCCCGCCAGCGGTGCCAGGGGCTGGTGACGGAGATCCCAGTAGATGCGATTGACACCGGCGCCGCGCGCATCGCGCATGTCGTTGCCGGTGATCTCGCGCACCTGGTTACCGGCCGCATCCCGGATGCGCAGGGCCACGCTGGTCTGGTTCTTCGCGAGGTAGAAGCTGATCGGCGCGCCGTAGTTCGGATTCTTGCCGTAGAACGGCTTGTCGGCCAGGAAGCCGCGATCGTTCGCCGGGTTGAAATACATGGCGGCGCGCATGTCGAACAGGAAGGCATCGGACTTGACCGCCTCCGGGTACTGCTGCAGCGGCGTCGCATCATCGAGGATCCAGATGCTGCGGCCGTGGGTGGCGAGGATCATGTCGTTGTCGCGCGGGTGGAAGATGATCTCGTGGATCGGCACCGTGGGCACGTTGCCCTTGAACCGGGTCCACGACCCGCCGCGATTGGGACTCACGAACAGCCCGAACTCCGAGCCGGAGTAGAGCACGTTCGGGTTCTTCGGATCTTCGGCCATCGACATGATCGCGTGGCCCTTGGGAATGCCCTCGCCGATCGCGCGGAAGTTGGAGCCGCCGTCGACGCTGGCATACACATAGGTGTTCATGTCATCGGCGCGGTGGTTGTCGAAGCTCGCATACACCACGTTCACTTCGTGGGCCGAGGGCACCAACCGTGACACGTAGGAGTTCTTCGGCACACCGGGGAACCGGGTCGTGATGTCGGTCCAGGTCTTGCCGCCATCGCGCGTCATGTGCACCTTGCCGTCATCCGTGCCGGCGTAGAGCACGCCCGCGGTCTTCGGCGACTCGACCAGCTGCACGATGTTGCCGTAGCTCTGCACGCCGTCGTGCTTGGCGATTTCGAACTCGGCGGCCTTCACGCCCATCAACGTCAGGCCTTCGCGATCGGTGTTCTCGGTCAGCTCGCCGCTGATCGCCGTCCACGAGTGACCACGATCCGTGGACTTGAAGATCTTGTTGGCGCCGACGTAGATGGTGTTGCTGTCGTGCGGCGAAATCAGGATCGGCGTGTTCCAGTTCCAGCGATACGGCGCTTCGCCCCGTGCCGGCACCGGGCGGATCGACTTGCGCTCGTTGCTGACCTTGTCGATGCGGACGATGTTGCCGTCCTGCGACTCGGCGTAGATCGTGCGCGAGTCTTTCGGGTCGATCTGCGCTTCGAAGCCGTCACCGCCCTGAATCTGGACCCACGATTCGTTGGCGATGCCGGTGCGGCTGCGCACCTGGCTGGGGCCGCACCACGTGTAGTTGTCCTGCAGGCCGCCGCACACGTTGTACGGCGACTCCATGTCGTAGGTGACGTGGTAGAACTGCCCGAGATCCATGTTGTAGATCGCCTCGAACGTCTTCGCGCGATCGTAGCTGATGCCGACGCCGCCGTCGGTGCCGGCGATCACGTGGTTCGGGTTCGCCGGGTTGATCCACATCGCGTGGTGATCGTCGTGCAGCGACTCCTGCATCCAGAAGGTCTTGCCGCCGTCATCGGAGACGTGCAGATCGACGCCGAGCACGTAGACGCGCGCGTCGCTCGTCGGATCGATGCGGATCTGGCTGAAATACATCGGCCGCGGATTCACGTCCGACATCTTGCGCCACGACAATCCCGCATCGTCAGAGCGGTAGGTACCGCTTTCCTTCGCGTGCTCGATGCGCGCATAGACGATGTTCGGGTTGGCGCGGTAGACGTCCATGCCGATGCGACCGAGGTGCCCGCTCGGCACGCCCTTCGTCAGCTTCGTCCACGTGCGGCCGGCGTCGCTCGACTTCCACATCGCGCTGCCGGGTCCGCCACCGTTGAACCCCCAGGTCGCGCGGCGGCGCTGATAGGTCGCGGCATACAGCACCTTGTTGTTGCTCGGATCCATCACCAGTTCGGTGGCGCCGGTCTCGTCGTCCACGAAGTGGATGCGCGTCCAGTTCAGGCCGCCGTCGGTCGTCTTGTAGATGCCGCGCTCACCGCCGCGGCCCCAGAGGCTGCCGAGCGCCGCCACGTAGACGACGTCGTGATCGACCGGGTCGACGACGATCCGCGCGATGTGCTTCGAGGTGGCAAGGCCCATGTGCTTCCAGGTCTGGCCGCCGTCGATCGACTTGTAGACGCCGTTCCCCCACGAACCGCTCTGGCGGTTGTTGTTCTCGCCGCTGCCCACCCAGACGGTATTGGCGTCGTTGGGATTGATGGCAATGTCGCCAATCGACACCGTGTCCTCGAGGTCGTCGAACAACACTTCCCACGTCGTGCCGTTGTTGGTGGTCTTCCACAGCCCGCCGGTCGCCGTGCCGACGTAAAAGACCGCCGGATTGGACTCGAGAACCGCAAGATCATCGATACGTCCGCCCATGGTCGCTGGACCAATGTTGCGGAACTTGAGGCCAGGGAACAGATCGGCGGGTGCCGTCGTGGCCGGTGCGGCGGCGGGCCGCTGCTGGGCCTGGGCGGTCTGGATCATCAGGCAGGCCGCCGTACACAGCACCAGCGAGTAGAAGCGCAACGTCATTCAAATCCTCCGGAAAGCAAAACTGGCCGCGACTGTACCAGAAATACTGAGGCGAGTAGTAGTGCCCGCGGGCGCGAGCTATTTCGCTTGAGGGGTGACGTGCGAACGAACGATTTTCTCGATCTGATCCATCGCTTTAACGATGGCCGCGCTGACCTGGTCCCGCTCCTCGGCCGACAGCGCCGACAGCAGGCTGTGCGCCGCCGTCGTGCGGCTGCGAATCCCGATTGTCAGGTGATAGTTCCGCGAGTCATCGAGGAACCGTTCACGCGAAATTTCCATGCGTCCATTCTACGGCGGGCACCGGGGCGCCCGCCCGTGCCGGATGGACGCCGGATCATCATTCGGGTGCAAAAGCGAGCAACACGTTACCGGGGGCGCCAAATCCCAGGTAGGCGTAGCCGGAGTTCATGAACACCATGCCGCCGGCAATGACCGGGCCCGGCCCGTTGAATGATCCGCCCTTGGCCGTCACGCCGTTCACCGTCGTGTACGGCTGGTCGGAGTTGTAGGTCCAGATCACCCGGCCGTCCCTGGTGTCGTAAGCACGCATGATGCCCGTCGTCGTGCCCGAGAACACCACGCCAGGCATCAGCGAAATCGCGGCCGACTGGGCCTGCACGCAGTTTTTGGGATCCTTGCAGTCCGCGCGCGGCGGACGGGCCTCCCACAACGGTGTACCGTTGTCGAGTCGCAGCGCGTGCAGTCCACCCGCCAGTTCCTGCCCGAGCAGCATGTCCGACACCGGGAAATAGCCAACCGCCGCGTCGGCGGCCGATCCCCACTCGAGGCCGCCGAGCGCGCTGCCCTTGCCGACGCGCCGCTGCCAGACGATCTTGCCTTTGGCATCCGGATCGAGCGCCCACACCACGCCGGACTTCTGGCCAAGTACGATCAGGCTCTTGCCTCCCGGAAGGTCGCGCAGGATCGCCGAATTGCCGAAATCAAAATCCGGCCCTTCCTCTTCCGGACAGTTCTCACGCGCCGGCGAGCAGCCAACGACGTAGACGTCCTTCGGCGTGACCTGGCTGGTCCACATGATCTTGCCGCTCTGCAGGTCGAGCGCGATCACCGCGTCGCTCGTTGGCCCGCCCGGGCCGGAATACTCGTTGCCGGTCGCGACATAGAGCACGCGCCGCTTCAGGTCGATCGTCGGCGCCGACCAGATCGCCACGCCAGACGGTTCGTACAACTGGGTGCCGAGCTTGTTCTTGCGCGTGGGTTTCGGCGCATCGACCATGTAGGTCTGCCACGCCAGCTTGCCGGTGGTGGCGTCGTAGGCCGCGACGCTGCCGCGAAACGTGCAGCACTCATAGCGATCGTTCGAGCCCGACCCCTCCTCGAACGACGACACCGGCACGTAGAGCCGTCCGTTGGCCAGCGTCGGCGCACCGGTGATGCGCGCGAAGGGATGCGTGTCGGCGCGCGCCGTCCAGATCAGCGAGCCGTTTTCGGCATCGATCGCAAACACGTTTGCCTTGAGGTCACCGAAGTAGGCCGCCACGCGCGAACCGGTGGCGGTCTTAATCGGCGCGATGGTGATCGCCGTGCGCACGCCCGACTTCGCTTCGAACGACCAGTACACGCAGCCGGTCTTGGCGTCGATCGAGTAGACGAAGCCGTTGTCGGATCCGACGAAGACGCGACCGCCGGCGACTGCCGGCTGCCCGTAGGCCGATGAGCCATTCGGGAACCCGAACGCCCACTTCAGCGCCAGCTTCGGCACGTCACCCGCCGTCAGGCCGGCCTTGGCTGCCGTCTGCGCGCGTGAATTCATCAGGTCGTTGCCCCAGCCAATCCACGACGGCCCGCTCAGCAGGTCCCCGGCCGGCTTGGCCGTGCACTGATTCTTCATCGCCGTCGCGGCGCCGGATGCGGCACTACCGATCGGGCGGCCGGTCAGAAACTCGGCGATCGCGCGCTTGGTGTTATCGGGCAGTCCCTTCGCGTTGGCCTGCATCGATCCGCTGGTCAGCGCATCGAGCACGCGCTCGGGCGTGAGGGCCGCCAGCATCGCCCGGCTTGGTGCCCGCACCGCATCGTCCGTGACGGGCGTCGTGGCGCTGCCGTGGCATTGCGCGCAGCGCGACTCGAACGCCTGCATCGTTTGCAGGAGTCCTTGCGCGGCGGCGGTTGTGGGAAGGATGAAGAAGAAGGTGACGAGAACCGGGACGATCGCTCGTGGGCGCATAAGGATGCTCAGTGCCGGGTGCCAGGGTGCCGGGTGCGGAGTGCTACCAGCACCCGCACCATAGCACCTCTGCACCCGCGCACCTAGCACCCGCTAGAAGCTGCCGTAAGTGCCGGTATTCTCGAGGGGCAGCAGGTCTTCGGCCGGCCGCGACGGGGCCGGATCCGGCATTGGCACGACCTTGCCTCGCGAGGCAGTCTTCGCCGCGCGCGGCGTGGCCGCTGTCGCCGGCGTTGAGGCCGCGGCACCATCCACCAGGCGCTGCAGCTGGCGAACCACTGCGATCGAAGACTCCGCTTGCGCATTCAGCTCTTCGCTGGCCGCGGCGCTTTCCTCGGCAGTCGCTGCCGTCGTCTGCGTGACCTTCTCCATCTGCGACACCGCCTGGGTGACCTGGTCGATGCCCTGCGTCTGCTGGCTGCTGGCGGAGCTGACCTCGTCCACCAGTCGCTTGGCATTGACCATGCTCTCGGAGATGCCGCTGATCATGGCCGACACGTGCTGCACCTTGCCGGTGCCCGCTTCGGCCTTCGCCGTGGACGCCTCGATCAGGGCGGCCGTGTCCTTGGCTGCCTGGGCGGAACGCTGCGCCAGGCTGCGCACTTCATCGGCCACGACCGCGAAGCCCATGCCGGCCTCGCCGGCACGCGCTGCTTCAACCGCCGCGTTGAGCGCCAGGATGTTGGTCTGGAACGCAATCTCGTCAATCGTCTTGATGATGCGGCCGACCTGCTGGCTGGACTCGTGAATTTCGTTCATCGAGACCACCATGTCCGCAAGCGCAGTGTTCGAGTCCTGCACCCGCGAGTCGACCTGCTGCATGACCTGCGCCGCCGACTGCGCGTTGGCTGCGTTCTGGCGCGTCATCGACGCCATTTCTTCCATCGATGCCGACGTCTCTTCGAGGGAGGCGGCCTGTTCGGTCGCGCCTTGCGACAGCGATTGCGACGAGGTCGAGACCTGGCCGGCCGCGGCCACCACCTGCTCGGCGCCCTGGCGCAGGTCGCTACTGGCCGCGCGCAGTGCCGCGACGATGGACCGCACGACATACACGACCAGCGCACCCACCGCGAGCGCGACGCCGAATGCCTACAACAGCATCAGACGGGTGCTGTTGTAGGCAGCGTCCGCTGAGGCGCGCGACTCCTCCAGGAAGGTCCGCTGCTGGTCCAGAAGTTCGTTGTTCAGCACGTCGATCCGATCGATCAGCGGGTTGGCCTTCTCGCGCGCCAGGGCCCACGCCGGCTCGTTTTCGTTCTTCGCGATCATGCCGAACACCTGATCGTTGGCCGACGTCCATTCGCTTTCACGCTGCTGGATCTCCGCCACCATCGCGCGGCCCTTCTCCGTAACCAGCAGCGCGCCCAATCCCTCGATGCGCTCGCGGAACTGGCCGCCGGCACCTTGATGCGCTCCTTGGCCTGCGCCACCGTGTCCGCATCGTGGGCAAACGCCCCCAGCAGACCACGGCGCTGTTCGCTGCGGTAGCGCACGACCGTCTCCTGAAGTTCGAACGCCGCTTCGATCTTCTTGGTGGTTTGTCCGGTGGCGGTGTCGAGCTGGCCCTTGACGTTGCTCAACGCGTTGACCGACAGCCCCCCCACCACGACGAGAAGGAACACAAGTGCGCCGACGCCCGAAAACAGCTTGAAACCGACGGTCCAGTTCTTCACGGTAACCTCGCCTGGCAATAGGGAGCCCACAGCCGCCGCCCACCAGTGGGCGACTTCGGAGAGGTAGTCGACGACCGGTTGTGATTCCTTAATTGGCCAGTCGTGGCACCCTGGCGGCGCTAGGTTTTGGCGAGGCGGAGCGAATCGCCGACGAGGTCGACAACTATGCGGCCCTGGCCGGCGACCTCGCCAAACAGCAGCAGCTCGGATAACGGCTTCTTGATGCTCTTTTCGATCAAGCGCGCCATCGGACGGGCGCCGAAGGCGCGGTCGAACCCTTTGGCCGCAAGCCACGTCCGTGCGGCCGGCGTGAGCTCGATCGTGATCCCGCGCGCCGCCACCAGCTGACGCAGCTCATCGAGGTGCTTGTCGACGACCCGCTCGATTTCTCCGGCCCCGAGGGCCGCGAAGTGCACGGTGGCGTCGAGGCGGTTGCGGAACTCTGGCGCGAACATCCGCTCGAGCACGCCCGTGGCCTTGGTGCCCTGCGCACTCTCGAAGAAGCCCATCTTGCGTCCAGACAAGTCGCGCGCGCCGGCATTGGTGGTCATGATCAGGATCACGTGCCGGAAGTCGGCATGACGGCCGTGGGTGTCGGTGAGCGTGGCGTGATCCATCACCTGCAACAGGATCGCGAACAGGTCCGGGTGCGCCTTCTCGATCTCATCGAGCAGCAGCACGGCGTGGGGCGACTTGCGGATTGCGTCGATCAGTAGCCCGCCCTCTTCGTAGCCGACGTAGCCTGGAGGCGCGCCGATCAATCGCGACACGGCGTGCTTCTCCATGTACTCGGACATGTCGAAGCGCAGGAACTCAACCTTCAGCGCACGCGCCAGCTGTTTGGCCAGCTCCGTCTTGCCGACGCCGGTGGGGCCGGCAAACAGGAAGCTCCCCATCGGCTTGTCGGCAGCCCGCAGGCCGGACCGCGACAGCTTGATCGCTGAGGACACTTCGTCAATGGCCGCGTCCTGCCCGTAGATCACGGCCTTCAACTCGGACTCGAGATTCTTGAGCGCGACCTTGTCGTCACTCGACACGGCCTGGACCGGCACGCGCGCGATCTTCGCGACGATCTTCTCGACATCGGCGACCGTCACGATCTTCGCGGACCCCTGCCCCCCGGCCCCTGATTCCGGATCCCCGATTCCTGCTCCCCGGATCTTCTTGGCCGCACCGGCTTCGTCGATCACGTCAATCGCCTTGTCCGGCTGATGCAGGTCTTTGAGGTGCCGTGTCGACAGCAGCACCGCGGCTTCAAGCGTCTCGTCAGGATAGGCCACGCCATGATGCGCTTCGTACGACTTCTTCAGGCCCTTCAGGATCGCGATCGTCTCCGCGTCCGTGGGCTCCAGCACCTCGATTTTCTGGAAGCGGCGTGACAGCGCGCGGTCCTTGTCGAACGACTGCTTGACGTCTGAAAACGTCGTCGAACCAATGCAGCGGAGCGCACCAGAGGCCAGGGCCGGCTTCAACAGGTTGCCGGCGTCCATCGTCCCGCCGGAGGCGGAACCCGCGCCGACCAGCGTGTGAATTTCGTCGATGAACAAGATCGCCTGATCGTGCTTGGCCAGCGCATCGAGCACCTGCTTGATGCGCTCCTCGAAGTCGCCGCGATAGCGGGTGCCGGCGACCAGCGCGCCCATGTCGAGCGCGAACACGCGCGCGGTCTTCAGCGCTTCGGGCACATCGCCGCTGTGGATGCGCAGAGCCAGACCTTCGGCCAATGCGGTCTTGCCGACGCCGGGCTCACCGACCAGCAGCGGGTTGTTCTTCCTGCGGCGGCAGAGCACGTGAACCATGCGCTCAACTTCGGTCTCGCGACCGATCAGCGGATCGATGCTGCCGGCCGAGGCCTTCGCAATCAGATCCGTTGCGTAGGCCTGCAGCGGATCGACGGCCGCAACGCCGCCTTCGCCCCCGTCTGGCGCACCACCAGGCGTGGCCGGTTCGGGCGCGCCATGAGAGATCGCACGCAGTAACGTCAGCCGATCGACGCCCTGCTTGCGCAGGAAGTACGCGGCGTGACTCTCCTCTTCCTGGAGCAGGAACACCAGCAGCGCGCCGCTCTCGACCTGCTGGGCGCTCGAATTCGCCGCGTGCACGACCGCGCGTTCGACGACGCGATCGAATCCAAGGGTCGATTCAGGCTTCA
>Ga0075471_10001194_pt1 | contig 16888 bp, 14 predicted proteins | sample DEB19_08_DNA_2_FD_74787 | JGI IMG/M metagenome (GOLD analysis project Ga0075471, IMG submission 74787) | Aqueous microbial communities from the Delaware River and Bay under freshwater to marine salinity gradient to study organic matter... | ecosystem: Environmental > Aquatic > Marine > Coastal ... | reverse complement strand
CCACCATCACGGTGCGCGTCAACTACTCCGGCGTCGGCCCGCTCGAAATGGAGGAGCTGGTAACACGTCCCATCGAGCAGGCCGTCAGTGCCGTCGCCGGCCTGGAACGCGTCGACTCGACGTCGTCCGAGGGCAACGCGAACGTCCGCCTGAACTTCGCCTGGGGTACGGACCTCAGCGAAGCGGCCGATGAAGTTCGCACCCGCCTCGACCGCGTGCGCGGACGCCTGCCGGAAGACGCGGATCCGCCAACTGTGTTCAAGTTCGACTCCAACGCCATGCCGATCATGGGCATCGGCGTGCAGGGCGACTTCGACCCGGTGACGCTCCGCGAAATCGCCCAGAACGACCTGTCGCCCCGGCTCGAACGCGCCATCGGCGTGGCGTCGGTGACCATCAACGGCGGGCTGCGCCGCCAGATTCACGTCGACCTGTCGCGTGAAAAGATCCAGGCACTGAACCTCTCGCCTGACCGCGTCATCCAGATCCTCCGCACCGAAAACCAGAACCTGCCGCTCGGCGAAGTTGATGACGCCGATCGCACGCTGCTGCTGCGCAGCCCCGGGCAGTTCAAGTCAATCGACGAGATCAAGAACATCGTGGTGGTGACCCGCGACGGCGTGCCGGTTTACATGCGCGACATCGCCGACGTCAAGGACGCCACCGAAGACCGCCGCTCCTTCATGCGCATCAACGGCATCAACGGCATCCGCATGCAGGTCACCAAACAGTCCGGCACCAACACCATCCAGGTGGCCGATGGCGTCAAGAAGGAAATCCAGAAGATCAACTCCGAGGTCCAGGGCATCAAGCTGGAACTGCTCGACGACCAGTCGCGCTTCATCCGCCGCGCAATCGGCAGCGTGCAGGAACACGCCATGCTCGGCAGCCTGCTGGTCATCGCCATCATCTACCTCTTCCTCCGCGACTTTAAGTCGACGGCCATCATCTGCACGTCGATCCCGGTCTCGGTCGTCGGCACCTTCGCGCTGCTCTACTTCGGCGGCTACACCCTGAACACGCTGACCTTTGGCGGATTGGCACTCGGCATCGGCATGATCGTCGATGCGGCAATCGTCGTCCTCGAAAACACCTACCGGCACCTTGAAATGGGCAAGGACCGGATGACGGCCGCCATCGAGGGCGCCGAAGAAGTCTGGTCGGCCATTCTTGCCTCGACGCTCACCCACATCGCGGTGTTCGTCCCGATGCTGTTCCTCACCGGCGTCTCGAGCATCATGTTCGGCCAGCTTGCCGCGGTGGTGTCGTTCTCGCTCGCCATGTCGCTGCTGGTCGCCGTGACGATCGTGCCGGTGCTCTGCTCCCGCCTGCTCGATCCCCCACACGTGATCCACGCCAAGGGCGGCGCCATGGGCAACTTCAACCGGATGATCGACGGCTGGCTGAACAAGCTCGACGATTTCTACGCGCGCATGCTGCACCTGGCGCTGGCCCATCGCCCGACGGTGTTCGCGACCGGGTTTGGGCTGTTCCTCGTCGCGATCTTCCTGATGCGCGGCATCGGCTTCGAGTTCCAGCCGCAGACCGACGAAGGCGAGATCACCGTGGACGCGGAACTCGCCATGGGCTCCCGAATCGAACGCACCGAAGCCGTGTTGATCGGCCTCGAAGAGAAGATCAAGGCCTCGGTGCCCGAAGCCGTGATGCTGATCACCCAGGCGAACGGCGGCGGCGGCGGCTTCGGCGGCGGCTCGACCAATCGTGGCAACATCAACGTGCGCCTGGTGCCCCGCGACGAACGCGAACGCACCAACGACCAGATCGCCCAGCAGCTGCGTCGCGAACTGTCGGGGATCCCGGGCGTCATCGTGCGCGCCCGGCCCTCTGGCGGCCAGCAGAACATGATGCGCGGCATGGGCGGTGGCGGTGGCGACGGCCGTCTGTCGATCGAAATCCTCGGTCACGACCTGCAGACCTCGACGCAGATTGCCCAGGACCTCAAGACGCTGCTGGATTCCACTCCCGGCATTGCCGACTCGCGACTGCAGCAGCAGGAAGGCCGTCCGGAACTGTCGGTCCGCGTCGATCGTGACAAGGCGGCCTTGCTCGGCCTGACCGTCACCGGCGTGGCCAACACCATCCGCACCAACGTCGCCGGCACCCAGGCGGCGATGTTCCGCGATGCCGGCAACGAATACCCGATCGTCGTGCGGCTCCGCCAGTCGGACCGCGAACAGGTCTCCGAGGTCGGCGATGTGCTGCTGAGCAACTCGTCAGGCCAGGTGTTGCCGGCCAAGAACGTGATGGTGATCGATCGCGGCACGGGCCCGCAGTCGATCGAGCGCAAGAACCAGGAACGCGTGCAGCGCGTCAACGCCGAGACGGAAGTTACCCTCAGCGAAGCGGTGCAGAACGTCCAGGCCCGGTTGAGCGAAATCAAGGTGCCCAGCGACTTCGCCGTCGGCTTCGGTAACGAGGTCGAGGAACAGGCCAAGTCCTTCCGCGAACTCCAGCTGGTCTTGATCCTGGCGATCGTCCTGGTCTACACGGTGATGGCGTCGCAGTACGAATCGCTGCGCGACCCGTTCATCATCATCTTCTCGATCCCGCTGGCCGCCATCGGCGTCGTGGGCGCTCTGCTGCTGACCGGCACGCCCTTCAGCATGCAGGCCTACATCGGGGTGATCATGCTCGCCGGCATCGTGGTCAGCAACGCCATCCTGCTGGTCGACTACACCAACACCTTGCGGCATCGTGATGGCATGGATATCCGCACGGCGATTGAAGTCGCCGGCAAGCACCGCCTGCGGCCGATTCTGATGACCTCGCTGTGCACGGCCCTCGGGCTCGTGCCAATGGCGCTGGGCATCGGCGAAGGCGCCGAACTTCAGGCGCCGCTGGCTCGCGTCGTGATCGGCGGCCTGCTGACGTCGACGATGATCACGCTGGTGTTCGTGCCGGCGATGTATACGCTGTTCGAAGAAGGCTGGAGCGGAATGTTCAAGAAGGGCCCGGCCGCGCCTGCCCCGTCTGCTGACGCAGCGCACTAAACAGGTCCGCGACTGATCGGCCCGTCACCGGGTCGATCCAGTCCGGCGCCACTTCTGCAAGCGGCTCGAGCACGAAGAGCCGGTCTCGAAATCTCGGATGAGGAACCGTCAGTCCCGGTTCCTCAATTTTTTTGTCCCCATACAGGATCAGATCGAGATCGAGCGTCCGCGGCGCCATCGCCGACGGCCGTTCGCGGCCTGCCGCTCTTTCAATTGCCAGCAAGCGATCCAGCAGCTCCCGCGCCGTCAGCTCGGTCTCCCCCACCACGACGCCATTCAGGTAGCGCGGATGATCGGCCGACACGCCGAACGGGTCGGTGTCGTGCCAGCGAGACTGCCGGAGTTTGGTGATGAAGCCAGGGAGTGCGGAGAGACCGAATGCGAGATGCGCCTCGCGATCGCCCAGGTTGCTCCCCAGCGCGATCGCGATTGCAGTGCCGCGCGGAGCGCGGCTAAGCGACGTAGCCTTAGATGTCACCCACGAAGCGGACGGGCATGACGGCACCACTATGGTCGTTGATGTCGAGCGACTTGCCGATCAGGTCCTTGCGGCCTTCCGACGCCTGGTCGAAGAGCCGCTTGTGCTCGAGGGTTTCACCCAACACGACCTTCAGCATGCCCTTGTGACGGGCGTGGCTGACGCCTTCAACCTTGTCGCGCCACTTCTCGACGAACTTGGCGTTGGCGCGGGCATCTTCGCCCGCAAACTGCTTCCAGGTGTCGCCCTTCGCTGACAGCGTGGCGCCGCGGGCCGGGTCGTTGGCCAGGGGCGCGCCGAGATCCAGCAACGCGTGCTGCAGCCACGACAGGTGCGTCTGCTCGCGCGCGATGATGTACTGGTAGGCGTTGTTGACGTCGTAGTCGGTGATGACCTGAGCGACGTCTTCGTGGCGCATCACCAAGGTCACGCGCTCGAGGTAGAAGTCGCGAATCAGTCCGGCAAGGGTCTGTGCGCTCATGCCTTTTCTTTCTCTTTGCAGGTAATGCACTTGCGCGTCCACGGAATCGCGTTCAAGCGCGCTTCCGCGATCGGCTCACCGCAATCGCGGCAAATGCCAAACGTGCCTTTTTCGATGCGCATCAGCGCCTCGTCAATAGCCTGGAGGATCTTGGCGTCGGTCTGCTTCAGACGGAGATGGATGTGGACTTCGTTGTTACCGGTTGCCTGGTCCGCCATGTCTCCCTGGCGGCCGTTGTTGTGCTCCATCGAATCCGAGAGCGGCTTCATCCCCGCGGTCTCTTCGAGTTCGGCCCGCTTCCTCAGCAAGGCATCCTTGTGCGCCGAAACGTTCATGAAGTTTGAGGCTCCTACTTCTTACTTCGACGGTCCCTACGCTAAACCCCGATGATACACCATTAGGAGCAGTCCGGCTGAAGCCGGACGCTGCGCGTAGTGGCGACACGCTCCACCATCCGCGCCGCTGAGGCCCACCATCCGCGCCGCTGAGACTTCCGCGCCACCGCGGCATCCGCGCCGCTGCGGCATCCGCCTTCAGGCGGATTGTTCAGTCTCCCCGCAGGGTGGCCAGCGGCTTCCGCTGCAGGACTTCCCAGCTGGAGACCACGCCGATCACGGCGACCAGGATCGTCGTCGCCGCCACGCCCGCGCTGCTGATGGCCAGTGGCGCCACGAAGGGAATCTCGAGGACCCATCTGCTGACCGCCCACGTCAGGCCAATCGCGCCACCCGCGCCAATGGTGCCGGCCAGCACGCCGAGCAAGCCGTATTCGAACAACAGCACCGCGGCGATGAGACCGCGCGTCGCGCCCAGCGTCTTGAAGATCGCCGCTTCGTAGACCCGGCGGAACTTTGTCATCGCCACGGCGCCGATCAGGATCATCAGGCCACTGAGCACGACAAGCGTCCCGACCACGGTGACCGCAAGCGTCACGTTGTCGATCACGGCCTTGATCGCATCGATGATCTCCCGGCCGTCGATGACCGACACGTTCGACGCCACGCCGACAAGCGCGGTCTGCAGCCGGGCGCGTTGCGCGACGTCCTGCGGTCCACGAATGAACCCGACAAAACTGTGCGGCGCCTGCTCCAGCACGCCCGGCCGGAACAGGAACATGAATCCACCGGCGCGGCTGTCGGACCACTCCACCAGCCGGACGCTCGTCACCTTGGCGGCAATCGTGCGGCCCAGCACGTCGAAGCGCACGCTGTCGCCGACATTGATCTTGAACCGCTCGTGGATGGACTGCTCGATCGAGACTTCAGGCTCGGTGGATGGCGTGTCGCCCCAGAACTCGCCGAGCACGACCCGCTCGTTGGGCGACAGCGTCGATCGATAGGTGATCGTGTATTCACGCCCCAGCGATCCTCGGCCACGCACGTCTTCATAGTTTTCGAGATTCAGTTCACGGCCGGCGACGCCGACCACGCGGGCGCGCAGCACCGGCACCAACTGTGGCCGGGCGGCGCCGGCCTCGAGATGCGCCGCAATCACGTCCTCAACCGCCGTGACCTGATCGCGCTGCACATCCAGCAGGAACATGTCGGGCGAATCGGCCGTCATGCGCGTCGCAAACTGCGCCACGAGATTCTCCTGCAGCGAACGCACACCGATGATGAAGAAGCTGCCAAGACCGACCGACAGCAGCACGATGCGCATCTGGCTGCCCGGCCGGCTCAGTTGCAGCACGGCATGGCGCAACGCAAACGACCGCGCGCGCGCCAACGGCGCGATCAGGCGCAGCATTGCGCTGCCGGCCAGGTGCAGCACTAAGGCGGTCGCGGCGAAGCCCCCCGCGACAATGCCGCCTACGCGCACGGAGCCGGCCTGCCACATGGTGATGCCGATCAGCCCGCCCGCCACGATCAGCGTGACCACGATCTGCACGGCGTCCGGCCGCTGGCTGCGCGCCTCGTCCCGCAACAGCAGCGATGGCTTGACGTGCCGGACGTCGAGCAGCGGCACGAGGGAAAACAGCAACGACACCAACATGCCGATCCCGAGCCCCTGCAGGATCGCCGGTGTGGTGAGCGCGTAGACAATCTCGACGCCTGGCGCGACGTCTCCAACCAGCGACGGGATGGCGCGCATTGCGCCTTCAGCCAGGGCAATGCCCAGGAGGCTGCCCGCCAAACCGAGCGCAAGGACCTGTGCCACGTAGATGGCGAGCAACTGCGTCGAGCGTGCGCCGACACACTTGAGCACCGCGATGCTCTTCATCTTCTGCTGCACGAAGACGCGGGTGACGCTCGACACGCCGATGCCACCAAGAATGACGATCACCAGCCCCACCAGGCTCAGGTAGTTCTCGGCCGTTGTGAAGTCGTCGCCGATGTTGTCTTCGGTCGACTTATAGGAACGAACCCGCGCGAACTCGTTGGCAAAGTCGGTACGAAGATCAGCCACCAGCGCATCGAGCGTGCTGTCAGGCACCTTCACCAGCATCTGCAGGCTGACGCGGCTGCCGAATCCGATCAGGCCGGTCTTTTGCAGGTCTGCCAGATCGACGAAGACGCGCGGGCCGATGCTGAACGCCCCGAGGCGCCGGCCGGGCTCGGCTTGAATCACCCCCCGGATGGTGAAGCGCTGCGATCCGATCGACAGATGGTCGCCAACCTGGACATCCAGCTGCGCCAGCAGTTCCGGACGGACCAGCACTCCAAAGTTGCGCAGCAGCGCGTGGTCGTAGGCCTGTTCGTCGAGCTTCATCTGCCCGTAGTACGGGAAGGCCGACTCGACCGCCCGCAACTCCACCATCCGCGCGCGCCCATCCGCGCGATCGGCGGCGCGGGTCATGGTCGCCAGTTCCACCGAGCGAGTACTGACAGCGCCTGCCGCCGTGAGACGCTCCGTGATCTTCGCCATCAGCTCCGGCTTGAGGACCTGGTTGCTGGTGATGGTCGCGTCGGCACTGATCAGCGATCGCGCTTCGCCGGCGAAGGTATTCCTGACGCTTTGAATCACCGAGCGGAGCGCAACGATGGCGCCGACACCGATGGCGATGCAGACGAAGAAGAACAGCAGCCGCTGCCACGACGCGCGCATTTCGCGCGCCGCCATCCGCACGACGAACATCATGCGCGGGCCGCCACTGCGCCTGGCGTCGACGCCTCGACGACCGGGCGCCCGTCGCGCAGCACCAGCCGCTCGTCCGCCACGGCGGCGACGTGGTTGTCGTGAGTCACCATCACCAGCGTGACGCCGCGATTGCGCCGCACCTGCATCAGCAGATCGAGAATGTGGCTGCCATTGGAGCTATCGAGATTCCCGGTCGGTTCGTCAGCCAGGATCAGCGGCGGATCATTTGCGAGGGCGCGCGCGATCGCGATGCGCTGCTGCTCGCCGCCCGACAACTGTGACGGATAGTGATGCCCGCGCTGATGCAGTCCGACCTCATCGAGCAGCGCCTGCGCGCGCGCGTGGGCATCGCGACGGCCGGCAATCTCCATTGGCACCTGGATGTTCTCGATTGCGGTCAGCGACGGCACGAGATGGAAGAACTGGAACACGAAGCCAATCCGTTCGCCCCGAAGCCTGGCCAGGGCGTCTTCATCCAGCTTCGTGATGTCCTGGCCGCCGATCAGGATCGAGCCGGTGGTCGCCGAATCCAGGCCGGCGATCAGCCCCAGCAAGGTGGACTTGCCGCTGCCAGACGGGCCGATGATCGCCAGGCACTTGCCATCGGCGACATCGAGGTCGAGCGGATGAAGAATCGTGAGTGGCTGGCCGCCACTCTGCACTGTCTTGGACACACCGCGTAGCTGGATCATGGAAGGGCTTCGAGACTCTCGGCCTGGGCTGACGGCTTCGGTTGAACGGCTACTTCGTTGGACGCCCGAGCATGGGTTCGAGTTCCTTGAAGACCAGGTCGGCGACGATCTCGGCGCCGCGGGTGTTCGGATGAATGCCATCCGCCTGGTTGAGTGACGCATCACCGGCTACGCCCTGCAGCAGGAACGGGATGAAACGCACCTGGTACTCTTTCGCCAGCTCCCCGTAGACATTCCTGAAATCACGCGTGTAGTCCGGTCCGTTATTGGGCGGCGCTTCCATGCCTGCCAGCAGGACGGCAACGCCGTCGGCCTTCGCGCGATCAAGAATGGCCGCCAGATTTCTCTTCATGTCGGCCGTCGGCAGCCCTCGCAGTCCGTCATTGGCGCCAAGCGCGACGATCAAGATGGACACGTCGCCTTCGAGCGACCAGTCGAGCCGGCGCACGCCACCAGCAGACGTGTCGCCCGACACGCCGGCATTGACGACCTCGTAATCGAACCCACGAGCCTGAAGCCGCTTGCCGATCAGCGAGGGATAGCTCTGCTCCGCCGCGAGGCCAAGGCCTGCGGTAAGACTGTCGCCCAGAAATACGATCCTGGCGCGCTGCGCCGGTGCTGCGTCGGCCGCGCGTACAGCGGGCGCGGCAACCGGTTCGGCCTGCCGGGCGGGCGGATTGCCACACCCCACCGCCACCAGCAGCGTGACCCAGACGACGAATTTCATGGGCGCCGAATGCATCACGCGACGTTGATGACCAACGCGGTGGCGTTGTCGGTCGTGCCGCGCGTGATCGCGGCATCGACCAGGCTCGCCGCACCGGCTTCCGCCGACGGCGACTGCGCGAGCAGGTTGGTGATTGCTGCGCTATCGAGCTTGCCGTGCACGCCATCGGTACACATCACGAAGCGGTCCCCGGCCATCACCTGCTCCTCGCGCGTACCGGGCTTCACGTCATCCTTGGTTCCGACCACGCTCGTCAGCACATGACGCAGAGGATGCGACTGATCCGCATCGTCGACATGGTCTTCGCCAAGCACCGACGCCAACCAGGTATCGTCCTTCGTGAACTGTTCCAGCGCACCATTCCTGAACCGGTAGATGCGGCTGTCGCCCACGCTGCACAGCGTCAGGCGCCCGCCGAGCAGCAGCGCCGCCACGACGGTTGTCCCCATGCCGCTCAACTCCGCGCTGCGCGAGCCTTCGCTGTAGATCTTGCGGTTGGCCAGGCGCACGGCCGTCGTGAGACGGTTCAGGTCGATCGAGTACTTCACGTCGAGGCCAAACGGCCAGGTGATGTCAGGCGCGGTCGCGCTCTCGGCGATGAAGCCGTGAATCACCTCCACGGCCATGTGCGACGCCACTTCGCCGGCGTTGTGCCCGCCCATGCCGTCCGCCACGACGAAGAGGCCGAGCTCCGGCCACCACCCGTAATGGTCCTGGTTCATTTTCCTCGGACCGACATCGGTCCGGCTTCCTACGGTCAAGTCCATATCGCTGAGAGAATTAACACGGCTGGATACCTTGTATACGCTATATACTCACGCCGTGGCCAACGCCGCGTTGCAGCCAGTCATTGCACGAGCCAGCGCCGCGCTGGAGCGCGGCCAGGCCGCCGTCACCATTGAGCTGCTTGCGCCGCTCCTCCGGACACCGTCCTCGCTCACGAAAGAAGACGAACTCGGCGTTCGGGTCATGCTGGCTGAATCGTACCTCTTGCAGGGCGATCTTGCACAGGCCGGAACGGTGCTGGGCCGATCCCCGGACACGCTGCGCGACAACCTGCCGCAAGTCCTCCATTCGAACCTCTGGCGGTTACACGGCCGTGTGGCCTTTGCCCGCGGCGAACAGTCCCGAGCCATCGCCCTGCACAACCGTGCGCTGAAGCAGGCAGAGATCGCTCACGATTCCCGTGCCATCGGCCTCGCCCACTTTTATCTGGGCCAGTGTTACCGCCAGGTCGGCGACATGGCGATCGTGCGCGAACACATTGCCGAAGCGGCGGCGGCGTTGCACGCGGCCGGCGACAAGCGACACCTGGCGATGGTGCATTCGCTGTCGGGCGTCATGCTCGCCCAGACCGGACGCTATGACGAGGCCAATGCCGCCATGCGTCAGGCCGAGCGGATGGCGTCGATTCTCCAGGCCGACGACGTGCTCGCGACGGTGTACGGCAACCAGGCAAACGTCGCGCTGATTCGCCACCGTTACGAACAAGCGCTCGCGCTCGCCGACCGTGCCGTGAACGTGCACGAGGGCCTCGGACAGGGACCAGGCCTGTCGGTGGCGCTGGCAACCCTGGGCCAGATCTGCGTGCGCGTCGGCAACCTCGAACGCGCCGACACCGTGCTTCACCGCGCGCTCGAAGTTCGCAGCGCCATGCAGTTTCACGAGACCACAGGCGCCGTCTACGACACCCTCGCGCAGATGTCGCTGATGCGCGGCGACTACGAGAACGCGGCTGAGTACTTACGGCAGGCGGCTGAAGCGTACGGCGCCTACGGCCGCAACACGAGCCGCTGGTACGAGTGGTCGCTGCGCGTGATCAGTGCGCGGCTGGCGACTCGCCGCGGTAGGCCGGATGAAGCGCTCGCCATCGCCGACGAAATTGCGAAATCCACGAATGCGCCGCCCGCTGAAACCATCGAAGCCGAGTTGATCGCCGCCGAGGCGCTGCTATCCGCCAACCGGATCGAGGACGCCGAGCACCGCTTGACGCAGGTCGAATCGCGGCTCGATCCGCGCACCACGCCGGGCGCGTGGGGAGAGTTCCTGCGCCTGCGGGGCGAGTTACGCGCGCGCCAGACCCGGACCACCGAGGCGTATCACGACATCGCGCAGAGTTCGAGCGTGTTTGAACTCGTCGGCGAACGCTACCAGGCCGCCGTGAGTCAGCTGGCGCTCGCGCGCCTGGCGGCGAAGGCCGGCGCGAAGTCCACCACCGACCGGCACTATCAATACGCCGCCCAGGTCTTCCAGGCCCTCGGGGCCACTCGCGATCTCGAGCAGGTGCGCGTCGCGATGGCCGCCACGCAGTCACCGGGCACGGGCGAGTACGTCGGATCCCCGGCTGACGCCGACGACGCGCTGGTCCGGCGCCTGGTGGATGCCGCCGTGCTACCCGATCTGCTGGCTCGCGAACTCGCCGCGACTCTCCTGGAAGCCGTGAGCGCCGACGCCACCGCGGTTTTCGCGGAGTTGCCCGGCGGCGACGTGCGCCTGATTTCCTATGCCGGGACCGACGTGGAAGGGGCGCGCACCGTCGCGCGACTCGCCATCCAGGGCGGTGCCTACGGCGCCGGCGCCTTGATCGTTGAACCGATCGGCCGGGAGCCTGACGGCGCGCGGCACGCGGTCGTCGCCACGCCGCGCCCTCTCGGTCATCCACAGACGCGCCGCGTCCGCATGATGGCCGCCGTGGCACGCCAGGGATTCGACCTGTGCGGTGTCCGCGACCGGCCGACATCGACCGTCGACGCCACGACCGAGCGTCCACTCGAACCGCTGCTGCCGGGATTTCTCTGCGCCAGCGCCGCGATGACGCGCGTCGTCGACCAGATTCAACGCCTGCAGGGCAACGACCTGACGGTGTTGATTACCGGCGAGAGTGGCACCGGCAAGGAACTGATCGCGCGGGCGATTCACGTCGGATCGTCGCGGAATGCGGCCACCTTCCTGCCGTACAACTGCACCACGACGACGCGCGAACTGGCGGATAGCCAGTTGTTCGGCCACCGCCGCGGATCATTTACCGGCGCGGTCTCGGATCAACCCGGCTTGATTCGCACGGCCGCCGGCGGCACGTTGTTCCTCGATGAAGTCGGCGACCTGCCGCTGGACGTCCAGCCGAAGCTGCTGCGATTTCTCGAGCAGGGCGAGATCATGCCGGTCGGCGAAAACCGTCCCCAGCCGGTCGACGTGCGAGTGCTTGCGGCCACCAACGCCGACCTCGAGCAGCGCGTGGCCGAAGGCAAGTTCCGCGAAGATCTCTACTACCGTCTCAGCGTGATCCGCATCCACGTGCCGCCGCTGCGACAGCGACGCGAAGAGATCCCGCACCTGTCGACCTTCTTCCTGCGCGAAGCGTCGGACCGTCTCGGCAAGCCAGACCTGCAACTCAGTTCCGACGTGCTCGACCTGTTTGCGCAGTACTGGTGGCCAGGCAATGTCCGCCAGTTGCGCAACGAACTCCAGCGTGCCGTGGCCATGGCGCCACCAGGCGGCACGATTGGTCCGGAGCACCTCTCTGCCGATCTCACTGCGACTGTGCCTGGCTCAGCGCCAACCAGTTCTGGCCGAGTCGCACTTCGCGGTGGACAAACGCTTGCCTCCGTAGTTGATGAGATCGAACGCGACCTGATTCGCGAAATGATGAATCGTCATCGCGGCAACATCTCGGAGACCGCCCGGGCCCTCGGCCTGACGAGGCGGGGGCTGTATCTGAAACTGCGACGACTTGGCCTTGAGAACAGCTCAGAAGTGAATACAAAGTAGCCAGTTGCAGTGTTGATTGGATACCTACTATACACCCCCTCCAGAATCTAGCCCAACGCTAGTACCCAGCAAGAATGTGAAACTACGGCACTTAAGCCACACTGCCTGTGACGAAATACCGGCCGGACAGATACGGCGCGGAACTTGAATTGTCATGCGGCGTTGCTATCCATGCACGACCCCGTCGGCAACGTGATGCGGGCGGGTTGCTTTTGACCCTGGAGCGAGCCGTGACGAACCCCAAACCCCTTGGGAAGACCGTGACGCAGCGATCGGCTGAGCGTGTGGCACTGACCGTGCCGGCGCGTATTACCTGGAAGGATGCATCGGGCGCTGTCCGATTCGCCTCCGTGACGACGCGCGACGTGAGTGACGCGGGCGTGTTTGTGGAGTGTGAGGCCGGCGCAGCGATTCCGCTGTATCGGCTGGTGCACCTGCAGATCGAGCGCACTGCCGCAATCCACTCTCAACTGCCCTTGCGCTTGCGCGACGGCCGTGTCTTGTCAGCGGTCTGGCGCGTTGCGCCGTGCCGTCGATCGACGGGCACACCGTCCGGCTATGCGCTGCGCTTCCTCGTGGATCCGGTGCAGGCGGTCGTCGCCACCACGAGCCCGGCGCTCGAAGCAGTCGCCGTGTAGTAGCGGGTATCCAGTAGCCAGTATCCAGGCATTTTCTGGCTACTGGCATCTAGCTACTGGCTACTGGCTACTGGCTACTGGCTACTGTTCTTCTTCGCCCAGTATCGGGACAGGCCGCCCCACAGTTGATCGAACGGGGCGGCAAGTTCTGCCGCCTTCGCTTCATGCTCCGGTAGTTCCCTTCGCACATCGACCCGCATTTCCTCGGCGAAGCGCTTCGCCAGCACGTCGTCGGAGCCACCGTCCTTCAGCAGCGCCTGCGATCGTTCGGCGGCTTTCGCGACGACGGTCCTGAACCGCGCCAGATGCGCGCGCGCACCGCTGACGGGCCCGAAGTGCGTGAGGAACAACGACACCGGATTCCACGCCTCGATCGTGTTGAGGCTCTCCTGCCACGCTTCGATGTCAATGTCAGGCGGCGGGGTCGGCGCGATCAGGTACGTGCCGGCCACCTGCACGCCACCGGTATCCCCCACATACGCCATGCCACTGTGTTCGTCGAGGTAGCTGACGTGATGCTTGGCATGACCGGGCGTGTATGCCACTTTCAGGGCGTGTCCGCCCAGCTCGAGCCGCTCGCCTCCAGTCAGCGCGGTGACGCGTTCGGCGGGTACCGGCTGAAACGCGCCCCACAGGCTGTCCATGTGCTCGCCGTAGAGACGCGTGGCGCTCGCCAGCAACTTGGCAGGGTCGATCATGTGTGGCGCGCCGCGCTCGTGCACGAACACCCGAACGGCGGGCACCCGCTCGGCAATCGTCCCGGCGGCACCGGCGTGATCGAGGTGAATATGCGTCAGCAAGACGTTGCGCACGTCGCGCAACGACAGCCCGCGCTCGCGCAGCCCCGCGTCCAGCGTCATCAGGCACGACGTCGGACCTGGATCGATCAACGTCACGCCGTCATTGCCGGCGAGCACCGCGGTCGCAATCACGCGCGGACTGCCGCGGAAATTCAAGTCGATGAACGAATCAGTCATTGAAAGACAACATCCGCGTGTTCTCGGCGTAGCGACCGTCGGGCGTCGCGGGGAGGAACACCTTGCAGTCGTCGAGATCCCCACCGTACACGTGCAGCGTCACCGAGGCACGCGTCGGGCGCGCGTTGGCGAGGACGTGATGATCCGTTGGCGGAATCAGGCAGCCGGCCGATCCGGTTCCGGCCAGCAACGAGCCGATCGGCGTCACCCGGTAATAGCCGTCGCGCTCCTGCTCGACCAGGTACTGCGTCACGGCGATCTCGCCATCGACAACACCCTCGACGCACCAGAGGCCGCCGTGATCGTGCACGGCGGTGCCCTGCCCCGGCCCCCACGTCATGACGATGGCTGAATAGCGCCCCTGCGGATCGCGATGTAGCAAGCGACGCGCGTAGGCTTCCGCGCGCGGCTGCACAAACCTTTCGGGGAGCGTCAGCAACCGTCCGCCGAGCATGTGCTCGAGGTCCTTCTTGACGGCTGCCGTGATGGCTTCGGATGATCCCGCCTCGACCGATCGATCGAGGCGGGCAATCAGTTCAGTGAGACCAGGACACGCAGGTTCAGTAGGCATAATTCCGTCAGCCGCAAGGCCCCTTGATCCGCTACTTCCTCAAGTTGGCATCAAACAACTTCAGGATGCGCTTGTATTCGTCGGCCCAACTGGTCACCTCGACAAATCCGTGATCTTCGACCGGATATGCCGCCAGCTCCCAGTTCTCCTTCCGCAATTCTATCAGCCGCTGCACCAGCCGCACCAAGTCCTGGAAGTGCACGTTGACGTCCACCATGCCGTGGGCAATCAGCAACGGCGCCTTCAGTCCCTCGGCGAAATAGATGGGCGAGCTCTTCCGGTAGGCTTCGGCGTCGCTCTGCGGTTCGTTGAGGATGTTCGAGGTGTAGCCGTGGTTGTAATGCGCCCAGTCGGTCACCGGACGCAGCGCCGCGCCGGCGCCAAATGTGTCGGGTGACGCAAACAGGGCCATCAGCGTGATGAAGCCGCCGTAGCTGCCGCCATAGACGCCGATGTTCTTCGCGTTCACCTTGTGCGATTTCACCAGCTGTCGTCCAGTTTCATCGCACCGTGCGTCCAAGCCACCGCCGGCGGCTCTTGCGGTCCTACCTCGTTCACGTTCTCGGCGACGGGCAGCACCCTTCGCGATTGCGGCGGCTGGCTGACAAACAGTGTCGTCACCGGTAGCTCGGTCACGGCCCTCTACACGGGCGTGTGCGGGTCTGGCGGGATCACCGTGAGCGGCACGCTTGGCGGGACGCTGTCGGGGTCAGGCACCTGTCGCGGGAACAGCTACACGGTCTCGATCTCGACGTCACGCCAGTAAGTAGCCAAGAGTGGCCTGAGCGCCACTAACGCTAGAATCGGCTCGCCATGGACCTGACCCGGCGAAACTTCCTCGGCGCCACCGCCACTGCGGCGGTGGCGTCACTCCAGCGCACCCCAACCACAGATGACCCGCTCGGCGTGCGAACGAGTTCCCCGCGCTTCGGGACTACACCTTCCTCAATACGGCCTACACGGGTTTGATCCCTCATGTGGTCGTCGACGCCTCCCGCGAGTGGATCGCGACGCAAGCGGGACGCACCTTCACCGTGGGTGAAATGCTGGTAAAGGCGGATGAGGTCCGCCGCACCTACGCCGCGATGTTTGGCGCAGCGGAGGAAGAGATCGCGTTTCCCTCCTCCACCAGCGAAGGCGAGAATCTGGTCGTCAACTCGATCGACTTCAAGCATGGATACACCAGGTCGTCTATGACGACCTGGTGTATCCATGCACGCCGGCGATCTTTCAGCGGCTCGCGCCGACACCAAGGGCGTCGAGGTTCGTGTCGTGAAAAGCCGGGACGGCGCGACGCCGATCGAGTCGTTCGCGAAGCTGATCGACAAGCGTACGCGGTTGGTGTCAGTCGCGTGGCTCAACAACAACAGCGGCCATCGCCACGACATGAAGGCGCTTGCGGCCCTGGCCCACAACAGCGGCGCGTATCTGTACAGCGATGCGGTGCAGTTCATGGGCATCGGCCCCGTCGATCTCCATGCTGAAGGCATCGACTTCTGCACTTTCGGCACCTACAAGTGACTGTTCGCCGGATTCGGGGTAGCGGTCTTCTACGTCCGACGCGAGCATCTCGGCAAGATCACCCCGGCCAATGTTGGCTGGCGAACGCCGTCCGGCGCCAACCGGATTGCGCCCAGGACGACGGCCAAGCAACTTGAGTATGCAACGCTACCGTTCGGCGATCTCTACGCACTTGATGCGTCGCTGAAGCTTCTGCGGACCATCGGCCTCGACAAGATTAAATCTCGCTCGCAATCGCTGGTCGAGCGATTGCGAACCGGCCTGACCGCACGCAAGATCCCGCTCGCGAGCGCGCACAACACGCGCTCCTCGATCGTGAGTTTCGACATCACTCGGAAAGCCGCAGAGGCGACCAAGATTCTCGACACCGGAAAGGTGAAGGTCAGCCTTCAGGATCTCGTCCCGCCGGATCCAGCCGCGGCCGCAGGACGAACCACGCGCGTTCGCGTCGCCGTGTCGTTCTTCAACAACGAATCGGATATCGACCGCATGCTCGCAACCGCCGATATGCTGGCGAGATGAGGCCCGACGATACCAACTTGTTAACTGCCCGTATTGTGGCGAGGAGCTGAAATCTACGTCGAGCTCGACGTGCGCGGGAGCTACGTGCAGGACTGCGAGGTTTGCTGCAACCCCTGGAAGGTGCACGTGTCCCGCGAGGACGGCGAACTCTACGTCGAGATCGGCCGAGCGGACGGCTCCGAACAGTGGCGCGGGCTCACAGCACCGTCAGCCAGGCGAACGAGCGAAGCGACGTGAGCCGGCGGGAATCGAACCCGTCTGCCGCACGCGGCGGAAGTTATTGATGGCGTGGCGGTTCTGGTCCGAAGCGCCTCAGATACTGCGAGTTAGCGATTCGACACCTGTGGACACGACACGACGGGGATCGACCCCAATCGCCCCCCCCCCGTTCTGGAGACAGAGTGGAGACGGCTCACCCCCCGGG
>Ga0075471_10001193_pt1 | contig 16890 bp, 19 predicted proteins | sample DEB19_08_DNA_2_FD_74787 | JGI IMG/M metagenome (GOLD analysis project Ga0075471, IMG submission 74787) | Aqueous microbial communities from the Delaware River and Bay under freshwater to marine salinity gradient to study organic matter... | ecosystem: Environmental > Aquatic > Marine > Coastal ... | reverse complement strand
GATGGCTCGTTTGCGGTATGCTCGGTGCGTCGCACGATGCGACGCCGGAGGCCGAGGCAAACCTTGGCTTTGCCTCTGGCCGACCGAGCAAACGAGGCCAGGGATGGCTCGTTTGCGGTACAGATAGGGCGACTAGCTCAATTGGTCAGAGCACCTCGTTTACACCGAGGGGGTTGGGGGTTCGAGTCCCTCGTCGCCCACTCACACAGTTGTGCGCTGCATTTTTCGACCGGCGTTCACAGATCGGCCCAAAACGGCTGTCGGGGGCAAAAGATATCTTTGTGCGAAGTGCGGGAAGCGCAGCCTAAAGCCAGGAAAGACTCCTGCCCCGTGCGATTGCCCGCGTTGTCTGGCGGTGATGTCTGAGATTGAGGTCGCGCGCGGTCGGATAGAGATGACATGAACGACATCCGTCGATACGGCACCTCCAAGCGGTGGGCAGACGTCGTGGTTCATCGTGGCGTGGCTCATTGGGTCGAAGTCGCCGAGGACCTATCGCTCGATGCCCGTGGCCAGATCGCTCAGGTGCTCGCGCAGATTGACGCGACGCTGGTCACGATCAAGAGCGACCGGACGCGGCTGCTGCAGGTGCTCACCTATGTCGCGGACATCAACGACGGCCCGGTCCTGAACGAACTCTGGGACGCGTGGGTTCCTGCCGAACATCCTCCCGTTCGGGCCATGGTGCAGGTCGGCCTCGGGAAAGCGTGCAAGGTCGAGATGGTGGTGACGGCCGCCACTTCTGGGCAGCCTCGGGGCTGGTGAACTCGAAAAGCGGCAGAAGGGTGTCCAGGGCGGCGACCTGAGCGAGCGCAACCCACCACGCGGCCGCAATGTTCTGGAGCGTCGTCATCAAGAGCCTCCGAGTGAATCTGTCCGGGCCGCCTTCGTGCTGCCCTCGACGTGCTTGGGCTCATACGGGCAGTGGCGACAACCGGAGCCGCAGCAAGACCCGCGTTTCAGATGATAGGCGGCTGTGTAGACCAGAAAGCCACCCTCGAAATACCAGTCGGGCAGGGACGGACATGGTTCCCGCGGCCGTTGATTGCTTTGCCACGATACGTTTTCGGCCATGTGCGCATCACCAAGATTGAAAAAAACAAAGGTCCCGGAACCAGCAAGGTGCCCGCATGCAGTTTTTAAGCCTGCTGGAATTCGATCTGGATCGTCCGGTGCTGCTCGCCAGAGCCCGGATCGACGCCCAGAAAGTCCGTGTTGGCGTGGATGTCGGAGCGGTAAAGAATCCCCCCGTCATCTCCTGACACCACGCAGTAGAGGTCGGGCTTGGTCTCGAACAGCGAATCCGGACTGCGGCTCGTGGAGAGGTCGAACAGGAAACCCACTGTCCCATCCGGCTCGACCTTGCTGCTGGACAGAAAGTCGTCCGACAGGGCATCCGCGTCGTACAGCCGAATGGCCCGCCCCACGAGCATCTCGGGGGCGATCGTCCTGCAGTTCAGTTTGGCGATCACCCGCACGTAGGTCGTCTTCATGTTCAAACCCTGCCCATGCCCTGACACCGCCGCCACGCTGAAACCTGCCCAAGGTGCATGTTCTCGTGGGCGGCCATCACGAACACAAAGCAGTCGCCCATGGTCGGCAGAAAACCCCTGACGGCTTCGAGTGGCGTCGTTTCAGACCAGCGTGATTCAGGGACAGCGGGCAGGGCAATCGCGATCTGGGCATGCGCGTCTTCGAGGGCTTTTACAAGCGTGGCCTTCGCGGGATAGAGGCTCGCGTCGCTGGATGGGATCGAATTCCAGTCACATAGGCCGACCCATTCCGGCGGGCACACTGGCTTGAGGCCGATCATGGCCCCGAGCATGTCCGCCGTGCAGGCCAAGTGCCCGAGCACCCACGCTGCATGGTTCATCCCCGGCTCCGGCTGCAGGGCCATGGTTTCGTCGGAGATATCGGCCACGAGGCGTTTCGCGTAGCCGAGATTCAGGGACCACGTGTGCAGCAATGGGCCGGTCATGCTGGTCTCCGGAAGTGCAATGTCTCCTTCGTTCTACCAGCCTTCAGAATATTCGGCTTCGGGTTAGGTCTGGAGCGGCTGGACGCCGTGCGCCGCGGCTCGGAGGCAACCTCGGCTTGCCCCGCAGCCGCGGAAGCCTGCGGGGGCCATGGATGGCCCCGCAGGCGTATAGTTAGAAGCAGTCGTTGCGAACCTCTTGGATGATCAGCTCCTTGAGGCGGCAGATCGCCTGCTGCTCCTGGGCTTTGGCGTCGCGCCAGAATTGCTTCAATTCTTCCCGCCACTCCGCATTGGCGATGTATTGGTCATACCGCCACAGCGAATCGAGCCGCCGGCTCAGCTCGTGGACGAGATCGTGATCGTGGTCGGCGCAGCCGGCGGTTTCGCCGAGGTGGCTCAGTTCTTTTTCGGCGGCGAGATACATGGTGAAGCTCCGAAACGAATACAGGGATGCCTGTCGGCCCTGCGTTCCGTGGCCCGCTCACCGCGCTCATGCCTGCGCGACGAGGAAACCATTCGGGTGGCCGCGCACCGAATCAAGCCGAATTCGTCGGAGGCAGCGTGCTGCGAAGAACCGGCCCGGACACTTCGGCCCCACCCCTGACCCTGACAGTCGTAGGGGTCGCGAGGTGTCTGTCCACCGCGGCATCGCCGATGTCGCGTCCCCTGCCGCTTGGGCCGCCCCCTTGCCTTCCCTACACTTTCGAACAGCCGGCGCAGGGGCCGCCCGGAGCACGTCTTTCCATGCATCGATCCGAAGACACCCATTCCGAGCCGCCGACCACGCTGCTCGAGTCGTTCGACAGCTGGGCGCAGCTGCTGCGAAACGGCGAGCCACCGTCGGTCATTCCAACCACCGCGCCTGCGACTCGCGATGCCGCGGCCGCCCCCGACGCCCGGCCATTTCGCCCGATCCTGCGTCGACCGCTCGCGCTCCTGCACGTGATCGACGATGGCCGCGAGAACGGCGAGACGATCCGGCTCCGGGGTGACCGCCTGCTGATCGGCCGCACCGACGGCGATGTGACGATCCCGCATGACATCACGATGTCGACGCGCCACGCGCTTCTCGAGTGCGAGGCCGGGCAGGTATGGCAGCTGTCCGACGTGGGCAGTGCCGGCGGCACGTTCGTGCGGGTGCTCTCGGCCCGGCTTCACGACGGCTCGAGCCTGCAGCTCGGCGCCACGCGGTTTCGGTTCGACGCTGGCGCGGAGCCCTGCCTGGTCGAACTCGAGCCCGATGGCGAGGGCGCGCGGCACCCCTGCCGCGGGCCGCTCGTCACGATCGGCCATACGGGGAGTGGGTGCGACATCGGGATCGCGGATCCCTTCGTCAGCCCCATGCATGCCGAATTACGGCATACCCCGGGCGGCTGGCGGATTGAAAACCGTGGGCTCAACGGCCTCTGGGTGCGGATCACCGGCGCCGTCAAGCTCGCCCACCCGTCGCAGTTTCAGTGTGGCGAGCAGCGATTCGTCTTCGAGCCGCTCACGGGCTGACCCTCACGGCGTCGCGAAGCACCGGGCCAGATCACTCGAGCAGCCAGTCCGGCAGGCGGCGGACGCGCCCTTCGCGATCGACGCATACGACGACGGTGCGTCCACTCGCGATGATCGCCTTGTCGCGAATCACCTCGTAGGCATGCTCGATGCTCGCGCCGCCGACTTTCTCCACATACGTGCGCACGAGCAGGAGGTCGTCATACTCGGCGGCAGCCCGGTAGCTGCACGAAGCCTCCGACACCACGAGGAACAGCCCAGCCTCCTCGAACTGGCGGTAGGTCGCACCCCGCGATCGCAGCATTTCCGTCCTACCGATCTCGAAGTAGGTGAGAAAGTTGGCGTGGTGCACGCGGCGTTGGCCGTCGGTCTCCTGGTAGCGCACCCGGATTTCGGTCTCGTGGGAGGCGAGTGCCAACGGTCTGCTCCTCGTGGCTGACGACGTCCGCGGCGGGGGCCTTCGTTGACCACCACCTGGCGAAGACTCTATTCTTTGCGGCCGGTGAGAAGCAAAGCCCGCGGCCCGTCTCCGAGGGTGGCTCGGGCCGGCGTTCCGGAGATGTGCACATGAACAGCAGCGACAGGGGTGAAGGCGGCGCGGTCGGGTTTGCCACGGCCCGCGGCCGCAATTTTCCCACGCTGCGGCAGTTCACGGTGTTCCTCGAGAACCGCGTGGGGCAGCTGCTCGAGCTCGTTCGTCGCTTCGATGGCTCTCGCGTGCGGATCGTGGCGCTCTCGATCACCGATTCGGGCGAGTGCGCGTTCGTGCGGTTCCTGCTGAGTCATCCCGAGCAGGGCCGCGAGATCCTCGAGCGGGCGGGGCTCGCGCTCATCGAGAGCGATCTCATCGGCGTCGAATTGCCCGATGGCGACCAGCCGCTGCTCCGCATCTGTACCGCGCTTTTGCAGGCCGAGGTGAACATCATCCAGGCGTATCCCATCCTCGTGCGGCCTCGGGGCCGGCCGGCGGTGGCGCTGATGGTCGACAACACGGAGATGGGCCTCGAAACCCTGGGCAACAAGGGGTTCACGATGATCACCGAGGGTGATCTCGACGAAAACGAGTAGCGGCTACTCGAACATGCCGTCTGGCAGCCCCTCGACCTGGCGAACCACGATCTTCTGGATCGAATCCCAGGCGACTGCCGTGAGCGTGACGGTGCCATCGGCAGCCTGGCTGGCGAACAGGCCATGCGTGCCCCGCGACCACCGTGTTTCATACCATTCGGGCAGGATCACACCGCCGCCCGCGAGGTGCAGCTCCACCACGCCGCCGTGCCCCCGTTCCAGCCACAGCCGCGCCACGAGTTGGGCCGTGGGGTTCTCGACCACCGTCGTCTCGTCGGGCACGGCAAACTGTTCGGGTGCGTACCCCGCCACCACGTCGCCCGCGGCGCTGCCGCCACCGGTGATCGACTCGGCCGCCGCGCCGTTGATGTCGATGGCCACCTCTTCGGTGGCCGGGGGAGCGGGGCTCGCGCCCGTGAACAGATCGGCGAATTGGTCGATGGCGGGAGCTGCAGGCGTCGTGTCTGGGACGGGGGCGACCTCAGCGGGGATGTGGTCTGCGGGTGATGCATCACCGCTTCCGCCGGCTTCCTGCTCCTCGCGGACCGGCGAGTTCGGCGGCCCGGCGAGGGGGATGACGACGGCGATGCCGCACTTCGAGCAGGTGCCTCGCTTGCCGGCGAGCTTGACCGGCACGTTGATCCGGTGCCCATTGTCGCACTGAAACGTGATCGTCGCGCCGGCTGCCGTGGGCGCCGTCCGCGGCACGATTCTGGTCTTTTCTTCCGACACGGGATCGGCCTCCGTGGGCCTCGGCGACACCACACCGCACAACTTCCGAAGTCTACCGTGCAAAGGAGCACCTTGACGGGGCGCACGCGGCCTCTGACACTGCGGTCGCTGGCCGCCTGCGGCCGGCGCCCGGGTCGGATTGCCCCGGTTTTCTCGGTTGTTCGGGTGATGCCATGCCGATCCAGGTCGTCTGCCCAGGGTGCAAGAGCCGGTTCAGCGTCAGCGACCAGTTCGCCGGCCGCACCGGCCCCTGCCCCAAGTGCAAGAAGCCGATCACGATCCCGGCTCCTGCCGCCAAGGCGGTGACGATCCACGAACCCGAGGCGCCCGCCGCGAGTTCCCAGGGCTCGGGCCGCGTCCCCACCGCGCCGATCAAGAGCAGCGACCGGCCCGTTTCACGACTGCAATTCGTCGTGGTCGGCGTGGGGGCCGTCGCCTGCCTGATCTTCGCCTTCCTGGCCCGCGTGGCCTGGCAGCCCGGCCAGGCACCGCCGTGGGCCTTGGCGACGTCCGCGGTCGCCCTTGCACTTCCGTGTGTGGCCATCGGATATCGCCTCATCCGCGACCGCGAACTCGAACCCTACCGGGGCCGCCCGCTTGCCGTGCGCGTGATCATCTGCGCCCTGGTCTACGCGGCGCTGTGGGGCGTGCGGGCGCTCGTGCCCGCGGAAATGACCACGGAGATGTGGCAGTGGCTGTATGTGGCGCCGATCTTCTTCGGCATCGGGGCGCTCGCCTCCTTCGCGGCCCTCGATCTCGACTGGGGCGCGGCCGGCGTCCATTTCTCGCTCTATGTGCTCGTCACGGCCACGCTTCGCTGGCTGGCGGGCTTCCCGCCGATCTGACGCCATGCCCTGCGACTCCCTGCCCGAATTGCGTGCCCTCGATGCGAGCCCTGACGGCCTGCGCATTCCGCCCGATGTCACCGTGCCGCTGACGCCGCGCGTGCGCGCCCTCCTCGATCTGCCACTCCTCCGGCGCCTGGCCCGAATCAGCCAGTTGGGCCTCGTGGCGCTCGTCTACCCGGGAGCGATGCACTCGCGGCTCGAGCATTCGCTCGGCGTCTATCGACTGGCGCTCGAATTTCTCTCCCGCCTGCGGCACGACCCCGGTTTTTCCTCCATCGTGCACGAAGCCGACGCCGCCGCCTTCGTCGTCGCGGCGCTCGTGCACGACGTCGGGCACTGGGCCTATTGCCACCCGCTCGAAGACATGGGGCTCCCGGAACTCCCCAAGCACGAGTCGTTCGTCCGGGGCCTGCTCGCGGAGGGCGAGGCGGCCGCCCTGCTGCGCCGAGAGTGGAACCTCGATCCTGGCCGCGTGGCAGCGTTCATCGAGGGGAGCGCCTCCGATCCGGCGGGCCGGCTCCTGCACTCGCTCCTGTCCGGACCGATCGACGTCGACAAGATGGACTATCTCGCCCGCGACAGCCTGCATGCCGGGGTGCCCTACGGGAGACACTTCGACCAGGAACGCCTGCTCGCCAGCCTGTGCGTCGATGCCACGGGCACCGCCCTGGCGATCACCGACAAGGGCCGCACCGCGGCGGAGCTGATGGTGTTTGCGCGGTACGTGATGTTCAGCGAGGTGTATTGGCACCACGCGGTGCGGGCGGCGACGGCCATGCTGCAGCGGGCGGTGTGGATCGTGCGGCCGGCGCTCGCACCGCACCACCTGCGCCAGTTCGACGATCACGCCTTCGCCGACTGGCTTCTCGCCACGACGCGAAACACGCCGGCGGCAGACCTGGCGGACGGCATCTTTGGCCCGGTGCGGCGGCTCGTGAAGCGGGCGGCCACGTTCGACGCGCTCCACCAGCCGGCCATCCACCGCGCCCTCGCGGGCCGTTCCTACGCCTCCACCGTCGAGATCGGCGCACGGCTCGCCGATTTGCTCTCCCGGCGGATCGGCATCGACGTCGCCCCCCACACGCTGCTCATCGACGCCCCACCGGCGGAACGCGAGGTCGAGTTCCGGCTCACCGTCCGCGAACGCCCCGGGGCCGGCCACGGCGGGCCGATCTGGCGACCGCTCGCCGATCTCTCCCCCGTGGTGCGCAGCCTCGCCCACGAGCAGTTCGATCACCTGGTGAAACGCGTGCGAATCTTCGCACCCGCCGACGTCACCCCCGCGATCGAAGCGCTGCCCGACCTCGAACACCTCGTGCTCGAAGCCTGTCAGGGCGTCGATGGATCGGGGAATCGCAGCGGCTCTCCGGCCTGAGCCGGCTTCGCGCCGGCTTCGCCTTCAGGCTGCACGAGCACGCTGAAGGTGCCGTCGGCGGCAGGCTCGCGCGCCGCAGCATTGGCGGCATCGGAAGCCGCAGCAGGTGTCGGAGCGAGCGTCGCAGCAGGCGACTCGAACGTCGCCTGGGCGACACCCCCGCGGGCAGGAAGGTCGAGTGGCTTCGCCGGTGCGGCAGGAGCGGCCGCGGCCTTGGCCGGCGCATCGGGCTTGGCCGCAGGAGTCGGGCTCGCAGCGTCGCGGGCCTGGGCTGCAATCCGCTCGGCCGCCCGAGGACGATCCTGCGGTCGGGCGAGTTCACGCTCGAGCACTGCCTGGGCTCGAGCCACGCGCCGCTCGGCCCGCATCAGCGGCCCCCGAACCGGCCGCGCGTCAGCCGCACCAGACGCACCAACGACCATCGCAGCCGCCAACCCGGCGGCACTGATGCCCCGGCGCAGAAACACCCCGCTTTCCAATCCTGTCATGTGATCCCTCACAGTCGCTGGTCGTGCTCCATCACCCTCGATCACCGCGGGCCTGCGCCGCTACTTGGCCGCGCCGCCCGGCAATTTGCCCTGCTTGAGGAGGTCGCCAAACGTCGGGCCGCCATCGGCACTCGGCATCGCCGCCACCGTCTCGAGTGCCTTGCGGATCTTTTCGGCATTCTTCTTGTCTTCCTTCTTGTCGAGCAGGTCGGCGAGGGCGTTGCCATAGGCATTGCGCTCCTTCTTGCTGCTGCCGGCGTGGCACACGTTGCACTTGGCCGTCTCGACTTCCGCGGCGAGCGCCTTCTCGTTGGCGTCGGCGCTGTCGGGCTTCACGTAGACGGCCTTGAACTCGTCGAAAAACTCCTTGATCGCGAAGGCGGGGCGGGGCGCCGCGCCGACGACCAGGACCACGATCGCTCCGAGCATCACGCCACCACGGTTGCGTCCAAACATCGATGCACTCCCAGGTTGTCAGACCACTCCACGCTCGTTGTCGGCCCCGGGGCCGGACGAGCCTTCTTACTAGACCGCGGACAGGCTGCCGATGTCAAGAATCCGGCTCGTCAGACCACCAGACCTCCTCGTCGGCCTCGATCTTCATCGTGTGGACGAGCGATTGGCCCGACGAGGCGTAGTCGATTTCGAGCCGTTCGGCGGCTCCGTCGATCCGGCGAAAGATGCTGCTTCCCTGATACCGGCTGCCACCGTCGAGCCACTCCACGGCGTTCCGGTACCGATCGGGCTCCTCGACGCCCGTCTGCTCCACGAGCGCCGCTCCGTCGGGAACCATGAACCGGCAGGCATCGGCGAACGCCCGCAAGCCCGGCAGGGCGGGCCGTGCCGGGGAGTCGACCAGCCTCGCGAACCCCCCGCGGCAGGCGAAGAGGGCGTCGGCCAGGGCCAGGCTGACAGTCGGGCCGCCCCCCGTCGCGCGCTCGCCTCCCTCGGCGACGAGGAACGCGCCATTCACGGCACAGCGGCCGCCCGACCACACGACATCGAGGTGGCGATTGCCGACGACGCGCAGCACGTCGCCCTTGCCGTATGCGGCGGTGCGGGCGAAACGGATCTCGCTCGCCGTCGTGTCGGCGACTTCTCCCGCGGGCGCTCGAACGATCGCCGCGGCGATCGGTGGAACCCCGTCGCCGACGCCACGAATCTCGAGCCGCGCGTCGTTGCACACCAACGCCGCGCCGCTTTTGAGCGTGAACAGCGTCTCTTCGGCCGCGAACTCGCCCGTCATGAGGATGAGCCGCGTGCGTTCGATCGTCAGGGTACCCGACTCGATCGTCCAGGCGGCCAACGGCCGGTCGTCGGCACCGCTCTCGGGCGTCGCTCCCGCAAACCTCACGGCCGGCTCATGCCCGTTCGCCGCCCGCACCACGACGCTGCCGCCGGCGAACCGGAGCACCGGTTCGTCGCGAATCCCGTCGTAGGCCAGTTCGATCACGTCGCCGGACGCAGCCGTCTGCAGCGCGTCGGCGAGCGACGTCGTCTCACGTTCCCCCGCCGGCACGTCGACCACCCGCCACGCCGCCGCCTCACGGGGCTCCTCCACGCCCCCCTGCGCGTCGGCCGGCACGGCGTCGGCCGACGCCAGGCGATCGGGGGCCCGGCGGCGGACGTTCGGCGACGTCCACCACAGCCCGGCGACGACCAGCGCCAGGCCGGCCACCGGCAGGAGCCAGGGGAGCGGAGACGACGCCTTCGGCACCACTTCGGCTGCGGGCTCAACGGTGGCGACCGACGACGATCGCGATGCCGACACATCGATCCCCTCGTCCTCCGCGATGCCGAGCAGGTCGGCGATCAAGTCGGCCGGCCGTTGGTAGCGATCGGCGGGATCCTTGGCCATGAGCCGGGCGATCGCCGCAGAAAACCGCCGCGGCACGTCTGGCCGCAGGGCTTCGACCGCCGGGGGCGGCTCCTGCTGGTGGTGCAGCAGCTTCTGCACCATCGTGCCTTCGGCGAACGGCGGCCGTCCGACGAGCATGAAAAAAATCGTGCAGCCGAGCGAATAGAGATCGCTGCGCACGTCTGCCAAGCGCGGATCGCGAGCCTGCTCGGGCGAGATGTAGTCGAAGGTGCCGAGCGTCATGCCGCTGGTCGTGAGATCCTCCTCGGCCTCCAGGTGGTGCAGCCGGGCCAGCCCCATGTCGACCAGGCGGGCCCGTCCGGCCGGCGTGATGATGATGTTCGAGGGCTTGATGTCGCGGTGCACGACATCGCGATCGGCCGCATGCTCGAGCGCGTCGGCCACTTGGATGGCGACGTTGAGCGCACGCCCCACGCCGAAGGGCCCATCCTCCCGCACGAGGTCGCGCAGGTTCGTGCCCTCGATGTATTCGAAGACGATGAAGTACCAGCCGTCTTCCGAGCCCACCGCATGCACACGGCCGATGTTCTCGTGGTCGAGCCGGGCCGCCGACTGCGCTTCGTTGCGAAATCGCCGCAGCATGTCCTCGTCGGCCGATTGCTGCCGCGAGAGCACCTTGACGGCCACCACGCGGTCGAGCGTGGTGTCGAGCGCCCGGAACACGGCGCCCATGCCGCCGCCGCCGACGAACTGCTCGAGCTGGTAGGCGCCCAGGCGGCGCCCTTCGAGCACGCGGCCGATCTCCGCCATCGACAGTGGGCCGACCGGCGGCTGTCCGGAAATCACCGTGGCATCGGCACTGGCGGCCTGCGACCGGCTCGCGGAGTCTCGGGAGGAAGCCATGGGGGCGACCCTACCACCGCTGCGCGCGGGAGGTCAATTGGCCGCCAGTTCGAAGAGCGCCTCGATCTCCACGGCCACGCCAGAGGGAAGCGCGGCCACGCCGACGGCGCTGCGCACGCCGATTCCGGCCTCCCGACCCCAGATCTCGGCGAACAGTTCACTGCATCCGTTGAGCACCTGCGGGTGCTGCTCGAATTCGGGCGTGCACTGCACCATGCCGAGCACCTTCACGACGCGGCGCACGCGGTCGAGCGTGCCGACCGCGGTGATCACCGTGGCAAGCAGCGCGAGCGCCACCTGCCGGGCGGCGGCCCGCCCGCCTTCGACGTCGAGGTCGGCGCCCACCCGTCCCTTGATGAGCCCGCCATCGGGGAGGAGGGGCAGATGGCCCGAGCAGTAGAGGAAGTTTCCCAGCACGAGGCTCGGAACGTAGGCGCCGATCGGCTTGGGTGCCGGCGGCAGCGTGAGGCCGAGGGCCGCCAGCCGCTGGTGAGGTGTCGTGGAAGGAGGGCTGGCTGCCATGGCCGCGAGTCTCACCGGAGCGTTGGGCGAGCGTCAAGCCGGCCCGCCCGGCCTTGCTCGCCTCCCCAGATTGCCGCGCCTGCCGCACCCGACGCGAAAGTTCATCCGGTCGTGCCGGTTGTGCCGAAAACACCTGTCGTGCGGACTGCGCCCCGTGGGGCGCGCGGAGGGGGGATGCGGCGAATCGCGCGAGCTTCAGTGGCGGCGGTGGCGATCGGAGCGACACTCTGGGTCGCTCCGGCGCGGCACGACCACGCGCATGCCCTGGAACCCTACGCCACGGTCGACGCGCTCTTTCTGCAGCGCGACAACGACGCCAACGACACGGCGCTCGCCTTCAACAGCGACACGAATCAGCCCGCGATCGGCACGGCCGACCTGCGGTTTCCGGTGGCCGCCGGCGTGCGGGCCTTCGTCGGTCGTCATGGCTGCGGTGAGCGCGGCTGGGAAATCGGCTACCTCGGCATCTACGGCATGTCGGCCCAAGCCACCGCCACGGGGGCCGACAACCTCGAGATCGCGCCACCGCTCTCCGCGCAGGTGGCGAGCCTGCGGGGGGCATCGCTGGCCGATGTTTCGTATGGCTCCTTGATCAACGGTGCCGAGGCGAATCTGCTCCTCACGAGCGAGCATGTTCACCGGCCGCACACCAACGCCTACGCGGCCGACCGCGTGCCGCACGTGGCCACGATCGACTGGCTCGCGGGCTTTCGCTGGGCGGGCCTCGAAGAGCAGGCCTCGATCACGCTCACGACCCCCGGCTCCGGTTCCAGCCGGTATGCCGTGCGCTCGAGTTCGAACCTCTTCGGCGGCCAGCTCGGCGTGCGTGGCCGAATCGACTGGGAACGCTGGGCGCTCGAAGGGCAGGGCAAGGCGGCGCTGGCGGGCGTCGGACTCTCGCAGTCGCAGGCGCCGGTCGTCGATGCCATATCCGGCGAGCACTACCGATCGGCCCGTGGGGCGCGTGCGGGCGACGTAGGCGGCATCTTCGACTGGAACGTGGCACTCGTTCACCACATCGACGACATCTGGTCGATCCGGGCCGGCTACACCATGCTCTGGCTCACGGGCGTGGCCCTCGCACCAGACCAATTCGACTTCTCCACCGACACCCTGGCAGGCACGACCGTTGTCGGGGAGAAAACCGTGTGGCTCCAAGGAGCCACGCTCGGGCTCGAGGCCCGGTGGTGAGTGCCGAGCGCGATCGCGGCATCAGCCCCGCGGCAGGCGGCGGAACGCCGCGATGCGGAGCGGCCCCTTCAGGCTCCCGAAGGCCCCGACCCGCGCGCCGCTGGTGGCGACATGGAGCACGCCCTGGCTGCCACCGGCATCGCCCTGCGTGGCGTAGAAGCGGTCGATCTTGCCGTCGCCATCGAGGTCGATGGGCGCCATGAACACGGGCGCGTTCGGCCGGGCCAGGGCGGCGAAGGCGGCCGACGACACGAGCGCCGCGGGCGTGGCTTGGTCCATCCGGCCGTTGTAGACCCGCATCAGCGATCCACCACCGCGGCCCGATGCCACGAGGATGTCGTCGATCGTGTCGGCATTCAGCCGGCCGGCGGACACCGACACGCCGCCCACCTGCTGCGCAGGAAACGGCAGAATCGTCGACACCACGCGGGGCGTCGCCGAAATGTCGTACACGAGCACGGTCGACCGCATGCCGGCCCCGCTGCCCACGACGATCTCCATCCGGCCATCCGCAGCGGTGGCGTTCGTCAGGCGGCCCTGTGCAAACGTGCCGACGTCGGCGACCGTCACCGTCGCTCCGCCGTCGAACCGCGCGGCAAACGGGGTGAACGTCCGATACGGGGTGTTCTCGATCGGATCGGCGGCGTTCACCGAGCGGAACGCATTCACCGTGCCGCGGCCACGCGACATCGCAGCCACAAGATCGTCGCGGCCGTTGCCGTCGAGGTCGCCCGTCGTGATTTCCACGCCGCCGGTGTAGGCCGCGCCGAAGGGGAGCGTGCGATAGGCCGGTGCCTCCACCAGGGTGGTCGTGCTGCCTGACGTCTGCTGGCGAAAGACGCGAATCTCACCGACGCGGCCCGGGCCCGACGCCGCGATCACCTCGGCGATGCCATCGCCGTCGAGATCGCCGAGCGCGACCCGCACGCCACCGCGAAACGTGGGCTCGAATGCCGTCGCCTGCGCGACGACCACGCCCGTCGCGGCATCGACGAGCCGCACCATGGGCGTGCTTCCGGCCGCGATCTCGGCACCGACGGCAAACAGCGGCCGGAACGGTGCCACTTCGCGGACGACGGTGAACTGATCTTCCTTGAAGTCGGTCGGATCGAAGACCGAGGCGGCCCGTACGGTGATCACCGCCGTGCCCGAGCGGCCGGCGGCATGATCGAGACGGAGGTCGGTGCCACCAACGAAGCTCGCAGTCACCAACGAGGGATCGCTGCTGGTCACGGTGTAGACGAGTTCGCCTACGCGCCGAATCGAGGGCATCGTGACGTACTGTGCCGGCTGCACGACATAGCCGCCGGGCAGCGTAGCCGGAGCTCCGCGCAGCGGCAGGTTATCGAACGGCTGTCCGAAGTTGTAGGTGGGCACAGCCGCCATCGCGTCGACCGCCGTCATGCCGGTGCCGAGCACCCGTCCAAAAGCCGTGAAGCCGCCGTTTTGAAAATCGAGGTTGGCGGAGTTGTCGCCCAGATTGAAGAACCACTGATTCGTGGCGCTGTTGGGATCGCTGCCCACCTTTGCCATCGCGATCGTGCCGCGCACGTTGGTATTGCCCGGTTCATTCACCACTGCGGGGCGTGTGGCGATGGACGTTGGGCTACCACCCGTCTGATTCGAAGCCGCGGTCGGCGCCCGAAAGCCTCCGCCCTGCACGACGAACCCGGGCACGCTCCGATGAATGATCGTGTTCGTGTAGTCGCCCCGATCGACGTAGCCGAGGAAATTCGCGACGGTCTGCGGCGTGGTGCGCGTGCGGCCCACCCCGGCCTGATCGAACAATTCGACGAACAGCCGGTCGTTCGGGGCTGCTGCATTGGTGGTGAACTGGACCACCGTGCCGGTGACGGCGGTGTCGTTGAAGCGATTCGCGACGGAGATCGTCTGCGATGTGGCCGACGCAGGCACCGTGATGTCGGGCAGCGGGCTGACCACCGTCACGGCGAGCGCGAGCCGTGGCTCGAGCGCTTCGGCGGAGCCCAGAGGCCGGCGGCGGGCTGTGGATCGCGGCTTCATGGGGGCTGGACTCCGTTCACGCTCTACGAAAAGAGATACCCCATGGTTCAGACCCGGGCAATTTTCGGGCTCGGGATGTCAGTGACCGCCCTGGAAAACGAGCCTTGCCTCCTCGACGATCTGCGCCACGCCCGCGTCGCTGCCGACCCCCGGCAGGAATACGAAGGCGCCCATCTGGCGGGCCCAGGCCTCCTCGTCGTCTCCCCCCGGGGGAACGGCCCAGGCCTCAGCCGGGCGGCCGCACACCGCCAGCAGCACCCCCTGCCGCAGGGCGAGCATCTCGGCGATCGCCTGGGCCTCGTCGACCTGGCCGTCGAGTGGCCGTGCGACGTCGATGAACACGAGGCGGTGATCGGCGCCGGCCGCCCGCCACGCGGCGGCGACGGACGTGGGTGACCGGCAGATTGCTCCCCGGCCGACGATGACCGACCGCAGCCGGTCGCGCAGCCCGGCGTGGCCCGTGAGCACGAGCGTTGGGAGGGGATTCTCGGCCGACAGCGAAATCGGACCCCGAGTCGGCCCACCGGAGACGATTGCTTCCGAAACGATGCCCGAGGCCAACACAATCATTGCGGCACCTGCGCAGGGGAGGATGGTCCTCGGCCTACGCTGCGCCGGAGTTCCCGCGCGGTCGCGCGGATCGCCCAGCAACTCGTCTTCCGAACGGGCGAACGATCCCCACGGCTCGCGCTGCGGGCAAGCCTCCGCCGCACGATCGCCTCGGTCTGCGAGCCGCGGCCGTCGACCGCTCAGGACACTTCGCGTGCGCCGCCCTAACGCGCGGGCAGCCCGGCAGACCCGCGCGCCTGCACGCCATCGCCGACGGTCAGCAGCCGCTCGAGCACGGCCCGGGCGTCGAGTCCGCATTCGATTCCGTCTTCGACGAGATAGGCGATCTCATCGTCGTCGAGTTCGATGCGACGGTCGCGCTGGATCGCGATGGCCAGCGCGGTGCGGTCGCCCGGGCCGACGGTCTCTCCCAGCCAGGCGCGGATGGCCTCGAGCGGGGCGAGCGACTTGAGCGAGTTCAGACGGTCCTGTTCGACAGTGTCCATGGATTCCCCTCCGTGAGATGCGCGGGGCGGCATCGTCCCCCCCGATCAGCGCGAAATGTACGTGCCCCCGCCGCGAAAGGCAACGCGCCGGTTGCTATCGCGCCAGCACGGACGCTAGATACCGCAGGATTACGGCCCTTCTGCGAGCCGAAGGCTGGTGGGTGAACCACAAGCGGGTTGAGCGGACCTGACGGCAGGAGGTCCTGAAAGTGCCTGCGAAACAGCCGAAACGGCGCAGGCTCTGGCTTGGAGATGGGTCGTGCATCCGGCTACGGCCGACGCACCGCAACCACGTCTGGAGCTACGACTTCGTGATGGACCGGACGGCTGACGGTCGGGCGTTCCGTATGCTGACGATCGTGGACAAGTTCGCGCGGGAATGCCTGGCAATCGACGTGTCGAGGAAGTTGACGAGCGAGGACGTCCTGGAACGACTGAGCGACCTGTTCGTGCGCAAGGGTGTGCCCGACCACATTCGCAGCGACAACGGCTTGATTTCACCGCCACGCCGGCACGCGAATGGCTCGAGCGGGTCGGCACGCCCTCCCCGAAGGATCCAGGCTGCCAGCAGGACCACCCGCTCGGCCGCTGAGGCGAGCCGGGAACCGGCGCCATCGCCCACGCATGCGGCCAGACGCTCAGCGTGGAAGCCGGTCGAGCATTTTTTTGGCGATGACCCGCGCCTGTGCCGGCTTCGAATCGATCTCCGCAAAGCCTTTGGCAAGCCAGTCGGCCGTCTCCGGATCGCCCGCCCGGACGTTGCCGACCCACGTGGAGAACAGATCTCGTTCGCTGTCCACGGGCTGGCCGGCCACGTATTGTTCGAGTTGCTTCCGCACGACCTCGAGCGGTGGCGGCACCTCCACCCGGACCACCCGCGGCTGAGGCGCTCCCGACGGGCCACATCCGGCGACAAAGGCTCCTGGCATGAGCACGAGCCAAGCAACCACACGAGCGACTTTCACAGGATCTCCCACCGAAACAAAAAGACCCTACAACGCGTTGACATCGACAGCCGAGCCGTCGCTGCGATGACCCAGCCTCTGAAACAATCGCACATCCACTTCATTGCGGATGTAGACGACAGCGCCATCAGCCATGAGGGCGTTCACACCGCCATCGTGCATGCTCCGGGGCGGAACAATCTGATTCACCTTGCTGTTGAGCCATCCGCCCAGCGTGGCACCCACGGTCGGGTGAACCCAATTGGGGGGCGCCGCCGTGTTGAGAATCGTCTGCATCGGCAGACCGCGGCTCCACCGCAAGCCGTTCTGTACATTCGAACCGCTCGGAGTGCTCGACCCGGCACTGGTGAGCTCCGCTTCCGTCATGAAGTTTGAGTCGGATGCCGTCCATGGACTCACGTTGAACACGTCGAACGGATACTTG
>Ga0075471_10001191_pt1 | contig 16896 bp, 11 predicted proteins | sample DEB19_08_DNA_2_FD_74787 | JGI IMG/M metagenome (GOLD analysis project Ga0075471, IMG submission 74787) | Aqueous microbial communities from the Delaware River and Bay under freshwater to marine salinity gradient to study organic matter... | ecosystem: Environmental > Aquatic > Marine > Coastal ... | reverse complement strand
GTTGCCGCAGCGTCGAAGCGCGCCACGGCCAAGCCGGCAAGGCGCGCCTGCAGACGCTCGAGCCGCGCGAGCAGCGTCGCCCGGTCGGGGGCTGCAAGCAACAGCAGCCGCGTCCGCGCCGCGCCCTTGCTCATGGCCGGGGATGTTCGCCGTCCGGGCCGCCGCTCCCGACCAATCGCAACGACGCCGCGAAGATGGATGCGAGCAGGTGGTCCGGGCGCACCTCCCAGGGCCCACGGCCGGCGATCACTTCTGCATCCCCCGACATGCCGCGAGCGAGCTCGCTGTCGAGGAATCGCTGCCCGTCTGCCGGCTCGACGGGCAGGATGCCCTGCGACTCGAGCAGCGCGAGTACGCCGTCGGATGCCATCCCCGACCCGGCCCACGGCCCCCAGTTGATCGTCACCACACGAGTGCCCGCCCAGCGCTGCCGCAACTGCTGCCCGATGCGCAGCATCGTCTCGTTGCCAGCGGCGTAATCGGCCTGGCCGCGGTTGCCGAAGCGGCCGGCGATGGAGCCGAACAGCACGACCCAGCGCAGGCCGTCGGGCTTCAGGTGCCGCGCCAGGATGAAGCTGCTGTCGGCCTTGGTGTCGAACACGCGCTCGAAGGACGCCTGCGTCTTGGCGAGGAACGCGCGATCCTCGATGACGCCGGCGCCGTGCAGCACGGCATCGATGCGCCCGAAGCGGCGGTAAACGTCGTCGATCAGGCCACCGAACGCCGCTTCGTCGGCGACGTCCAGGCCATGAAACTCGGCTTCGGCACCAGCCGCCTGCAGCGCTTGCAGGGTTGCCTCACGCTCGCTGATTGTCGTCGCATCGGCCCCGCCTCGACCCACCAGCACCAGGCGCACACCCGGCCGCGCGAGCCCGCGCACGAGGCTGGCGGTGATGCCGCGCGCCCCGCCCGTGGCCAGCACGACGCTGCCCTTCTCCGGCCGCCAGGCAGCCACGCCATCAGGCGGCGACAGCGGCGCAGGCTCCACGGAGAAGGTGTGGCGCACGCCGTCACGGTAGCCGACCTCGCTTCCGCCTCCCGGGGCGAGGAGCTCATCGGCCAGCCAGGCTGCGGCCTGGGCGGCGAGCGCTTCCACCGGCAAGTCGATCGTCTTCACGATGACCTGCGGATGCTCGCGCTCGAGCGACTGGAGAATGCCGTGGGCGCCGCCTGCTGCCGCCGCGCCGATGCCCGCTGCACGGCAGGCATCGGGGGCACGCCCCCAGGTGCCGCCCATCGCCGTGGCGGCCACGATGCGCAGCGCCCAGCCGCTATCGGCGATCTCGGCGGCACACTGCTGAAGCAGCGCAAAGAGCCCCTTGGCGCCGAGGGCCGTGGCTGCTCGCCAGGCGGCGAGGCTTCCGGGCTCGGGGTCGGCGCCCAGCCCGGCAAGATGCAGCACGCCGCGCACGGGGCCGTGCACCTCGCGCAGCACCGCAATTCGCGTCGACAACCGCCCGACGTCGGCCAGGTCGTCACGAGCCACGAGGCACGCCGCCGTCCCGATGCTGCGCAGCCGTCGAACGACCTCGGCGGCGATACTGCCTGCGTCGGCGGTGACGAGCACGAGGCCGGCCAGCGCTTCGTGCGGCGAGGGCTGCAGCGGGCTCGGCGTCGCGCTCATCATGAACCGGGGACAGGAATCAGGCGCTGCGCCTGGCGCACGCCGGGCGACTTCCGCAGCCTGCGGCGCCGCGGCGAGGTCGCGCAGCAACGCGTCGACCAGCGCCTGCAGCGACCGCGCGCCGACCAGGCGGTCGAACTGCTGCTGAACGCTGGCCGCCAACGCCTTGGGCAGCGTTTTCAGGACGCGGCCGACGATCTCGATCCGCTTGATCGAATCGATGCCGAGCTCGCCCTCCAGATCCTGGTCGAGCTTGAGCATGTCCGGCGGATAACCGGTGCGCTCCGCCACGAGCTCGACCAGCCGGGCCGCGAGCGCCTCGCGGTCCGGGAGCGCTGTCCTGTCGGCCAGCTCGTCCGAGGCCGGCGCCACCGCTGACCCGGCACGCCCCTCCTCGGCAGCAACCATCGGCTGGGCAGCGGCGCTGCCCGTGTCAACGGCGGGCGCTCGCTCCTCGAGGAGCCGCGCGAGCATCGCCTCCTGCTGGTCGAGGAACTGCCGCATCGTCCGCTGGTACTCGACGTAGGCTGCGGCCACCGGGTCTGCCGACGCCAGTACACCCGGCTCCGGGGCCTGCTCGACCGGCGCATCGGCATCGCGGAGCGGCGAGCGGCCCACCATGGGCGTGTCACCCTCGCGCCAGACACGCCCGCCATCGAGGCGCCAAGCCGGCCGCGTCGGTGTCGGCAGCCGGTCGAGGTCCACGTCGCGGGTGGCGACACCCGCGAACAGCGCGCCCACGTCGACGGGCCAGCCCCTCGCCCACAACAGGCCGAGCGCCGCGAGCCACGGGCGCCACCCGCCGTCCGTGGCAATGGCGTCGTGCTCGCGCGTGCCGAGCGTCTGTGCGACGAGGCCCGTCAGCACTCGGCCGGGGCCGAGCTCGACGAAACAGCGAGTGCCGGCGCGCCACAGGGACTCGACCTGGGCCACGAAATCGACGGGTTGCTCGAGATGGTCGACGCAGCGGGCGCGAATCGCTTCCGTCGCTTCCGGAAATGGCTTTCCGTCCAGGTTTCCGTGCACGGGAATCAGGGGCTTGCGAAACACCACCCCGTTGGCGAGGAATGCGGCGAAGGGCGCCCGAGCCGGCGCCATCAGCGGCGAGTGGAACGCCGCGGACACCTCGAGCGGCCTGACGGTGTGCCCAGCCGAAGCGAGCCGCGCCGACACCGCCTGCACGCCGGCGCGCGTTCCCGAGATGACGCTCTGCCGCGGGCCATTGCGGTTGGCAACCACGACGCCCGCCACCAGCTCCTTCGCGACGTCCTCGGTGGGCAGCGCGATCATCGCCATCGCGCCCGCCTCCGCGCCGATGTCGGCCATCGCCCGGCCGCGCGCCTGCGCGAGGCGCGAAAGCTCGTCGCGCGAGAGCACACCGGCTGCGTGCAGCGCGACGAACTCGCCGAAGCTGTGGCCCGCCACCCGGGTGGGCGCAACCCCAAGCCCGAGCATCGCATCGAGCATGCCGCACGCGAGCGCGGCGATGGCCGGCTGCGCGACCTGCGTCTCGGCAAGCGCGCGCCGCTGCGCCTCGCGCCCGGCCTCGTCAAATGCGGCCGGCGGCAGGATCACCCGCTCGAGGCCCGAGGCCGCGAGCGCTGCAGCGACGTCGGGCTGATAGAGCGCGAGCTCTGCGCCCATGCCCACGTGTTGCGCGCCCTGCCCCGGAAACAGGAAGGCGATCTCGCCACTCGGCGCGCCGGCTCCCGAGAACGCGGAGCGCGGCAGGGCGCCGGCCCCGGCGGCCCAGTCCCGGCAGGCACCCGCGAGGCTCGCAAGCTCCGCCACCGACGTCGCGAGGAACGCCAGGCGCTCCGGGCCGCTGGCGGCGGCCAGCGACGCCGCGGCGATTTCCACCAGCGACGCGCTGCAGCCCTCGTGGCTCGCGAAGCGGTGCAGCCGATCCAGCGAGGCCGCGAGGCCCGCCCGATCCGCCGCAGCCACCACGACGAGTTCTGCCGGCCGGATAGCGGCGCCGGGCACGCCCGGCTCGGCATGCTCCGCAAGCACCGCGTGAAAATTGGTTCCGCCAAAGCCAAATGCGCTGACGCCCGCGAGCCGCGCGCCGCCCGCCGGCGCGAGCCACGGCTGGGGCGCCGAAAGCAGGCGAACCGGCACATCGGCCTCGCGCAACGCCGGCAACGGGGCCGATACGCCGGCATGGGCCGGGAGCGCGCGATGGTGAAGCGCCAGCGCCGCCTTCGCCACGCCCACCATCCCGGCTGCGGCGCGGGTGTGTCCGAGCAGCGACTTCGCCGACCCCACCACGCAGGCGCCCGGCGATGCGCCATCCGCTGCGAGCGCCGTGACCAGGGTCTCGATCTCGGCCTGGTCGCCAACCCGCGTGCCGGTGCCGTGAGCCTCGTAGAGCCCCATCGCTGCCACCCGGGTGCCGGCAGCCCCGTGGGCGCGTTGCACGGCAAGGCGCTGCCCCGCCGGCTTCGGGGCCGTGAGCCCCATGCCCTTGCCGTCGCTCGCGCCCGCCACCGAGCGGATGGTCGCGTAGACGCGGTCGCCGTCGCGCTCGGCGTCGGCGAGGCGCTTGAGCACGAGCACGACGGCGCCCTCGCTGATCACGATGCCATCGCCACCCGCGTCGAACACATCGGCGCGCCCGCGGGGCGACAGCGCCTGCGTCTTGCTGAAGGCGAGGAAAGCATGCGGCGAGAGCTCGGCTTCGGCCGCGCCCGCGAGTGCCAGGTCCGACCGGCCCGATTGCAACTCCCGCACGGCGATGTCGAGCGCGGCGAGCGACGAGGCGCACGCCGCGTCGACGGTGAAATTGCAGCCGCCGAGGTCGAAGCGGTTGGCCACGCGCCCGGCGATGACGTTGAGCAGGATGCCGGGGTAGCTCTCCTCGGTCCATTCGGGCAGCCGCGACAGCATGGGCTCGCTGGCCGGCGCAATCAGCGGCAGGGCAGATCGCGCCTTGTACAGCAGCTCGAGGTCGCCAGTGCTCGCGGCGCCGAAGATGGTCGCCGTGCGCTGGCGCAAGGCCGCGTCGCCGGAGAGGTCTCCGAGGCCTGCGTCCGCCAGCGCGCGTTGCGTCACCTCCAGCGCCAGCAGCTGCACGATGGCGATGGAGGCGAGCGACTTCGGCGGTATGCCGTAGCGCAGCGGGTCAAAGGGCAACGGGTCGATGAACCCGCCCCAGCGCGAGACGATGCGGTCGCGCGCTGCGGGGTCCGGGTCGTAATAGAGCCGCCAGTCCCAGCGCTCACGCGGCACCTCGCCGATGGCACCCGTGCGGTCGAGCAGGTTGCGCCACAGGGTGGCGGGATCCTGGGCGCGCGGCAGCAGGCAACCGATGCCGATGATCGCGACCGGCTCCGCTGGAGGGGGCGCTTCGCTCCGCGAGCGCCTGGCGTCGGTGTCGCCTGCCAGGGTAGCCAGCAGCGCACAGGAGCCTTCGCTCACGTCCCGATGGAGCGCTGCGCAGCCCAGTGTTCCGCTGCGCAGGCTGGCGACGTCGCCCATCATGAAGACGCCTTCGCTGCGGGCCGCGGCGGCATCGACCGCGACAAGTTCCGCGCCTTTCCGGGCGAGGCCCTTGGAGGCAAGGCGCAGGCGCCCCGTCAGCAGCTGCTCGACCGCTTGGCCGGTGGCGGCGGCTGACGCGCCTGCGTCCTGCAGCGATTGCCGGTGCGCGTCCACCTTGGCCACGAAGGGCGTCGGGGCGCAGCGGATGCGGTGGCCCGGAAGCGTCTGGATCAGCGTCGTCGTGGCACAGCGCTTCGCCTCGTCCTGGAACGAGGCCACGATAGCTCCCGTTGCCACGGCCTCGTCGGTGAACAGATAAGCGCTACCCATCAGCACGCCGATACGGCCGCCACGCGCGACCAGCGGCGCTGCGATGGCCTGGACGGCGGCGGCCGAGCGCGCATCGTGGATGCCGCCCGCAAACAGCACATCGACCGTCTCGCCTGGCGGCAACGATGCGAGCAGCACGTCGATCGCGGCATCCCACAGCGCGAAACTGCCGAGCGGGCCGACGTGGCCGCCACACTCGCTTCCTTCCAGCACGAACCGGCGCTGCCCCTGTTCGACGAACAGGCGCAGCAAGGCGGGCGTTGGCGCATGGATGTACGCCGGGATGCCAAGGGCGGCCAGCCGTTGGGCCTGGTCTGGCCGGCCACCGGCGATCACGGCGAATGGCGGGCGGAACGCTGCCAGCGCTGCGCGCTGCTCGTCGGCAAGCGCCGGCGCGAGATAGCCCAGCAGGCCCACGCCCCAGGCGCGGCCTGCGAGCAACGGGCTCGCCGCGGCGAGAAGCTCGCGCACCCGGGAGCCGGACATCGTCGCGAGGGCCAGCATCGGCAGCGCGCCGGCATCAGCCACCGCCGAGGCAAACGCCGGCACGTCGCTCACGCGGGTCATCGGGCCCTGGACGAGGGGCATCGTCGTGCCGTGCGCTTGGGCGAGGGCGGACCCGGGCGCGAGCGCCCGTTGTGCGGCGGCCATCGACACCTGCGTTCGGCATGCGGCATCCACCGCGGCCACCAGCGCAACGACACTGCGCCAGCGCGACGCGCCCGACTGCGATTCGATCCGTCGACGCCGCGCAGCCGGCAGGGCCAGCTCCCGCGTCAACAGCAGCGCGTCGTCGAGCACGACGCGCTCGGCGCCGCAGGCAATCGCCCCGCCTGCGGAGTGAGGGCCGATGCCTCCCTGCAGCCAGAAGGGCTTCGGCTGCCGGGCGAGGTGCTGCGCCAGGATGAACGACGACTCGCGGCCGCCGTCGCCGCCCGCCTCGGCACCGCGGCCGAGCCAGCCGGCGAACGGCAGCGTCGGGTCCACGTCGTTGAGCGCTGCGCGGTCCCGCAGCTCAAGCCAGACTCGACGCCCGTCGCGCTGCCACGCGGCAAGAACGCCGGGCAACGCGTCGGGGCTCCAGTCGTGCAGCACGAGGTGGTGCGGCATGCCGACCAGCGGGTCGGCCAGCGCAAGCGACGCAACATCGAGGCGCAGGCCCGGCTCACCGACGAGACCCCTCGCGTCAGCCGGCGCCGGCAGTGCCGCGAGTGCCGCCACCGCCCGCGCGAGGGCATTGTCCCGAGGCGCGGCGCCCGCCCCGTCGACGAGCGCGATCCCGCCGGCGCGCAGCACGGCCCCGGCCGCGCGCCCCGCGAAGGGGAGCGGCAGGAAGCAGACGCAGCGGCCCCGGCGCGCGGACGCCTCGCGTCTGCGGTCACCACCGGATTGCACGCCAATCGGATTCAATTCAGTCATCACCCGTCCACGCCTCGAGCCTGGCTCCCGGGATCATCCCAGGGCCGCGCCGCGGGATCGTCGATGCGAGGCGAGCGCCCGCTCGACGATGCCCACCGCCTTGCCCACGCCATCCTCGCCGGCAATTGCATCGGCGGCACGCCGGGCAGCCGTTCGCAGGCGCCCCTCGTCGGCGAGCCGCCGGATCGCGCTCGCCAGCGCATCAGCCGAGAGCTTTTCCGCGGGGATGGGCGGAAGGCCTGCCCCCAGCGCTGCCACGCGATCGCCCCAGAGGGCCTGATCGTAGCCGAAGGGGACGGCGAGGCTCGGCAGCCCCGCCCGCAACGCGGCGCCGACGGAGCCCGCGCCGCCCTGGTGGACGATGGCGGCCAGACGCGGCAGCAGCCAGTCGTAGGGAACGCTGTCCACGCGATGCACGGTCGGCGGCAACGCGATGTCCTTCAGCCCGCCCCAGCCCGAAATCAGGAGCCCCCGGCGGCCCGAGCGAGCCAGCCCCTCGACGACGATGCGGCTCAGGCGACGCCCCTCGCGCCCCACCTGGCTGCTGAACCCGACTGCGACGGGCGGATCGCCCGCCGCGAGGAAGGCCGCGAGCGCCGGCGGCGGCTCGAAGTCGCTTCGCTGGTCGAGGAACCAGTAGCCCGTGACGTGCGCCTGTGGCCCCCAGTCGGGCGGCTTGGCGAGCACGGACGGGCTGTAGCCGAAGAGGTGCGGCAGGGCGCGCAGCCGCCGCAATTCGTCTCGCCAGTGCAGCGGCGCGAGCCCCAGCTTCTCCACGCGCCAGCGGTCCACCTGTGGCTGGCCGACGCGCGTGAACGGATTGGCCCATAGCCAGGTGGCCCGGTTGTAAAGGGACGTCAGCGGGCCGAGGCGGCGCGGGCCGGGCCCCTGGAACGGGTTGGCAAACGCCGTGGTGGGCAAGTGCAACACGGGCGTCGGGCTCACGACGAACAGCGGCACGCCGCGCGCCTCCGCGAGCGTCGGGCCGGCACGGGTCCACGACCAGCACAGGATCGCGTCGGTGTCCTGGCAGGCCTCCCAGCAGGAGGCGAGCAGCTTGTCGAGGAAGGTGCCGAGGTAGCTCTCGAAGAAGCGCGCGAAGCGCTTGCGGTCACGGATCCGCTCGCGCAGCGCCGTGCCCGCCGGCCCGCCGAAGAATCCCGAGGAGTTGCCGGTGAGGCGAACGTAGTCGAGGCCGAGCGCGCGCACCCAGCCCTCGAAGTCCGCCGGCGCGGCGAAGCGCACGCCGAAGCCAGCCGACCGCAGGCCCAGCGCAAGCGCCAGCAGCGGCTGGATGTCGCCGCGCGAGCCCAGTGCGAGGATCGTGCAGTGCATGGCAGGGCGGGTCGCGGGAAGCCGGCCAGCGGCCGGTCACCCGGCTGCGCCGAGGCTCCGGGCGACGAAGTCGAGCAACTCCCCGAGCGCGAGGTCCTGGACATACTCGCCATCGCGCACCGCCAGCGCCTCGAAGTCGAGCGGCGTGTCCAGCCGGTCCTCGAGCATGATCATGAGGTGGATTGCGTCCACGGACGAGATGCCGAGGTCGGCGTTCAGCAGGGTCTGGGGCGTGACCTCACCCGGCTCGCTGCCCTGCTCCTCGAGGAGGTCGGTGAGCGTGGCAACGATGGTGGCCCAGCATTCAGCGCGCGTGCGTGTCTTCATTTCGGGGGGAAGCCCTGGCGGGCCAAGGGTCGGTGAACAGGGAGGCAAGCTCGGGCACGGCCGCCGCGGTGCTCTGCCCCCGGGACTCGTCGAGAAACATCGACCAGCGCCGGAACTCCGGCAGGAGCGCCGTGGCATCGGCCTCGTTCATGTGCGTGCAGATGCCCGCGATGGCGCGCTGGAGCCTGCCACAGCCCTCGTCGCCCCAACGATCGCGCCATCGCGACGACTGGTCGGCAACAACGGCGTCGAGGACGCGCGTCGCCTCGGCCTTAAGCGCAGCCGGAAGGACGCGGACGTCGAGATGCGCGGGGTGGGTGACGATCGTGAGGTTCGGCACCTCGAAGCTCGCGAGCTCGCCGGTGAGGAACGCAAGCAGGCGCCCCAGCCCGAACACGTTGCAGGCCTGCACCGCGGTGTTGGTGGCGAGGCCGAGCTTGAGCGCCGACGCGCGGCGGTCGAGGAACAGGAGGTTGTCGCGCACATCCTCCCACTTCGAGGGATGCCGGATAAGCTCGTGAACCGCCCCCACGCCGTCGATGCTGGCGGTGACCCGGATCGAGCCGAAGCGCGGCCATAGCGCCAGCAGGCGTGGCGGCAGCACGGTGAGGTTGGTGTTGTAGCTGATCGTCATTGCGGGCGCGCGGCCGCTGGCCACCAGGCGCTCGAGAAAATCGAACATGCCGTCGATGAGGAACGGCTCGCCGCCGGCGAAGTTGATCCGCTGCAGGCCCGGCGCCTCCCTTTCCACGAGTTGCCAGAATGCGGGGTCCTCGAACCAGTCGACGCCGCGGAAGCGGTCGAAATAAGGGTGGCGCAGCGGCACGCCGTGATACGCCGCCCACTCGGGCAGCAGCGCGCGCGTCGACTGCGGCGAGCACATCCGGCAGCGCAGGTTGCAGACGTTGCCAAGCCGCAGGTCCGCCGTTCGCAGCTCGGCGGCAATCGAGCCGTCGGCGCCGGTGGAAGCGACCAGCGCCGGAATCTCCTCCCGCCAGGCGGCGTTCTCGTCCTGCCGGTGGCTGGTGATGCCGAGGTCCTCGACCATGAAGCAGCGGGCGCAGGCGGCGGGCCGGGTGCCCTCCAGCATCTCGAGCCGGAGCGCGCGCATGGGGGCGGTGTTCATGGCAGCGCGCAGGCCCAAGGGGTCGTGAACCCGCCGGGGCTCTCCATCTTCACCTCGGTTCGGCGCTCCTGCGCCAACCGTGCGGCAGCACGGCCACGTCACCCCACTCTCGTCGGCGAAGACGTGGATCCACGGCAGCACGCAAAACGTCGGTGTCGGACTCAAGGCGCGCGTCGATCCGTCAGGCAGCCAGGGCGTCGGCGCGGGCCGCGAAATACTCGCGCACGCGGCGATGCAGGTCCGGCTTGTCGCTGTTCCAACGCAAGCAACCGGCGTCGTCCACCGCGATATCAGCCTGCGGATCAAAGGCGTTATCGCGAAGGATTTTCGCCCGCTCGCTGTAGCCGCGCGTGGCCGTTGCGCCATGCCACAGGTGCAGGATGCGGCCGGGAACGGCGCCCACTGTCCCGTTCAGGCCGGCGTGGAAACGACGGCTCCACGCGCCAACGGCCGCCTGCTCGGCACGGGTGAAGCCGCGACAGTGGGGATTCAGGCCGCGCCAGTAGTCTTCGTCGCCGAAGAACGCGTGCGCGAGAGTGACATCGCCCCCGCCCAGCACGTGGCGGTCGTAAAAGGGGTTTCCGGCGAGCAGGTCCCGGCGCGCGGCCCACGCGAAGCCGCAGTGGCCGTGCTGGAAGAAATCGAGCAGGGCGCGCCGTCGATCAGCGCAGCGCTCGAGCGTCGCAGCCATGCCGGCCATGCGCTTGCCCTCGCCCAATCCCATCGCCGGCTCGGCCGGCAAGTCCGCCCGGTTGCGCGGCAGCCAGCACACCTCGGAGAACAACTGGGCGACCGGGTGCGCTTCCAGGCATCGGGTCGCCTCGCCAACCCAGTCGGGGTTCAAAAACAGGATGTCGCCGTCGAGCCAGGCCACCTTGTCGCAATCAGGAGGGAGGGCATCGAGCGCGAGGTTGAGCAGGCGCTCCTTGTGCCATAGCACGGACGACGATCGCTTGCGCACGAGGCGGTCACACCATTGGGCATCGATGGCGTAGTCGCCCTCGCCGATCGCCAGCTCGACCACCAGCAGGCGCAGGCCCTGCCGGCGAACGCCGTCGGCGAACTCAGCGAAGTTCGCTCGCTGGGTTGCGTTGCCGCTGGAGTCGGGCCCGGTGGCAAAGGCGGCGACGATGCCCCAGAAGGTTCCCGGGAGGCTCCGGGAGGAGGCGCTCACGAGCGCCTGCCCGGTTGCGGAAGGCCGTACCTCGCCACGTCCTCCCGGCACCCGGACCGACGCTCAGACTTCGTGCTTGCCGGTCTTCTTGAACTCGATGTGCGCGTCGAGGAAGGCCACCAGCGGAACCAGGGGCACGACTTCGGCATCGGTGATGTGGTGCTTGCGCAGCTCCTGGGTCAGGTGCTGGTTGCTCGGCGAATCGACGATCAGGACCATGCCACCGCCGACCTTCACGCAGGCCGACTTGAGGTGGCCTTCCGAGAGCGCGCCGGCAATGCCCTTGCGCAGCTTCTCGATGACTTCAACTGGCGCGTTGGCAAGCTTGTTCGACGACTTGAGGCTAACCATGTACAGCATTGGGCTTCTCCCTAGTTCTAGGTGGATGAACAGCCGACGATTGCGCTGGCGATGGTGATCGCCCTCAGGAGCGCGCCGCTCGAAGCATCGCCGCGCCACGCCATCCGAAACCCGCCGACCTGAACCCCGGAATCTACTATCGGGGCAACGCCCCCGCAACCACAGGGGCGATATCGCGCGGTCGGAATATTCCGACCATTGAGCCCTTCACGCACTGAAATCAAGGCAGGCGAGCAGGTTGCGCCCCTCGATGTTGACGCAGCCAAAGTGATTGAACGTGGCCACTTGCCGCACCGTCATCCAGCGGAAGTTCGCCGGCAGGTCCACGGCCTGCCCCTGCGGCAACTCGACCACGAGGTAGCGGCTCTGGTAGCGCAGAAACCGGCCGCCCTCCTCCGATTGCAGCGCGTCGTAGCGCACGCGCTCCGGCGGTGGGGCGATGAAGTGCTCGAGAAACGCCGGCGCATCGGGCGCGCCGGCGAGCTTGTCGACGTCGGCGCGCGAGACCGTCGAGCCCAGCTGGAACAGCTCGTCGTTGCCCGGGAACAGGCAGGCCCGCACGAGCAGGTGCAGCACGCCGCCGATCCGCTGCACGAGGAGCCCATTGAGCCCCGTGGCTGGGTGCAGGAGCAGCGGCTGGCTCCAGCGGGCGACCTCGCGGCCCACCGCCGTCACGTCGACGGCCACCACCGAGAAGTGCGCGCTGGATTCCGGGCGGATCTCGTCCTCGGCGCGCACCCAGCCACGCAGGCGGTCGAGCGGCACCGCCTGCAGGCGCATCCGATGGCGTGCGCGCAGGCCGAACAGCCAGTCGAGAAGCTCGGCTTGCGACTGCACGCCCCCGGGAGCCTGCAGCGACTCGAGCAGGCTCGCGCCGAAGGGCCCCGGCGCGGCCAAGCCCGCCAACGCATTCGCTCCATCGAGCGCCGGCAGCGCGCAGCTCAGCACCGAGCGGGCGCTCATGTTGACCAGGTTGCCGACCCGCAGCAGTTGCCCGACCTGGCCGAGCGTGAGCCAGACGAACCCCTCTTCCACGGGGAAGTCCTGGTCGACATCGACGATCACGTTGCGGTTGCGCTTGCGAAGGAAGCGCGCGCCCTGCTCGGCAAACAGCCGATCGACCAGCACCCGCGCGCGGCCCGGCTGGAGGAAGAATTCGCTGTAGGTCGGCGAGCGCCCGCCGTGAACCAGCTGGTAGTTGCTGCGGGTGGCCTGCACCGTCGGAACGAGCTGGATGCCGGCGATGTTGCCCGGCTCGACCTTCGCCTGCAGCAGAAAATGCCGCACGCCGTCGAACGAACGCGACACGATGCCCAGGATGCCGATCTCGGGCTGGTTGACGATCGGCTGTTCCCAGGAACGCACCGGGCCGAAGTCGGTCTCCACGCGCAACCCTTCGACGGAAAAGAACTGGCCCGACCGGTGCACGAGCCGGCAGGGGTCGGGCGCGAAATGCCACTGGTCGAGCGCGGCAAACGGGATTCGCCTCACCTCGAGGCGCTGCTGCTCGCGCTGCCGCTCGAGCCACGCGGGGAACCCGGCCAGCGGAAAGACCGCGCTGTCCGCCGCGAGGGCGGAGCGCAGGAACGACGCTGCGGTGGCCTCGCCCACGTCGCCGGTCAAGGGGCGATGGCCTCGAGGTAATCCTCCCAGGAACGGATCGAGCGCTTGCTGTCGTAATGCGTGCTGGCCAGCATCAACGCCCGGGTGCCGGGATCGAAGCTGCGCATCCGGATGAACAGCATCGGCCCGAACAGCAGCCCCTGGGTCGGCGAGTCAAGGCGGAATGACCGCGTGTCCTGCCCGTCGGAGAGCGACAGCTCGAAGCAGCCGGCCAGCGCAATCACCAACTGGTGGGTGTCGCGATGGGCATGGCCGCCGCGCTCCGCCACGATGTGGTGCAGAAAATACGCTCGGCGAATCTCGAACGGGATGTCGACGCCCGCCTCGACGGCAGTCAGAACGCCGCGCTCGTCGCCGTGGGACGGGAGCTCGATGACGCGGGCGAGGCCCAGCTGGCCCGCAGGCGCCTTCTCAATCGCCATGGGCTGCCTGCCCCTCGAACACGGGGGCGAGCTCGGGGATGGCCCGGGTGATGTCCTCACCGCGCTGGCGATCCAGCACGCGCGTCCAGCGGCGGAACTCCGGCAGGAGGTCCGCGCGGTCGGAGCCGTTCATGTGGGTGATGATGGCCTCGATGGTCGTGGTGAGGTCCTCGCGCTCGTCCGCCGGCCAGCGCTGCGCCCATTCCCCACGAACGCGCACGAGGAGCGCGCGAAGGCGCGCCTCCGCGCGAGCCTTGAGCTCGGCGGGAAGCACGGTAACCGAGAGCGCCTCGGGGAAATACAGGAGGGAAAGCTTCGGGCGGCCGAAACGCGGCAACTCCCGAGCCGAGAACGCGACGATCTCGTCGACCGCCAGCACGTTGTAGGCCTGTACCGTCGCCGCCAGGTGCAGGCTGTCGCAGCGGATGGCGCCCGCGGCGGCGTCCAGTCGGCGCAGGTTGGCCGCCACGGCCTCGAAGCGCATGCCGTTGCGGATGTACTCGCCCAGGGCGCCCACTCCGTCGAGCGAGACGACGACACCGACGCGGCGAAAGTGCCCCCACAGCGCGAGCATCCGGTCGGGCAAGTAAGTCAGGTTGGTGACGAAGTGCAAGTCGACCTCGGCGGCGCGCCCGCTTGCCACCAACCCCTCGAGCATGGCGGTGAGCTCGGGGCGCAGCAACGGCTCGCCACCGCTGAACTGCATGCGCTGGGCCCCCGCGGCGAGCCGCTCGAAAATCGGCTGGAAACCGGGCCGGGCAACCCAGTTTGGGCCGGCGAGCTCCCGTAGCCGGGGGTCGTTGCGCTCGATTTGATAGAGCGCGGCGTAGTCGCTCGCCGTGGCCCGGCTCGACACCGGGGAGCACATCCGGCACTTCAGGTTGCAACGGTTGCCGAGGCGAATGTCGAGACTGTGGATCAACCCGGGCATCGCGCTGCCATCGACGCCGCCGCACGCCACGGCTTGCGCAGCCTGCGCGCCAAACTGCTCGTTCGAAACCTGCCGATGGCTGCGCAGGCCCAGGTCCTCCTCGCGAAAACAGCGGGCGCAGGCGGCGGGGCGCTCTCCGGCGGCCAGCGCCCGGCGCAGGCCGCGCATGAACACGGAATTCCACGCGGGCTCGATATCGGCCAACGCCTCGATGCGGTACGGAACGCCCGCCTCGTCCCGGTTCACGGCTTCGGGGTCCTCCAGCGCCATGCAGCACGGCCGAAGCGTGCCCACCTCGCCGACAAAGAGGTGCACCCAGGGCAGCGCGCAGAACGTCGGGCTCACTGCAGCAGCCCCGAGAGTTCCGCGGGCGCCATCGCGCGCGCATCGACGGCGAAGGCGGCGTTGCGCCCGGCGCTCGGTAGCGCGGCCAGCGCCAGGTAGTGGCCTGCGTCAGGTCGCAGCTCGGCAAAGCGCCAGCTGCGCTCCGGCGCGCCGTCGTCGACGCGAAGCGGGTCGAGCTGAAACGCGAATGAGCGAAGCGGCCGCGCGAGGCCCTCGCCAGTGGCCTTCACGTAGGCCTCCTTCAGCGTCCACAGGCGCAGGAACGTCGTCTGGCCCTGGCGATTGACGAGCTCCGCCTCCGCGGGCGCGAAATGGCGCTCGGCAATCTCGTTCGCAGCCGTGCTTCGCCCGCTGGGCTCGACATCGATGCCCAATGCCCAGCCCCACCCCACGGCAACGGCAACCAGCGTGCGCGTGTGCGACAGGCTGAAGCCGACCTCGGTTGCGCTGCTACTCGGCGCCCCGGCCTGCGCGAGTTCCGGCTTCCCGCCGGGCTGGCGGCGGAACGCGAGCGATGCCGCGGAAGAGCGTGTCGCGGCACCCAGCAAACCCCGGGCGAGCGCGTGCGCGACGACGTACTGGCGCTGGTCGGCGACGAAGCGAAACCGGCTTGCAGCCACCCGCTCGTGCGCATCGAGGGCGTCGAGCCAGCGCGCCACCTCGGCATCGCTCACGGCCGCCGGGTCAAGCCAGCGAACGATGATCGGGCCATCCGCCTCGCTCCACGAGGAGACGGCGCCCTTGGCGACGCTGTCCTGCCGGCCCTCGCGCTCGTCGCGAACTGCCGCAGTCACGCCGTGACGAGGTTGGAGGCGCCCATGGCCGCGAGCTGCCGCCGGGTGTTGGCCGCGGTCTGCGCCACGCGCTTGAGCTCAAACGTATAGCGCAAAAGCGAGCGCGCAACCGACGGAAGCATGTACGGCCGGCTCTGCTCCACCTTGGCGACCAGCCCTTCGTACTTGTCGGCGAGGTCCGCCGGCAGGTGGGCCCGCTGGCCTCGCATCATGGCGGCGTAGCCCCGGCAAACGGACTCGTCCCACCCGGCCGGCTCGCGGGTGACGCCCTCGACGAAGCCCAGCAGTCGAGCCGAGAAGTTGTCCCAGTCAAAAATCTTGCGCACGAGCTCGCCGTAGCCGGCCACCAACTCCGCGCGACTCATTCCCGCCGGCACGATGTTGCTGTAGACGACCGCATCGAGATATTCGGAGGCCACGGGGCCGGTGATCGCCCGGGAGTCGATGACCCGGTTCTGCCCTGCCAGGCGCTTGTGCAATTCCGTTCCCGGGATGGCCTTCAGCATGTGCGGGCGCGGCAGCGGCATGTTCGACTCCTGCAGGAACTCGAACATGTCGTCGAAGATCGCGGTGGTGTCGTGGTCGAAGCCGACGACGATCGATCCGTCGATCGGAACGCCGAAGGACTGCACGCGGTGGATGTTGGTGATCAGGTCTCCGCGGAGGTTCTGGCGCTTGCGCATCTCGGCCAGGCTTTCCTTGTTCGGCGACTCAATCCCGATCAGCAGGGAGGCAAAGCCCGTGTCCGCCAGGAGCGCCAGGATCTCGTCGTCACGGGAGATGTTGATGTCGAGCTCGGCGGAATAGATGAGCGGGGAGGTGAGCGTGCGGTTGTAGTCCAGGAGCCGGTGCAGGAGCGCCTTGGCATACTTCGGAGCGCCGTAGAAGTTGTCGGAGCAGAACAGGATGCTGCGCGCGCCCAGCTGCTGGAGCGCCCGGATCTCGTCGATCACCTGGTCGAGCGGCTTGGTCCGCATCTTCCGGCCGAACGTCTGCCACACGCCGCAGAACTCGCAGTCGAACGGGCACCCCCGGCTCACCTGGACGGGCCCAGCGACGTAGGCCGGCATGTCTGCCACCAGCGCGTCCCAGCGTGGCGGGGGAGACTGCGCCATGTCCGGCAACGCGAGCGGGCGGTACTCGCGATGCGGCCGCCGCCCCTCGCGCAAGTCGGCCAGGAATTCCGGCCAGGTCGTTTCCGCCTCGCCGACAAAGACGATATCGAAGTCGTCGCGGCAACCCTCGGGATCGGATGTCGGCCCGGGGCCGCCGATGACGGTCATGATCCCCGCGGCCCGCACGGTGGCCGCGAGCGCGCGGGCCCGCGGCAACTGCGACGAGTAGGCGGTGATGCCCACCAGGTCGAAGCCTGCAAAGTCGGTCAACGGGCCACGCGCATGCTCGTCCCAGATACGGACTTCGATGTCGTCCGGCGTGAGGGCTGCCAGCGTCGCGAGGGCGAGGGGCGGCACGAACGCCGACTTCCGGAGCAACGGGGGCAGGTCGTCGTAAGTCCAGCCGCAATTCTCGGGGTCGTTCGCCGCACGAACGAGCAGTATTCGCATGGTGGCCATCCTTGTGTTGACGGGACTTGCCCCGGCCG